>Ga0163151_10000082_pt1 | contig 155375 bp, 134 predicted proteins | sample OliLakLV19MP5IB2_FD_145596 | JGI IMG/M metagenome (GOLD analysis project Ga0163151, IMG submission 145596) | Freshwater microbial mat bacterial communities from Lake Vanda, McMurdo Dry Valleys, Antarctica - Oligotrophic Lake LV.19.MP5.IB-2 | ecosystem: Environmental > Aquatic > Freshwater >...
TCAGATTGTCAAGGAAGCCCCCAACTATCACGTTGACTGACTGCAGGGGTGAGGGGTGAGGGGAGAGGGAGATGCACTCGAGCTTCCAGCCCTTGAACTATCTCGTTCCTCGTCCCTCGCCCCTCGCCCCTCGTCCCTAAAACATGTCCCACGACAAGATCCTGATCCTCGACTTCGGGTCCCAGGTCACGCAGCTGATTGCCCGCCGCGTGCGGGAAGCCCGGGTTTATTGCGAAATCCATTCCTCGGATGTTTCCGACGAATTCGTCCGCGATTTCGGCGCACGGGGGATCATCCTTTCCGGCAGCCATATGTCGGCCTACGAGGAATCGACCGACAGGGCGCCGAAATCGGTTTTCGACCTCGGCGTGCCGGTCCTGGGCATCTGCTACGGGATGCAGACCATGGCGCAACAGCTTGGCGGTAAGGTGGAAGCGGGTAAAGTCCGCGAGTTCGGCTTTGCCGAGATTCGCGCCCGGGGCCATACCCGGCTGTTCGACGGCATCCAGGACTTCAGCACGCCTGAGGGCTACGGCATGCTCAAGGTCTGGATGAGCCACGGCGACAAGGTGACGGCCATGCCTCCCGGCTTCAAGCTGATAGCATCCAACGATGCCTGTCCGATCGCGGGAATGGCGGACGAGGCACGCGGGTTCTACGCCGTGCAGTTCCATCCCGAAGTCACTCATACCCGCCAGGGAACGAAGGTCCTGCACCGCTTTGTTCACGACATCTGCGGTTGCGGCAGCGACTGGAACATGCCCGACTACGTCACGGAGGCCGTCGCGCGCATCCGGGAGCAGGTCGGCAGGGAAGAGGTAATCCTCGGCTTGTCCGGCGGAGTGGATTCGTCAGTGGCGGCCGCCCTCATCCACAAGGCGATCGGCCCGCAACTGACGTGCGTGTTCGTCGACCATGGATTGCTGCGCCTGAATGAGGCTACGCAAGTCATGGAAACCTTCGGCAAGCACCTTGGCGTGAAGGTCATCCATGTCGATGCGAGCGCCGAATTCATGGGCAAGCTCGTCGGCGTGTCCGATCCGGAGGCCAAACGCAAGGTCATCGGCAAGGAGTTCGTCGAAGTATTCCAGCGCGAGGCGGCGAAGATCAGGAACGCCAAATGGCTCGCGCAAGGAACGATTTATCCCGACGTGATCGAATCGGCCGGCGCCAAGACAAAGAAGGCGACCACGATCAAGTCGCACCACAACGTTGGCGGCTTGCCCGATACCCTGCACCTAAAATTGCTCGAGCCCCTGCGCGAATTGTTCAAGGATGAAGTGCGAGAATTGGGCGTTGCACTTGGCCTGCCGCGTGAGATGGTTTTTCGCCATCCTTTCCCCGGACCCGGCCTTGGCGTCAGGATTCTCGGAGAAGTCAAAGCCGAATATGCGGACCTGTTGCGCCGGGCCGATGCGATATTCATCGAGGAACTGCGCAAGGCGACGGATGCCGAAGGCGCCAACTGGTACGACAAGACGGCGCAGGCGTTCGCTGTCTTTCTGCCGGTGAAGTCGGTCGGGGTGATGGGAGACGGCCGCACGTACGAATTCGTGGTCGCACTGCGTGCGGTGCAGACCACAGACTTCATGACCGCGGACTGGGCGCCGCTGCCGCACGAGCTGCTCGCCAAGGTGTCCTCGCGCATCATCAACGAGGTGCGCGGCATCAACCGGGTCGCTTACGACATTTCTTCCAAGCCTCCCGCAACGATCGAGTGGGAATGATTCGGGGTCTTTCAGGGCCTATCGGCATGTATCGAAAAATCAACTTAATTCATTGATATATATACTAAACATCTATCGAGATGTATCGAGATCTATCGGGAGGATACCTTTCAATCTTACGGTAAATTTGACGGTAGAAATCCTAGGCGCAGACCTCGAAAAATTTTTACCGTCAGGTAAAAATGAGAGATGACGGTAAAAATAATGGCAAAAAATAACAATAAAACAATGAATTAAAGAATTAGTAGCGCCTATTTTTTCGTGACGGTAAAATTCGCACGGAAGGAGGGCGCAATGATGCTGTCAGATGGAACGTTGAGGAGCCTCAAGCCCGGAGCCACCAACTACAAGGTTGCCGACCGGGACGGGATGTACGTGACGGTCTCGCCCAAGGGGACGATCACGTTTCGACTCGACTACCGGCTCAACGGCCGGCGCGAAACGCTCACGGTCGGCCGATTTGGGACCAAGGACGGGATTTCGCTGTTGATGGCGCGCGAGCGCTGCATGGAGGCGCGCAAGGCGATTGCCGCCGGGCTTTCACCCAGCCAGGAAAAGCAGCGCGAGAAACGCCGCATGTCCGAGGCCAAGACCTTCGAGCAATTCACCAACCGCTGGCTGGAAGAGGCGCGGATGGCGGAGAGCACCAAGTCGATGCGCAAGAGCATCATCGACCGGGACATCATGCCGGTGTTCCGCAACCGCCTGTTGGTGGAGATCGGGCCTGAGGACCTGCGCAACCTTTGCGCGAAGGTCAAGGCGCGCGGGGCGCCGGCCACCGCCGTTCACGTCCGCGACATCATCAAGCAGGTCTTTTCTTTCGCAGCACTTCACGGTGACAAGGCGCCCAACCCCGCGGATGAAGTCGGCCCCTCGTCGATTGCGACGTTCGTGCCCAAGGATCGGGCGCTGTCGCCTTCCGAGATTCGCGTCATGCACCGGGTGCTCGATGCCACCGCGACCCTGCCCACCATCCGCCTGGCACTGCGCCTGATCCTGCTAACGCTCGTGCGCAAGAGCGAACTGATCGAGGCTACGTGGAACGAAATCGATTTCGAGAACGCCGTTTGGACGATCCCGAAAGGCCGCATGAAGGCTGGCAAGTCCCATAACGTTTACCTTTCCCAGCAGGCGCTCGACATCATGGTGGCGCTGCGCACCTGCGCCGGCGGCTCGCGCTTCTTCCTGCCCTCGCGCTACGACGCAGATCGCTGCATGTCGAAGGCGACCCTCAATCGAGTGACCCATGTCGTGGTCGAAAAAGCGAAGGAGTCAGGCTTGCCGCTGGAGTCCTTCACCGTGCATGACTTGCGACGCACGGGTTCTACCATTCTCAACGAACTGGGCTTCAACAGCGACTGGATCGAGAAAGCCCTCGCTCACGAGGACGGACGTTCATCGCGCGGCGTCTACAACAAGGCCGAGTATGGCGAGCAGCGCCGCCACATGCTTCAGGAGTGGGCCGACATGATCGATGCGTGGGTGGCGGGGGAAGCTCACACGGCCACCCTGTTGCCGCCGACCATGAAGGTGGTCACGACGACGGCGCCAATATGAAAAATGGCGGCGCAGCTTCTGAGAATCGGCTCTGTGACGACGAATCGCGTAGACGTGCCATTTTGGCGAGATTCGGCAGGCGGCAATCGAGGTGCCGTTGGAAGAATTGCCGTGGAAGTCGGGACACTGACCGGAACCGGCCGCTCGTCAGCACCGCGTGTAGGACATGCTCCGACCCGGTGAAGCGGGCATCCGAGTCGATTTACGGTGAAGGGCAGCTTCTGTTAGCAAAGCCGACCTTGACCAAATTGCCCGGGCGGCAGGTCATCGGCCAATCCTGTCGGTGTCTCACCGCGACAGAGGTGACCGATTTGGATCTGTTACCAGTCGTTGCGCGCAAATACGGCGAATGGTAACTTTTCTGAGTAAGAAATGCGTCTCTCTCTAGTCTAGTCAAGCTGGCGCAAATATGTGGGCCTCCATCTCTTGGTCGAGACTGAAGATTCACAATGACCGTCGTAAAGGTCAAACCTTGGTGAGTCCCCCGGCAAAGCCGGGGGCTTACCTCACTGAGTTAAATGACCCCCGGCAAAGCCGGGGGCTTATCACTTGGGCGCCTCAAAGGCGCTGGTAAACCGTGAGCCGCCCAAGGCGGCTACACGCCCAATTTCATCTGATCGAAGCGCGCATCTTCATCCTCCTGATTGCGGATGTACGCCCTGACCATCGCCTCATCGAGCCCCACCGTTGAGACGAAGTATCCGCGAGCCCAAAACACTTCGCCCGTGAAATTTCTCGCTCGCCCGCCGAAATTCCTCGCGATCGCAATTGCACTCTTTCCTTTGATGTATCCCACCACGTTCGACACCGCATACTTTGGCGGAATGCTCAGGCACATGTGCACGTGATCCCCCATCAGGTGCCCTTCCACGACCTGTGACTCTTTCTGCTTCGCCAACTCCCGGAATATTTCTCCGAGATGCCGCCGCAGTGCCTCGAATATCTTCTTCTTCCGATTCTTCGGAATGAACACTACGTGGTACTTACAGTCCCATCGGGTGTGACTCAGACTCTGATACTCTTTCATCGTGAACCTCCATCTCTTGGTCGAGACTGAAGATTCACAATGACCGTCGTAAAGGTCAAACCTTGGTGAGTCCCCCGGCAAAGCCGGGGGCTTACCTCACTGAGTTATCTGGAACGACCGCCAGCGCCGTCAGGAGCCTGGGTGTGCAGACCAGTCGATGCTCACTACTGCGCATTTTCTGGCCTTCGGTCAGATAGTGCGTAGACGGAACGCGTACTGGCTGCTCTGGATGCGTTTCGGCTGTGAGCAGTCGATGAAGACTTTTCGCCAGATCCGCACCCGTAACGCTACGCTGCCAGTTGTCCGCCCGCCATTCAAGGCAAAAGGATCCACTTGGCCCGTACTGGTGGATCGACCACTGTTGCGAAGCATCGCGCGGCCGGATATAGGCCGGTGTTTCGGGAAACAGATCGGGATAAGTCAGTGTGACCGCGTAGGACTTGCCGTGTATTTCCAAGTCCATATCGACTTCCACGGCGGCGTCGATCCGCCAAGCACACGCGACCAGCCAATCCGCTTCCTTGTGGAGCTGCTCAAAGTCCTTGTGCTCCTGCAGAAAGCGCGGCAGATCGCGCAGCGCCCATTGCATCACGCAAATCCGGCCGGCTTGTTTGGCACGACTGGGCGATTGGGAAAGGAAAGCCCGCTGGCTACGGCCGCCGGGCTCAGCAACGAGCCTGCGACAGCTGCGGCGCGCTTCGGTTGATTTTCCTCAACGTACTGGTCGCTGAAGAATGTCGTGTCAAAAGCCTTGTCCCATTCGGATAGTGCTTTTTTCTTGGTGCAATTCTTATCATCCAGAACGGCCAAGTCCTCTAACGCATCGTCAAGGCATTCCTGAAAGAACTCCACCTTATCATCACCCTCGGCGGCAAGCAGATTTCCCCTCAGCACCGGGTGCTCTATTTCCAGAGATTCGGCTAGCCTGTTGCTGATTGCCTTCCAGGTTTCATGCAACGCTGCATCATCGCGACCAGATTGAGCGACGAAGCATTCGACGACAAGCTTGGTCAGGCAGATTCCACTGGGGGCATCCTTTTTCCACTTCGTGCGGCTGCGCGCAAACTTCTTTGTGAGACGTGTTACGCGCCGCATTTGATTGCCATCGTCCTCGCCTGCGTTGAGGTCGCCGACGATGTTGTTGAACCAGCGGGTTACGCCGCGTGCATCGGACTTGGTCCAAGTATCCTCGCTCGCCAGTTCGTAGTCGGTAACGGTTTTGCCGTCCTTGTCGGTCGAGGTCACGATCCTATAGACGGGGATATCGATGTGGTATCCCTCGGGATATGCTTGGCGCACGCAGTTCTTGTGAACTTTGGCATCGTGTTTCAGGCGATCGTCCTGCGTCAGTGCGTTGCAGGCGCGCAGGCGCGCCGCGTAGGGCGTCAACTGGTTTCCGTCGGCGTCTTTGAGATTGTCCTTCTTGAAATACGTCCCATCGTCAATGTCGTAATCGTTTTCCGCATCCTGCACCATCGTGCGCATCGCGTAGGACCCTTGCGAAGCAGTTTCATTGGGCACAGGATACCCATCGCGCTCCAACCCTTTTTCCAGCCGCGTGCGTCCAGCGTCGCGGCGCTTGCGCATCTCATCCTGGTCGGACTTTTGCAGTGTGACCTTGTCGCTGTGGTATTTGCCCATTTCGGTGCCGCAATCAACGATTGTCATGATCTCTTTTCCTTCGCTTATGGAGACGCGGGGTTGACAAGAGCGGGCGCGCTTGCAAGCGCTTCTCGGAATGACCGCAATTCGCCGGAGTCGCTCTTAGCCCAGGCAAAGTCGACATCTGAAATGGCTTGTCGGGCCAATGCGTTCAATACCTTCGGCCGCGCGTCGTCCATGTTGGCGAGATAGTCACGCAACTCGTTCGAGGGGCACTGTGCGGGCATACGAAACGCAAAACTGTTTTCATCTTGGCGCAACTTCGCCGTCTTTTGCGCGAGGTAGTCATAACCAACTGCCTGCGCGTTGAGGCTGGCAGCGATGGCGCGCAGGCCACCGCGCCAGCCGAGGGCACCGCGATGGAGAGCACGGCCTGACAATTCCTCGCCGCCCTGGGAAGGTAGGGTGCCCAGCATGAACAGGTGGATTGGGCGATGTGGCTCCTTGCGGTCATGGAGCATTTCCACCGCTTCCATCATGCCCACGACACCGGGATTGTTCGCCCACAGCCCCCCATCTGCGTAGACGGCCGTCGTGTCGGCGTTACCAGGCTCGATCAATTGCGACATGGAGCGCAGGATCGGTGCTGCCGTGGTGGCCATGCAGACATCGACTAAGGTACGTTCATTGTCCCGCCCGTTCAGGCGCGCCAGATGTGGCGTCTTGAACACGACCGCAGCATGGCGATTCATGTCCACCGTCGGAATCGCGAGGGCGATCCCACGGTCTTCATAGACCTCACGAACCGTGCGCGTCCCCAAGAACTGGGTCAGAACACTGCGCAACGCGGCGTCGCCACGCCGAAGCCCAAGGCCGAATCCGCGAACCAGTTTTTCTAGCATCCAAATGGATCGCAACCACTGATACGGAAATATCTCGGCGCCATGGCTCTGGTATAGCGCCCGTACCCGTTCGAGCGGCACCCCTGCGGCTAGCGCGCACGCAACGATGCCTCCGGTACTGGTACCGACAACAAGATCAAACGCCTTGCCAATGTCGATGACATCGGATCGTTTGAGATTGCCAGTAACGCGCGTAGCAAAAGTGTCCAGAAATGCCGCTTGGTAGACACCGCGCATACCGCCGCCGTCCAGACATAGCACGCGAAAGGGTGTCAGTTGCTCCATAGAAGCTCCGTTGCAGGCTTGGCCCCAGACCGGTCGTCCACCTACTTGCGATTTTCCTTGCGAACACCTTTGAACGGATCCGGATCAGCTTTTTGGTCCAGGAAGCGGCCAGTTCCGGTATCGCGCTTGGTCCAGTTCTGATTCTGCGGATTGAAGACCTGCGAACGCGCCCGGACCGCGCCGACGCGGGCCCCGTCGCCAACTGGTTTGTTCTTGGCCATAAAAGCTCCTATGAGAGGAAAGCAAGACCGAAACAGCGGGTCGAACGTCCTATAATCAATCATTAAATCCATTTGTTGCCAATTGTAGTCCTATTTTGTTACCATTGCAATATGGCCTTCAACAAGGAGAACGTCATGCCACTCACGAGAGAAGAGCTTGGGCGACGAATTCGTTCCGCACGCGAGAGTTGCGGCCTCACTCAGGAGCAATTAGGCGAATCGGTCGAGTTGTCGCGTATCGCTATCAGCCAGATTGAATCTGGCAGCCGGTCTGTGTCGAGCATCGAGCTGGACCGTATTGCCAATGTCGTCGGGCGTGACATCAAATCTTTTTTTACGGACGCTTTCGTTGAACAGGACGCTTTGGCGGCCCTGTTTCGTACCGAGGCGCAGCTTGCCGAGCAGACGGAGCTACGGCACGCCCTGCAGGATTGTTTGGCCCTGGGTCGGGAGATGACTAACCTGGAACGGCTGCTGGAAATCGATCGTGCGCAGTTGCGTGCAGCAGCCTATGAACTGCCTGCACCCAGATCGCGCTGGGATGCTATTCAACAAGGTCAACACATCGCAACTGACGAGCGACAGCGGCTGGGACTCGGAGTGTCCCCCATTGGGGATCTGATCGAACTATTCGAGTCTCAAGGCGTACGTACCGGGCTGGTTACGCTACCCGATAACATTTCCGGCCTGACCTTGTGGGATGACAAAATCGGCATTTTTGTAGTCATCAACAGCGATCATCCTGCACTACGGCGCCGTTTTTCACTGGCGCATGAATACGCACACGTGTTGATTGATCGCGAGCGATCTGGTGCAATCAGCCGCGCCGAGAACCGGACCGAACTGCTCGAGGTCCGGGCGAACGCCTTTGCGGCTGAGTTCATGATGCCCACCGAAGGCGTGGTGCAGTTTGTCCATGCATTGGGCAAGGGTGGCGCAAGCCGTGCACAAGTCGCCGTTTTCGATGAGGCCGACGTGGTTCAAGTGGAACAGCGCGCGGTCCCAGGAAGTCAGGACATCCAACTTTACGATGTCGCGCTACTCGCACATCACTTTGGCGCGAGCCGCATTTCCGCGTTGTATCGTCTTAAAAACTTGCGCCTGATCGATGAGCGCGAGTTTCAGCGCTTGAAGTCCGAAGAAGATACTGGGGCGGGCAGAGCGATTGCCGATTTCTTGGCCGCCGCTGACCCGGTGGAGGAACGAGAAACGCAGGATGAGTTCCGGCGCCGCTTTCTGGGGCTCGCGCTGGAGGCCAATCGGCGCGAGGAAATCACGCAGAGTAAACTGACCGAATTGGCCGCGATGGTGGGTATCAAACGACATGACGTCGAGCGCGTACTCTCTTCCGTCGGTCTGGATCAGGCCTGACGGTCGGACAGCTCCATGTCTGCTCCGGCCGTAACAACCGTCGTCATCACCGATACCAATGTGCTGATCAACTTTCTGCACATCGGCCAGTTGGCTCTGCTCGGCGAGTTGCCCGCGTACCGGTTTCAGTTACCGGCCGAAGTGCTGCAGGAACTGACCGATCCCGGACAGAGAGTGGCCGTCGATAATGCCATCGCCGCGGGTCAGCTCGACCTGTTAGTCATAGATGCGCTGGATGCACTCGCGCTGTACGGTGATCTGCGCGATTTGATGGGGCGCGGCGAGGCTGCCTGCCTTGCGCTGGCCGCAACCACAGGGTGTTATCTTGCCTCGGACGAGAAAAAGCGATTTCGCCGCAAAGCTATCGAGCTGATAGGTGAGGCGAGAATACTCGGAACGGAGGATCTGCTCCTGGAAGCCATCCGCTGCGATCGAATCACTGTAGCGCAAGCAGATGGGTACAAAGTTGTACTCGCCGAAAACCGCTACAAGATGCCGTTCGCGAGCTTCGCGGAGCGCCTCTAAGCGCCGGCTGCAAGCTTGGGTCTGCTTGCGCCGACGATAGGAGGAGCCAAAATGACGCTTCGAACCGCAGAGGAATGGGAAGCCCGGTTTCGCACGTGGGCTGGCGGCCCCGGAGATACAGAACTTGAACGCTGTGAAAACGCAGAGCGGATGATTCGGAAAGCGATCGCGGCAAGCACGTCCCTCAAGGAGAGGGATATTGAAGTCTTCGCCCAAGGCTCGTTCAGAAATATCACCAATATTGCCCAAGAGAGCGACGTTGATGTCTCCGTATGCCTTCGCGAAGCATGGTATTACGAGATTCCAGAGGGCACCAAAGTCAGTGATTTCAATCTCACTCCGACTGAGCACAATTACGACACGTACAGGCACAATGTCATAGATGCGCTGACCGAATATTTCGGCTCAGATAAAGTTACGCCGGGCAACAAGGCGGTTCGGATTCATTCCAATTCGTACATGGTCGACGCGGACGTCGTTCCAACATGGGAATTTCATGAATATTACGATGTCCAGAATCCCTCGAAGTTCAGAGGCGGAGTCAGGTTCTATTCCAATGATGGGAAATCGATTACGAGTTATCCGAAGCAGCACATTGAATGCGGAATAGAAAAAAATGCGCAAACCAAGAAACGCTTCAAGCGCATGGCGCGGATCCTCAAGAGTCTCCAGGTTGAAATGATCGATCAGAAGGTATTAAGCAATGCACTTCCATCGTTCTTAATCGAAAGCCTCGTATATAACGTGCCCGATGAACGGTTCGGAACTTTGACTTATCGCGGCGACGCGCAGAATATCTTGGCGCATATCTTCAACAACACGCGGCCCACGGATGACTGCACAAAGTGGACTGAGGTGAACGGCATCAAGATCCTCTTTCACGCAACGCAGCCGTGGTCGAAGGAGGACGTCAACGCGTTTTCCGATGCCGCGTGGAATTATTTGGGATTCGGCTAGGCGGGATGGTTTTCCTATGTACGGTTATGTCAACGTCCCGCGCGCTGCGGAACCCACTCCTGCCCAAGCTGGCGCCGTTGTGGGCGCAATCCGCCTTTGAGCAAGTGTTCATCGAGCACGGGAAGCAGTTCGTACGCTTTTCGCCGGACTGGTTCGAGACGCGGTCATTGAACGATCTCTGGCACAAAGGCAATCGCGACGGTCTACCATGAACTGCTGGATATGCGGCGACGAAGCGAAAACCGGTGAGCACCTGATCAAGGCCTCGGACCTACGCTCCGTTTTCGGCCCGGTGGCTCAGAAGAACCCCGTCTATTTTCATACCGCGCTTCGCCGCAACCAACCGATCGGAGGGATCAAGTCGGACACCTTGAAGTCCAATGCCTTGATATGCGCTCGCTGCAATAACCAGCGCACGCAGCCCTACGATCTCGCGTGGGAGCGGCTATCGACGTACCTGCGAAACAGGAAACCTGCAATCCGGAGTGGAGACTGGATTTCACTACAACGCGTTTTTCCGGGAACCATCCAGGAATCGATGCTTCGCGTTCACCTTTTCTTCGTGAAGTTGTTCGGGTGTGCAATTGTCGAGCACAAGGTGCCGATCGACATCGCATCTTTTTCGAGGACGATTCTGGCCGAAAGCGCGCACCCGCACGTTTTCATAGCCCTGAGCCCGCATGTAGATCTTCCCGGAAAAAGATCCGTGGGCTACTCGGACCTCGAGACCGCTCAACTGGGTGGCCGGGTGGTGTTTGCAGTCTGGATGTACGTCTTGGATGGATTCTCCGTTCGAATCATCTACGCCGAGCCGTCCGAGCGCCAGCGCAACGGGCTTGTCCGGGCTTGGCATCCGTCAACGGTCATGAAATGCATCCGCGTCGCGAGTTTTTGAGTTTGGAGACATCTCGACATTAGGTGCGGCTCAGATCTTCTTCCAGCCTTCGCGCATCTGCAACGCCCAAGGTAACTAGCGCCGCGAGCAATCCGTCAGTGCCCCGCCGTATCGGCTGGGAGTTCTCCAGGAGTTCCGGGGCCTGTTTATGCACCTTCTCGACCCAGAGGCACACGCGGGAACCTATTCCGTGATCGACCCAGAAGGTGCTGTCATCGGAGTAGTGATCGAGCCATACCTTCGCCGCCGCGACAACGAATGGCAGGTGAGCCGGCTTCGTAGACACCTCCATCAAGTTCAGCGTCACGAGGGCGACAAAAAGGGATGGACCGCTCGCGATTAACCGCGTGAGGGTGGGAAGAAAGCCGTCGATCTGATCGACACCCTTTGCGTACAGGTAGCACGTCGGCGGCGGAATGAAACTGTAGTTGTTGAAGAACAGCACCGCGATGGCGGGTCCGATGTGCCATTCAATGGAAGAGGAACGATTGTCCCGGAGCCTCTGCCAGCCGTGGCTCGCCATGATGCGGCTTGCGAGGGCGGATCGGATACCGACCGCGATGGGTTCAGCCAGGCCGCCGTCATTGAAGTAGACGGCATCGACGGCACGCAGAAAATCCGTCGTCAGGTCAAAGAACGATTCATCCGGTAGCGCGGCAATTGCCGTTACCGAAAGGGCCTCTGCCTCTGGCTGGGTGAGCCCGGGCAGGCAACGCGCAACCAGACCGAAGTAGGCGTCATTCCATTCCCGGGGAGGATCGTCTACATCGTCGTGCGCGGCCAGCCCCGACCCGTTCGCCTCGGCGGTCCATGACGCGTAGGTCCGGGCAATGTCGCGCAACCACGACCGAGTCGCGTCGCTTGTAAGGTCAAAGATCTGCCGGAGCCACAATGCAGCGGCTTGCTCGTCGGCGTATTCGCCCGGCCTCGTGGGCTTCGGTTCCGTGTTTTCCTGCGGCGTAGGCCCGCCCGGGAGGCGAATGCGCCGTCGGCGTCGCGGCGTCTTGGAAGGAAAGGGGGGCCAGGTGGGCTCCCCACGCTCACCTGCGAGCCATCTCATCTCGGCGTCGACGGCAGCGCTCACGCGTTGCCGGTATTCGGCGGACAGCACCGCCGCCTCCTCCTCTGTACGGTCTCACTTTCGGGTCAGTTGGATAGACGCAGTGAAGGCGCAACGCAGTATGGCTCGCGGCAACCGGTCATCGACGGAGGCCAGTACGGCGGTTGCGGCGCCCAAGCCATGCGCGGCAGCGGGATTGTTGCGCGCCGCGATTTCCAGCAGCGCGCGCACATCAGCGGGTGTGCATTGCTCCCTGAGGGAATGGATCATCCCGGCAAACGCCATGGCGATCGGATTGAATCGCAGACCAGCGCGAACCCTGTGAACCGGATCGTCTTTGGACTGCAGGGCTTGGGCAAAGAGGTCGCGCGCCCATGTCGCATGGCGACGCCGTAGCTCGGCATCGCCGTCGCGCATGACAACCAAGGCAGCGGCGAAGACCGCTTGTTCGCGCATCCAATCGTCGTCTGCGCCTTGTTTCTTGGTCGTGGCTACCGGGCTTTGACCCCACGCCGCAGCTACAGCCGCAAGCTTGGCGGATGATTTCGACGCATCATCAAGTACGTTGCCGAGTGCCGCCTGCATGTTCGTGTCTGCAAGGCGATCCGGGACGTCGGATTGCAACGCTGCGAAATGGTCTCTCTCGGTCGGCGGCGATTCGTACAGCGACCCAGTCCTTTGTGTGCCGTCCTGCAGCGTGACGGTTCTCTCCGAGTGATTGGCCGGGTCGATCCGATTCAGGGCATGCGCAGCCATGAACGCTGGATCGCGCAGGGTGGACTTGGCTGTATACGCGCCGAGGCGTGACACCGCGTCTCGAAGCAGCGCCTCCACCCTCTGACGCTGCTCCTCCGGCCGGCCCACGGCATAGTGATCAAGCAGGCGGTCCAGCATTACCCGGCGGGACGGACGCTTTTTCAGGGCTTCCAGACTGATGGCGCCTGCCGGCTCTTTCTGCAGCGCCTTGAAACCAAAGAGGTCCGGATAATCAAAGTTGTCGTGCGTGTGCCGCTCTCGGTCGAGATAGAGGAGCTCAGGGCACGCCACGAACGGAACCGCCGCTTCGCGTGACGCGGGCCAATGCGAAAGAATGAGATCGACCGCTACGAGAAGAAACGCGGCGCAGGAATTTGGAGGCCCCAATACGTCGGCAAGAATGGACTCGAAGCCTTCGCCTGCCTCGATGCGGCGATGCGCCCATGCTTCCAATGCCATCAAGGCCGATGTGACACTGTTATGGCTGGACCCCTCACGTGACCAAACGTAGGTGTGCTGCCAGGGGAAGGGTCGTGCGCCATCGGTGAGCGGGATCGTTATCGCATCGTCGCCGTGGTCTTGGCCGTGGCTATAGAACGATATCGTGTGATTGACCAGCTGATGGATTAGCGATTTCCCCTGCTCGGGGGCGTGAGTGAGGAGATCGAGGAACGGACCTTGCGAGGGCGAGGCAGGAAAAAATTCATGATCGAGGTAATCGAACGGGCCATCAAGGTCGTGGGACTCGTGCGAGGCGCGGGATCGCGGTTTCGGTATCAGGGCATCTGCCGTCAACTCGGCGAGTTCTGCGGGCGCCGCCTGGGCGAGGGATCCCCGGAATTTGAGGATGCCTGCCACAATCCTTTCACCGTGCCGACGCTGCTTCAACGCCTCCAGGTACTGAACGGCCAGCTGGGGCGCCCGATTGCAGAACATGAGGAATCCGGTTCGGACGTCCGACTCCAGCGAGTGCATCCGGTCGTACTCTATTTCGCCGTTGAATGGTTCCCGCCGGTCGGAAAAGTTGTTGGGGTGAAGAGAAATTTCCAGCTCTGTCAGCCATCGATAGAGCCGCTCAACGAGAATGGGGGTGAGGGGATCGCGCCCGAACATGCCGGTGGACCAACCGGTGTAGAGATCGACCACACTTGGGATTGCCGCAGGCGGGAGGCTCTGTCCGAGACTTAGCAACCAGCCGATCAGCCGATGCCACGAGGCGTTGTTCGGCACGGTTATGCTGGCAGGAATTCCCGACGCATCGATACCGAATGCCGCAAAGAACCGCGAAGCGGGCTCCACGTCGACCGCCATCAGTGTCCTGATGAGTTCGCGAAGCACGCTGGCCCGGTTGGCGAACAGATAGCCGGACGCGCGTGCGAGGAGTTCGCCTGCGATTTCGGACCGTACGAGCGCAAGCAGGACTGCTCGGCGCCATGAACCATGCACGCCGTCCCTGCTAAGGCGGTCGAGAAGCAATTGCCAATGCGTGCTGTCGGGCACGCGCTCGATTGCCATGCGGGCGGCCAACTCCAGGCCACGCGACAGTGCAGCCGGTGCAGGGCGATCCAGGGGCAGGTGGTCGATCGTCGCCGATTCCGCGTGCAACAGATTCGCGATCGCCCATTCGCGAAGCACATCGTGACGGTACGCAACGTGATCGTCGGACAGGTCCCGTAAGCTCTCGCTGCTGACCAGAGCGTCCACGGCACCAGGCGGCTGATCGCGGACATCCAATGGCTCGCCGTGTTCAAGGACCTGTACCGCCAACGCCCGAAGGAGCCGTGCACGTACGCGGTGTTCTGCGTCGATGTTGCCATCGGCTGTCTGCCACCACTGCGCAGCCATGTCGCACTCGGTGCGCGGCACGGGATCGCTTTCGGGGCGGGTCGCGAGGCGAGAGAGGCGGAATAGGTTTCGAATCACGTCGCGCGCCGGATGGGCATCGTCTAGGATGGGCACAAGCTGCGGTGCGGCGTTTCTCAGTTCGTCAACCTCTGCGTCGCTCAGGTCGCCGATTACGATGGGCTCGGTACGGCCCAATGCGGCCAGCGCCTCGGATGGAAGCCAGTTGGGTTCTTCTGTTCCGAAGTTGCGCCGGGCCGTTGCCACCACGGCGAGGCCGGGAACGCCCGAAGCCTCACGAACAATATCAACTACCGTCGTGCGTTCCGCCTCAGAGAAGAAGTCCAGGTTGTCGAGGAAGAGGATGACGCCCCCGTCGCCGGCCAGATCGGACAGCAGTTCATGGGCGGACCCATCGAACCCGAGCACGGACCGCATCGCGGTCCAGCCCCCTGGCGTCACGCGCCCCGGGCTGAGTACGAAAACCTGCCCCTCCGCAGATATTTGCTCGGCGACGTGCTTCAGAAGGCCGGACTTCCCGACGCCCGCATCCCCACGAATTTCGAGGTAGCGACCGCTGTCGAGCGCAGTGTGAACCGCGGTGGTCCGCTCATGCCGCGTCAGCAGGACGGTGCCGACTCGATCGCGGATGTCGGCAAGCGCGTGGCGGGATGCTTCGGCCAGCGCCGCACGCGCGGTCGCGTACCTGCGATCGCCGGTGAGCCTGAAGGTCTTCTGCCGCAAATGCTCGCCGAGCTCGTCCTTGGTGCGGTCTCCACCGCTCGCCGCAACGTCGATGGCAAGCGCTTCCAAGTCGGTCCAGAGGCTTCCGGCACGTCCCATATCGTCCGGGTGCAGTACCCGGGTAGCTCGTTCCAGGGCAAGTTCGGCCGACGCGGAGCCGGGCGCCGTGAAATCGAAAACGAGAATCTGAAGCCGGCGCAACAGCTTCCAGACGGTCTCGTCGTCGTTGGCAGCTCCCGCTTCGGCCAGCCGTGACGCGAACGTGCGTACGAAAGTGCGCATGTCCTCGTTCGCTGATCCCGGTCGGTTGATCCGCGCCATGAAAGTGGCCGCGTCCCCGATCTGACGCGCCCACGTCAGGACGTCCTGGTAGGCTCCATCGATCTTCCGGGAGCTTCGCGATGTTGCGATCGCGAGGTGGTGACGACGAGTCCAGAAGTCCGGCCGGCGCGTGGCGTCGGCGATCTGGGCCACGGCGTCTCTGAACACTGTGTCGCCCGCGGTAAACGTAATCGTTCGCTTAACCTGGATTTCCAGAACGGCGGGTTGGCCTAGATAGTCCCGAGCTTCGACGATGACATCATCAAGCGGGTGCCCTTCGGCCGCGCGCTGGAACTTGACGCGTGCGATCGTCGTGCCGGGCAGCCCCCGAGGCTCCGTGCCCACGAGCATGGATAACAAATAGTGCGCACCAACCTGAGCCTCGAATTGGCTGCCGGCTGGTCCGCTTGACGCAGGGCTTGTGGCCATCCCGATCATCCGTATGCGCTTTCGAGATCGATTGAACTTTCAAATGTCTACCGCAGTTGAGGGGCGCCAAAAGTCGGGCAGTCATCATCAGCCCTATAAAGCTTGCAAAGCATAGCACGCAGTGCTATAAACGGCAACGGGGGAGCGGATGGCGGTCTATAAGACCAGATGGTTCGACCGGTGGGCCAGGAAGCACGATTTGAGCACTTGTGCCCTGTGCGGGGCTGTGCGCGAAATGCAGGCTGGACTGTAATGAGGTCGATCTCGGCGGCGGGCTGCTGAAGAAGCGGATTGCCCGCCCGGGGCAAGGCAAGAGCGGCGGTTTTCGTACGCTGGTGGCGACGAACAAAGGTAGCAAGTGGTTTTTCGTATTTGGCTTTCCGAAGAATGTCCGGAGCAATATCGACAAGGACGAGGAAGAAGGTCTGAAGAAACTGGCTTCGCACTTGTTGTCGCTGTCGCCGCCGGATCTGGTTATCGCACAACGTGCGGGTGAATTGATGGAGGTAAATTGCGATGCGCAAGACTAAATCGGCAATTCTTGAGGCCGTGCACGAAACGGCCAAGGGGCTTCATGCTGCTGGCGTGATGGAGCAGGTTACGCTGCGCGAATTCGACCGTCTGTGTCTGCCGCCGGTCGAGCCTTTGTCGCCCAGCAAGATCAAAAAAATTCGGGTTCAGTCGCGTGTCAGCCAGGCGGTATTTGCTGCGCTCCTGAATACCAGCGTCTCGACGGTTCAGAAGTGGGAGATCGGTCAGAAGCGCCCCACTGGAACGGCGCTGAAGCTGCTTCACCTTGTACAGAAGCGTGGTCTCGAAGTCGTCGCATAGCGTGAATTTTCTTCGACTGAATCAACGCTGCCGATAGTCCTCGATAGATACTGAAAACTTGCATGGCGAGAAAAACGTTGCCAGCGATAGGTACCGATAGATCCTGAAGGGTACGCGCGCTGGACCGTCGATAGGTTTCGATAGCAGGCGATAGATGCTGAATGCTAATTTTGGGTATCAGATGCAAATGACGGTAGATCTGACGGTAGAAATTCTACTCACTGATAAAAATTCTATACGGGACAACGACTTAGATGCGCCGTTGATGATCTACGTGCATAGTAAACAGTGTGAGTATTCGAGTTTAAGCGCTTGAACCTTAGAGTAGATTAGGTTTCCCAATGTGCGATCCGTCCAGGGCGGTACGCACAGAATTGACGGTAAATATGACGGTAAAAGTTCGGTGCGACGCGACTCGAGCCTTGGTGGTGTAACTGGATAGAAGGCCCCGTCATGTCATGCTTGCCAGTTGGAGGTGGGCCAGGCAAGCATTGAGTTCGACGCTGGAGCGCCAGCAGGCGAAAGCTCTTTCGGGCGACATTTACTGCGCAGCAAATTTTCCTGATTCGACGAATATTGGCCGCTGACAGATTTGAGGCTGATCGTACAAATCATCGGATGAATTGTTGAATTTGCCGAGGATTTATATCTCATCGGTCCGCAGCGCTATGTGTTCGATTTCGATCGAGTTATATTTTCTTGCAACCGAATCGCGTTGGCTTTCGCCTGGATTGCCCTGCATCGGTCCAGCAATGCCTCGAAAGGCTCTGGCTCATCCAGGAACAAACCGTCATCGACCATCTGTTGATAGTCCGCAGCTAATTTTTCGAGCGCGTCGTCGGCGGGAACAAGTTGAAGTTCACCCGCGACGGCGGCGTGGTAGTCGATAATTTCGCCATACGCGTTCTTCTCGGCAAAGAACACGCTCTTGTGATCAGCAACTGCTTGGGCAAGTTCTTTGTCCCCGATCGCCGCATCTGCGAAGCCGGTAGAATCAAGGCGAGTCAAATCATGCCAGTGACGTGCGAAACGATCACCACCACGAAATGCACCCTGAGCACAAAACACGTGAATCGCAGTGGCCTTTTCCCAAAATGTCCGCTCCGGACGCATGACTTGTGGCGTCGCGGTGGGAAATGTCACGGCCTCGAGGAATTGAGCGGCGTCGGAGCGAATGACACGCGACTCGCTCGGCTCGCCGGTGGATCTGGCACCGAACTCCAACATGACAGACGGCGAGACGTAGCCGGTACTGGTCGCGAGCGGTGTGTAGTCGATAAACACCTTGTCGTCTTCTACGCGCACCTTTGCCGGCAATTTATCGGCGTCGAGCGCTTGCTGCATCCGCGGGCCGATCTTCTTTTCGATCCAGTCCGACAGACGTTTGCGGATCTGCTGCGTCCATTTCTTTTCCTGGCTCTTGGTGGCCGGCAGGGGAGGATTCGAATCGCCAACCAGATCGCCCGCGATGGCTCGAATGTCGTAGGTCAGATCCACATCCTCCGAAAAGCGCCGGATGACTCCGTAGGCTTTCGACAAGGATGTGCCGCCCTTGAATACGAGATGCTGCGCATAGGGGCCGGTAAAGAGCTGGTGCAATGACCAGACGACCCATATGTCCTTTTCCAGCAGGTGAGGCGGCAAGCCAGATATATCGGCGACTGCGTTGAGCGCATCCAGACGTTCTGCGGTGGAGAGCTGGAAGAACTCAGCCATGGGTTACCAGGGCGCTGACCTCTTGGGCCATCCATGTCGGTAACCGTGCGCGTGCCGCCGCGACTTCCTCAAGCTCGGACGGCGGTAGTTTGCTGCGCAACGTCCCGATCGCCTCTCCGGCTTTTTCGGGACCCAACCACGCCAGTGCCCGCACTACATCGCCGGCAACGCGGCCAGGAAGGATCAATTGCCAGATTGGTGCGTGACGGAACTCGACCGTCTGTGCTCCCAGCTTCAGGCGACGGCTCCGCCCGGAGGTCAGATAGACCGCCCGCACGGGCACCTGTGTGGTCAGGCCAAGCGCATTCGCGGCTGCAGCACCGTGAGACACGATAGTTTCACCACGCTGGGTTGCCAGGCCTTCGACCATTTTGACTGTCGAAGGCGCGCGGGTGCCATAGCGACTCTCCACAGGCCGGACATAGATGCCACGACCCGCTCGAAGCAGCTTGCCACGCCGTACGAGGCGGGAGAGCACTTGATCCACGGCTGCTCGGTTGCCCAGATGCAACAGTTCCTTGCTGACCAAAGGAGTGCCCTCCGGTAACCCGGCGGCGTGCTCTAGGACTTGTTTGGCAAGGGTCTGCATGGCGATTTCCTGATTGGCAGAATTTTATACTACTTTCTGACACTTTGGCAACTTCAGGCTCTGGAGTCTGAGATCGATCGGATAGGAGCAAAGACGCTTGCACACATATTACGACTTATCGTAATATATGCTTATTCGTAAGTTATGGTTCTTCGTATGATCGTTCGAGGTGACATACAGCAACAACGACTGACGCTACTGGCGTCCATCCTGCTTTGGGAAGGGCGGCTGAACAATGCGCGCCTCCGGGAACTGTTTGGCCTCAGCAGTGTTCGAGCCAGCGAGTGGATTCGGGAATTTCGGGAAAAACACCCGGACTGGACAGAATGGAACAGCAAGACGCGGAGCTATCACGCGTCCTTGGAAGCCTATCGCACAGGTCCAAACGCGGACCTTCGCAAGCAAAGCGACGCGCTTTCGCTTTCCCAGTACCTCGCGCTGGTTGGCGTGCCTCACGCAATCACCGAATCGTCCCCCAGCCGCACCATCTGGGCAGCTTTCCCCGAGCTTTCTGTTCCCTCTCCGAGAATCTTTGCGCTCATGTCCGAGGCGATCCGTGCTCGTCGCACGCTTCAGATCACCTATCGCTCAATGCGGGAGCCAACCCCTCACCAGCGGGTTATCTCTCCCCATAGCTTGATCAGGGCAGGGCGCCGCTGGCATGCACGCGCCTTCTGCTCGACCAATCAGGACTTTCGAGACTATGCGCTCGGCCGAATTGAAAACGCCACCCTTCTGGACTCGCCGTCTGAACGTGTTGACCAGGACGATGCAGCGTGGATGGCAAAGGTGCGTGTGCGCCTCGTCGCTCATCCTGATCTGACGCCGGACCAGGAATCTTTAATTCGTTTCGAGTACTTCAATAACACCGCAGCCCGGGTTGATACCTGCCGGGGAGCTTTGATCGGCTACTTCATCCAGGACGTGAGGGCGGCCATCGATACAAAATCCCAGCAGCCGCCGGATTACCAGTTGGCCGTGGCCAACATTGAGGAGGTTCGACCATGGCTGTTTCCGAGTTGAGTCTCGTGCAACTTGGTGCCGGCAACCGCTCCGCAGCCAGGATGCTGTTCGAACGGCTACCGGATCGGCTGTTTGCGCCGTTGGCGTCGCCGAATCGCCATCGATATTGGGCGCTGCTTTGTCGACTCCATGCAAAGCGATTCGGGCCGGATGCACCGCTACCGCCCAGCCATGGACTAGCACTCCGCGATGTCATGCAGGACATCGAAGACGAACTGGTCACACAAGACTCGTGGGAGAACGAGGACGGCACTACGCCAGACACGCCGCTTGCCATTCGGGCCAATGCGGTTTTCAACCGTCTCCTCGAAAGCGGCTGGATGCGATTGGAGCGCCACGGCGTTGAGAAAAAACTCGCGATGCGGCCGACCGTGAGTCAATTCCTCACGCTCCTTGTCTCCTTTGCCGAAACCGGACCGGTATTCGTTTCGGGGAAGATCCGATCCATCGAATTGAACATTCAGCAGGTCATGGAAGGTCGAGCGGACGGTGACACCCTCGCCGAAACCGCGGAGCAGGCGCGTAATCTCCTTGAGCACGTTAGAAACACCGGTACAAACATCCGGGACATCATGGAGTCTCTGGGCGAGGACGTGACGACGGCGCAGTACGTTCAGAAATTCTTCGGTGACTACATCGAGAAGGTTTTCATCGGCGATTATCGGGAACTGCGCACACGGGAACATCCACTGTCGCGCAGACCGCAGATTCTGCGGATCGTCGAAGAGTTGCACGCGTCGGACGACCACCGTGCCAGGTTGATTGCTTGGTACGAAGCGAAGCGATGCCCGGGGAATCGAGCGCGCGCGGAACATCTTTTCGAAAAGGATATTCAGCGACTTTTCGATTTGCGACGCATCGATGAATTTCTCGATCGCCTCGACGAGGAGATTCGACGGGCCAACCGGCGTGCGCTTGCATTTCTCGATTATCGATTGCGCTCCCTTCGTCCCGTCGATCATCTCGTCGGCAGAGCCATTGCGTCCGCAAAGGAAAACAGGACGCCGATTCTCGGCGATCCGTTTCCTCCCGGGGACATGGTGAGCGGCGAGCACCTTGCCGAACCCCGCAAAGCCAAGGAACCTTCGGTTCCCTCCAGTTTGCGACGGCATATTCCCTCCGAGGCCCAGTTGGCTCGCTCACGGATCATGCTTCGTGCCAGAGACGTTCGATCAGTCACTCCGCCGAAGCTGACCGCCTATGTCCTTAGGCAATTGAACGGTGAGGCGCGGATCACGAGCGAAAACCTGAGCCCTCAGTCGTTGACGGATGTTCGCTGCTTTCAGGCCCTGGCTACGGTAGGTCTGGCCATGAATGCGAACAGCCGACGCCTATACCTTTCGGCATTGACTCTTGCCAGGGGATTTCGGGTTGACATGCGGGAAGAGCAGGAGGCGGCTAGCGCCTGGATTTCAGGCAGACCCTTTGTCGTGGAATTGCGTCAGCCCGCAGCCGCTGGAGCGAAGGAGCCGCGCCGATGAGTCAGTTTTGGGACGACATTGCCGAGCGATCCACGGGGCAGCACACCCCGCAGGAGCTGGAAGCAACCGCTTATCGCCTGGTTACCGAACAGGTCCTGTATTACGCCGATCGCCACAGCAAAACTGCCTACTGGATGGTCGAGCGCTATGAGCGGGAATTCAAACGTGCGTTAGAGCCTCTGGGCGTCACGGTAGAGGTGAATCGGCAGAAGCGGTATGTGTATGCATTGCCGCGGCATCCCAAGGCCGGTACCGCCTCCGCAGCACAAACCCTCCTGGCGCTTGTGCTGCGGGCGATCTACGACGAATCCGCCCGGATCGGTCAATTCACCGACGACAGCGAGGTTGTCTGCGACCTGGTGGAGTTGGACGAAAAGTATCGGCTGATGACCGGCCGGGAGTTGCCCGCGAAGGGGGAGCTCGAAGCGCTGTTGAGGATCATGAAGCGCTGGGGTATCGCAAAGCGAACGGATGATCATGTTCCAGACGCCATCGGTGAGCCGGCTTCGACCCAGCCATACGCTGTGCTTATTCGTCCCGCGATCGTCGATGTTCTGGGGGAGACGGCACTGCAACGCCTGGCAGAGTGGCGGGCCGTGTCCTCTGCACCCACCGATTCTGGAGAACCTGAGCCTGATGATGAGCAATTCGGGAGCGAAGACGGGAGGACCACGTGAAATACCTCGAACACATTCGAGTCGTCCAGTTTTTCCTCTTCGAAAGCCAAGACATTCAGCTTGAGGATATCACCGGCATTTTTGGTCCGAACGGAAGCGGAAAAAGTTCGTTGCTGGATGCGGTGCAGATCGCGATGCTTGGAGCTAACAGCAGACTTGTTGCACTGAATGCACAAGCCGACGAGCAGGCGACCACTCGTTCCCTTCGGGCGTATTGCCTGGGACAGTACGGGGAAAGCCATGAGCATCGGGTAAGGGAACACGCGACCACGTACATCACACTGGTGTGGCGGGATTCCCGCACGAACGAGCCCCTGTCCATGGGAGTGTGCCTGCAGGCCTCCGCTGACAGAGAGGGGCATGACGTCCTTGGCCGCTACATACTCCCCAAGATCGAACTCTCCATGGGCGACCATCTCGAAACGGTCGATGGAGTCGAGAGGCCTCGTGAATGGAGCACCTTTCGACATCAACTGATCGAACGTGCTCGCGTTTCGGGGGAAGATCCACTGTTCAACGACTCGCAGCGCTACATACAGGCAGCGCTCCTGGCGCTACGGGGTACCGATAGCACTCCGCACACCGAAGCCTTTGTTCGAGCCTTTCGTTTCGCTCTACGCATGAGGTTCGACAAGTCCGTCGATCAGATTGTTCGAAATGACGTACTTGAGGCGCGCCCCACGAACATCAAGAAATTCCGCGAGGTGACGGATTCGTTCCGAAGGCTGGCTGAGCTTGTTGCGCAAATCGAAGCGAAGATTTCCGATGGCCGCCGGGTCGAGGCCGAGTTCGAGAAAGCGGAAACCGAAGCTCGCCGCTCGCAAACTTGGACCACCATCGCGAAGATGGCGACTGTGGAGGAAAATCGCGAGGCATGCGAGAACGCACAGGCGTCCAGGATCAGTGCTCAGGAGAATCTGGCCAGGAAAAATGCCGAGCTGCATGTTCTCGAATTGGAGCTTGCGCATGCGAATGCGGAAGCGACGAAATTCAGACGAGCTCGCGAAGCGCATGTGGCCCACAAGGACTACGGGGCGTTGCAAACCGAAATTCAGTCAGCGCGCCAGGCGGGCCAGGACAAAGGTAGGGAACTGCGCGCCACGATGAGCCTGATTCGGCGAACTCTGGCTGACGCGGCAGGCTCGCCGTTGCTGGAGCCGCATTCAACCGAACTTACGTCCGCTGCGCAGTCCGTCGAGTCGCTCATGGCGAGGCTAGACGACATCACTGCCGGCGACATTCAGTCAAACCTCAAGCGGCCCCTTGAAGTCGCCGCAACGGCGGTATCCGAGCTATTCAAACAAGGCAGCGCCATTGAGCGGCGTCACTCAGAGGTAACCAGCGCATTGAAGGATGCCGAGTCGGCAATGGCTCGTGTCCGCGAGGGCCGTGCGCCTTTGGATCCGGCAGTACAGCGATTGCTGACAGAACTGCGCGACCGCGGCCTGAATCCCGTCCCGGTTTGCGATCTTGTCCGTATTTTGGACGCTGCCTGGCAACCTGCGATCGAAGCATACCTTGGACGTCACGTTGACGCGTTGCTGGTGCCCGAGCATGAGGAGCTCGAAGCGTTCCAGACATACCGGGGGCTTACCGGTCCCCGTGCGGTCTACGGGGCAAAGATCGCGATGGAGAGCCGGCAACCGGTCGGCAAGGTAGCTGAAACGGATTCAGTTGCCGAGTTGATTACTGGGGATCATCCTGCAGCGACGGCGTACCTGCGGCGACAGTTCGGGGATTTGCGACGAGCAGCGACTGACAGTGAGGCGCTTTCGCACGGAAGGCGCACCCTGACACAAGACGGCATGCTCGTTTCGGCAGGGGAAATCGAACGACTTCGACTCGTGCGGCCGGAAGCATTCCGGATTGGCGCCGGCGGTTCTGGACAGCGAGACGCACTCCATCGCGAAATCGAGGGACACAAAGCCGAGCTGGCACGACTAGACCGTGAGCGTGCTTCGTTGAAGCAGTTGCTATCCGTGTTGCGGCAGATCGCCAGCGAGGACATCGTCATCAAGCATCTGCTGGGGTTGCTGACGGACTCGCGAAGGGCGATCGATGAGGCGGATGCAAAGGCCCAGCAGCTGCAGGGCATGGCGGACCCCGAATATGTTGGGTTGGGCGAACACGAGCGGAATTGGTTCGAGCGCGCCCAGTCCCTGGGGCCGAAAATCACCCAGATGCACCGTGAGATCGGAGCGGCCAACACCGAGATGACCACGAGGGAGCGATTGGAGTCCGACGCTCAATTGAAGCTTGATCGATCCGGAAGCGAAGCCACCGAAGCGCGCGCCAGTTCTGAATATGACCATGACTTCTGGATGCGTCAGTGGGATCCGCTGCTTGAGAGATTTGGTGAGCGGCATGCCGAAATGGCCGAACACTGCATTGCTCAGAGCGAGAACGCCACGAGGAGAATGAATGCTGCGACGGCGAAAGGCATGGGGGAGTTCGGGACATTCCTCGCGAATTACCGGGAGCAGGCGCCGGTCGAGGCCACGTCCGATTGGAGAAGTGCTGGTCGGTGGCTGGCGGATCTCCTTCACCGGCTCGATCGAACTGAACTCGCGAATCATCGGGCAGACATGGACGCGGCATATCGAACGTCTCAGGAGACCTTTCGGAATGACGTTGCGATTGCCTTGAGCAACAACCTCGATTGGCTCGAAGAAACGATGGAACGCCTCAACGCCGTTTTGAGGACTTGCCCGGCGTTTTCGAATGGGGAGCGTTATCGCTTTCGCAGATTGGTTCGTCCACAGCTCGATTCACTATTGAAGTTCGTCAAGGACGTCGCATCGTATGGACCCGCGGTCGATCTCCTGGGTGGGGCGGGTGAGGTTCCCGAAGCCTTTCGGCAGCTCATCGAGGACAGGATCGCACCAGGGGCGGCTGGTATGCGCAGCCCACTGGATGATTACCGGGAGTTCTTCGAATTCGACATCGAGATTCTTCGAGAGGATCCGGTTACCAAGGGCGCCAAGGTAGTGGGCCATCTGAGCAAACGTCTGGGGCCGGGATCGGGCGGAGAGCATCGCGCACCGCTTTATGTGATCGCGGGGGCGGCGCTGGCTTCTGCCTATCGTCTGGACCGGGGCAAGAAGGACGGTCTTCGCCTCATGTTGCTGGATGAAGCTTTCAACAAGATGGACATGACCAACATCATCGCCACCATGCGCTATCTTGAAGAATTGGGGCTACAAGTCTTCATGGCCAGCCCGGGCGAGAACTTGGGAACCCTGACGGCATTTCTCCACCGCTATTACGACATCCTCCGAGACGCGGACAACAACGCGGTCTTTCTGGAGGGCCATGACGTGTCGCAGCAGGTTCGGGATCAGTTCAGAGAGGACCTTCCGGAGTTCAATCCCGCCCTTGTCGAGCAGGAAATCTCCGCGATGCGATCCGGCCGTGGTGACGTGCTGCTGCAGGGGGCAGGTGCTTAGGCATGGATGCCCTGGCCCGATCTTGTCTTGAGCGACTGCTTTCGTCCGGCGAGAAACTCGCGGCGGGTCGGCGTTCGCGTGCCGCATCATTGACGAAGGGCGATCTTGACGAGTACAGACGTCTTGCCTCCCTACAGCGCAAGGAGTCATTTGAATCGACGGTGATAGCCGCGCGCGCGGAGGGGGCCGTGGACGTGATCTGGGACGGCGGTGCTGCCGGTAGCGGATTTATCGAGAGGATCAATCTCACAGACGCTAGGCGACTCGGTAAGTTCCTCGGGTTGACTCTCACGCAGGACAAAGTCGCTGAGGCGCATAAGCGGCTGGCGCCGATGGAAGCAACCTTCCCGGTTGTCGGCGAGGTCATACAGCGGTGGTCTGAGCTGCGGAAAACGCGAGGACTTGGCCCGGAAAGCGTCGAGGACTGGCTCGACGCGGCCAGAACGATCGAGTTCTGTAAGACCTTTTCGGTAAATCAGCCGTTGTCCCTGCCCATCCGCGAAGCAAGCGCGAGGCTTTTCAACGACAGCAAACGCATCGAGAGACTGACGGTTCCGTTGGATATTCTCCTTGCCAATTCCATTGCGGGAGAATTACGGGATGCTCCATCCGTTTGGCAGGAGCTCGGGCTTTTCCGCGAAGAACATCCGGTGCTGCTTTCCGGAAATGTTGTCGCTGAACGCGAAGGCGTTACTGCGCGGTTGGACACACCCTATATGGGACTACCCGCAGGTACTGTGAGGCGCTTGGCGAGCGTCCCGAAAATGGTGCTCACCATAGAAAACCTGACGACCTTCCACAGTGAAGCACGACGGCGGTGGAATGAAGACTTGCTGTTGCTCTACACGGCGGGCATGCCGTCGCCCGCATGGCGATCCATGTACATGCGCATCCTGGCTGACTTGCCAGCGGACATTCCGGTCTATCACTGGGGCGACATTGATGAAGGCGGGTTTCGAATAGCAGCCACGCTCGCTCAGGATGCACGCACAGTTGGCCACACGATTCAACCATGGTCAATGCACCCTGAAGACGTTCCGCCAGATTTACGTCGCAAGGCCACGCCCCACACATTGGACCGAATCCGACATTTCGCGAACGCAGCCGGTTGGGTTGTCCTTGGAGAAGCGATTGCGGCCGCCGGATTCACGGTAGAACAAGAAGGACTGCCATCTTGAAAATCCTGCTGAACCCGGGCACCGCGCCGGAGGGCGAAGGAACGGGGGTATGTGGTCGGACGAAAAAATGCAGATAACTTTCGGACTTCTATTAGATGGTGAAGAGGGCTGGCGTCCCACGAATCGACTGGGATCGCCGGTGCTTGGTCCGTTGGGGTTGCTGAACCTGCTTGAGACGCGGCTCGGCTTGTTGCGTGCCGAATGCGTGCATGCGCAGCGAGTAACGCAGTACCGCGAATGTCTCAAGCACAGCGACACGCCGGATCGTTTCTACCACGCTTCCTTCGGGATCGATCCGATCGGAACATCCGCGTCGCTCCTGTCGTGGCGGGACACTTGGTATTTGCACGGCTGGAACGGCGAGTTGCCATCCGGGGCGGGGCTCCGGATCTCCGACATGGCTGCGTTGGAAACCTTCGCCCGAAAGCTTCTGTTCCCGTCGGTCGGCGAGCGTCTGGCACACGTCGCCGAGTCCCTCTCCAAGCAACAATCCAAGATCGAGGGCGTCGAGTTGGTCGACGCGATCGAGGCGTTTCCGAAGCGCTGGCGGGAACTGCTGGCGAAGCTGCCGGTACGATTGGTCAGAGCGTACGGTCCGTCGGCAGATGCGAGTACCGTGTTGGGAAAGCTCCAGATCGCGCTCAAGTTCGCGCATGACGGTAAGAAGCCCGACGGGAAAATCGCCTGGTCCGACGACGGCAGCCTCCGCGTCGTGCGCGCGGAAACGGGTCTGGTCGCCGCGCGCTGGGTCGCGCACGGTTTTACGTCGCCGCAGGAGGGAGTTGCGATCGTCGCCGAGCAGAGCCGCTCGCTGCTCGACGCGACGCTCGATGCCGTCGATGTCGCTCGGCAGGGTTTCCAGGATGCGAGTCCCTTGGTGCCCGCGCTTCAGGTCCTGCCGCTTGCGCTAGCCACGATCTGGGAGCCGCTCGATGTCTATGCGCTCCTTCAGTTTCTCTCTCATCCGATCGGGCCGGTGCCCGGCTATGCCCGCGGGCGACTGGCCGAGGTGATCGCGCAGCATCCCGGCATCGGTGGCCCGCGCTGGCGCGAAGCAATCGAAGATATCGCGGGTCGCTATCCGGAGCGGGCCGCCGATCTTCGCCAGGCTGTGGCATTCTGGGTCGAGCACCCGCGGTACAGCCCCGCGCAGGGGGCACCCGTCGCGGCGCTACTCGAAAGAACCCGCAGGGTCCGCGACTACTTCGGCGCCAGACTTTCAGATCAGGACACCATTCGCAGCGCAGCGGCCGCGACGGGCTTTGCACAGGCCAGCGCGGTGACGGCGACACTCGAAGCGTTGGCTTCACAGGGGGAATCCTCGATCACTCCGGCGGAACTCGATGCGCTGGTTTCCCAGTGCACGGCGCAAGGTGCGCCCAACTTCGCGATGCATGCCCAAGTCGGATGTGTGCCTTCGGCGTCCGACCCCGGCGCGTTGGTCGAGCCCTTCGATCGGGTGATCTGGTGGCAGATGGGAGCGCCGTCGCTGCCCGGTCATTATCCTTGGAGCAGGAGCGAGATGGCATCGCTCGCAAGGGCAGGCGCAGAACTTCCGCCGCTCGGCGAGGTACTGGCGCGGCGAGGCGAGGATTGGCTTAGGCCGATCCTGAACGCGCGCAAGCAGCTCGTGCTCGTCCTTCCCCCGCCGGGCGAGGAGATGCACCCGCTGTGGCAGGAAATCCAGTGGTTTGTCGAGGGCGTGCAGCCGGAGCCTTTGGAGGATCTAGTGACGGGTCGTGCCGGCGATGACCTCCCGGCAATTGCACATGCGCCTCTGCCGAGACGCAGGCGGTGGTGGAACCTGCCCCCCGAAGCGAAGATTCCGTTTCGCGCCCACGAATCCTATTCCAGCCTCAACGTATTTTTGAATGCTCCCTACCAGTGGGTCCTGAGGTACACGGCCCGGCTCAACCCCTCCAACCTTCTGTCGGTGGCCGACGAGAACCTGCTCTACGGCAATCTCGCCCACCGGCTGATCGATCGGTTCTTTCGCACCGAGGGTGCTCAAGCCCTTCGTGGCGACGCATTGAGGGCCTGGTACTCGCGCGAGTTCGCAGTGGTCGTGGCGGAGGAGGGTGCGGTTCTGTTGATGCCGGGGCGGCGATCGGATTACGAGCGGCTGCGCTCCGCCCTGGAGCGTGCGATCGGAGAAATCCAGCGGCAGTTCGGCGCGGCTGGCATTGACGCGGTCGAGGCGGAGCGCGATCTTGCCGGCAAGTTTCCTGGCGGCGATCTCGACGGTAATGCGGATCTTGTCGTTCGCAACAAAGCCGGCCAGCGGGCCATCGTCGACATGAAATGGTCAGGTGCGACTTACTACCAGGACCGGCTCGCGAAGAATCGCCACCTGCAACTGTCCGTTTATGCGGAGATGCTGCGGCAGGAAACCGGAGCGTGGCCGCAGGTTTCCTACTTCATCCTCGAAGCGTCTCGTCTCCTCGCGCCGGACACCGCGTTCTTTCCGCAGGCGCGACAGGTTCAGTCTCGCGGTACGGGATCCACCTCGCTGCTTTGGGAGCAGTTCGTCGCCGCTTGGAAATGGCGCCGGTCCCAGATCGACGCGGGAATGATCGAGGTTGCCGCCGACGGCATCGAACCCACCCCGGAATCTGTGGGACCACCCGATGCACTCGAACCGGAATCGTTGCCGGAGTCCTACAACGATTATCGCTGGCTTGCCGGCTGGGAGGACTGACCTATGGCCGGCACACTCAGGTTCGTTAGCGCGGGTGCGGGGAGCGGCAAGACCTACCGCCTCACGCAGATCCTCCACGAGAAACTCAGCTCAGGGCAGGCAACACCCGGCGGGGTGATTGCGACGACTTTCACCCGCAAGGCGGCCACGGAGCTTCGCGAGCGGGTCCGAACGGCGCTCCTTGAGAAAGGCGAGTTCGCGCTGGCCAATTCGATGGGGCAGGCACGCATCGGCACGGTGAACGGCGTCTGCGGGGGATTTCTCGAGCGTTTTGCGTTCGAGGCGGGTCTCGCCCCCGAGCAACGCGTGCTGGAGGAAGCGCAGTCTGGCGCGCTCGTGCGAGAGGCGATCGATGCGGTCTCCGATAGTGCCACGGTGCAGGACATCGTCGAATTGGCTCGGCGATTGGGCATCGAGAGTTGGGAAGATGCGCTCAAGTCGCTGATCGACCAGGCGCGGGCGAACGATATTGCGCACGCGCGCCTTGCCGCGTTCGGCGAGCGCAACGCGAGGGATTTGCTTACGCACTTTCCCGCCCCGGCGGCGGATGACCTCGACGCGTCCCTCGTCGGCGCGATCGAAGCCGCCGTCCCGGAGCTCGAAAAGCGCGCCACCGGCAAGAAGAACACGGCCGATTACATCGGGCTGGCGCGCGAGACATTGCGCCTGGTTCGCGGCGGCACCGCGGCGTGGGCCGACTGGGTCAAGCTCTCCAAGGGCGCACCGGAGGCGGGTCTCAAGACCGTCGCGCAGCCTGTGACGGACACCGCGAGCCGTTTCGCTACGCACCCGCGGCTGCGGCAAGACATCGAGCGGTATCTCGCGGCGATTTTCACTCTCGCCGCAAAGGCGCTCGATGCCTACGCACAGAGAAAACGCGAGCTGGGCGTCATCGACTTCGTGGACCAGGAGCACCTTTTTCTCGGCCTGCTGGAAAAGCCCGCAGTCGTCGAGGCGTTGTCGGAGGAGCTCGATCTGCTCTTGGTGGATGAGTTCCAGGACACCAGCCCCATCCAGCTCGAACTCTTCGTGCGCCTGTCGCGCATTGCCCGCGAGACGGTCTGGGTCGGCGACGTGAAACAGGCCATCTACGGATTCCGGGGCAGCGACGCCGAATTGATGAAGGCTGTGCTCGGCGAACTTCCGAATCTGGGCGGATCCAAGGAGGTCCTTGGCCAATCGCGCCGGTCTCGACCGAACCTGGTTCGTCTGGTCAATGGCTCCTTCGCCGATGTCTTTGCGCCCGGGCTGTCGCGCGCAGAGGTGGAACTCGCGCCCGTTCGCAAGGAGCTCGTCCCGGACGCGGCCTTCGCCAACTGGGTCCTTAACGGCAAGAACGTGCAGGAGCGAGCCGCAGCACTCGCCGAAGGCATCAAGGCCCTGATCGCCTCCGGCTACCGCGTCGTCGATCCATCAACCGGAAGTCCTCGGCCTGCGCATTTTGGCGACATCGCGGTCCTCTCCAAGACCAATGCGGGCGTACAGACGGTGGCAGAGGCCCTTCGCTTCGGTTCCGTCCCCTGGGCCACGCAACAGTCCGGGTTGCTCTCCACACCAGAGGCGGTGCTGGCGGTTGCGTGCTTGCGACGACTGAACGACCCCCGGGATACGTTGGCGAGCGCGGAGATCGTATCTCTCGCGGACTGCGAGGAGCCCGAGTCCTGGCTGGCGGATCGCCTGCGCTACCTCGAAGGCGGGGGCGACAGCGCCCAGTGGCGGGACGGCGCCGAGGACGGTCACCCGCTGCTTTCGCGGATCGCGAAGCTGCGCGAGCAGGCGCCGCTTCTCTCGCCGTACGCGGCGATGGAACTCGTCATCGCCCAATGCGACCTCGCCGGGCGCGTGCTTCGCTGGCGGCGCAACGAACTGGTCGCCCGCGTGCGACTTGCCAACCTGCAAGCGGTGCTGGGCCTCGCAGGAACCTACGAGAAGGCATGTCTCGCGCGGCGCGAGCCGGCGACTGTTTCCGGGCTCATTCTCTGGCTTGGGGAGCAGGCGGAGGGGGAACTCGACATGCTCGCCGAGCCGCCCGTCGATGCGGTCAAGGTCATGACGCACCATGCGGCCAAGGGACTCGAATGGCCCATCGTCATTCTGCTGGATCTGGAGAAGGACATTCAGGACAGGCTCTGGTCGGTGGGCGCCCGGTCCGATGCGAGCCTCGACGTCGCCGCGCCGCTCAAAGATCGCTGGGTCCGCTATTGGCCGTGGCCGTTCGGCGCGCAGAAGAAAGTCGACATCGCCGACGTTATCGCGCAGTCGCCGGAAGGCGTTCGCTTGCGCGCGGAGGCGATCGACGAGGCCAAGCGCCTCCTGTACGTGAGTATGACGCGGGCGCGCGACTTTCTCGTATTGGCGTTTCCCGCGAAGAAGGGCGCCTGCGAATGGCTGGGGTCTCTGAATGCCCCCTGGCTCGCGCCGGACGTTTCGGGCGACTCGATTTCCCTGCCGGATGGTTCGAAAGTTTCGTGCGACTTCCAGAGCCTCCAGGCAACCGCGGCGCTGTCGGCGACGGCCGAGCCGGATTCGTCGCTTCGTTGGTTCCCCGTTCCCGACTCGCGTACGGAACGCCTGCCTGCAACCTTAATCGCTTCGACCGCCGTCGTCCGACCATGCAAGGTCACGGATACCGCGTCGCTCGGGAATCGGATCGCCCTGAAAGCGGGAACCGACATGAACGCACTCGGCAACGCCATCCACGCCTGTATCGCGACCGCGTTCACTGATCCGAGCGTGCCGCTGGATGAGGCTCGGGTGGCGCGCATCCTCGATGGTTTTGGGATGAAGGGCGCGATTGATCCTGCCGGGCTCGTGCGGCAGATCGGTGTATTGGAACAGTGGATTTCCTCCCGCTGGCCGGATTGTCGACGCCATGCGGAGATTCCCATCGAGTCGATTCTCCCCAACGGGCAAGTCATGCACGGACGTATCGACTTGCTGCTGGAGACGAAGGACGGTTGGGTGCTTCTCGACCACAAGGCGAACCCGGCCCCGAAGGACAGGTGGGATCAGGTTGCCGTCGAGCATGGTGGGCAGTTGTCCATTTACGCCGACGCATTGGCTCGCGCTACCGACCGTTCCGTCATTGAGTCGTGGATCATCTTGCCGGTGGCTGCCGGAGCGATTCAGATAACGACGCGCATGCCATGACCTACAGCCGAAGCAAATTGCAAGAGCTAGGTCTCGTTTGCCGGCTGCGGCAAGAACGAGGCTTGTGCGGTCTGACATGAAACACGATGCAGTCACTTGGCTCGACTTTCGCGCTGACGATCTTTCGCGAGCGCGCGATTTTATTCGATCGCTTCAAGAAGAAGGCGTTATCGACGAGCTCGGCTTTCTCGCTCTTCAGGAGCGCTTTTCTGACCTTTTGCATCCTGCAACCACGACGCTGATGCGCTCAGCTCGGTATTTCTACTTCGTCGCTGGAATCTACAGGTTGCTCGAACATGAAGGCGTTCGTTCCAGCCAAGTGGCTCAACTGGCTCGGCAGCGACAGGATGAATTGAGGAACGTTCTCGCCGACAAGGAAACAGTCGGTGTCATTGGTCGGGAAGCCGAGATTGACCTGAGGCAGTTCCCTTCACTTATCTACTGGAGCGGACTGCGCAAGCTTGGAATGTTCACATCCAGCCTCTCTGAAAACGCGTATCAGGACCAGTTCGACGACATCCGGCGCAATCGTCGAGGCTATCGGGACGACGACAAGACCCCGCAAGGGCCCGAGGGGGTGCAGTATTGGGCGGCTGATCTTCCGCCGGCAAAGTTCCTGGATTCAGAAGGGCAGGTGAAGCCAGGGGAAACGTTCAAGCTCACGAAGGCGGAAGCTCTCGACCTGCGCAAGCGGTTCACGACGATGTTCCCCAATTCATTGTTGTCGCACATGCTCGCGCACCGCCTCGTTGGCATTCAGTGGCCGTGGGATTGCCCGAAGCCCCCGCCGGAACTCGCGGTCTGGCTTGGACACGCGAGAAACATGAGCCTCCTTGTTCGCGGCGCAACGCTCCAGTACTACGCTCTCTTGATCGAAAAGCTCGACAAGCTGGGGATCCAGAAGGCGACGAATGTGGTGCAACCGGTCTTCGAGCAATGGTGGGCTGAAGCCAAAGACCCTCTGAAGAAATGGTGCACGAGCGAGTTTGTAACCGTGCCAACGGTGGCATCCGCGTTGCGCCCCGGCAATCGAGGCGATCGGTGGTTCATCGATGGCTGGCTTGCGCGCTGTGTCGCTGCGTCGACGGCGGGCGCTCTCTTAAGCGACGAGAAGGCAAGAGACTTGATACGAGAGCGAGAGCGGCGAGTCAAACCGGCCAAGTCGCGGCTCAAGCATGAGAAGCACCTGATGCAATGGAAGCCAGATCGGGTGCGCGAAGCTGTCTACCAGTTTGACTATCGACACGGCGTCGGCTCCCGGTTTGTATCGGAAATCCTCGACGGCATGGAGCATGGCCAATGAGCGTTCTCGATGCGACGCGCCAGCGAAGCGCCTTCACCGATGCGCTACGCCCGCCACCTGGATATGTGCTGGGTGCTTGCATTGGCACAACGTATAGCCTCGGCTTTGATGTGTTCACTGCGGTGCTCCTCGCCTTTGTTGGGGCAGACGTGGAGGAGCCCCTGAACGATGCTCCGGCAGTATTGACGACGGTGGCGCGGCTGCGGTCTCGCCTGAGGGTCTACGTCAACGGGGGAAGCCTTCACCCGCCAGCGACGACCAATAGGCTGTTCGCACTCTATGACCGGATACTCCGGCCGAAGACAATGGAAGCCGGGGCGTTCCATCCGAAGGTCTGGGCGCTGCGTTTTGACCCAGTGGCGCGCCCCGAGCGTCACAGCGTCGAGCCCATCTATCGCTTGCTCACGGCAAGCCGGAACGTGACGGATTCTGGTTGCTGGGAACTTGGCGCAATGTTCGAGGGTACGCGGCGAGCCAGCACCCAGAGATTCGGCTCCGATGTATCTGCCTTCTGCCGGAAAGTCGCGGCCTCCCGCGATCTTCCCAAGGCCCTGTGGAAGTTGATTGAAGAACTAAAGAGCGTCGAGTTCGCCGCGCCTCGGGAAGCGGCCGACGCCTTGAGATTCGATTGGCAGTGGCCGGGCGACCGTGCGCTAATCAATCGGTTGCCGCGAAAAATGTCGCGCGCCCTCCTGATTTCACCGTTCGTTCGCGCGGATTTCCTCAAGCGGGTCTGCGATCGGACGGGCAAGCTGACGCTCGTCAGCACGCAAGACGAGCTTGACCGACTGTCCGACGACGCTCACGGCCGCTTGGAGGGGGCACGGGTCTTCGTCGTCTCGGCTGATGCCGACGAGGACGTGCCATCGCTTGATCTTCACGCCAAGCTGCTGGCGTGGGAAACCGAGGGTGAGTCCGAAACCTTGATTGGCTCCGCCAACGCCACGGGTCCTGGCTGGGGCTGTGGTTCGAACGTGAACTGTGAAGCGATGGTTTCGCTAAGGCCAGGCCTCGGCATCGATGCGGTTGTAAAGGCCTTTGTCTCGCCAGCCAAGGACCAACTGCAACCATGGATCGAAAAGTACGTGCGGCAGCCCGACGTCGCCGATCCCGAGCAGGAGATGACCAAGCGCATGGAGAACTTCAAGCGCCTTCTGCGCGCGGACCAGATTCGCGGGGAGTACGACTCAACCAAGAAGACATTGCGGTTGCTCGCGCCGGCCTCAGCCGGAGCACACGCATGGCCTGCCGGCATGTGCGCCGAGATTATTCCGCTCCTTCAGCGGGATCAGTCGATACGGGCGGACTACCGTCTGGTTTACGGATCAGGCGCGGTATTCGCGGGAATTGAGCTTGAGGACGTCGCGGCTTTTGCCTACATCGTCATCTCGAATGAACACCACAAGGACATCGAGCTGCCATTCGTCGTCCAGTTCGAGTTGAACCTCGGCGCCAGGGACGCAGACGACCGGGACAAAGCTGTGAACGCCCGTCTTCTCGAGGGAGTCGATGCTCGTAGCCTGCTCCTGGACGTCCTCGCCGGCCTGCCCGGCGGAACATCGCGCTCCTCGGGCGACCGGCAATCCGGGGGTGGGCAGGGGAGTGAGCCGCTGCTGAGGCAAGCGACTATCGAGCGAATCCTTGAAGCGTGCACGGCGGATCCTAGCCGCATTCACGAGGTCGAGGCCGTCTTGGCTGCGTGTGGCGACGCTGCGAACATGAGCACGTTCCGGGAGTTCTGGGCGGTGTTCCGGGAATCGATCGAAGAGGACAGCGCCAGTGTCTAACGTGAAGCTCGCAGAGTTTCAGAGCGCCGCGGTTGAGACAATCTGCGCGCGTTTGACGAACACCGGTGGATCACGCCGCTTTCTTCTCGCTGATGAAGTCGGGCTCGGCAAGACCGTTGTTGCGCGTGGGGTGATCGAAGAGCTCATGCGGCGCCGACGGGGCCGAGAGTTGGTCGTGGTCTATCTCTGTTCGAATTCCGAGATTGCCGACCAGAACCGGACGAAGCTGGCACCCAACGCGCCCCCGTCGTTGCGGCGGATTACGCAACTGGCGTGGAGCGCCAGCAGCACCGACAACCTCCAACTCTATTCATTCACACCCGGCACGTCTCTATCTGAGGGCACGGGACTGGCGTGGGAACGGCAGCTGCTACTCTTCTTGGCCCACCGCGTTCTCCGGCAGGACATTCGGAAAGGGAAGTGGCGCGAGTATTTCCGATGCGGCGCCGGAGAAGAGCGCTGGAAGGCTTCCACGCGGTTTCGCGTCCTGCGCCTGGAATTCAATCGCAAGCTTCGTTCCGGGCTGCAGCAGAGGATTGCCGAGGAATGGAGGAAGCCGATCGAGCTGGATGGGGTGACTCTGGTGTTGTCTGACGTGTTGCGAAGTGAGGTCGATCAATACCAGCCGAACGATGCCGTGAGCAGGAAACGTCGTAACCGGATTGTCGGGATTCTTCGTAGTGCTGCCCAGCGCGTTCTACTCGACGATCTTCAGCCTCATCTCGTCATACTCGATGAGGTCCAACGGTTTAGGGAAGTTATCGCGGAAGCTAGCAGCAGCAAGTCTATCGCGGCGCGTCTCTTCGACCGGCACCCGGGCGTCCTCATTCTTTCCGCGACGCCGTACCGCATGCTGGCCTTGGATCACGAAGGGCAGGGGCACTACGACGAGTTTCTGGACACCGTGCGCTTTCTTTTTGCCGATCAAGGCAAACAGGAAGTCGCGCGCTTGCGGGGCGATCTTAAGGCGTTCCGTGAACGGCTCGAGGTAGGGGCTTTCCTCCAAGGTAACGACCCGGAACTGCTGGCGCTGCGGTCGAGGATTGAGGAGCGTCTTCGGAAAGTAATCTGCAGAACCGAGCGCAATGCGTACATTCAAGACCCAACGAAAGGCATACAGGAAGTACGCCCGACGGGAAATGCGTTTGTCGTACCGCAGAAGGAAGAAGTAGTCGACTACATCCGGCTGCGGAGGTTTCTCCTGGACAAGGTCGACACCTCCCAGCACATCACCGAGTACTGGAAGTCCTGCCCGGCACCGTTCACGTTCATGGATGCGCAGTACGCCCCGATGGCGGCGGCAAGGCGCAAGAAGGCCATTGTGCCTTTCGGCGTCGTCGAGCCACCATCGAAGCTGGCCGGATTGGCGCGACGGAACCTGCGGTTCCGAGAGCTGTTTCACGCGATGTTTGGCGCTCCCGATACGCTGTGGAAGTTCTTGTGGACGCGACCGAGCTACACCTACTACCGCGACGAATTCTTCCAAGACGCGGATCCGACGAAGATGCTCATCTTTTCCGGCTGGCGTTTTGTGCCAAAGGCCATCGCCCTGCTGACGAGTCACGAAGCCGAACAACGGATTGCTCCACGTGGGCGCCTGTGGGAGGGGGATGACCGGCCGCCGTTGCGCTTTACCGAGAAAGGCTCCTTCCACATCTTCGATGTTTGTCTGCCATCTCCGGCGCTAGCCCGGCTCATTGATCCATCGGCTATGGCAAGTGCCGACCTTACGGCCAAGGAACTGCTCAGACGAACGCGGAAATCCTTGAAACAGGCGCTCGTAGACGCTGGCGTCGAGGTCGCAGCCACGAGCCGCTCGCCGATATGGCAAGTTGTCGCTCGCCTTGAACAGCACTCGAATTCTTCCATACGGCGAGCCCTCGAGAAGAGCATCGCGTACAACGGTGACGACATCACGGAGCGTTTTGAAGAGCATGTCGACACATTTGCCCAATGGATGGTCGAAAAGGACTCGCTGCGCATTTCGGAGGACCGGCTGACGCACTTGGCGCGCATCGCTGCCTTTTCGCCGGCGGTCTCCTTGTTGCGCGCGTTTTGGACGACGTTCCCCGATAGCAGCGGCGAGGTACATGAGAGTCTCGTTGACTTGTGCTTTGGAGGGCTCCGCAGTTACTTCAACAGACGGACAGTTCGTGCCATCGTCGAGCGCGCGGCGCCCGCGGGACGCGGTTATGCACGTGCGGCGATCGAGTACTGCGAGCGCGCACATTTCCAGGCGGTCGCAGACGAGTACCTTTACGTTGGGAAGAACGTTCTGCAGCGGAACACCACAGGCGAAATGGCGGAGCATTTGGCCAGGGTGTTGGGTGTTGGTACGGGAAGCCCAAACATCAACGTGACCACCGATACGGGGCGTTTCCGCACGGAGCAGTTGGCTCGCCGGTCGCATTTCGCGCTCGCATTCGGCGAAGACGTCAAGGCCGACCAAGGGTCACCGCTTGAGCAATCGGGGCCGAGCCGAAAGACCGCGGTGCGCGAAGCCTTCAACTCGCCGTTCTGGCCATTCGTGCTCTCGACCACGTCGGTTGGACAGGAGGGGCTTGATTTTCACCTCTTTTGCCGCGACATCGTCCATTGGAACCTGCCATCGAATCCGGTCGACCTCGAACAGAGAGAGGGCCGCATCAACCGGCGCGACGGTCTGGCGGTTCGTCGCGCCATCGCCAGAGAATGGCCGATCACGCGCCTCGCGCAGGCCACTTCAGGGGGTAATCCAAGCTTCTGGGAGCGTGTGTTTGAAGCGATCGCTGACGCGCCTGACGTGCAGCGCTATAAACACGGTCTCTATCCTCACTGGGTCTTCGAGCCAAGGGGTGGCCAGGTCGAGCGGATTCGCCGACACCTGTTCTTCTATGCCGACAGCCAGGATGCGAGTCGCTACGAAGAACTCAAGGAGCGACTTGCACTGTATCGGTTGGTGTTCGGCCAGCCGCGCCAGCAAGATCTTCTCGATCGAATTCAGCGAACCGTCCGTGACGAATCTGGTCGGGAGGTTAGCCATGCTGCGCTGACCCGCTACATGATCAACCTCTCGCCCCTTGGTGAAGCCCATGCGCACGTTAGGGCAGCACTTGAGGCTCACGAGATCGCCGCGTCCCCGGACAAGCTGCGGCAGCTCTTGCGAGATGTAGAGCAAATCGAGGCCGACCGTGCAGCGGAACTGCTTTTGGTAGCCCGTGATCTTGACCTGCTGAAGGCCACGGTCCGACGGCACATCGCGACGCGTGACGAAGATCTGGGCCGGCTAACGACGGCCGTTCAGGCGCTGATCTATCTACGCGACCCTTACGACGCACTCATGGACCAGTACGTTAACCTTGGATTGCGGGACGATGTTGCAGTGATACGTTCCGCGGCACGGTCACTGGGCTCCGATCAAAACGCCAAGTCGATCTCCTGACGAATCTATCGGCACTTCTATTTCGCAAGCTGAATGATCTGACGGTAAAAAAATGATCGAAAACTCTTTGTGTGGCAATCAGTTAAGCTATTTGATGCCGGCGGTTCTTTGCGTTTTTTGAGCCGTTGGTGCCTCTGGAGCAGTGCCGTGACGGTAAAAAAACTGACGAAAATATTTTTCGAGACAATACGTTAGGTCATTTGATGCCGGCACTTTTTTCGCACCATTTCGACCAACAGAAGGGCTTGTTGACGCTGCCAAGAAGCGTCACGAGGACCGATAGATCTCGATACATCTCGAAAGGTACCTCGTGTCGGGGCACCGATCGTTCTCGATAGATGTCGATAGATGCTGAAAGCTATTTCGGGGTATCAGATGGGGTTGACGGTAAATTTAACGGTAAAAATGCTACTTGCAGAATAATGTCCTATACAAAACAAAGGCTTAGATGTTCTATTGATGATCGAGTGGGAGTGACCTATATCATATGCAAAACTCTTGATTTTTAGTCGAGTTTTGAGTATGTTATGGCATGGTTGCGCTGGACTCCTATCTCGATGACCTGCTTGCTCGTGGCCGTGCCTACTTCTCCCGGGATGAGGCACTTGCGGCGCTCGGCCTGAAATCCCCCGCTCTGGCCGCGGCGATCACACGCTCGATCAAAAAGCGCCGCCTGGCGAATCCCAGGCACGGCTTTTTTCTCATTCTGCGTCCGGAAGACCGGATCACCGGCGCGCCAGACCCCGTGAAGTGGATCGACCCGCTGATGAAGCATCAGGGGATCGACTACCGTATTTCGCTGCTGCGTGCGGCGGCGTTCCACGGCTCATCGCATCAGGCCGCCATGGTCTTCCAGATCATTGTTCCCAGACAGTTGCGCAATTTCGACCTTGGCCGTCACCGCCTGCAATTCCTTTACCAAGCGGCGGAATCATTCGCGCAAGTCAATACGCCCAAGCTTGTGAGCAAGATGAAGAGCGACGCCGGATTCGCCAACGTCGCCGGCATCGAGCTGACGCTGCTCGACTGCGTACGCTACTTTCACAAGGCAGCCGGAATTAACGGCGTCGCGCAGATCGCCAAGGACATCGGCGCCAAGGCCAACCCGCGCACGCTGGCAAAGGCGGCTGCCGCATACGAAAACTCCGCCGTCCGCCGGCTCGGTTACTTGCTTGATCAGGTTGGGCACGGTCGCCAAGCCCATGCACTGGAGCCTTTCGTCAAGCAAGCCAAGACGATGCTGCCACTGGATCCAGCCGTGAATCCTCTCGTGAAAGCGCTGGCGCGGGTTCACGAGAGAAATGCCAAGTGGAAGCTTTTGATCAATGAAACGGTGGAGTTGGCAGAGTGATTCCCGTCGCCTTCCTGCAGGCGTGGAGTGCACAGGCACCCTGGCCGGACCTGAGGCAGGTTGAGCAGGACCTGATCATCAGTCGGGCGCTATGCGACCTGTTCAATGCACCGACATTGAAGGGCAAGCTCGCGTTCCGCGGCGGAACGGCCATCCACAAACTGCTGTTCAAGCAGCCGCTGCGCTATTCGGAGGATATCGACCTTGTGCAAATGACGGCGGAACCCATTGGCGCGACGGTCGACGCGGTCCGTGAAGCATTGTCGTGGCTTGGAAGATGCCAGAGGGAACAGGCGGGTCACTCGATGCATCTGGTGTTCAAGTTCGCACCAGAGGTCGATCCTCAGGCAACACTCAAGCTCAAGGTCGAAATCAATACACGAGAGCACACAAACCTGCTCGGCATCAAGCGGTATCCCTTTGCATTGGAAAACGACTGGTACCGAGGAAAAGCAGAGATCGCGTCTTTCGAGCCCGAGGAACTGTTTGGCACGAAACTGCGCGCGCTGCTGCAGCGACGAGCGAGCCGGGACCTCTTCGATCTGCATCAGGGACTGCTGCAACTCACGCTGGCCCCGGAAAAGGTCATCGCCTGTTTTGACCACTACCTGGCAATGGAAGGCAAGCCGATCACGCGTGCGATCGCCGAGCAACGCATGCTGGAAAAACTTACGCGGAGCCTGACCGAGGACATCAATCCGTTGTTGCCGGTTGGTGTTCGATTCGTAGAAGCGGACGCGATCCATGCCTTTGAGCGGGTTTGGATCGAGTTGATCGAGCAGATCGGAGGAGAGGCATGGAAGCTCACGGCCCCGGCGCTTGAAGAATTGCGCGTGAAAAAATTTCCGGGGTTGCTGGCGTCACGGGATTGGTTGCGGCGTGCGTGATTGCACGGACGACTTGATTATCGGTTGCGGGCCCCATGGCTGAACACGATCCATCGGCGGAATTGAAGGCCGAAAACGCCCGTCTGGTCGCGCTGCTGGAAGCGAACGGCATTCAATGGCGCGTGGAGACAGAGCATGTACCGGCGGCTTCAATGCCGGAGTCCTCACGTTTATCCACGGGCGAAAAGGTGGCGCTATTTCGCCGGTTGTTCCGGGGCCGCACGGATGTTTACCCGATCCGCTGGGAAAGCAAGAGCACGGCCAAGTCGGGTTACTCACCTGCATGCGCCAACGAGTGGCGCGCCGGTGTCTGCGAGAAGCCGCGCATCAAGTGCGGGGACTGTAGCAATCGATCGCTGATCCCGCTATCGGACGCGGTTATCTACGATCATCTGACCGGTGACTCGACGATCGGCATCTATCCGCTGCTGACGGATGACACATGCTACTTCGTCGCTATCGATTTCGACGAAGCCGAGTGGAGAGAGGATGCACGCGCCTTCGTGCAGTCGTGCACCGAACTTGGCGTCCCCGTTGCACTCGAGATTTCCCGCTCAGGTAAAGGGGCGCATGCCTGGGTGTTTTTCGCTGGCAGGGTGTCGGCTCGCGATGCGCGTCGCTTGGGCACGGCCATCATCAGTCACACCTGTTCGCGTACCCGGCAATTGAAGCTGGAGTCGTACGACCGCCTGTTCCCCAATCAGGACTCGATGCCCAAAGGTGGCTTCGGCAACCTGATCGCCTTGCCGCTGCAGAAGAAACCTCGCGAACACGGATGCAGCGTGTTTGTCGACGCCGACCTGCACCCATATCCCGACCAGTGGGACTTCCTGGCATCGATTCAGCCGATGGCACTGCACGACATTGAGCCGACCATCCTGCGCGCCACCGGCAGGGCGCACCCACTGGATGTCACTTTCATCGACGACGAGGACTTGGCGACGCCGTGGAAGCGTTCTGCACCATCGACGAGGAAGCTCTCGGGGGCGATGCCGGAGTCCCTCACCGTGACGTTGGGCAATCTTGTCTACTTTGAGAAGGCACAGCTTCCACAGTCGCTGGCCAACCGCTTAATCCGCCTCGCCGCATTCCAGAACCCAGAGTTCTATAGGGCACAGGCAATGCGAATGTCAGTGTGGGACAAACCACGCGTAATCGGTTGCGCCGAAAACTATCCGCAGCACATTGCGCTGCCGCGCGGTTGCCTCGATGCCGCGCAGGAATTGCTGAGCGACAATGGCATCCGCTGCGATCTGCTTGATGCGCGGTACTGCGGAGAACCGCTCGAAGTCACGTTCGTTGGTACGTTGCGCCCCGATCAGGAAGCGGCCGTCGCCGCAATGCTGCACCATGATGCCGGCGTATTCTGCGCACCCACTGCCTTCGGAAAGACAGTCACGGCCGCAGCGATGATCTCGAGGCGGGGTGTGAACACCCTGGTGCTGGTGCATCGCACAGAATTGCTGAAGCAATGGCAGGAGCGCCTGCAGGTCTTCCTTGGCGTCGGCAAGGAGGTGGTCGGCAGCATCGGCGGAGGCAAAGCCAAGGCCACTGGAAAGATCGACATCGCCGTGATGCAATCGCTGTCACGGCAGGGCGAAGTGAACCCGCTGGTCGAGAGCTACGGTCACGTCATCGTCGATGAATGCCACCACGTCGGCGCAGTGTCGTTCGACGCCATCCTAAAGCGGACCAAGGCGAAATACGTTCTGGGCTTGACCGCCACCCCATTCCGCCGCGACGGGCAACAGCCGATCATCTTCATGCAGTGCGGGCCGATTCGTTATACGGCGGCCAAGTCGGCCACTGCTCCCCGCGATCTTGAGGTGGTGCCGCGTTCGCTTTACGCACGTATCGATCTTCCGTCCGAGGCCGGGATTCAGGACGTGTTTCGAAACCTCGCCAATGACACGGCCCGAACGCACGTCATAGCTGCGGAAGTACAGATCGCCTACAACCAAGGCCGCAAAGTTCTGGTACTCACCGAGCGCACCGAGCATCTCAATGCCATTCAAGCGGCTTTGGGTGGCAAGATTCCACTGATATTCGTCCTGCACGGGCGGATGCCCAGGAAACAGCGTGCCGCGCTTATCACGGAATTCGATGCTCTGCCGCCTGATGCTCCGCGCGTCCTGCTTGCGACCGGCAAGCTGGTCGGGGAGGGATTCGACCATCCCGCGCTCGACACGCTGGTGTTAGCAATGCCCGTGTCGTGGAAGGGTACGTTGCAGCAGTACGCCGGTCGACTGCACCGCGAGCATGCCGCCAAGACCGACGTGCGAATCATCGATTTCGTGGACACCGGCCACCCGGCGCTACTGCGGATGTGGGACAGGCGCCAGCGTGGATATAAGGCTATGGGATATCGGATCAATGAATCACACGCCACCGATCGCGTCGCTGAGTCCGATGGATTTGAGGGGAATATGCTTGAAATCGAGATGGCCACACCTCACAGAAAGTGAATTGGCATGAGCGAGTACCAGTACTACGAATTCGTCGCCATCGACAAGCCATTGACGCCGACGCAAATGGCCGAACTGCGTTCGCGCTCGTCACGCGCCAGCATTACTCCGACCAGCTTCGTCAATGACTACCAATGGGGCAACCTCAAAGGAGAGCCGGTCGACTGGATGGGGCAATATTTTGATGCACACGTTTATGTTGCCAACTGGTGTTCTTGCTGGCTGTTCCTGCGGGTGCCGAAGGACACATTGGATACCAGAACTCTCAAGGCCTTTGAAACCGAATTCGCTTTCACGGTCGACCGGACAAATACGCACTGGATACTCGAATGGGTACTGAACGAGGGTGAAGACTACGACCGCTTTGGCGAGGAAGATGGCCGGGGCTGGATGGGCAGATTGACACCATTGCGCGATGAGCTGCTGCGTGGCGATTTGCGCCCGCTGTATCTCGGTTGGCTGGCTGGCGTGAGCGCCGGCGAAGTTGACGAAGATGCCATCGAGCCCCCGCGGCCGCCCGGGCTTTCTCGACTCACTGCTGCCCAGCAGTCGCTGGCGGAATTTCTCGAAATCGGCCCGGACTTGCTAACGGCGGCCGGGTTGCTTGACCAGCAAGCACCCGATCTCGATACCGAGGCCGATGTGGAACTGGATGTCTGGATCGCCGAACTTCCAACGGCACAGAAAGCAGCAACGCTCAAACTGCTGTTGACAGGGCACGCGCAGCAAGCCGAGAGTCGGTTGAAATTGCGCTTCCTTGCCTGGCAGCGCGAACGGCAGCCGATCGGAACGCCTGAACCGCAGCGGCGTACTGTTGCGGAACTTCAGAAGTTGGCGATGTCTGCTGCCGAAACGAGAAAACAGCAGGAAGCCTTGCAGCGCAAGAAAGCTGAAGGCGAGCGGCAGGCCAAGCGCAAAGTCTATCTGTGCACTCTAGCCGCCGATTTCGATCGGTGCTGGCAAGCTGCCGATGAGCGAGCCGAACGGGGCATCGCCTCCGCCTACGATGAGGTACAACACGCGCTCGTTGATCTGGCCGATGCCTATACGCTTTGCGCTTCCCGAGCTGACTTCGACCTCAAACTGGCAGGCTTCATGGCCCGGCATGGAAAACGCGGTGCCCTGGCAAGGCGCCTCTCGGATGCCAAGCTCTGGAAGAAATCGTAGCGGTCAAAGGAAGCAAGAATGAGCAAGAAATTGAAGCTCACCACGAAATATTTGAATGAACTGATCGAACAGGCGACGACAGATGCCTACAACGAATCAGAGCAGGCGGGCGGGTTCTTCGTAATGATCGAAGAGAACCTCGCTCTTCCATTCGTGACTCAGGTGCTTGGCCAGGAAGTGACGGTCGCCAAGGTCGATATCACCAAGCGCGACCAAATCGTCGCCATTTGCGTTCGTGGAAAGGTAAGTCAAACAATCCCGATCCTTGATCTGCCGTTGCCCGACCCGCAGCCAAAGGGGGCAGAATGGATTGATGCTTATAGGCGCTGGCACGGGACCTGAGTGACTTCGAGTCGGGATACCTTCCGCTATCGAGAATGACCTGACGGTAAACAATTCATCGAAAACTCTCGGTGTGACAACAAGTTAAGCTATTTGATGGCAGCGGTTTTTGGTGTTTTCGGGGCGGTTGGTGTGTTTAGAGCGGTGCCGTGACGGTAAAAAAATTGACGAAAAGATTTTACGAGACAAAAAGGCTCATTTGATGCCGGTACTTTTTTGGCACCATTTCGAACAGCAGAAGGGCTCGTTGACGCTGCCAAGAACCGTCGCGAGAACCGATAGATGTCGATACATCTCGAAAGGTGGCCTGTGTCGAGGCGCCGATGCCCCTCGATAGATGTCGATAGATGTCGATAGATGCTGAAAGCTATTTCGGGGTATTAGATGAGATTGACGGTAAATCTGACGGTAAAAATGTTACTCGCAGAACGAAGCTCTAGATGGGACAATGGCTTACATATGTCGTTGATGATCGAGTGGGAGTAGAAAAACGCTTGATAGCAATATATTGAAAAATGTTTGTAATGTAACAAAATGATGTCTGTTGGATTGGATGTGGGGCGATCTGGCGCATGATCACTTTCCGGTCTAATTACAAGGAAATGATCCGGAAACCCGGCTTTACGAGCGAAATCGTCGAGCGCTTCGCCGGTTCCGAATAATCCATGATGATTGCGCGGGCGCCTGCGCGATTCCGCACACTTCGATCTGCTGTCGATCATAAATCAGCAGCACCACTTCCTGGAAGCTCTCGGTGCTAGCGTCGAACGCGTCGATGGCTATGACACGGATCGAGAGCGGGGCGATGACGCGTTCTTTCGTCAGGAGGGCACTGCGCTCTCTTCGGTAGCCCGTCGACCGCAGATTACCGTTCAAAGATGGATGGCCCTGCCCGTTTGCGTCCATTGGCTGCACATGTACCTGTGAGCTGTACCATTGACCGGATCGATCTGGAATAGATGCAGCCAATCATTGTCGACCAACTTCCGTACCTGCATATGCGCTTTGAGGACGCCCTCGATCGCCGCGCGAGGAGCTTCGATAAAAACGCTCAGACGAAGCGGCGTGTGCATCCAGCGCTCTCCGTTGTGCAGTGACTGCATCGGGAGTCCGATACGCAGGTCGCCACCGTTGCCTTCGAACACACCGATGTTTCCGCCGACGACGTTGTGCAACACCTTGTTGCCGCTGCCATAGTGGAAATTGTCAACGGTCGAGGCGTAGTACTGCATGTTGATCCAGTGTGTGACGACCATCGGCGCGGTCATGATCAACTCCAGCACCGAGCCATCAAGATCCGCACTCCAGTCGTAATCGTGCAGGAACGAGCGTCCGGCGAGGTTCATGTGCCGGGTGCGGCTGCGGGGACCGACTATGAACGCGGCATTATTGACGAGCCCCCATTCAGGGCGTACCTGTGCCCAGTCGCGGGCGCGGGTGTCGATTGCTGCGCGCAGTTCCGCGACGGCGTCTTGGCCGTCGCGGTCCGCCAACCCGGCAAGTCCCAGCGACGCCGCACGCTCGGCGCGCGCGCGTGCGCCGGCCCGGGCGAGCCAGCCGAGTAGCTCGCGCAAGTCGTCCATGTGGCTCGCCGGTAATTCGTCCAGGTCGTAGAGTCGCACCTCGTCGGTGGTGGTGTTGTGCAGAGCGGGGACGAAGAAGGTCGTCGCCGGTATGTCCATGCAAATTGCAGCGAGTCCAGCACGTACCTGCGTGTCGTTGAGTAACGCCGCCAGGGCGCGCGCGTTGATTTCGCCGGTCTGGCCGCAGCAGGCGCCGCAGTCGAGACCCGCAGCGTGCGGATTGTTGACGGTTGCGCTGCCGTGCCCGGCGAGCAGGACAATGCGGGCAAATCCGGTAGTGAGCGACATCGCGCCGAGGATGCCGGCGGCGAGACTGACACGCTCGTCCAGATCGATAGCAGCGCCGTCGCCGGCTCGGCCGGCAAGCCGCGGTTTGAGCTCGCTTGCGTCGGCACCCAGGCCACCGAGCCGGGGCTGCGGCACGGGGCGTGTGCGGCCGAGATCGTCGGTCAACAACTTGGGCGCATAGACGATGCCGATGGACTCGACGAACGAGAAGGCAGAAACCGACGCCGTCTTGAACTGCTTCCACGCCTGTTGCAGGTCGAGTGACTGCCGGCGCTGCGCGGCGAGCTCACGTTCACGTCCCGGTTCCACGCTAATATCGCGTACCTGCAGCTTGGCGCCGAGCAGACCGGGCAGTTGCGGGCGACGCATCGATGTGCCAAGCGGCGCGTATTCGAGCGGCAAGCCGAAGAATCCGGCGAAACCGAGCGTACGGACCCGCGGCGACTCCGCCTCAAGCGCACGGCGAAAAACCTCCGAACGCACGTCGATGCAAAACGCCGCCTGAACTGCTGGCGTTCCTGTGTCGGTCGGCGGAAGCGCGCGCATCAAGTCGGCGCAGATTTCTTCCTGGTAGGCAATCTCGCACGCGTGCTGCAGGAGCCAGTCGATTTCCTGTGCGCGGGCTACGGCAGGCCGCGTGTCCGGCCAGCGCGCCTTTGCCGATTGCCATAGCGCCTTGATGCCGGAGACAGGCAGCTGTTCGGCGAGCACCCATTCCCATGCGAGGCGAATCGCCAGGAGGTGCACAAGATGATCGTCGTCAGCGTCCCGAAGTCGCGCCTGCCAGCGCAAGTAGGCGCACCAGGAAGCCCAGCCGTTGACGCTCATCAGTAACGATGCGTAATACTCGCTGCGCTCCGCAAGCGGCACCCCAAGCGCATCACTAACCGCTGCGATCAGTGCGAGCGGTTCAGCAGGAAGTGTCGTGACGGCTTTGCCGAATCCCGGCAGACCCATGAGCAGCTTCGGGCTCAGGTCGTGCCGGGCCGTTTCGCGCCATGTCGGGTAGAGGCCGGCACTGCGGTGCAACGACCAACTCGACTGACCCTGGTCGAAGAACGCGGCGCAGAACTGGCTTACATTGTGCGTGACGAACGAGCACCAGGACATCTGGTGGGCGAGGTCGCGCGTAGCATCGGCGACATCGGCCATGCGACTGCGCTGCGCTGGCAATGCCGGACAGTGTTCGAGCGCTGCGATTACCTCCTGCGCGCCGAGTTTGCTGCTAGCGCGCTCGAGTGCGAGAGTGATATGCCGCTCGGTATAACCGCCGGAGACAAACGCTTCGCGGTACCAGGTGCGCGGCATTACCACCCGTGCCCCCCCCGGCAGCGAGCGTCGCACCGGCCTGCGCGATCGGCTGCCCGACATAGGCCCACCACGGGTTGACAGCGATGAACTGGTCGAGCGGCCAAGTCGGGGCGATTCGCCGGCAGGCCGCATCGATGGCTTCTGCGAGTTCCGGATCTTCGGGAGAGGTTTGGCGCGTCGAGTTGCTGGCTTGAACCAAGGTGGTCACGGTCACGATTGAGCTCTTCTGGGATTAACGGTGGCTGACGGGGCCCGTACATCGCGCGACACAAGCTTGGCTGGCCAGAGGCGAAAGGTCAGGCGAGTGAACAGGTCGTCGAGGTAGAGTCCGGCAAACAGGTGCGGGTAGAGCCGTTGTGATAGTCGGCCATCCGGATAGGCACGGATCCATGCGTGCAGGACGAAGAGCAAGCTGAAGCAGGCAATCACCCAGGCGACGAGTGTATCGGAAGGGCCGCTTCTGATCGGCAACGGCGCGACTTGGATTTGCAGCAGCACCGCGTGGGCGATGAAATAGAGGATGGGGACCATCGCGCTCGCGCCGGTAAGCAGAGCGACATGCATCCAACCGAAGCGCGTGGCGTTATGCACGAGCAATGTCGTCAGCGCGATGGTAACGACCCAGGCCAGCGCCCAGAGCGCAGGCTCCTCGTCGACCCCGATCCTGGCCGCTGTCGCCGTCACCGCGACGATCGCGGTCGAGACTACGAGTGCGCCGAGCCAGCGCGCGAATCCGGGCTGTCGCGGCGCCGGCGACATCAGCTTAAGACGGTACTGCTCAACGACGCTGCCAGAGGAGAGGAAGGCGTGCGCTTTATAGAGTGAGTGGCCGATCAGGTGCAGCGCGGCAAGTTCATATGCGCCGAGTCCGCACTGCATCAGCATGAAGCCCATTTGCGCACAGGTCGACCACGCCAGCATTACCTTGATGCTGATGCGCGTCATCATCGTCAGGGCAGCGATCACCGCGGTCAAGCTTCCCACGATGACCAGCACCGCCTGAGCGGCGTCCGATCCGACCATCAGAGGGCTCATCCGGATCATCAGGAATCCGCCAATGTTGACAACCCCAGCGTGAAGAAGTGCGGATACCGGTGTCGGCGCTTCCATGACCTGGATCAGCCAACCATGAATTGGCAGCTGCGCGCACTTGAGCACTGCGGCGAACGCCAGTAGCACACCGGCCCACTGGAGGGCGGTCGGGAATGCAGGCATGGTACTAACGCGGGCAAAGATTTCATCCAACTCGAAGCTGCCGAAATTGAGACCGATGAGCGCGCAGGCCCCGAGCAGGCACAGATCAGCAACTCGGCTTGCGAGGAACTTCTTGTGTGCGGCGATAAGCGCCTGCTGCCGATCCGAGTAGAAAGTCAGTAGCTGATGTAGTGCGAGACTGGTGCAGATCCAGGCGAGCGCGAGTAGCAGCAGGTTGTTGGAAATCACCAGAAGTGTCACGGCCGCCAGTGTGGCCATGAACCAGCGCACGTAATGCGCCTGGTCGGGATCGCCGTCGAGGTAGCGGCGGGAAAACCGGAGGATGATCAAGCCGACAAACGACACCAGCACCAGCATGATGACAGTCAGAAGATCAAGGCGAACGCTGAGGGTTAGCGCGCCTATTCGGCCGAGCGGGAGAATTGTCAGCATCCGGAAAAAGACTTCGCCGAAGACGGTAAGGGTGACAGCAAGGAAAATGGCGAGACCAAGCGCACTGCCGGCCAGGAACAGTGCGCGGTTCCACAAGACGGGCAGGCGAGGGTTCGCGCGACTGCCAGACAGGGCCGCCGCCAGGGCATAGCACAACGGAATGAGAAGGAGCAGAGGGCCGACGGCGACCTGCAACTGTCTAATCCCTTCGATCATAAATCCCTTCGATCATGTCGGCTGGCTTCGCGCAGTGGAATGCGGCGTACTTTGCGCGATCTCTATCGTTCTGTATAATTCATATTTATTCAATTAGCGTTCTGTAATTACGAACAGTCAGTACGAACAGTCATTACGATCAATCATGGCGCGTCTCAATTACCATCACCTGCATTACTTCTGGGCTGTGGCCAAGGAAGGCAACCTCACGCGTGCCGCAAAGAGCCTTCACGTATCGCAGTCGGCACTATCAGTGCAGATTCGGCAGCTCTAGAATCAACTCGGTCAGGCGCTTTTCATCCGAGAGGGGCGAATTCTTTCGCTGACCGAAGCCGGTCGCATCGCGCTGGCCTACGCAGAGCAGATTTTCGAGACAGGCGCCGAACTGGTTGCCACACTCAAGGACGGGCGCCGGCGCGAGCGCCAAGTCTTGAGGATCGGTGCCGTTGCCACGCTCTCGCGCAATTTCCAGGAATCTTTCGTCAAGCCGCTGCTCGCCCGTCCCAATGTCGAATTGGTACTGCAGTCAGGCAGCCTCAGCGACCTGCTGATCCGGCTCGGGACACATACCCTTGATCTGGTTCTCTCAAACCGGCCGGTGCAGGGAGATTCAGAGCGCGAATGGCGCTGTCGCCGAATAGCTCGTCAGCAAGTCAGCCTGATCGGCCGGCCCCTTCCGAAGGGCAAGACAATGCGATTCCCCGAAGACCTCGCCGGCTTCTCGCTTCTGTTACCCAGCGCGGACAGCGATATCCGAACGGCGTTCGATTTGCTTTGCGAGCAACTTGACATCCGTTTCCGCGTGCGCGCCGAGGTCGATGATATGGCAATGTTGCGCGTGCTTGCGCGGGACACCGATGCCATAGCGCTCCTACCGTCCGTGGTAGTGCGCGATGAGCTACGCGACGGCCGCCTGCATGAGTACTGCGTGGTTCCCAATCTTTACGAGAACTTCTACGCTATCACCGTCAAGCGCAGCTATCAGCATCCGCTGCTGAAGACATTGTTCTCGCGCACGGAGGCCGAGGTTCTGGCGATGGCCGTTTAACAGACGGTCACCGGTGATTCGAAGTCGACAAGGCTGATCGATCCCTCCACGCAGGTAGTATTCTCGCTGTCCCATTGATTCAAGCGATCTCCGATTGCAAATTGAAGTCAAAGACAAACCCGAACGGGCCATCGTTGCTGGCGTGCAGTTGCCGGGCGTGAGCGACGTCGCGTTCGAGTCCTCGTTGATCGAGCTCGCGGGAAGAGTAAAAAGGCAGAGACCTGACTCTCTAGAGCTCAGGGCAACACCATCGCCGACGCAAATTCCACGGCTCGCGTCGTCGGTGTCTTGGTGTGGAAACGAACAGAGTGCTTGCGTTCGAGTATTTATGCTCATCCCATCGACCGAAACCAGCTTGGGCGCTCCGTTGGAGGGTTACAGGTTGAAGAGAGGCTTCTTGAAAGCACTTCTGCTGAAATACTGGGATCGCCTTCGATCCAGTTTCTGGTTCGTGCCAGCGGTCATGGCGTGCCTGGCCGTGGCACTGGCCGTTTGCGCGGTCGAGCTCGACAAGGCCGTCGCCGAGGACTGGCTGCAGCGCGTGGGCTGGAGCTATTCAGGTGGTGCCGAGGGTGCAAGCCTGCTGCTGGGCACCGTGGCCGGGTCGATGATCGCCATCGCCGGGACCGTGTTCTCGATGACGCTGGTGGCGCTGTCGCTCGCCTCGTCCCAGTTGGGCCCCCGCCTGCTGCGCAACTTCATGCGCGACACCGTCAACCAAGTGGTGCTGGGCACCTTCGTGGCCACGTTCGTGTACTGCCTGCTCGTGCTGCGCACCATTCGGCGCATCGACGAGGGGGCCTTCGTGCCTCATTTGTCCGTCAGCCTCGGCGTGTTGCTGGCCATGGTCAGCATTGGGGTGCTGATCTATTTCATCCATCATGTCTCGGTCTTGATCCAGGCGGACGAGGTCGTGGCGCGGGTCGGCAGGGAACTGGACGACGGGATCGACAGGCTGTTTCCCGGCCACCTTGGCAAACCTGAGTCCGAAGTCTCGAAAGCGCCGGGGGAAGCCGAGCTGCCAGCGGCGTTCGAACGCGAGGCCCGTCCTGTGGGCGCCCTAGAAGACGGCTATCTCCAGATGATCGATGCCGACGCCCTGATGGAATTGGCCAGCGAGGAAGATCTGCTGCTTCGGCTGGAGCGCCGGCCCGGGCACTACCTCGTCAAAGGGCGGGCGATGGCGATGGTCTGGCCCGGAGATCGTGTCACCGAAACCCTGATCGACAAGCTGAACGCGGCCTTCGTGCTCGGCAACCAGCGCACCGCCGCCCAAGATGTCGAGTTCTCCTTTCACCAGTTGGTCGAGATCGCCGTGCGGGCGCTGTCCCCGGGCATCAACGATCCGTTCACGGCGATCGCCTGCGTGGATCGACTGGGCTCGGGCCTGTGCCGGCTGGCCCGACGCGACATGCCGTCAGCCCAGCGATTCGACCCTCACGGGCGGCTGCGGCTGGTGGCGCCTGGGCTCACGTTTGCGGGGATCGTGGACGCGGCCTTCAACCAGATCAGGCAAAGCGCTCGTTCGAACCCGGCCGTGGCGATCCGCATGCTCGATGCCATCGCCCAGATCGCAGGCCACGTGCAACGCTTGCCGGACGCGGCCTGCCTCCAGCGCCACGCCGGCATGATTGTCAGAGGGGCGCGGGAAGCGGTCCCGGAACCGGACGATCTGCTCGACGTCGAGGCGTCCTTCATGGCGGCGACACAGACGCTGCGCGAACTTCACGGCTGACACAACGACGGTCTCCCAGTCAACCACTTACTTCGGGCCGGGCGCCTGCGCCGCTTTCGACGTCAGCAGAATGGCGATACCAACCGCTGCGGCCAGCAGCAACGAACCGATCAGGATGGCCAGTTGGGCCTCGCGTTCGAAATGCGTGCCGGCAAACGCCAGTCCGCTGATGAACAGCGCCATGGTGAAGCCGATGCCGGCCAGGAAGGCAGTGCCGATCACGTCGTTCGGCCAACTCACCGACCAGAAACTCGCGCTTGATCTCGAGCCCGACGCCGAAGAAGAAGATCGCCATCAGGCCGTCGTTGATCCAATGGCGAAGGTCCAGGCGCAAGATCTGGTCGCCGATTGACATACCCAGCGGAACGCCCAGCATTTGCTCGTAGGCCCACGCCCACGGCGAGTTGGCCCAGGCCAGCGCCAGGATGGCGCAGCCCAGGAGCACCAGACCGCCCGAGGCCTGTTGTTGTGCGAATAGCTGGAACGGCTGTACTACGCGATCACCTGCGCGCTCGGCCTTCGTGCGACCCAGCAACTCCTCGTCACGCGCCAGACCGCCCGGATTCATGGTGCGCAGGCAAAGAGCCCCGTGCCTGTGCGCCGGTTTCTCAGAGTACGTGGCGGGAGGTTTGCGCGTTTAGGAATCATCCGCGCAGATTATCGCGATCCGTGCCGGCTGCTCCGTGCGCTGCCGAACAGTTGAGTGTGTGCGTGCGCTGTCGCACAGACGAGGTCACGCGAGCTGGGCAGATTGTCTGGTCGCCCAGCACTGCGTGCTGGTTGCCGTCCTGTTCAGGGAGAGTGTGGCGCGCCGATGTCATTGCATGCCGCCGGTCCACAGACACAAGCTAAGGAAGCGACATGAACACCAATCACACGCCAGACACACTCACCCAGGCGAGCCTTGCCGAAATGGCGTCATTCAAGGGGCGGCCCTGCCTGTCGCTCTACCAGCCGACCCATCGACGCCACCCGGACAATCAGCAGGACCCGATCCGGTTTCGCTATCTGGTGAAGGCGCTGGCGACCTCGCTGCGACAGCAACATGCGACCGCTGCCGTCAAGGCCCTGGTCGAGCCCTTCGAGGCCCTCGCACAAGACCACGACTTCTGGAACCACACGCTGGACGGCCTGGCCGTACTGGGCGGGCCGGGCCTGTTCCGCGTGTTCCTGCTGCAGCGGCCGGTGGCCGAGTTGGCCGTGGCGGCCGACAGCTTCCACACCAAGCCGCTGCGCCAGTGGCTGCAGTCGACCGGGCGCTACCAGGTGCTGGCGTTGAGCCTGAACAAGGTGCAACTTTTCGAAGGCAATCGCAACACGCTCGATGCCGTGGCGCTGGCGGCCGGCGTGCCGCAGACGATGACCGCGGCACTGGGCGACGAGCGCACCGAGCCGCACACTACCGTGTCTTCATATGGCGGCATCGGCGGCGGCCACATGGCCATGCACCATGGCCAAGGCGGCAAGATGGACGAGATCGACGGCGACGCCGAGCGCTTCTTCCGTGCCGTGGACCGTGCCGTGCTGGAACACCACTCGCGCCCATCCGGTCTGCCCTTGATGCTGGCTGCCCTGCCCGAACACCACCACCGGTTCCGCGAGGTCAGCCACAACCCGTTCCTGATGGCCAGCGGCCTGATGGCCGACCCCCAGGGCCTGACGCATGACGACCTGCGGCAGCGCGCCTGGGATGTGGCGGCGCCACAGCAGGAGGCACAGCAAGCAGCATGGAGCGATGCCTACGCGGCCGCCGCGGCCCACGGGCTGGGCAGCGAGGACCTGTCGCAGGTCGCCTATGCCGCAGTGGCCGGCCGCGTGTCGACACTGCTGCTCGAGGCCGAGCGCCAGGTGGCCGGGCGGATCGACGGGTCGACCGGTCGCATCGATCCTGCCGATCTCGGCAACCCGCGCGTGGACGACGTACTCGACGATCTGGGTACGCTGGTCGAAAGTATGGGGGGTGAGGTCCATGTCCTGCCGGCCGAGCGCATGCCTTGTCGTACCGGCGTAGCGGCGAGTTTTCGGTACTGATCCGTCGTCGCTGTCCCTGTTCATGACGGTAGCGCCGCGCCGCACACCGCCTCTGTCCCGAGCCCCACAGGAGAACCCCATGAAGATCCAACTTAACACCGACGTCCACATCGACGGCACCGAGGCGCTGGCCGCTCAGGTGAGTGCCACGGTCGAGCAGGCGCTGGAGCCGGGGCGGCGAATCGCCATCTCCTGCTTCCTGTCCGGGGGCGCGGTTTGCCCGGCCCGGACGGCCCCTTACCCCGTTCGCATCGCGGCCTCACTCAGAAGGAACATGCGATGAAGCCGTACGCCCGCTTCGGCGCCATGATCGCGACGTCGACGCTCGTGATGTTCGGGCTGATGTACCTGAACAACTATGCGCTCGATCACGTCTTCTTCAGCGAGACGCGGGCCTACATGGCCGTACTGATGGGCGCCACGATGGCGGTGGTAATGCTGGCCTTCATGTGGCGCATGTACGAGAACACCACTGCCAATGCCGGCATCCTGGCAGCCGGCGCGCTGCTCTTCGCCGCGTCGCTGTGGTTGGTTCGCTCGCAGGAAACCGTCGAAGACGTGTCCTGGATGCGCGCGATGATCCCGCACCATTCCATCGCGATCCTGACCAGCGAGCGGGCGCACATCAGCGACCCGCGAGTCAGGAAACTGGCCGACGACATCATCGCGGCGCAGCGCAAGGAGATCGCCGAGATGAAGACCTTGATCCTCGATCTGGACCGATAGTTTGAAGGCGCGCAGGCCCGCCAATGTGGTAATCGTGGCGCAGGCGGCCAAGATGGCCAGGACGATTTGAGCTGTCACAACCAAAGAGCAGGATTACCAAAGAAGTTTCAAGAGTGTCAGGCCGCTTACGGCTTGACAAACGGATCAATCAATTTATCAACCAACCCGAAAGAAAGGATATGGTTTCTGCCTCAGAAGGCTAGCAGGTGGCAAAGAGTGAAGTGATGTGAAATAAGTCAGACCGGGACGAGCTAAACCTGTATGGGGTGTCGGACATAAAGAGTCCGCTCTAGGAGATGAGGTGCTTGTCGGCGGATATACATCGGGGCCAGCGGGCGAGTTTTGGAAACCAGGCAATCCACGCAAACAAGGCCGGATATAAGTGAGCAGCCGACTTCTTCACACAACTGAGCAAATTGTGCTTGCCAGCCGGGAGGCATCCATATAAGAACCCCATGAAGATCCAACTTAACACCGACGTCCACATCGACGGCACCGAGGCGCTGGCCGCGCAGGTGAGTGCCACGGTCGAGCAGGCGCTGGAGCGCTTCGCCGAACAGGTCACCCGGGTGGAAGTTCATCTGAGCGACGAGAACGGCGGCAAGAGCGGGCAGCAAGACCAGCGCTGCATGCTGGAGGCCCGTCTCGAAGGCAGACAGCCGGTGGCGGTGACGGACAACGCCGCGACGCTGGAACAGGCGGTGCATGGCGCCGCGCAGAAGCTGGCGCGTCTGCTGGACAGCACGCTCGGGCGGCTGCACGACCATCGCGAAAAGGCGTCCGGCCTGCCGTTGTCCGGGACGGACCCCGAACGGCGTTGATGGCCGCAGCCACGACCGCGTTGCACCAGACCGGTAGCGCGGTTGACCTCAAGTCCGTGGTGCGCATGACGATGGGCTACGCAGGGAGCAGCGGAGAGGAACGCCGCTGCGGGATTAGCTTCACGGGTAGGAGCCTTCCTATACTTCGCTCGGCGCCATCCTAAACTATCGTCCCTGCTGTCCCAGCCACGCGGCCATGTCGCGCGCGTCGCGCTCGGTGACACCCAGCTCCGGCATCGCGCCGTCGGGCTTGTACTTCCGCGGCTCCCGCAGGAACGCCGCGAGGTTCCCGGGCGTGTTGGGCAGGTGGCCGCCGATGATCTTGCGCACGCCCAGGTGTGCGAGCGAGGGCCCCACAGGCGCATTGGCGCCGACGATGCCCGGAATCTTGTGGCACGTGACACACGCGTACTGCCGGATCGCCAGGCGCCCCCGCTCCGGGTCGACGGGGTGCGTCCCCTCGGCCGCCCGCGACGCATCACCCTTCATCGCGGCGTAGTCAGCGGGAGAAAGCTTCGGCAGCCACTTCACGAAAGCGACCGTGGCCCACAGGTCCTCGTCGGGTATGCGGAATTCCCAGGCTGGCATGCCGGTCATCTTGAGGCCGTGGCGCACCACCCAGTAAATGTCCTGCGCGGGCCACAGCTCGCCCGTAGATACGAGGTTCGCGGCCGCGGGCGTGAGGCCGAGCGCGAACGCGTGGGGAGCGACACCCGGCGCGCCATGGCACTGCACACAATGCTCCTCGAAGCGCGCGCGCCCACGCGCGATCAACGCGGGATTCTCGAGCGGAGGCACCACGATGTCCTTTGAGCGCACCTTCACCGAGCGCTTCATCGCCACGTCAAGCACGCGAAATGTGGGGCCCAGGTGCTGCGCCAGCGCGGAGACGTCGTAGACGCCCGAATAGAGGAGCCCAGCGGCCGCGGCAGCGCCCGCCACGAGTAGCGCGCCGATGACGATGAGCGCCTTCTTCATCGCAGACTCCGCAGGTATGCCGCCATCGCGCGCGCGTGGGCCTCACCCACGCCGAGGTTCGGCATCGCGGTGCGCGAATCGACCGACCGCGGGTCGCGGATGAATCGCACCAGGTTGTCGGTGTTGTTCGGCAGGATGCCGGCGATGTAGCTGCGCGCGCCGAACTTCTCGAGGCTCGGGCCCACGTCGCCCACGGCATCGGCAACCTCGGGGATGCGGTGGCAGCTTCCGCAGCCGAACTGGCGCAGCAGCAGTCGCGCCTTGTCCTTCTCGTCGCCCGCATGCGCGGGCGACGACATGACCAGCGCCAGGATCAGCCACGCCCTCACGGCTGCGGCTCCAGCAGGCGGTTGAACGCCAGCAGGCCCGCCATCACCAGCGCGTAACCCGCCGGCACCCACATGATCAGGCCGCCGAGCTGCTGCTGCTCCAGCTCCGTGCCGGCGAAAAGCGGCGCCGGGGCGAACGTGATCAGCGCCGCGATGGCGCCCATGTGGATGAAGGTCGTGAGCACGTAGAGCGCCGCGGTGCCGGCACGCACGCGCCGGAAGACGGTCCACCAGAAAAGCATGGCGGCAAAGAAGAAACATGCGTGCTGCAGTGCGTGCATCGCATCGGATTGCCTTCCCGCGTCGAAGAGCCGCGGCACGTGCCATACCCACAGCGCGAGGCCGTGCAGCGCCCACGCGCCGATCGGCGGGATGCGCAGCGGCCACGCCGCCATGCGCACCCACGCCCGCGGCAACACTGCGGCGATCGCCGTGAACGGCCGCCCGACGATGAGCAGCGGCGGCGCCACGATCATCAGCAGCTCGTGCTGGATCATGTGCAACGCGAAGGAGTCCTCGGCCGCGCGATCGAGCGGCGAGACCAGCGCGGTGACCAGCGCGGTGATGCCGATCGCGAAAGCCACGGCCGAGCGCGCCGGCAGCGATGCGCGCTTGCCCAGAGCCAGCGCGTAGATCGCCGCCGCTGCCGCGATCGCGATTCCGGCAGCCACGCTCCAGGGATCGACGCCCTCCGCGCCATGGGCATGCGCCGTGGCGGGCAGCAGCATCGCCAGGGTTGCGATCAGCCGCATGGCGGCACCAGCAGCGACGGCATCGCCTCAAACAGGATCGCGAGCAGCGCGGCCGCGGCAAGGCCCTTCGACAGCCAGCGCTCGAAGGCGCGCCCGTCCTTCCAGGCGGCGAAGAGGATCGCCACGCAGGCGCCGGCGGCGGCAAGCGTCGCGATGGTGACCAGCCATGGGACCACGCCCGCGGCGCCGCGGGCGCACGCCAGGGCCGTGAATCCGTAGATCGTGGCGAAATGCAGCACCCAGACCAACCCGCCCGAGGTCACGCGCAATAACGTGGTGGCGAAGGGGCCCGGCCTCATCCCACCATCCTCGGGAATCCGTGCACCAGCAGCAGACCCAGGAGGGTCTGCGCCACCGTGTAGTGGACAAAGAGGCGCGCATTGTCGAAGGTCACGCGCCGCACCGCGTCGACCTGCCCGCTCGCGGCGCGGACGATGCAGAAGAGCGTGAGCAGGGCGCAGACCACGGCGAAGAAGCCCGCGATGGCGCCGAACAGGTGGACCATGGCCGCGTACCCGGAGGCGCGCGGCGAGAGGGCGTGGTGCGCCGCGATCTCCACGCCGACCCCCGCGACGAGCAGCACGACCGCTGAGGCGAGGGCGGCCATGAGCCATCCGCGCCGTCCTGCCTTGAGCGCCCGCCCGGCGGCGGAGAAGGCGGCGCTCGCCAGGACCACAAGCGCGCCGGCCGCCACCGGATACCATAGCGACGGCAGCGACGCCGCGTCCGGCCAGGTGCGAGGCGCGACGGTCCAGAGGTAGAGATACGAAAACACCGCGGCGCCGTACATCGAAGCAGCCACCATCATCAGCACCACCACCGCCCACCAGGACGTCGACTGCGGCCCGCTCATGTAGGTCGGCACCGTGATCCCGCCGCCGATGTCCACCGGCGCCACGGGCGCCGGGTCCAGCGCCCACGCCCACGCCAGCATCGCCCCGATGGCGACCACGCCGCAGGCCGCCGCCGGCACCACGAACTTGCCCGTGAGCAGCAGGAAAAACGCCGCGGTGAACACCGCGGCCACGAAAGGCGTCCAGTCGGGACGCGGCATGCGCAGGATGTATTGCGGCTTGCCGTCGAGGGGTGCGGTCACCAGCGCCTCGCGCCCGCCGGTCGGCGCGCCGGGAAGGTAGTAGTGCCCCTCCTCCACGTTCCTGGCGAGCTCGGGGTCGTCCCATAACGGCTGGTGGCTGTCGACGATGGGGATGCTGCGGTTGGAATAGGGGCCGCTCGGCAGCCACTCGAGCGTGCCCGCGCCCCACACGTTGCCGGCCTTGCCGCCCGCAGGACGGAAGCGGCGCGCGAAATCGACCACGAAGAGCGCCACGCCGGCGGCGAACATGAAGGCGCCCACGGTGGAAACCAGGTTGAGCATGTCCCACCCGTAACCCGCTGCATACGTGTGCACCCGCCGCGGCATGCCGGCGAGCCCCGTGATGTGCATCGGGAAAAACGCCACGTTGAAGCCGACGAACATGAGGCCGAAGACCCAGCGGCCCACGCGCTCCGACAGCGCGTTGCGGCTGAGTGCCGGGATCCAGTAGTAGATCGCCCCGAAAAGCGGAAACACCATCCCGCCCACGAGCACGTAATGCAGGTGCGCGACCACGAAGTAGGTGTCATGCGCCTGGAAATCGAACGGAACTGCGGCCAGCATCACGCCGGTGAGCCCGCCCAGCACGAAGATGAAAAGGAAACCGAGCACGAACAGCGACGGGGTCGTGAGCCGCGGCCGGCGCGCCGACAAGGTGGCGATCCACGCGAACACCTGGATGCCCGCCGGCACCGAGACTGCCATGCTGGCCGCGGCGAAGAAACCCAGCGAAAGCCGCGGAATGCCGGTGGTGAACATGTGGTGCACCCACAGCCCGAAGCTCAGGAACCCCGTCGCCACCAGCGCCAGCACCACCAGGCGATAACCCACGAGCGGCGTGCGCACCATCGTCGGCACCATCATCGAGACCATGCCCGCGGCCGGCAGGAAGATGATGTAGACCTCGGGGTGGCCGAAGAACCAGAACAGGTGCTGCCACAGCAAGGGGTCCCCGCCGAAGGTCGCGTCGAAGAACGGCCAGGTGAAGGCGCGCTCCAGCTCCAGCAGCGTGGTCGCCAGGATCACAGCCGGGAAGGCGAACACCACCATCGCCGCGAAGGTGAGCATGGCCCAGGCGAAGACCGGCATGCGGCCCAGTGTCATGCCGGGCGCGCGGGTGCGCAGCACGCCGACGATGATCTCCACCGCGCCGGCGATGGCCGAGATCTCGATGAAGCCGATCCCGAGCAGCCACATGTCCTCATTCAAGCCCGGCGAGTAGCGCGCACTCGTGAGCGGCGGGTTCATGAACCAGCCGCCGGTCGGTGCGAGGCCCGCGAAGATGCTGCAGAAAAACACCAGGCCACCGACCAGGTAGGCCCAGTACGCGTAGGCGGACAGGCGCGGAAACGGCAGGTCGCGCGCGCCCAACATGTTGGGCAGCATCAACACGCCCATCGCCTCTACCGCCGGCACCGCGAAGAGGAACATCATCACCGTGCCGTGCATGGTAAAGATCTGGTTGTAGAGCTCCGGCCTCACCAGGTCGTTTTCCGGCACCGCGAGCTGCATGCGGATCACCAGGCCCAGCACGCCGGCGAGCAGGAAGAAGACGAACGCGGTCGCGACGTAAAGCGCGCCGATGAAGGTGTTGTTGTATTCGGTGAGGATGCGCCACCGCTTTGGAAACGCCCAGATGCGCTTGAGCTCTTCCAGCTCGCCGGGCGGGCGCGGACCCGGATTGGGCAGCGCGCTCATCGCAGGCTCCCGAGGTAGGCGACGACGGCTTCGAGGCCGCCGGCGTCGAGCGCGTCGAACTCCGGCATCAGGTTGCCCGGCTTCACATGCTGGCCCGAAGCGACCCACCGTGCGACCGAGGCGGTGTCGTTTGGCAGGATGCCCGCGCCCACCGAGATGCGGCTGGCGAAGTGCGTGAGGTCCGGGCCCCGCTCTCCCGCGGCGGGCGTGCCGCGCACCGTGTGGCAACTCGCGCAGTGCTCGCCGAAAAGCGCCACGCCCCGTCCGGAAGCGGCGGCGGCCTGCGGACGCCGCTGGGATTCACGCCACGATTCGAAGCGCGCGGAGTCTTCGGCCACGACAAAAAGGGCCATCAGCGCATGGGGCCCGCCGCAGTATTCCGCGCATTGGCCGCGAAAGGTCCCGGGCGCCTCGGCGGAGATGCGCAGGCGGTTCTCGCGCCCGGGGATGAGGTCGAGCTTTCCGGCCAGCGCGGGCACCCAGAAACTGTGCAGCACGTCGGCGGAACGCAGCCGCACCTCCACGATCGCGCCCGCGGGGATGCGGATCTCGTTGGCAGTGATGAAATCCAGCGCGCCGTTGGCATCGAGGTAGCGCACCTGCCACCACCACTGGTGCCCGACGAGTTCGATTGCGAGGTCGGGGCGGCCCACGAGCGGCAGGCGCGTGTCCTTCGCGAACGAGTAGGCGAGCAGGGCCGCCAGCGTCACCGCGGGGAACACCACGCCGCCGGCCACAACGAGCCAGTGGCGTGCGAGGCGCGGGCGCGGCGCGCGCAATGCGAGTGCCACCAGCACAAGGACCACGAGGAAAACCACGGCGCCACCGACGACCAGCACCCCGGTGAGATCGAGGATGCCGGCCGCCTCGGCACCGTGCGGTGAGAGGGCGGACTGGTGGGCGGGGGGCAGGGCCATGGGTTCAGCTAAATGGACCCTGCCGCGGACGAATGGTTTCCTTAAAGAGCTCAGGGCCGTTGACCTGCCCCTTTTAGAAAAGTGTCGAGGTTGGGAACCGTGGCTCTCCTGTCAGCAACAAAGACTGACGGGCGCGGTTTGCTGAGGGATTGGATGCTCATAATCGGCCTGGAAGGTCAGGATGGTCGACGGTTACCGTTTTCGTATGTGCGGTTTTCTCTTGCCCTCTAGAAGCAGCCCTGTCGCTCTTGGCGCCTGATGCTATTTTTGCCGCAATTGTCTCGAATCAACGTGTCCACCATGCTGGCGACCGTGCACTGATCGCCGTCGGTGAGCCGTGCCCATCACTTCAATGAACCTCGGATCGCGCCGAAAGGTCAGCCTGCTGGATCTGGCCACAAGTTTCTCGCGCAGCGCTGGTCTTGCTGCCCGCTCTTGCCGCCGTTTTCGTCGCTCAGATGAAATGCTGGAGGCCCGTCTCGAAGGCAGACAGCCGGTGGCGGTGACGGACAACGCCACGACGCTGGAGCAGGCGGTGCATGGCGCCGCGCAGAAGCTGGTGCGTCTGCTGGACAGGCTAATATGTGATCGTCAGGCGAATCCGGCAATGTTTAGGGTAACGAAGGTCGCGGACTCGAGTCATGGTGACGTTGGGATATCCGCTCGCCCCTGATTCAAATCGCCAAAGTCATTGAATTTTTCCATGGCGCTAATGTACTGGCGCTGGTGGTCCAGGACTCGACGATACGAATCGTCGCCACTATTCGCTAATTCGGCAGCCTTCAGTTGCAACACTGGGTCGGCGTTGCGACGCAGTACGCGAAGCAGGCCATCCGGCCATCGCAGCACTATCGCGCCGTTTTGCTCCAGAACGTTGAGTCCTTCCCGTTGCGCATTGATGCTGGCTGCAAAGTTTGAAAGCGTTGCTGCCTTTGCCGCCGCATCAATGATCGCCCGCTCCGCCTCTCCCAGGGAATCCCAAAAAGCGCGGTTAATGATGACCTCAATATATGACAATGGTTGGTGCCAGGCACCGGCATACAGGTATGGACCTTTGGACACGATGGGCGTTAGGTTGGCCGTGTTGTTTCCCTGCGTTGTGAGACCAAGCGCCATTTTCATCATAAAGACATCGGTCAATGGCAGGTTAAGTTCATACGCATCAATGTTGCCGGTTAGCATCAGCGAATGGGGTAGTCCACCGGGCACGAAACCCCCGAAGGTTAGCGTCGTGATATCAATTGCCCGTGAGTTCTGTGGTCCTGGGCACTGGCTTGTCGGGTCCTCGCAGCGGGTTTTCTCACCGATGAACTGAGACTCAACGCCCACGGCTTTGCAGGCAGCCTGCCAAATCGCAGCCGCCGGTTGGGGCCATCGAATGATCCAGGGTCGTCGGCACAGTAATACCATGGCCTGCTCGTCGCTCAGGTTCGACGTGGCAACTGGATCCGGCAGGGGCCTGGGAAACCAGCCGGCGGCCTGAGCCGCCGTGACGGCGATGGGCAGAACGACGATACGGCTGGCAAATTTCTCGTCATACAGTTCTTGCTCAAGCGCCAATCCGCCGCCAGCATAGAGGTACGCGAGAAATTCATCTGGGGTCATTCCGAAGGGAAGGCCGGCAACCAAGAGTTCTCCAAAGGGATGGCCGTTATTAATCGCGATGCTGATTGCCGCGTCAAGGCCGCCGCCTGAAGATCCTGCGGCGGTGGCCTCATAGAGGGTTTTAAATTTTCCCCCAGGCGCCACGACAGGTGGACTTACGGTCCCTTCATCCGCAGGGTGGATCTCTCCCGAGACATGGAACTGCATCGACAGGTTTTGGCCCGACAGCAAACGATTCGCCGTGCTCACAAATTGCATCGCCGGGCCTCCGACGGGATGAGCGCCACCCTGCGGAGCGCCAGTGAACTGCAACGGTGGAAACTCGGACTGGATTGAAATCGTGCGCGGCTCCGCTAACACCTCCGCGTCCTGCCCGGCTGATCCATTACATGCGACAAGCGATAGAATCCCCGCAACCAGACGCGTGCCTATGGTCATCGACCCATTCATTTAACGTCACTCCTCCGGCAGCGCATAGGCAACCAGCGCATCGCCAATCGGTGTTTGCATGAAATGATGACCACCCGCCATGATCACCACGAATTGACGACCATCATGCTCATAGGTCATTGGGGTGGCCTGCCCGCCCGCCGGCAACGTATCGTTCCAAATCGTCGCGCCGGTCCTGAGATCAATCGCCTTGAATAGATTATCGGTGGACGCACCGATAAAAACGAGGCCGCTGGCGGTCACGATAGGCCCGCCGTTATTGGGCGTTCCAATTTCAAACGGTAGCATCGAGGGAATGCCAAACGGTCCATTGCGTCTTGCGGTGCCAAAGGGGCGGTCCCACAAGGTCTTGCCGCTCTTGAGGTCGAAGGCGCGGATGCCGCCGTAGGGCGGCTCCTTGCACAAAAGACCGGTGACCGGCATGCGCCAGCCGGCGTTGACGTCGATGGCGTACGGTGCGCCCGCTTGCGGTGCGAGAGAAGCGTGCGATCCGGCTTTTCGCTTCGCAAGTTTTTTGTCAGCGACTTCGCGCGGAACCAGCCGGTTGTAGTTGGGCATGTCGTTGTAATTGGCGACGACAATACCGCGCGCCGTGTCCACAGCGATACCGCCCCAGTCGGAACCGCCGTTGTAACCCGGGTACTGTATCCAGTGCCGGTCGCTCGTCGGCGGTGTGTACATACCGTCATACGCGGCCTGTCGAAACTGGATGCGGCAAATCATTTGATCGATCGGCGACATACCCCACATACCGCGCTCGGTAAGCGGTGGTTTGGCCAGCGTATGGTAAGCGGAAAAAGGTTGTGTCGGCGTGCGCTCCTCAGGCTCCACCCCGCCGCCGGGAACAGACCGTTCGACAACCTCCGTAATGGGCTCGCCCGTGCGGCGGTCCAGCACATAAATATCGCCTTGTTTGCTCGACAAAATGAGCGCCGGGATTGTGCTTGCGCCATCGATCGCAGGAAAGTCGACCAGGGTGGCCTGTGAGCCAAGGTCGTAGTCCCAGACGTCGCTGTTGACGGTGCGAAAGTGCCAGGCCGGCTTGCCGGTGTTCACGTCGAGCGCAATCAAGGCCGCGGAATACCTATCCTCGGCTTCAGAGCGGTCAGAACTGAGATAATCACCCGCCGAATTCCCCATCGGCATGTACACGAGACCGAGTGCTTCATCGCCCGAGGCGGTCGTCCACATGTTGGGCGTACCGCGCGAAAATTCTCCGTCTTTTGACCGACCGTCGAGATCGGGCCGATTCATGTCCCAGGCCCACAGATGTTCGCCGGTCACGGCATCAAACCCTTGCAAAACACCCGAGGGAGCATCGGTGCTGACGCCATCTTTGACTTGATGGCCGGTCACAATCACACCCTGAATGATTGTCGGGGCCGAGGTCATCGACACCATGCTAGGGTCTACCTTTCCCATGCCGACGGTGATGTCCACCTCACCATTGCGGCCAAAGTCCGCACACGGGCGTCCCGTTCTTGCATCGACCGCGACGAGGCGACCGTCTAACGTGCCTTCGATGATCCGTGTCGCACAGGCGACCGATTGATTCCCGGTCTGACTGGCCTGATTTACCACTTGATAATACGCGACGCCGCGGCAAGCGGCAGTGTATGGAATATAGTCCTTTGTCACTTTCGGGTCGTACCGCCATTGCTCTTTCCCGCTGCCCGGATCCAGCGAGATAATGGTGTTAGTCGCGGTACATAGATAGAGACTATCGCCGACTTTCAGCGGTGTCGTTTCGGCCCCGTATTTGCTGTCGGCTGGGTTGCCCTCCGGCATGTCGCCGGTGTGGAACACCCACGTCCGCTCGAGTTGATCGACATTGTCCGGTGTGATCTGGGTTAAAGGCGAGGCACGTCGGGCGGCATAGCTTCCCCCGTAAGCCGGCCAATCTGCGCCGCTCTTGAGTGGCGATGGATCAGCATCTACGGCACCGGCTGGGGGCAGGTTTGTAAGCACGCTTTCCTGGCGCGCCGCGCCTCCGTACCACAACCCGGTAGCGATGCCCGCCAGAAGCAATCCAGCAACGGCGCCAAATGCTGCCCTCCAGCGAAACATCGAACCCTCAAGCGTAGGTACGACAAGCGCGACGGCGGCCATCAGTATGGCGGGGCCAAACAGGCGGGGAACCAGTGCCCAGGCCGATCCGTCTGCTTCAACAAAGGACCAAAAGAGGGTGCCGACAAACACGGCTGCGTAAACGATCGCGCCCAGCATTTTGCCGCGAAACAAATAGAAACCGGCGATGGCGAACCCCGTGCCACCGACAACGTAAAAAGGGGATCCTCCGAGGGCCAATAGATAGGCGCCACCGATTGTCAGCACAATACCCATTAAGAAAATCGCTGCGCCCAGGATTCTTGCAAAAACGGTAGATTGACCATGCGCTTGGTTGTTGTCTGTCATCTTTCTAGGTCCTCAAGCTGTGCGTTAGGAATCGATTGAGCCGCGACTGACTCTGCAAAAGCCGGCATACACTATCGGGGTCACACAATCAGTTGCGACACCGCATATGCGCCGGGCCCAAAGACAAGCATGAAAAAAAGATCGTGGACAGCAGCACCTGGTGCTTCATGAGCAATACACTGAGCCCAAAGCCGCTGCGAGGCTGGTGACTGCCGGGTGGTCCGCGCTGTCGGGCAGATCGACGCGGGAAGCGCCCGGCGTTGACAGGATGGCCCGGGCGCGCGCCGTCTCATCGGCCGGGCCATTCGTGGTGACCAGGAAGCTTTCGGAGAGCCTGCCCCACAGGCCGCCCCAGAAAGGACCCTCGCTTGCCCCAGACCTTCATGCGGTCGCCGGTGCTGTAGAACGATTCCGCATCAGGAGCGATCTAGCGATGCGCAGCTTGCATCTGACGCACCGTTGCAGGCCGTTCAGCGCCGTACACGCCGCCGAGCACGGCTCCGTAGATGACGTGCAGTATCAGCGTCATGATCGGCGCCATGATTGCGAGATTCGTTCCAAAGAGGCCTGCGCCGGCCATTGGCATGACGACGATCATCATCAGAACCCAGGCGCCCATACCCAAGGTCACGCCTTTCAGCCAATGGCTCTTGCCGGGCAGATGAGGATTGAGCCAAGCGAACAAGCCGCCCCAGACGATCGTGCCGAGCATGAAATGGGCAAGCCAGCCCATTGCCGGCGTCGAGGCGCCCATCATTTTGGAAAGCATTGCGATGAGGTCGAGCTCCGGCATGAGTCCCATCATTGATTTCATGACCATCAAGGCGGACAGGACGATGGTCGCCGCAAAGCCGGCAGCCATTCCCTTCAGGATATTTGAGCCATTCATGTGAACCTCCGAGCGTAGATCTTTGTTTACTGACTTCGCCATTGCCGCGGTAGCGCCACTTCGGTGCAGATCGACATTCGAGGCATCGAGAGTCGCCAGGATGGCAGATCAGACGAAGCCATTGGAGCCCGCCCGCTCGCCCTTAGTCTGTTCGCTAGCGCACGCGCGCGTACGGCGGCGTTGACCCATCAGCAAGTGCAGCGCCCGGATCGGGGGCGCTCAACTGTCTCTGATAGGGCCACCGCAGGTGCCAGAAGCACATCGTCGCAGTGGCTTTTCTCCAAGAGTCGATGGCTGCACATCCAAGCGAGCGGGACACGCGTCGATTCCGGCTGAGAGTCGACAATATCGAACACGACTGTGATGATTGCAATCGAAGTCGTCTGTTCGCTGGCGTACGTGGCACCAGCGCTAGAACGACGCTGCAGCGTCTTCGGTCTGGAAATGCTCGACCAACAAGCGCTGGTCTTGCACCGACAGGGCGGTGGCCGCTTCGATCAGGTCAATTCGTGAAGTGAGCGCTCCCGCCAAGTCGATCTTCGCAATGACACGCCGCAGCACGGAAGCGGGGTACGTGCGTCAACGCACAGAAACGCATTCGAGGCATGCGCCATGATCGCTTCATTGGAAATCGATGTGACGGCGATCGAGGATGTAACGGCGATAGAGTTCGCGCAATGAGTTCAAGATGTACGGCAATGGTGGGTTCGGGTGGACGTGGTTCCTTTGGAACGGGTTCGGGATCATCTATTTCGTTTTTTTCGGCTGAGTGCGGAATCACGTGCGGTTGGTGTCTGAAAGCATGGCAATGAGCGTAAAGGATCTGTTCTCGAATCTTTTCTCGAATCTGTTTGATGACCCGATCGACTGGCTGGCCCACGGCTTTTCCGGGTTCTCTGGCTGGGAGATCGTCGCCTTCACGCTGGCCGCCACGCACATCACGATCGCAGCGGTCACTATCTTCCTGCACCGCGCCCAGGCGCACGGAGCGCTCCGCCTTCACGGTATCCCGTCTCATTTCCTCCGATTCTGGCTCTGGTTGACGACCGGCATTGTGACCAAGGCATGGGTCGCCATCCACCGCAAGCACCACGCCAGGTGCGAGACGCTCGACGACCCGCACAGCCCGCAGACGCGCGGCATCAGGACCGTACTGCTGACCGGCAGCGAGCTCTATCGCAGCGAAGCCAGGAACGAGGAGACGCTCGCCAAGTTCGGCCATGGCACGCCGGACGACTGGCTCGAGCGCAAACTGTACTCGCGCTTCAGCTGGGAAGGCGTCGGCCTGATGCTGATCGTCGACCTGCTCCTGTTCGGAGCGATCGGCGCCACCGTGTGGGCGGTGCAGATGCTATGGATCCCGATCACCGCGGCGGGCATCGTCAACGACATCGGACACTGGTGGGGCTATCGCAACTTCGAGGCTGCGGACGCGAGCCGCAACGTCCTGCCCTGGGGGCTGATCATCGGCGGCGAAGAGCTGCGCATGCTGTGGACCCGCACCAGCGTCTCCGCCGAGCGGCTGGTTGCCGATCTGCAAGCGTGGCTCGTGGAGGCCGAGCAAAGCGGCATCGGCGCTTTACAGCAGTTCGGCCTTCGACTGCGCGCTGTCTGGGTCTGAGCGTCGAATCTGGTGTCCAGGTCGCATTTGGCGTCCAGGTCGCAGCGGGACGACGACCAAGGCAACACGGGTCGACGATCTGCGCAGATGTCGAGAGACAGCCCCATCTTCCGGACGAAACTCGTTTACTCAGCCTCCCGACGTCGAGGTCCCAAGGAGCAGGCAGATGTCAATACTCGCGACGACCATGCAGTTTCTGAAAGAGCTGTATCGAGAAACCGTAGACGACGACATTCTCAACGGTGCTGCGGTGCTGGGCTTTTACCTGATGCTGGCGATCTTTCCGGCGATGATCTTCGTGCTGGCGGTTATCCCGTACCTGCCCATCGAGAACGTCGATCAGGCGATCATGGATCTGCTGCGCCAGGCGCTGCCGGCGAGCGCCGCCGACATGTTCGCGGGTGTCGTTCAAGAGGTCACACGAGAACGACGTGGTGGCCTGCTCTCGTTCGGCCTCCTCGCTGCGCTGTGGGCCACCTCCACCGGCATGTACGCAATCATGCAGCAACTCAACATCACCTATGACGTCGACGAGGGGCGCGGCTTCCTGCGGGCTCGGCTCGTGGCGATCGCACTGAGCCTGCTGTTCGTGGTGCTGGTGCTGGGCGGCTTTTCGCTCATCGTTCTGGGCGGCCAGATCCAGGAGTGGCTGGGCTCGCGTTTCGGCTTCGGCGAGGCGCTGCTGGCGTTCTTCATCGTCTTTCGCTGGGTGATCATCCTGGCAGGGCTGCTACTGGCGTTCTCCCTCATCTACTACCTTGCACCGAACGTCGAGCAGAAATTCAAGTTCATCGCGGCAGGCAACGTCGTCGGAGTCGTCATTCTTCTAGTCGCATCGCTGGCTTTTGCCTGGTACACCCAAAGCTTCGGTACTTACGACGCCACCTACGGCAGCGTCGGCGCGGTCATCGTGCTGATGATGTGGCTCTACATTGCAGGGCTGGCCATCCTGTTTGGCTCGGAGATCAACGTGCTCATTAAACGACACGTCGCCGGCGGCAAACAGAACGTCGGAAATGCGATCGGCCAACGCAAGCGCAAGGCCGACCCGTGATCACAGGCAGACGATGCGGTGCCGGAGGCCAATGCCAGCACTCCCTCAACGGCCGGCGTGCTCGCACTGACGATCATTGCCTTGTTTCTTCCACGCCGACCGTAGCGCGGCCACCACAGAACGCGGCTTCGGAGTCCTTCGTTCTTTTCACAACCGTGTTGTTGATTTCCACTCAGAACTGACCCACTTGATCGATGGCCGCGATACGGCCACCGAGCTATATCTCTTCTACAATCGCCCCTAATACGGGGCGGCCTATGCTCCGGTCGGCCAGCGTCTGCTACCGCTGGACAAGGAATGGCACCGTAACCTGGCTGAACAGCCTTCATCTCAAGGCGACCTTCCATCGTGTGCGCCAGAATGGCATTGACGAGGAACTGTTCGATGTAGTCTCCGGATTTGAGGCGTTGTCAAAAGGGAAGACTCGCCGGAGCGCAAAAGCAGGGGAAGAGGCTGAAATGACCGCGGGATCGCGCTTCGATAGAATCCAATAGCTATTGAAAGCTCTGCGGCACGCCGGCTACTGACTGAAAACTCAAAGTGGGTCGCTGGCCTTGACAGGTACTATTCGTACTCGTGCAACTGAAGGAAACAATCTCCCCATGGCAACAGAAGTTAACGAGAAGCCCGTACGCGGCATTGTGGCGGCGGTACAACTGCCCGGCGTGAGCGACGTCGAATTCAACGCTTCGGTAAACGAACTGCGTGAACTCGCAAAGACGCTGGGTTTCGAACTCGTGGGCACGTTCACACAGAAGCGCGATCACTTCGACACGACGGCCTACGTGGGCATCGGCAAGCGACAGGATATGCGTCGCTTCGTGGAGAACGAACCTGAACCTGAGAACGAGTCGGAGTCTGCTGCAGCCTCCGGCAGCGCAAAACGGGCGGCGAAAGGCGGGGCGGCCCGGGCCAAGGAGGCGGCGAAATCCGAGGCCGATCCGGAAACCCGTCGCGCCGACATCGTGCTCGTCGACCACGAGATCTCCCCGTCACAGGCGCGCAACCTCGAGATCGAAGTCGGTTGCGAGGTCATGGACCGCACCATGGTCATCCTCGAAATCTTCCACCGCCACGCGCGCTCGCGCGCAGCACGCGCGCAGGTGGAGATTGCGCGCCTTGGCTACATGGCCCCGCGTTTGCGCGAGGAGGCGAAGCTCGCGGGGTCGAAGGGACGCCAGCGCAGCGGTACCGGAGGCCGCGGTGCCGGCGAGGCACACAGCGAACTCGACCGGCAGAAGATCCGCAACCGCATCGCCGAGCTGCAGAAAGAGATTGACGCGATGGATGCCGAGCGCAAGACCCAGCGCGCGCGCCGGCAGGAGCGCCAGGGACTGGCCCGGGTGGCGCTCGTCGGCTACACGAACGCGGGCAAGTCCACGCTGATGCGCGCGCTCACCGGAAGCGAGGTCCTGGTCGCCAACAAGCTGTTCGCGACGCTCGATACCACGGTGCGCGCGTTATACCCCGAGAGCGTGCCGCGCGTGCTGGTCAGCGACACGGTCGGATTCATCAAGAACCTGCCGCACGACCTGGTTGCGTCGTTCAAGTCGACGCTCGAGGAGGCGGTCGAAGCGTCACTGCTCCTGCACGTCATCGACGCCAGCGATCCCGGATTTGAACGGCAGATAGCGGTCACCGACGAAGTGCTGCGTGAGATCGACGCGGAGGCTGTGCCGCGCATCCGCGTGTTCAACAAGATCGACTGCGTCGGCGATTCGGCGACACAGGCTGAACTCGAAGCGTCGCTGCGCGTGCGCTATCCGGAGTGCATGGTCATGAGTGCGCGACGCGGGGGCGATGTAGAAAAGCTGCGTGCGACCATCCAGGCGTTCTTCCAGAAGGACCTCATCGAGACCGAGATTTTCCTGCCCTGGACGGCCCAGCAGTTGCGCGGGGAGATTTTCGCGAATTGCGAGGTGCTGGAGGAGTGGGCCGACGGCGACGGAACGTTCCTCCGCGTTCGCGGCGAACCGGACACCGTCAATGGCCTGCGCGAGCAGGCCGGTCAAACGCGATGAATCCCGTCCTGTTGCGCGAGCCGGAGGCTTTCTGGAGATACCTGGGGGGTGGGCTTGCGCTGCAATCCGGGAGATCCGGCGTGAGAGAATTTAAGGCCGAATTACATCAGTCCCGACCTGGCTTCAGTACTTAAAATATCGTTGCGATATGAATGATAACTATCTGATAAAAAAAGAATCAGATACAGAATTTATGACCGTGGCGTTAGCGCAGGCCCAGGAAGCCGCGGAAGCCGGCGAGGTCCCGGTCGGAGCTGTGGTCGTGAAAGCCGGCCAGATTATCGGGGTGGGATCGAATGCGCCGATCAGCCGGCGCGATCCGTCGGCGCACGCCGAGATCCAGGCCATGCGCGCGGCTGCCGCGGCGCTGGGCAACTATCGCCTCACCGATTGCACGCTGTTCGTGACCCTTGAGCCCTGCACGATGTGCGCGGGGGCCATCATGCATGCCCGTATTTCGCGCCTGGTTTTTGGCGCCGCCGATCCCAAGACGGGGGCCTGCGGCAGTGTGATCAATTTGTTCGCCGAAGAACGCCTCAACCACCATGCTGTGGTGGAAGCCGGACTGATGGCGGAGCAATGTGGGGAGCTGCTGACCCGTTTCTTCCGCAGCCGGCGCGCAGTGGGCAGCCAGTGAAGTCCATCCGCATCAGCATTCCCGAGCAGACGCTGGAACTGAGCGAAAACGGAAGCGTCCTGCGGCGCTACCGGATCTCGACGGCGAAAAACGGCGCCGGCGAGAAATACGGCAGCTTCTGCACGCCCCGAGGCCGTCACATCGTCCGCGCCAAGATCGGTGGCGGAACACCGGAAAACACGGTGTTCGTCAAGCGCCGTCCGACCGGGGAAATCCTCACGCCTGCACTCGATGCCAGTTCTCCGGGGCGGGACTGGATGCTGACCCGGATCCTCTGGCTGTCGGGTTGCGAACCGGGATTCAATCGCCTGGGCGACGTGGACACCATGCGCCGCTACATCTACATCCATGGCAGCCCGGATTCCCGGACCATGGGCAAGCCCGGCTCCATTGGCTGTATACGCATGCATAACCGCGACGTCATGGAATTGTTCGACCTGGTCGAGCCCGGAACGCCGGTCGAAATTACGGAATCCCCTGCCGAATCCTGATCCCCGGCCTGGTTGTGCGCTGCAGCGCAATTGGTTAGAGTGCCGCCGGCCCGCGGAATTACAGAAAAGCGGGCCTCAAAAAAACAGGCACAACCAGGAGAACAACCGATGAGGCTGATGGACAAGGTGGCGATCATTACCGGTTCGGCGCGAGGCATTGGCCAGGCGACTGCGCTCAAGTTCGCTACCGAGGGTGCGAAGGTGGTGGTATGCGATCTTGACCTCAAGGCGGTCGACGAAGTGGTTGCGCAAATCGTATCGGCGGGCGGCAAGGCGACCGGCTTCATGGTGAGCGTCACCGACAAGCCAAGCATCGCCGCGATGGTCCAGGGTGTGATGGACAAATACGGACGCATCGATGTCCTGGTCAACAACGCCGGCATCGTCGATGACGCATTGTTCCGCAAGATGTCGGACGAACAGTTCGATCACGTGATCGACATCAATCTCAAGGGCACCTACAACTGCGCCCGCGCCGTCGTGGATGTCATGCTGGCGCAGAATTCAGGTGTGATCCTGAACGCCTCCTCGGTGGTGGGCATTTACGGAAACTTTGGCCAGAGCAATTACGCCGCCAGCAAGTTCGGCGTGATCGGCCTGGCGAAGACCTGGGCGCGCGAACTGGGGCGCAAGGGCATTCGCGCCAACGCCGTTTGCCCGGGTTTCGTCGAAACCACAATCCTGAAATCCATTCCCGAGAAAGTCATGCAGTCGATGGTCGACCGGGTGCCGCTGGGCCGGCTCGCGAAACCGGAAGAAATCGCCAATATCTATGCGTTCCTGGCTTCCGACGAAGCCAGCTATATCAATGGCGCGGTGATCGAGGTCAGCGGTGGCATGACCGTCTGAGCGGTCTTTCAGCACCAGAATTCGCACGTGCCAGTTCGGGTGTCGACCTGCCAATAGGATCGACTGGCGACGCAATGTCGCCGCTGTAGTCCTCGACCTCACAGAGTTTTACAGGTGCTTGGGGCTATGGCGCGGGCCAACTGACGGGAACAATAGCCGGACACGGAGCCGGCTTTCGATGCCGGCGTACGGCGTAGATACAATCAGGCCTGATGAAAACTTCAGAAGCATTCCGGATCAGGCTGGCCGACTGGGAGAGCGACCAGCCGGCGCTGCGCGCAATCCGCGAACAGGTGTTCGTGCGCGAGCAGTCCGTTCCACTGGAAATGGAATGGGACGAATTCGATAATGTGAGCCGCCATGTCCTCGCCGAAGCGAGTAGTCGTCCTATCGGTACCGGACGGCTCCTCCCGGACGGCCATATCGGCAGAATGGCCGTGCTCCGGGAATGGCGAGGGCAGGGCGTCGGCGGCGCGTTGCTGCAAGCCCTTCTCGATACGGCGCGTGCGGCCGGCCATGAGCATGCCGTATTGAACGCACAGGTTCAGGCGACGGCGTTCTACCGCCGCTTCGGTTTCGAACCGGAGGGCGGGGAATATCTCGAGGCCGGCATTCCCCATATCGCCATGTCGCGGCGGCTCTAGCAGGCAAGGGTGAACCGGAACGCGCGGTCTTCGCGCAGGACGCCGTTCTCTCCGAAAGTTCTTTCCCGGAAGCGGACTTCCCCGTCCGCGCCGATCAGCAATACCGAAGAGGCCCGTGTTCCGTAGCCCGGCGCCACGATGAACGAGGCCGAGAGTTGTTTTTCCTGGTCGCGCCCGATGCCGGTTTGCGGGAGCAGGCCATCCTCCGCCAGTTCCCGGTCGGCCAGCAGTGCAAGAAGCGTGTCCTCCGGGTCGGCCGCGTTTGCGGCCAGGATGGTTTGCAGGAGGCGCTTGCCGCGTTCAACCTTCGGCCACGTGGTGTCGAGGCGGTGATTGCTCAGCCCGTGGATGCCGGGCTCGACCCGGCGCGATTTTCCTTCGGCGTGGGCGACGTAGTGCACGCTCGCCGCATCACCTACGAGAAGATTGAACCCGTGATACGCGGAAGCCGTCCGCGCAACATCTTCGCCATAAACGTGCGCCCTGGAGTCTCCCGCGAGGTAGCGCGCAACCAGTTCGCCTCGGGAGCGCGACGCCGGCTCAGGGCGTGTGCCGTCGCGGTAGTTGGTTACCGCGGACCAGCGGCCGTTTCGCGTCACGCCCATCCACGTGCCGCCTTTTTCGAGGTCGCGGCCGCCGAGCACGCCGGGCGCATCCTTCCAGTAGTCGGCCGCTGAAGTGGGGCGGGCGAAGAATTCGTCGCGGTTGGCGGCAAGCACCAGCGCGAAGTCCGGATGGGCTTGGTGCGCGAACAGGATCAGGCACATCAGCGTTCCTCGAAGCACTCGCTCTTGCGCGCGCTTCCCGCAGCCAGCATAGGGCTGAAATCCAGACCTTCGAGCAGGTCGGCGAGTCCGGCCTCGAATGCCGCGCCGTCGTCCACGCCCTCGTAGATCTCCATCCACAAAGTCGGCTCATCGCGCTTCTTCAGCAAACGGCCTTCGATGCCGTAGCGCTCACGGATCGCGGCCTGCAACCTGCGCACGGCAGCAGAGGCGTCGCCGGGATGCGCGACGCGATAGTAGATGTAATAGGAAAGCGCCAAGACGCCTGCGCGGTCAGGCGGGGACTGCGGACAACCGGACCTGGGCGCCCGGTTCGCCACGCAGGTGCAGCACCTCACCGTCGGCGGCAACCTGTGCCACCGCAAGCAAATCGGAACCGCCGTCCGGCGACGTGGCCGCATTCACCACCACCGCTCGTGACTGCCCACCCGCAAACAGCCTGTCTCCGGCCTGCGCGACGTCGTCGACATGCCCGGCCCGCAACTGGCGCTTGACCTCGCCCAGGTAGTGCGTGCGCGCGACGATTTCCTGCCCGGGATAGCAGCCTTTGTCGAAGCTGACGCCGCCGATTGCATCCAGCCCTGCCATCTGGGGTATGAACTGGTCCTGCGTCGGTGCTGTGATCCAGGGAATGCCGGAACGCACCTGCAGCCAATCCCAGGCGCCGGATCCCGCGGGTACAGCCAGGCTTGCGATTGAATTCCACACTGCTCCGATTTCGGCGGAGGGGACAAGCGCCACAAAGGCGTCGCCGGGCAGCCGTAACAGGGTCGCCGACGGATAGAGCACCATTTCCAGCGGCCTTGCCGGGGGTTGGCCGATCGACTTGCCGAGAACGGCTGCGGCGCCAGGGCCGCCGAGGCCGATCGCCCGTACCCCCTGCTCATGCCCGATACTGACCTGGGAACGCAGGATGAACTTCTTCAGCCGAGCCGCCGTCGACTCGGACAAGTCGGCCGGCAGGAGCATCAGGTAGCCTTGCGGCGTCAGCATCAGCAGGAAACTGGCGAGCAGGCGCCCCTGGGGGGAACAATAGCCGCCATACTGCGCCCTGGTCGGCGTGATCTGCTGCAGATCGCAGGTAAGCTGGCCCTGCAGGAAAGAAAGGGCGTCGGCGCCTGAGAAACGCAACAAGTCAAAATGCGCCAGCGGGCTGACGAACGCACCCGACCTCGCGGCGCCGAGTTCGCGCGCGACGTCGCCGAAATTAGCCTGCACCGCGCCCGAAAAGGCGCCGGCAACCTGATTCCAGTCGGAAGCATTCCCCATGTCGGCAGTACGGACTCCAAGTTTGTGAGCAAAAGGAATTATAAGTCCCGCAACGGCCGCCGCTGAATACATGCTTCGTGTCCCCATTACTTCTTCGCTGCTGATGGCCGCAGTCCTGGTGCTGATGCATGGCCTCGCGGCCGCCTGCATGCTTCGCTATGCGCCCGCCTGGGGCTGGGCCTTTGTGGGCATTGCCGCGCTCATGGCAAGCCTGGCATTTCATCTGCGACGCGATGCGCTGCTCCTTGCGTCGAATTCGGTTGTGGAATTGGTTTTGCATGAAGATGGTAGCTGCGAAATGCTCACCCACGGCGGCGCCGAATTACGGGGCAGGGTCAGGGATTCTTCTTTTGTTTCGCCCCCGCTGATTGCCATCACCGTCAGGCTGGAGTCAGGACGGTTTCGACACGCGGTCCTATTGCCGGACAGCGCGCCTGCGAAGGACAGGAGACGCCTGCGCGTGTGGCTGCGGCACGCGATGCGCCTGAAGGAAACCGGTTCAGCCGGGCTTTAGCAGCGTATTGCGTGCCTCCGGCAGCAAGCCGGGATAGTCGCGGCTGAAATGCAGGCCGCGGCTTTCGTGCCTGAGCATGGCGCAGCGGACGATCAGGTCGGCCGTGGTTACGAGGTTACGCAGGTCCAGCAAGTCGGCGGTGATGCGGAAGTTCGAGTAGTACTCCTGAATTTCCGCGGCCAGCAGCCGGATTCGGTTCTGCGCCCGCTCCAGGCGCTTGTTGGTGCGCACGATGCCCACGTAGTCCCACATGAAGCGGCGCAATTCATCCCAGTTGTGAGCGATGACAATTTCCTCATCCGCGTCAGTGACCCGGCTTTCATCCCATTGGGGCAGGGATGGCGCGGCAGGCTTCGACTGGCCAAGGATGTGCCGCGCCGCGGCCTGTCCAAACACCAGGCACTCCAGGAGCGAGTTGCTGGCCAGCCGATTGGCGCCGTGCAGGCCGGTATGCGCGGTTTCGCCCACGGCATAAAGGCCGGCCACATCGCTGCAACCGTGGCGGTCGGTCTGTATCCCTCCACAGGTGTAGTGCGCTGCCGGCACCACGGGTATGGGCTGCCGGGAAATGTCGATCCCGAACTCGAGGCAGCGGGCGTAAATGTTGGGGAAATGCTCGCGCAGGAACTCTGCCGGCTTGTGCGTGATGTCAAGATAGACGCAATCCAGACCGCGCTTCTTCATTTCGAAGTCAATCGCGCGCGCCACCACGTCCCGCGGCGCCAGTTCCTCCCGCTGGTCATGGGCAGGCATGAAGCGACTGCCGTCCGCCAGCCGCAACAGGCCGCCTTCGCCGCGCACGGCTTCGCTGATCAGGAAGGACTTGGCATGCGGGTGGTAAAGGCAGGTGGGATGGAACTGGATGAACTCCATGTTGGCGATGGTGCACCCGGCGCGCCAGCCCATGGCAATGCCATCACCGGTGGAGGTATCCGGATTGGTCGTGTACAGGTAAACCTTGCCGGCGCCGCCCGTCGCCAACACCATCTGGTCCGCGGCCACGGTGTGTACCAGGCCGGACTTCTGATCGAGGGCGTAGAGCCCATGGCAACGGCGCTCTGTCAGGCCAATCTTGGGGCCCGTGATCAAATCGACGGCGATGTGGTGCTCCAGCAGGGTGATGTTCGGGTGCGCCTTGACCTTCGCTTCCAGCGTGGCCTGGACCGCATGCCCCGTGGCATCGGCAGCATGAATTACCCGGCGGTGGCTGTGGCCGCCTTCCCGGGTCAAGTGATAGCCGACATCGCTGGTTTCGTCGCGGGTAAAGGGAACGCCCTGGCCGATAAGCCATTCTATGGCCTCGCGGCCGTGTTCGACGACCAGGCGTGTCACCTCGGGATCGCACAGGCCGGCACCCGCGATCTCGGTATCGCGTATATGATCCTGCGGCGAATCATCCTTGGCGAGCACGGCGGCGATGCCGCCCTGTGCCCAGTTGGAAGCGCCGTCCAGCAGCTCCCGCTTGGTGATGATGCCGACCTTGCGGTGGTCGGCGAGGTTCAGCGCGACCGTCAATCCGGCCAGCCCGCTGCCTACGATGGCGACGTCGAAACGCTTCAGCAAGTTGCTCAATTGCGGGAAAGTCGGGCTCGGGGTGTCGAAGCGCGGCAGTTTAACCCAACCGGGATGCCGAAATCCGGCACACTGCAGGCCCCTCCGGTGCGAATGAACTAAAGCGCGAAACCCGCTGTCTGTGGCTAAGCGAATTGCGGTGCGTTTCCCGGACTGGTTGCTGCGGTTATACTTAGGCGCCTTTTTGAGGCGTCTAGTGATTAAAAAAACAGAAAATTCGGGAAACGTGGCTAGATGAGCGACCGTGAAGTAGACCAGCAGCTGGTCGAGCGGGCGCAGCGCGGAGACAAGCAGGCTTTTGAGCTGCTGGTTGCAAAATACCAGCGCAAGCTGGGCCGCCTGCTCTCCCGATTCATACGCGATCCTGCCGAAGTGGAAGACGTCGCCCAGGAGGCCTTCATCAAGGCCTACCGGGCTCTGCCCTCGTTCCGTGGGGACAGTGCGTTCTACACCTGGCTGTATCGCATAGGGATCAATACCGCCAAAAATTACCTGGTGGCGATGAGTCGTCGCGCCCCCACTACGACGGAATTCGACAGCGAGGAGGCTGAGAATTTCGAGGACGGCGACCAGTTGCGGGATCTGAACACACCCGAGGCCGAGCTGATGAGCAAACAGATCGCCTCGACGGTGAACCAGACCATGGAACAGTTGCCTGAGGAACTACGGACCGCCATCACGTTGCGTGAAATCGAGGGCATGAGCTACGAGGACATCGCCAGCGTGATGAATTGCCCGATCGGAACCGTCCGGTCGAGAATCTTCAGAGCGCGTGAGACCATCGCGGACAGGTTGCGCCCGCTGTTGGAAACGAGCAAAGACAAGAGGTGGTGAGCATGGAAAGAATTTCCGCATTCATGGACGGCGAAGTCGGGGACCATGAGGTTTCAGCGCAGCTTGCCAGTCTCAAGCAGGATGCGCCTCTCCGGGAGACGTGGGGTACTTATCACCTGATCGGGGATGCGATGCGCGGCGATGCCAGCGTCACCCCCGGATTCATGGGTCGGTTCAGCGCCGCGCTGGCGCAGGAACCCACCGTGCTGGCGCCAAAGGCTCTGGTCGGCAACCGCAGCGTGCGCAGGATTGCTCTGCCGCTCGCCGCGTCCTTCGGGGGTGTGGCACTCTTAGCCTGGCTGGCCCTTTCCGGCAATCCCTTCATGCCTCGCGATGACAAGATTGCGGCCAACGAGGCACCAGCGGCTGCGCAGGTCGCGGTGAAGCTTGCGAACGGAGCGGTCAACGACTATCTGCTGGCGCACCAGCAGTTTTCGCCCAGCACCACCATACAGGGCGTCGCATCCTATGTCCGGACGGTGTCCGGTCGCGAAGCGGACATGCGCTGATATGGCCAGACCGGCTCTGCTGTTGCCCGTGCTGTTCGGGCTGAGCTTTTCAGTTGGGGCCGCGATGGCCGACTCGCTGGAGCAGGATGAGGCGGTGGCAATGCTGCAGCGGATCGCCGATGCCGCACGCAAACTGAATTTCGTGGGCACGTTCGTTTACCAGCACGGCGACCAGGTCGAGACTTCACGCATCGTCCACATGCTCGACAGCAGCGGCGAATATGAAAAGCTGGAAACGCTGGACGGTCCCCGGCGCGAGATCATCCGCACCAACGACGAAGTCCTCTGCTACTACCCTGAAGCCAAGATCGTCCGCAGTGAAAAGCGCGTTTCCCGGCGAACCTTTCCGGCGCTTCTGCCGGAACAGATCTCATCCATCACCGAGCATTATCAGATCCGCAAGGGCGAAACCGAGCGCATCGCCGGATTCGATTCGCAAGCCCTGGTGCTGGAGCCGCGCGACGGACTGCGCTATGGCCACAAGTTCTGGACCGAAATCAATACCGGACTTCTGCTCAAGGCGCGCATGGTGGACGAGCGGCACAACGTCGTGGAGCAGTTCAGCTTTACGCAACTGGCCATCGGCAGTGGGGTCACCCGGGACATGGTGAAGCCCTCGTTCAACGTGCGCTTTCCGGAATGGCGCCTGGACCGGTTCGCCAACAACATGAGCAGCAAGGTCGAGTCAGGCTGGTCGGTGAAGAGCTTTCCGGCCGGATTCCGCAAAATCATGGAGATGCGCCGCAGCAAGCAGGGTAATTCGGTCCCGGTCACCCACCTTGTGTATTCCGATGGCCTTGCCGCTGTATCGGTGTTCATCGAACCCAGTGCGAGCCGCAGCCGCATCAATGAAGGCCTGACCCGCCAGGGCGCCATCAACATTTATACCCGTACCATCAACGATCAGGTCGTCACCGTGCTCGGCGAAGCGCCGGCATCGACGGTCATGCAGATCGGCGACTCCATTTCCTTCCGCGGCAAGTAAATCCGATACGGCCGCGGCCGCGTTATCCTTACTCATAGACTTTTTGTTCGAGGACGCCCCGATGTTCAGACATCTGATTGCTCCAGCTCTGCTGGTGTTGCTGCCCGCAACGGGCTTCGCCCAGGTCCAGGGCTTGCCGGACTTCACCGAGCTGGTAGAGAAGCAGGGTCCGGCGGTGGTAAACGTCAGTACCACGTCCACGGCGCGCGGCGGTCCGCAAAGCCCGGTGCCCGAAGACGATCCTTTTTATGACTTCTTTCGCCGCTTCGGACCGTCGCAGCCCAGGGATCAAGAGGCCCGTTCGCTCGGTTCCGGCTTCATCATCAGCGCGGACGGCACCATCCTGACCAATGCGCACGTGGTCGATGCGGCCGACGATGTGACGGTCAAGCTTTCAGACAAGCGCGAGTTCAAGGCCAAGGTCATCGGCTTCGACAAGCGCACCGACGTTGCGGTGATCAAGATCGAGGCCACCGGACTTCCGGTGGTCAAGATCGGCGACCCGGAAAAGCTCAAGGTCGGCGAATGGGTGCTGGCGATCGGCTCGCCATTTGGCTTTGAAAGCACGGTCACCGCGGGTATCGTCAGCGCCAAGGGGCGCTCGCTGCCCCAGGAAAACTACGTGCCTTTCATCCAGACAGACGTAGCCATCAATCCCGGCAATTCCGGTGGGCCCTTGTTCAATCTCAAGGGCGAGGTTGTCGGTATCAACTCCCAGATTTACAGCCGTACCGGCGGCTTCATGGGACTCTCGTTCGCGATACCGATCGATGTCGCCACGGATATCGCCAATCAGCTCAAGACCACCGGCCGCGTCAGCCGCGGCCGCATCGGCGTCACCATCCAGGAAATCACCAAGGAACTGGCCGAATCCTTCAAGCTGGCCAAGGCGGCTGGCGCACTGGTCACTTCGGTGGAAAAGGGCAGTCCGGCGGACAAGGCCGGCGTGCAGGTTTCGGACGTCATTCTGAAGTTCGACGGCAAGCCGGTGACCAGTTCGGCGGACCTGCCAAGGGTGGTCGCCCAGACGCGCCCCGGCTCCAAGGCCAGCATGGAAATCTGGCGTAACGGTGCGGGCAAGGAAGTCGCGATCACTGTGGGCGAAATGCCCGAGGACAAGACCGCCCAGCGTCCCGGCAAGAAGGAAAGCGCCAAACCGGGCAATGTCATCAACCGCCTCGGCTTGATGCTGAGCGAACTGACCGCCGAACAGCGCAAGGAACTGAGCATCAGCGGCGGCCTGCTTATCGAGGAGGCACAAGGGCCCGCCCTCAAGGCGGGCATCCGCCGCGGCGACGTGCTTATGGCCATCAACAACCAGGACGTCAAATCCATTGACCAGATCAACCAGTTGATGACCCAGTACGAAAAAGCCCGCAGCGTGGCGCTGCTGATCAAACGCGGCGACGGCGCGCTATACGTGCCGCTGCGCCTGGACGGCGGCAATTGACACTGGGCGGGCCTTCCTGGCGGGAAGGTTCGTCTAGCGAGCATAAATCCGCTACAATTCACGGCTTTGGAATCCGCTTCGAAGGGCACGTCTCGTGCCCTTTTTTCTGATGCAGCACATCCGCAACTTTTCGATCATTGCCCATATCGACCACGGCAAATCCACGCTTGCGGACCGGTTCATCCAGTTTTGCGGCGGGCTCTCGGACCGGGAGATGGAAGACCAGGTGCTGGACTCCATGGACCTGGAGCGCGAACGCGGCATCACCATCAAGGCGCAGACTGCGGCATTGCGCTATCGCGCCCGCGATGGCCAGCACTACCAGTTCAACCTGATTGACACCCCGGGTCATGTGGATTTTTCCTATGAGGTAAGCCGCTCGCTGGCGGCTTGCGAAGGTGCGCTGCTGGTGGTGGACGCTTCCCAAGGCGTGGAAGCCCAGACCGTGGCCAATTGCTACACGGCGATCGAACAGGGCGTCGAAGTCGTGGCGGTGCTCAACAAGATCGACCTGCCGTCCGCCGAACCCGATCGCGTGATCGCCGAAATAGAGGACATCATCGGCATCCCGGCCCAGGACGCGGTGCGCGCCAGCGCCAAGACCGGAGAAGGTGTGCAGGATATCCTCGAGGCGGTCATCAGCCGCATCCCCGCGCCGAAGGGCAAGCCGGACGGCCCGCTAAAGGCCCTGATCATCGATTCCTGGTTCGACAACTATGTCGGGGTGATCATGCTGGTGCGGGTCGTGGACGGCTCCTTGCGCCCGAAGAACCGCATCCTGCTGATGTCGAACAAGAATAGCTTTTTGTGCGAGCAGGTCGGCGTATTCACGCCGAAGTCGCAGTCCCGCGAGGAACTCCTTGCCGGGGAAGTGGGCTTTGTCATCGCCGGCATCAAGGAACTCAAGGCGGCGAAGGTGGGCGACACCATCACGCTCGCCGACAATCCCGCGACCGAAGCGCTGCCGGGCTTCAAGGAAATCCAGCCGCAGGTGTTTGCCGGCCTTTATCCGGTAGAGTCCAACCAGTACGAAGCGCTCCGCGACGCGCTGGAAAAACTGCATCTTAACGATTCGTCGTTGCGCTACGAACCTGAAACCTCGCAAGCCCTGGGTTTTGGCTTCCGCTGCGGCTTCCTCGGCCTGTTGCATATGGATATCGTGCAGGAACGCCTGGAGCGCGAATACGACATGGACCTCATCACCACCGCGCCGACGGTCGTGTACCAGGTGCAGATGCGCGACGGCACCATGCTGGAAATCGAGAATCCGTCGAAGCTCCCGGATCAGTCGAAGATGGAAGAGATCCGTGAGCCGATCATCACGGCCACCATCCTGGTTCCCCAGGACTACGTCGGCCCGGTTATGACTCTGTGCAACAGCAAGCGCGGCGCCCAGCGCAACATTCAGTACATGGGCCGGCAGGTGATGCTGACCTACGAGCTACCGCTCAACGAAGTGGTGATGGATTTCTTCGACAAACTGAAGTCGGTCAGCAGGGGCTATGCCTCGCTTGACTACGAGTTCAAGGAATTCCGCGCCGCCGACCTGATCAAGCTCGACATCCTGATCAACGGCGACAAAGTGGATGCGCTGTCCCTGATCGTGCACCGGGACAACAGCGCGTACCGCGGTCGCGAGCTGGCTTCGCGCATGCGCGAACTGATCCCGAGGCAGATGTTCGACGTGGCGGTGCAGGCGGCGATCGGCGCGCACATCATTGCGCGCGAAACCGTCAAAGCCATGCGCAAGAACGTGCTGGCCAAATGCTACGGCGGCGACATCTCCCGCAAGAAGAAGCTGCTGGAAAAGCAGAAGGCGGGCAAGAAGCGCATGAAGCAGATCGGCACGGTGGAAATACCGCAGGAGGCATTCCTCGCCATCCTGCAAGTGGACAACAAGTAAACGGCCCATGCGGCCCGCAAGGTAAAACGCAATGAATTTCGCCCTGCTGATGCTGATTCTTCTGCTGGTGACCGGAGCGGTCTGGTTGCTGGACCATTTCGTACTGCGCAAGCGTCGCGCGAAAGGCGTGCACGAGCCCTGGTGGGTCGAGTATCCCAAGAGCTTTTTCCCGATCATCCTGATCGTGTTCGTGCTGCGCTCCTTTCTGGTGGAGCCATTCAAGATTCCCTCCGGGTCCATGATCCCGACGCTGCTGATCGGCGATTTTATCCTGGTCAACAAGTACACCTACGGCATCCGCGTGCCCGTGATCAACAGGAAAGTCATCGATATCAACGATCCGAAGCGTGGCGACGTGATGGTGTTCCGCTATCCCGAGAATCCGGGTTTGGACTACATCAAGAGAGTGGTGGGCGTGCCCGGAGATCGTATCGAGTACCGCAACAAACGCCTGTCCGTGAATGGCGAGCTGGTCAAGGTGGAAGTCGCCGAGGACTACCAGTACGTCGAAGGCACCCTGAGTTTCGTCAATGCTCTGAAGTTCTGGGAACAACTGGGCGAGCACCGCCATTCCATCATCATCAACCCGGACGCCCCCGCATTGCAGCTTGCCGGGGTGCGGCAGTTCCCGCTGCGCGAGAACTGCGATTACAATGAACAGGGATTCTCCTGCACGGTTCCGCCCGCAAATTATTTCATGATGGGAGACAACCGCGACTCCAGCTCCGACAGCCGTTATTGGGGATTCGTGCCGGAGCGGAACATTGTCGGCCAGGCGTTCCTGGTGTGGTGGAATTTCGGCGAATTGAAGCGCATCGGCAATCGGATCAACTAGCGGGAGCACACATGAAGCGTCAACGTGGCGTGACTTTTGTCGGCATGGTATTCATAGCGGGCCTGATCGTGTTCGGGGCCATTGTCGGTCTCAAGCTGATACCCGCTTACATCGAGTACGCGACCATCGTCAACCATCTCCGGGAACTGGCGAGATCACCTGAAGCAAGGGGGACTCCCAAGGAGCTACAAAACGCGTTCGCCAAACGCGCTCAGATCGACGACATTCAGTCCGCGTCACCCACCGACCTCGAGGTGATCAAGGAAGGCAGTTCCGTCGTTTTGACGCTCAGCTACTCGGTCAAGATCCCGCTGTTCGGCAATCTGAGCGCCTGCATCGATTTCGTGGCGACCGGCGGCCAGTGATTCCCCGCCATTCCCACGCCCTCCATGCCTGAAGGGGCGGTCGAACGCCGCCTTGCCTACCAGTTCCGCGATGCGTCCCTGCTCCGGCAGGCTCTGACCCATCGCAGCCATGGAACGCCGAACAATGAACGCCTGGAATTCCTCGGAGACGGGCTGCTGAACTTTGTCGTCGCCCGCCTGCTCTACGATCAATTCGCGAAACTGCCCGAGGGCGACCTCTCACGGTTGCGTGCCAGCCTGGTGAACCAGCAGACGCTTTCGGAACTGTCTGCGTCCCTGTCGCTTGGCGACCATTTGCTTTTGGGAGAAGGGGAACTGAAGAGCGGCGGCTTTCGCCGGCCTTCCATCCTCGCCGACGCGTTCGAGGCCCTGGTCGGCGCCGTTTTCCTGGACGGCGGATTCGCCACTGCGGAGGAAGTGCTGGCCCGGCTTTACCAGCCCCTCATGGCCAGCGCCGATCCGGCTGCCCTCGGCAAGGATCCGAAGACCCGGCTGCAGGAATTTCTCCAGGGCAGGCATCTGGGATTGCCCCAGTATTCCATCGTCAAAGTGAGCGGCGAAGCGCATGAGCAGCATTTCCGCGTGGAATGCGCGATTGCCGAACTGGGACTGAAAAGTCAGGGCGAGGGGCCCAGCCGGCGCGCAGCGGAACAGGAAGCCGCGCGGGCTGCTTACGAACTCGCGGCCGACAGCCGATGAAATCCGCAAAGCCGTTAAATCCCGCCGGGCATCGCGCAGGGCTGGTGGCCATCGTCGGCAGACCGAATGTCGGCAAATCGACTTTGCTCAATCGCCTGGTCGGAATGAAAGTCAGCATTACCTCGAACCGGGCGCAGACAACGCGCCACCGGATCACCGGCATCCTCAGCGAAGCCGGCGCGCAGATGGTATTCGTCGATACGCCGGGATTCCAGACCGCACACGGCGGAGCGTTGAACAAGATGATGAACCGGACCGTCACCGATACGCTGCAGGGCATTGATGTCGTGCTGCTGGTGGTTGAGACAATGCGGTTCGGCCCGGACGACAAGAAGCTGCTGCCGCTGCTTCCGAAGGACCTGCCCGTCCTCCTGGTCATCAATAAAGTTGACCTGACGAAAGACAAGAAGGAACTGCTGCCCTTCATAGAACAAACCAGCCGCCTGCATGAATTCGCGGCTGTCGTCCCGGTCAGCGCCGCGAAGGGAGCCCATGTCCGCCATCTTGCCGAGACCATCAAGGCCTATTTGCCCGAAGCACCAGCCTTGTATGGCGACGATGAAGTGACAGATCGCCCCGAACGCTTTCTTGCGGCCGAACTGGTGCGGGAAAAACTGTTCCGGCTGCTGGGCGAGGAACTGCCCTACGCATCGACGGTCATGGTGGAGAAGTTCGAAACCGAGGGCAACCTGCGCAGGATTCATGCTGCCATCGTTGTCGACAAGGCGGGGCACAAGGCGATCGTCATCGGCAAGGGCGGCCAGAAACTCAAGGAAATTGGCACCCATGCACGCCTGGACATGGAGAAGCTGTTCGGCGGAAAAGTCTATCTCGAGCTTTGGGTCCGGGTCAAAAGCGGCTGGGCCGACAGCCAGCGGGCGCTGAAAAGTCTCGGATACGACTAGGACCGCGACAGTTGGCCAGCAGCAGCGACAGGCAAAAGCAGGACGCGCAGCCCGCTTACGTACTGCATACCCACCCATTCCGTGAGACCAGCCTGGTCGTGGAGGTGTTTACCCGGAACTTCGGGCGCGTCGGCCTGGTGGCGCGGGGCGCGCGCCGTCCCAAGTCGGCGTTGCGGGGGCTGATGATGGCCTTCCAGCCCCTGCTCATGTCCTGGGGTGGCAAGACCGAGTTGCGCACCCTTCACAAGGCGGAATGGCAGGGCGGGGTGCCGCAGCTGAAGGGGCGTGGTCTGATTTGCGGTTTTTACCTGAATGAGCTGCTGCTTAAATTCCTGGCACGCGAGGATCCGCACGAAGACCTGTTCGTCGTGTATCACGAAGCCGTACTTTCTCTTGCGCAGGAATCCCAGCCCGAGGGCACCTTGAGGCGCTTCGAGAAGCACCTGCTGAAGGAGCTGGGATACGCGATTGCGCTCGACCGCGAGGCCGATACAGGGAGGCAGGTCGATCCGCAAAAGCGCTATACCTATCTGGTTGAGCGCGGCCCGGTCCCGCTGGACGGGCGCAGCGATGTCCAGGTGGAGATCGAGGGCAAGGCGCTGCTCGACCTGGCGTGCGACAATTTCACCGATGCCTCGACCCTGTCGCAAAGCAAGCTCCTGATGCGATTCCTGCTCAATCACTATCTGGGCAACCAGGAACTGCACACACGGCAACTGCTGCGTGAACTGAACCAGATATGACGAGCCGGAAATGACAAAGCTAAGCGTCAACGTCAACAAGGTCGCGCTGCTGCGCAATTCGCGCACGCTGGACATTCCCGGCCTGGAGCATGTCGCGCGGCTCGCGATCGACGGCGGGGCACAGGGCATCACCGTGCACCCCCGGCCCGACGGCCGCCATATTCGCGTCGGCGATGTGTCGGTCCTGCACAATTTGGCGCGCACGCGCGGAGTGGAATACAACATCGAGGGCAATCCCTTCCACCAGGTGATGAATCTGGTACGCAGCGTGCGGCCCGACCAGTGCACGCTGGTGCCGGACGATCCAGGGGCTTTCACGTCCGATCATGGCTGGGACCTGGATCGCGACGGCGAGCGCCTCGCGCCCATCGTTGCGGAACTCAGGGCACTCGGCGTCAGGGTCAGCCTGTTCATGGATCCGGAAGAACGGTCGATGGGGCGCGCTCGGGCCATCGGCGCCGACAGGGTCGAGCTATCTACCGAACCCTATGCGCGCGCGTTCGGAACCGCAGAGCAAAACGGGATGCTGGCCCGCTATCGGTCGGCGGCGCTGGCGGCCCAGCGGGCCGGCCTCGGGATCAATGCCGGGCATGATCTGAACCGCGAGAATATTCCGCCGTTTCTGAAAACGGTGCCCGGTGTGCTGGAGGTGTCCATCGGCCATGCCCTGGTCGCCGATGCATTGGAATTCGGCATGAAGGAAAGCGTGCGCCTGTACCGCGAGGCAATCGAAATGGGGCAGAAAGCATGATCGTCGGCATCGGTGTCGACATCGTGGACGTCGGTCGTATCGAGCGTCTGATGGCGCAATACGGTGAGCGTTTTGCGGAACGCGTTCTTGCTCCCGCCGAGCGGGCAGCATTCAAGGCGAGCGGCAGACCAAACTGGTTCCTCGCCAATCGCTTTGCCGCCAAGGAAGCGCTGTCGAAGGCACTGGGAACGGGATTGCGCTACCCCGTCACGCTGCACGCAATCAGTATCTCCAGCGACGAGACCGGCAAGCCCGCCTTTGCGTTCCATGAGCCGCTGCTGGCTTATCTCGCGGGCAGGAACATCGGCAGGCATCACCTGAGTCTGTCGCACGAGAAAGGCCTCGCCTGCGCCATGGTCGTACTTGAAGCCATGTCCGCACAGGAGAACTGATACATGGTTGCACCGATTTCCCTCGGTTACGTGATGCTCGATCTGCAGGGCAAGAGCCTCACGGCGGAAGACCGCAGGCGGCTGTCGCATCCTCAGACCGGCGGCGTCATCCTGTTCAGCCGCAACTATGAATCGCCGCAGCAGGTCGCTGCCCTCTGTGAAGAGATCCACGCGTTGCGCGACCCGCATCTGCTGATCGCCGTAGACCACGAGGGTGGGCGCGTGCAGCGCTTCCGCGAAGGGTTCACGGGGTTGCCGCCGATGCGCGCGCTGGGGAGCATCTGGGACGAACACCCGCAACGCGCAAGGCGGCTCGCCCACGACACCGGTTTCGTGCTTGCGGCGGAACTGCGTGCGTGCGGTGTCGACCTGAGCTTCACACCGGTCCTGGACCTGGATTTCGGCAACAGCGCAGTCATCGGCAATCGTGCTTTCCATTCGCAGCCGCAGGCGGTTTCGGAACTGGCGTTGGGACTGATGGAGGGCTTGCGCCAGGGCGGCATGGCCGCAGTGGGCAAGCATTTCCCCGGGCATGGATACGTCGCGGCCGATTCCCACACGGACCTTCCGGTGGACAACCGCGGCTACGCCGAGATCGAACTTGCCGACCTGGTTCCATTCGAGCACATGATCCGTCGCGACCTCGCCGGGATCATGCCGGCGCACGTCATCTATCCTAAAATCGACGATAAGCCCGCCGGGTTTTCCAGGATCTGGCTGGCCGATATCCTGCGCAACCGCATGCAGTTCCACGGCGTCATATTCAGCGACGACCTGAGCATGGAAGGGGCGCGCGTGGCCGGGACCATCGTCGAGCGCGGTGACGCTGCGATCGACGCGGGCTGCGACATGGTCCTGGTCTGCAACAACCCTGCCGCCGCAGACGAACTGCTTGCGGGCCTGCAACGCAAACCTTCGCCCATCGGCTTGGCAAGACTGGCACGGTTGCACGGCCATGCGCAGGCTCCGACACGGGTCGCGCTGCGGGCAACCGATGCCTATGCAAAAGCCGTCAAGGCGATCGCGGCAATCGGCGTGGGCAGCGGCGATCTGAACCTGGCGGGAACTCCCCCTGTCGGTGAACGTGGATAGTCACGCGCACCAGCATCGCGATCATGCGCACCGCGCGCGGGACGGCAACCTCCTGCTGATCGCGCTTGCGATCACCCTCGGCTATGCAATCGTAGAAGCCGTCGGCGGAGCGATGCTGGGCTCGCTGGCTCTCATGAGCGATGCCGGCCACATGCTATCGGATGCCTTGGCACTGGGCCTGGCGGCTTTTGCAGCCTGGCTGGGGGCGCGCCCCGCGGGAAAACGGCATTCTTACGGCTTCGCGCGCGCGGAGGTCGTTGCCGCGTTCGTGAACAGCCTGGCGTTGTTGCTCGTCGTCATATTCATTGCAGTGGAAGCGGTCGGCCGATTGCTGAATCCGCAACCGGTCGGGGGACTGGGCGTGATGCTGGTGGCCTTCATCGGTCTGGTGCTCAATCTGATCGTTGCCTTCCTCATAGGTCGCGACGCCCAGGACCTGAATACCCGTGCCGCCATGCTGCATGTCGTCGGCGACCTGGTCGGATCCGTCGCAGCCATCACGGCGGGCGCGGTGATTTATTTCACGGGTTGGCAGCCGGTCGATCCGCTGCTGTCCCTGGTCATTGCAGTGCTCATCCTGGTATCTACCATACGGCTGCTGCGCGATACGCTGCACGTTCTCATGGAGGGTGTTCCTTCCGGCGTGCGCCTCGAGGAAATCAGCACCGCCCTGAAAAACCTCGAAGGCGTGCGTGCGGTTCACGACCTGCACGTCTGGACGATTTCCTCCGGCCAGGCGACTTTGTCGGCGCACGTGGAGCTTGATGACCTGGCGCGCTGGCCGATGCTGCTGGAGTCGGCGAGGCGTATGCTACAAAGCAGGTTCGAGGTCACTCACGTCACCCTGCAGCCGGAACAGACGGGCGGCATCAATGCGGGTTACCGGGCGAGGGTGCGAATCGTGCCGCAGGAGCCGCACAGCAAGCATGACTAAGGGAGTGGCTGCCGCCTCACCCGCCGGCAAGAAGTTTTCGACCAGTTGCCGCGATTGCCCGCGGCTGGCGAAATTCCTCGACGACGTCCGCGCCCGGCATCCTGGCTATTTCGCCAGGCCGGTCCCGCCTTTTGGGGATGCTGCTCCGCGCCTGCTGATCGTGGGACTGGCGCCCGGCATGCACGGCGCGAACCGAACCGGACGGCCCTTCACCGGCGACTTCGCCGGCATTCTGCTCTACAAGACCCTGCACAAGTTCGGATTTGCCAGCCACCCGGAATCGGTAAGCGTCGATGACGGCCTGGAACTGACCGGTTGCCGCATCACCAATGCCGTGCGCTGCCTGCCGCCGGAAAACAAACCGACGGGGGACGAGGTCCTACGCTGCAATGGTTACCTGGCTGCGGAGCTGCGCGATCTTGAAAAGGACACCGTCTTGCTGGCCCTCGGGGGCATTGCCCACAAAGCCGTGCTGACGGCATGTGGCGAGAAGGCCAGCGCGTACAAGTTCGCCCATGCCGCGCAGCACCGACTTGGCAACGGCCTGATGCTGTTCGATAGCTACCATTGCAGCCGATACAATACCCAGACCCGACGCCTGACCGAAGCCATGTTCGAGCAGGTTTTCAGGCTTATCGGGCACTATCTCCAGAAGCGATCCTGATGCCCGATTCAAACGCGCGCATTGCCGGCCGGCGGCTCAATGAAAACGACTGAGCCTGCGCAGGGCGACAAACCGGCATTCGATCCCGCGGAAGTCCTGGCCAACCTGCCCAACATGCCCGGGGTCTACCGCATGCTCAACGCGGGTGGGGAAGTCCTTTACGTCGGTAAGGCACGGGACCTGAAAAAGCGGGTCGCCTCATACTTCCAGAAGGCGGGTTCCCTCTCGCCCCGCATCCAACTGATGATGAACCAGGTCGGCGGCCTTGAAACCACGGTCACACGCTCAGAGGCCGAGGCGTTACTGCTGGAAAACAACTTCATTAAAAGTTTAAGTCCGCGCTACAACATATTGTATCGTGATGATAAATCATATCCTTACATCGTTGTGACCGGGGACAGGTTTCCGCGCCTGGGCTTTCATCGAGGCAGCCTGGACAAGGCCCATCACTACTTCGGCCCCTTTCCCAACGCCGGTGCAGTGCGCGAGAGCATCCACCTCATGCAGAAGGTGTTCCGCATTCGCACCTGCGAGGACACGGTTTTCAGCAACCGTTCGCGGCCCTGCCTGCTGTACCAGATCCGCCGCTGCACCGGCCCCTGCGTGGGCCTGATCGGCGAGGAGGAATACGCCGCGGACGTCCGGAGCGCTGAACTTTTTCTGCAGGGAAGGGAAGACGAAGCCGTGCAGTTGCTGGAGGCGCGCATGCGTTCAGCGGCCGAGGAACATGCCTACGAACAGGCGGCGGCCTACCGCGACCAGATCCGCTCGCTGTCCAAGGTGCGCGAAACCCAGTTTGTATCGAGCGGCCGCGGCGTGGACGCGGACATCGTTGCCCTTGCCAGCAGTGGCGGGGTGCTCTGTGTGAATCTGGTCATGGTCAGGGGCGGGATGCATCGCGGCGACCGCAGCTTCTTCCCGCAGAACGCCCAGGATCATGACGAACAGCAGGCCCTGGAAGCTTTCCTGGGGCAGCACTACGTCGGCCGTGATGTGCCGCCCGCGATCATCATCAACCGTCCTGTCGATGCGCAGGCGCTGGAGGAACTGCTCTCCCAGCAATCCGGAAACAAAGTGCTTATCAACGCCAACCCGATCGGCGAGCGCCGGGTCTGGCTGAAGATGGCGGAGAAGAACGCCGAACTGGCGATCGCGCAGCGTATCGCGGCACATGCCACCCAGGAAGCCCGACTCACGGCGCTGCAACAGGCGCTGGGACTGCCCGATACCGCCCAGCGCATCGAGTGCTTCGACATCAGCCACACCATGGGCGAGGCGACGGTCGCTTCCTGCGTGGTGTACGACCACGCAGCGATGCAATCCAGCGAGTACCGCCGCTACAACATAACGGGCGTCGAACCGGGAGACGACTATGGCGCCATGCGCCAGGTACTCGACCGGCGTTATCGCAAGATCGTCGAGGGCGAAGGCAAGCTGCCCGATCTCATCCTGATCGACGGCGGAAAAGGGCAGGTGAGTGCCGCTTTTCAGGTGCTGGGCGAACTGGGGTTAAGCGACCTGCCGATGATCGGCGTGGCAAAAGGCGAGGAGCGCAAGGCAGGACTGGAGCAACTGATCTTCCCGGGGCGCCTGGACGCCCTGAAGCTGCCGACAGATCATCCGGGGCTGCATCTCATCCAGCAGATCCGCGACGAGGCCCATCGCTTCGCCATTTCGGGACACCGAAACAGGCGCGCCAAGGTACGTTCGCGTTCGAGCCTTGAGGAAATTCCCGGCATCGGGAGCAAGCGCCGCCAGCGCCTGCTGTCGCGCTTCGGCGGCCTCAAAGGCGTCGCTTCGGCGAGCATCGACGAGCTCGCACAGGTCGATGGCATCAGCCGTGAACTCGCTGAAAGAATCTACCAGCAGTTACACTGAAGCCCTCATGCCGCTGAACCTGCCCAATCTGCTCACCTGGCTGCGTATCCTGATGATCCCGCTGCTGGTGGCGGTGTTTTACGCTCCGCACGACTGGATCGCTGACCACAACAAGAATCTCGCCGCGACGGTGATTTTCTCATTCGCGGCGATTACCGACTGGCTCGATGGCTATCTCGCGCGCGCCTTGAACCAGGGCTCCGCATTCGGCGCTTTCCTCGACCCCGTCGCCGACAAGCTCATGGTGGCAACAGCCCTGATAATGCTGGTCCAGTCTGAAGACCTGGAGGGCTTCATCGCGGTCATCATCATCGGCCGCGAGATCGCCATCTCCGCATTGAGAGAGTGGATGGCGCGTCTCGGCCGCAGCAAGAGCGTCGCAGTGTCATTCATAGGCAAGGTGAAAACGGTGGCTCAAATGACCGCGATCATCATGCTGCTATACCGCGGTGAGCTGCTCGGATTGAGCATGTACGCCATCGGCACTTTCCTGATCTGGCTCGCCGCGATTCTCACGCTCTGGTCCATGGCTTACTACCTCAAGATGGCCTGGCCCGAGTTGAGGGATCATGATTAGAAAGGGCTTTTCGAAGGGCGGATTCTTGACAAACAGACCTTCCGCCCTATAATGCACACTCTGTTTTTTGCGGGAATAGCTCAGTTGGTAGAGCGCAACCTTGCCAAGGTTGAGGTCGGGAGTTCGAGCCTCCTTTCCCGCTCCAGATTCCCAGAGGGAAAACGTCCAGCACCGTTTTCCCTTTTTTAATTTAATTTGTAGGCTTTGCGCAGACGTTCGATCCTGGTTGCGCAAAGGATTGATCTTTCAGCGCTGCCGTATCAGGCGCGCCCATTCCTGGCGGGATGGCAGAGTGGTCATGCAGCGGCCTGCAAAGCCGTGTACGCCGGTTCGATTCCGACTCCCGCCTCCAACTTCCGTAGAATCCATGCTTATACCCGGATGGTGAAATTGGTAGGCCGGATCGATGAGTCGGAGATCCGGCGAGGGACGCAGTCCCTCGTGTCATCGTCACTTGGGCTCCGTCCCCAACAACTACGTAAAATCCCGCTTGTCGCCCGGATGGTGAAATTGGTAGACACAAGGGACTTAAAATCCCTCGGGCCTTAAAAGCCCATGCCGGTTCGATTCCGGCTCCGGGCACCAATCAATTCAATCCTCCCAACTTCAAAAACCCCTCCCCATGCAACGCCTCACTTCGCACCAGAACGCGCATTTCAAGCTGGCGCGCAAACTGGCCGAGTCCGCGCGGGAACGCAGCAAGAACGGGAAGTTGCTGCTTGATGGCACCCGCCTGATTCGCGCTTACACAGACCAATCCGGATTCGACGACGTACTGCTTCTGTTGAGTGAGGCAGGTTCAGGACGGAGCGAAGTCCGGGAACTGATCGAGGCCGCAAAGACGCGTAACGTCTTTTTGCTCGCGGACGATCTTTTCGCCGAAATCACCCAGGTGGAAACGCCGGAGGGCGTCACTGCGATCGCGCCCATCCCGCATGTCGCTTCCCGACCCAAAGATGATTTCCGGGTCCTGATCGATGGCGTCCAGGATCCGGGCAATCTCGGCGGACTGCTACGCACCGCTGCTGCGGCCGGAGCGACTTCCGCGCATCTGACCAAAGGCTGTGCCGACGTGTGGTCCCCGAAATCCCTTCGCGGCGGCATGGGAGCGCAATTTGTCCTGCCGGTGCGCGAACGCGTCGACTTGACGACGGCGCTTGCCAGCTTCAGGGGCAGCGTCATCGCCACCAGTCCCTACGCCGACCAGTCGATCCACGACATCGACCTGACCGGCCCTGTCGCGCTGATTTTCGGCAGCGAGGGCAGGGGCCTGGGAGCCGAAGGCCAGGCACTGGCCACCCAGCTCGTCCACATCCCCATGGCTGGGAAGGTCGAGTCACTCAACGTGGCCGCTGCAGCGGCTGTTTGCTGCTTCGAGCGGCTGAGGCAGCGCAGTTCTAAAAAAGCCAGATAGCTGGCGCACCATCCGGAGTTCTTGCCCAAACGCAGCTCGAGACCTCGTTAAGTTGGGCGTGGGCTTTTCGAGGATCCAAGGGGCGAGAGCCTTGCCTGGGAGCCTCGGATTGATTGGCTGAACGCATTTTGCATGAAATTTAACATAATATTGATTATACGTGCATTGATAGGGCCCGAAGCCCAGCCACCAAGACCGCAAATCCAGTTCAAGCGGCTGATTTGAAGAGCCTGAAGAAGTTATCGGTAGTTGCCTGAGCCACGGCTTCCGTCGATATGCCTTTCAGTTTGCCGATTTCCTCAGCGACGAAGCGCACGTACGCGGGTTGGTTGGTCTTGCCGCGGTAAGGCACGGGCGCGAGATACGGCGAGTCCGTTTCGATGAGCATGCGATCCAGCGGAACCATCCTGGCCACGTCTTTCAGGCCGAGCGCATTCTTGAAAGTCACGATCCCCGAGAACGAGATCAGGAAGTTCATGTCCATGGCGGCCTGGGCCACCTCGGCGGTCTCGGTAAAGCAATGCATGACGCCGCCGATTTCCGATGCCTTTTCCTCCCGCATGAGCCGCAGCGTGTCTTCGGCGGCCTCCCGGGTATGGATGATCAGCGGCTTGCCAATTACCCTGGCGGCCTGGATATGCCGGCGAAAGCGTTCTCGCTGCCATTCCAGATCTCCCTGGAGCCGGTAGTAATCCAGCCCGGTTTCGCCGACAGCGACCACGCGTGGATGGCCGGCCAAAGCGACCAGCCGATCCACATCCGGATCCTCGCCGACTTCCGTGTCCGGATGCACGCCGGCCGAGGCGAATACACTCGAAAAGCGCTCTGCCAGACCCAGAACCTCGGGGAAAGCCTCGAGGGTGACCGACACACAGAGGGCGTGACTCACGGCGTTGGCTTTCATCGCGCCAAGAACGCCGTCAATGTCGGCAATGAGCTCGGGAAAATTGATGTGGCAGTGAGAATCGATGAACAAAATTATCTAACTATCAATGAGGTGACGCGATAATATAAAGTAATTTCATGATATTTCAATGCAGTCCCGGGTAACCGTAGAGCACGCTTTCGACGGCAAGGCGCTTGTTCAAGGGATGCTGGGAAACGCGGCCATATTGGATCACGGTGTCGTACCAGGCCATCAAGGCTTCCGGCCTTGCCACTCCAGCCAGCTTCTCCAAGGCGCTCCGGTAATCCAGGTGATAGCGAACCTTGCCTCCGGACTTGATCACTGCGATGTCATAAGCCCATTGCTGCAGCAAGCCCGCCAGTACGGGACCTTCGATCGGTTCGGCGCGCTCCGCCGCAATGAGCGGATTGAACCCCGGCCGCGCCATGACTTCGAGCAGCAACTGGCGTTGAGTCCAATACTCGGGCGTTTCAGCTTTTTCGACCGCTGCCAGCGGCGCATAACCACCCTGCGCCAATGCCAGTTCCGGTTGCTCCACGCCCCTGCCCTTCAACCAGTCCAATGCGACGTCAGGCGCCGGGAGAGCAAAGGGCACCTGGAAGCAGCGGCTTCGAATGGTCGGAAGCAGGCGATCCGGCTGATGACTGACCAGCAGGAAATAAGTATTTCCTGGAGGTTCCTCGAGGATCTTGAGCACGGCATTCGCGGCGGCGGGATGCATGGATTCAGCCGGCGCAATCAGGATAACTTTGGCGCGCCCGCGATAGGCGGTCGTCGTGACGAATTCGCCGAGCGAACGGATGCGGTCCACGGAAATCTGCTTGCTTGGCTTCTTGGTAGCGGAGGCAGCCTCGTCACCCTCACCAGGCTGACTTTCCTCGGTGGCCAGTTCGACCAGCCGCAGGTCCGGATGATTGCCCGCGGCAATCAGGTGACATGACGCGCACCTTCCGCATGCGCCAAGGCCATCGCGCGGCGACTCGCAAAGAATGGCCCTGGCCAGGAATAGCGCCGTCGTCCTTTTGCCAAGTCCCGGCTGGCCGCTCAACAGCAGCGCAGCGGGCAGGTCAGCGATTCTTGCGGGAAGACGCGCCAGTGGCGCTGCGATCCAGGGAAACCCTATTTCTTCCATAGCTGCGACAGACGTTCTTCGACTTCCGTCCGGATTTCCGCGATGGACTTATCGCCATCGATCCGGGTAATGCGCTGTGGGGCCGCCCGCATGCGATCCACATAGGCATCCCGCACCCGCGCAAAGAAGGCCACGCCTTCGCGCTCGAAACGATCCGGCGATTTGATCCGGGCAACACGCTCGCGCCCGACTTCCGCGCTGACGTCGAAAAACAGCGTCAGATCCGGTTGCAGGTGCGGATGCGTCCAGGTCTCCAGCGCTTCCAGCTTGCCCTTGGGCACACCGCGGCCGCCGCCCTGATAAGCGAAGCTTGCGTCCGTGAAGCGGTCGCACAGCACCCAGTCGCCACGCTGTAAAGCAGGCTGAATCACCTCTTCCAGATGCTGGCGGCGTGCCGCGAATATCATCAAGGCTTCGGTTTCCGAATGAATCGGCTGGCCGGATCCGAGCAGCAATTCCCGCAACTGTTCACCGAGCGGGGTGCCGCCCGGTTCGCGGGTCACGACGTGTTTGATTTGCATGCCCTGCAGTAATTGCTGTGCCCAGGCCAGATGCGTGCTCTTCCCTGCCCCATCGATGCCTTCAAAAGTGATAAATCTTCCTCGCGTCATTGGGATCGCGATCTCGATCTCTGGTACTTGTTCACCGCCTGATTATGCTCTATCAGCGTCGACGAGAACTGATGGCTGCCATCGCCGCGCGAAACGAAATAGAGAACCGATGTCTGAGCGGGATTCAAAGTGGCCCGTATCGATGCATCGCCCGGCATCGCAATCGGAGTCGGCGGCAGACCGGCGCGCATATAGGTGTTGAAAACACCGTCGGTTGCCAGGTGCCGGCGCGTCAGGTTGCCATCAAAAGTTTCACCCAACCCGTAGATGATCGAAGGGTCGGTCTGCAGGCGCATGCCGCGTTTGAGACGATTGACGAACACGGCTGCAACCAGTTCCCGTTCATCGTTGCGTCCAGTTTCCTTTTCGACGATGGAGGCCAGGATCAAGGCTTCGTAAGCATTGCGCAGCGGCTGGTTCTTTGCACGCTGCTCCCAGTGTTCCGTCAGCGTCGCCTGCATTTTCTGGTACGCCTGGCGCAGCAGCGTCAGGTCGCTGGTGCCCGCGGCAAAACGATAGGTGTCCGGAAAAATCCAGCCTTCCAGGGACTTTTCCGTCGAGCCAATGCGCTCCAGGATTTCGGCATCGGTCAGTGCGGTGGTTTCGTGCTTGACCGCGGGGTGCTGATTCAGGACGGCCCGGATCTGACGGACAGTCCATCCTTCGGTAAACCGGATCTCGGCCTGGGTGAATTCACCGCGAACGATCTTGTCGAGCAGGCGTTGGGGCGTGACGCGTTTCGCTACCTCGTAGCTGCCGGCCTTGACCTCCTCCGCGACGCCAAGGCCTCGGGCCAGGATGATGAAGCTCCAACGTTCGGAAATCAGCCCAGTCCGTGCGAACTGCTCCGCAACCGCCTTAAGGCTCTTGCCCTGGCCGACGTTGAATTGGCGCGAATCGGGCGGCACTTCGATGGGCGTGAGGGCGAAATAGGCGAGCCAGCCGACGCCACACAGAACGGCGACAAGTCCGATCACGAAGACAGCGCGCAGCAGGCGCCCGAATGTCCACGTGGGCTGGGGAAGAAACAGGTTCTTGCGCCGGGCCATTTTTGAGGGAACTACCTCGCGAAAACGATCGCTTTGCGATGTGAACCCGGCCTCGCCGGTTCAGCGATTGGCCGGCTGGACAACCTCGGCGGTTCCGGGCGGATCAGATTGCCCGGAAGATCAGGGTGCCGTTGGTGCCGCCGAAGCCGAAGGAATTCGACATCACGACGGAGATCTTCATCTCGCGCGCCTTGTTCGGTACGTAATCGAGGTCGCACAGCGGATCCTGCTCGAACATGTTGATGGTCGGCGGGGCGATCTGGTCCTTGAGGGACATGACCGAGAATACCGCCTCCACCCCGCCCGCCGCACCGAGCAGATGTCCCGTGGCAGATTTCGTGGAACTGACGGCAAGTTTCTTTGCATGGTCGCCGAAGCAGCGCTTGACGGCGACGGTTTCTGCGAGATCTCCGAGCTGCGTCGAAGTGCCGTGCGCATTGACGTAATCGACATCCTGCGGATTGATGGCGCCATTGCGCATCGCATTGGCCATGCCACGCGCAGCACCTTCCCCATCCTCGCAGGGGGCGGTGATGTGATGCGCATCCGCGCTCATGCCATAACCCGGGAGTTCACAGTAAATTCTGGCGCCACGTGCCTTGGCGTGTTCGAGCTCTTCCAGAACCAGAATACCCGCCCCTTCCCCTAGTACGAACCCGTCACGGCCGGTGTCCCAGGGCCGGCTTGCTGTGGCCGGATCGTCGTTACGGGTGCTGAGCGCTCTGGCGGCCGAGAAACCGCCTACTCCTAGCGAACAGATCGCAGCCTCGGAACCGCCGGCAACCATGATGTCCGCGTCGCCATACTCGATAAGTCGGGCAGAATCGCCAATACAATGATTGGCGGTCGTGCAAGCGGTGACCATTGCCAGGCAAGGCCCCTTGAATCCGTACATGATCGAGACGTTGCCGGAGATCATGTTTATGATGGCGCCCGGAATGAAGAAAGGCGAGATCTTGCGGGCACCACCTTCCAGATACGTCTTGTGCGTTTCCTCGATCAGCGGCAGGCCGCCGATGCCGGATCCGATATTGACGCCAACGCGCTCGGCATCCTTCGGATTGGCTTCCAGTCCGGAGTCCCTTATTGCCTCGACTGCGGCCGCAATCCCGTAGTGAATAAAGGTGTCGACGCGCCTCGCCTCTTTGGGGGAGAGAACACTGCTGACGTCGAAATTCTTTACCTCACCGGCGATCTGGGATGCGAAGGGAGTGGCGTCAAAGCGCGTGATCCGCGTGATGCCGGATTTGCCGGCCAGAATGTTCGACCAGGCTTCCTTGACGCTGTTGCCGACCGGGCAAACAATCCCCAGGCCGGTTACTACAACGCGGCGTCTAGACAACTCGACTCCAGATGAAGAAAAGGAACGGCGTGATTAGTTGAGATGCACCTTGATGTAATCTACGGCCTGCTGCACGGAAGTGATTTTCTCAGCTTCCTCGTCCGGGATTTCGCACTCGAACTCTTCTTCAAGCGCCATCACCAGTTCGACGGTATCGAGGGAATCGGCTCCGAGGTCATCAACGAACGTGGATTCATTCTTCACGTCCGCCTCGTTCACGCCCAGTTGCTCGGCGACGATTTTTTTAACACGCTGTTCTACGGATTCCATTAATGTCCCTTCCCTTGTACTTGAAGATGCTGTTACACAGCGACGGCTGGCACGCGACTCCCGGTTATACGACCCGAGGTGCCCTACCGAGCCAAACACGCGCGGTAGTCTACCAAAATTACCGGGTCTTCGGCGTCAATCCATGTACATTCCGCCGTTGACATGCAGGCTGTTGCCGGTGATATAAGCCGCACCGGCCGACGCCAGGAAAGTCACGGCGGCTGCAACTTCCTCCGCCAGGCCGAATCGCCCGAGCGGAACATGTGCCAGCAGCGCGGTTTTCTGCGCTTCCGGCAACCCCTTTGTCATGTCCGTGTCGATAAAACCGGGCGCCACACAGTTTACCGTGATGTTACGGCTGCCGACTTCCCGTGCCAGGGATTTGCTGAAACCGACGATCCCCGCCTTGGCGGCCGCGTAATTGGCCTGCCCCGGATTGCCCATGGAACCCACAACCGACGTGATATTGATGATACGTCCGTAGCGGGCTTTCATCATCGAACGAATGACCATCTTGCTCAGGCGGAACACCGACTTGAGGTTGGTATCCATGATCTCATCCCATTCGCTGTCCTTCATCCGCAGCAACAAATTGTCACGGGTTATCCCGGCATTGTTCACCAGGATTGCGACCGGGCCGAACCGGGCTTCGATTTTCTCGATTACTGCCTCGGTTTGCGATACGTCGTTCACATTCAGATGGAATCCGGAACCCTTGATGCCCACGGTAGCGAGATATTCCGATATCGACGTTGCTCCCGTGTCGCTGGTTGCCGTGCCCGCAACGATGGCGCCGGCGTTGCCCAGCGCCACCGCTATGGCCCGGCCAATCCCGCGGCTTGCGCCGGTCACAAGCGCGACTTTTCCCTCCAGCATCACTCCTCCCGTCATTTCAGCGCAACCAGCGCATCCTTGAAAGCCGCTTCGTCGCTTAGCGACAGAATCTTTGCTTCCGGAGCGATTCTCTTGTTGAGGCCGGCCAGAACCTTGCCGGGACCGCATTCCACAATATGCGTGGCGCCGTCGGCGACCAGTGCGCGCACCGTATCGACCCAGCGTACCGGCTGGCACAGTTGACGAACCAGGGCGTCCTTGATTGCGTCGCCGGACGACGCGCTTTTAACATCCGCGTTGTGCAGCACCGGGATTGCCGAAGCCTGGATGCTCACACCAACGAGGCGTTCACGCATGCGTTCGGCGGCGGGCCGCATCAGGCTGCAATGCGACGGCACGCTCATGGGCAGCAGGACGGCGCGTTTCGCGCCCTTCGCTTTGGCGATTTCCATGGCGCGTTCGACGGCGGCCTTGTTACCGGCGATCACAACTTGCGCCGGGGAGTTGAAGTTCGCGGCTTCCGCGACCTCACCACCACCGCTGGCCTCGGCGCATGCCGACTTCACCACATCGTCGTCAAGGCCGAGGATCGCCGCCATCGCCCCTACTCCTGCGGGGACGACCTCCTGCATGGCCTGCGCACGGAAGCGAACCAGTTCCACCGCATCCGTGAAATCGAGAGCGCCGCCGGCCACCAGGGCCGAGTACTCACCCAGGCTGTGGCCTGCGAACAGTTCCGGCTTGGCTCCGTTCGCCGTCTGCCAGGCGCGGTAGACAGCGATGTCTGCAGTGAGCATCACCGGCTGGGTATTCACCGTCAGATTGAGTTCTTCCGAAGGACCTTCGCCGGCCAGTTTCCACAAATCCTGGCCAAGTCGATCGGAAGCCTGAGCGAAGGTTTCACGCACGCCGGCGAGTTGTGCAAAAGAATGCATCATTCCCACCGACTGGGAACCCTGGCCGGGGAATACGAAAGCGATTTTCACGATTGTCGGGATATCCTGTTCCAGATTTACCAGCGCAGCAGCACCGCGCCCCAGGTGAATCCGCCGCCCACAGCTTCAAGCAGTAGTGTCTGGCCGCTACGGATGCGCCCATCATGCACAGCTTCATCCAGCGCCAGCGGTATGGAGGCCGCAGAGGTGTTGCCATGGTGATGAACGGTGGCGATCAGTTTCTCGACCGGCAGGCCGAGTTTTTTTGCCGTTGCTTCCATGATGCGGATGTTGGCTTGATGCGGCACGAACCAGTCGAGATCCGCGACCGTCAGTCCTGCAGCGTCGAGAATTTCATGTGCGACCTCTTCGAACGCCCGCACTGCGAATTTGAACACGGCGCCGCCGTCCATGTGAACGAACGGCGTTCCCGACACCTTGCCGCCGTTGACGCTGCCCGGCACGCACAACATGTCCTTGTGACTGCCATCGGCGTGAAGCTTCGTCGCCAGAATCCCTGGCGTATCGCTTGCCGCGACGACCACGGCCCCTGCCCCGTCGCCGAACAACACGCAGGTGCCGCGGTCGGTCCAGTCAAGGATGCGTGAATAAACTTCGGCGCCGACGATGAGGGCGCGGCGGGCCTGTCCGGCACGGATGAACAGGTCCGCGATGGTTAGTGCGTAAACAAAACCGCTGCATACCGCCTGAACGTCGAAAGCCGGACAACCGGCGATCCCGAGCTTGGACTGCAGGATGCAGGCCGTGCTGGGAAAGATCATGTCCGGAGTGGTGGTGGCAACGATCAGCAGGTCGATGTCCGAAGCTTGTACCCCTGCCGCTTTCATGGCTCGCTGCGCGGCGGGCATGGCTAGATCGCTGGCCAGTTGACCGTCCGCGGCGACATGACGGCTGAGAATGCCCGTGCGCGTACGTATCCAGTCGTCGGAAGTGTCGACGATGCGCTCGAGTTCGCTATTGGTCAGCACCTTCTCGGGCAGATAGCTTCCGGTGCCGATAATGCGTGAGTGAATCATGCCGCTTTCTGATGGATGGTGGCGATGCGGTCGCTGATACGGCGAAGCACCTCATTGCGGGCTTCTTCGCAGGCGCGCTCGATAGCACAACCAAAACCGAAACTGTCGGCGGAGCCGTGGCTCTTGACGACGATGCCCTTCAGGCCCAGCAGGCTCGCGCCGTTGTAGCGGCGGTGATCTACGCGGCGTCGAAAGGCGTTGATGACCGGGAGCGCCACGGCGCCCGAGAGTTTGGTGAACAGGTTCCGGCCAAACTCCTCGCGAAGGTAGGAGGCGAGCATTTGCGCCAAGCCTTCTGATGTCTTCAATGCGACATTGCCGACGAATCCATCGCAGACGATCACGTCCGTCGTTCCTTTATAGATATCCGTGCCTTCTATGTTGCCGTAAAAATTGAGACCGCTGTTCCTCAGCAGTTCCGCCGCCTGCTTGACCACTTCGTTGCCCTTGATTGCTTCCTCGCCAATGTTCAGCAATCCGACGCTGGGGCGATCGATGTGATCCACCGCGGCAACCAGCGACGAACCCATGACTGCGAATTGCAGCAGATGTTCGGCCGTGCAATCAACATTGGCGCCGAGATCCAGCACGCAGGTGCGGCCACGCTGCGTCGGCAGGAAGGAGGCAATGGCGGGCCGGTCGATGCCGGGCAGCATTTTCAGCACGAAGCGCGAGATTGCCATGAGCGCGCCGGTGTTGCCCGCGCTGACGCAGGCATCGGCTTCGCCCGACTTGACGAGATCGACAGCCAGACGCATGGAAGAGTTGCGCTTGCCGCGCAGGGCCGAGGCCGGCGGCTCGTCCATTCCGACGACCTCGGTGGCGTTTTTGACCAGAATGCGGTTGCCGGGTTTTGCGCCGCTACGCTTGAGTTCCGCATTAATGACGTCAGGGAGTCCTACCAGCACAACCCGCCCATCGGTAACCCGGGCGACAAAATCCAGCGCGGCCGGCACGGTGACATGGGCGCCGTGGTCGCCGCCCATGCAATCAAGGGCTACAGTAACAGTCATGACACCGGCACAGACCGTTTAGACAAGCCGAATGCGCCTGCTGCCGCCTTCAACAGATCGGGGGTCCCGGGCGAGCGGGATGAAACAGGCGCGAGGATCATGCCTTTCAGCCGCGATGGTGCGCGGCCAAAAGCCGACGGGTCGCTAGTCGCCCTTGGTCTTGACGACCTTCTTGCCGCGATAGTAGCCGTTCGGGCTGATATGGTGGCGCAGGTGCACCTCGCCCGAAGTCGGCTCGACCGCGATGGGCGGGTTGGTGAGAAAGTCGTGAGAGCGGTGCATGCCACGCTTTGAAGGGGACTTCTTGTTCTGTTGAACTGCCATGAGATTACTCCTTGCAATCGAATCTTGTTCACTGCCGTTTCAGCGTCGACAACTTGCCAAACGGCGAATCTGCTTCCGCGCCTGAACCTGTACCCGCCGCCTGACACTTACCCGGTTCGTGACGCGAGACCATCGGCAGGCTCAGGATCACCTCATCCTCGATCAGCACGATTACATCTAGTTTGGGGTCTGCGTAAATCTGCTCGACATCGTCAGCTTCTTCCGCCGGATCGCTCAACTCCGTACCCTGCGCGACAAGTTCGAACTCGCGCTCGGAATCTATCCGGAAGCCCAGGGGCCCCAGGCACCGCTGGCAAACCAGCTTGAGATCACCCGACACCGACAGCCGCAGCGAAGGTTTCTCTTTCGCGTTAACGAAACCGGAGAGCCGGTAACTGATCGCGCCGGTATTATCAGCGAGTGCGTCATGAAGGCGGGTCAGATTTCCAACCGCCGTCTCGCCGCTCAGTTCCTCCGCCTCCCGCGCAAACGCCACGCTGTCAACGACAGGCCGGTCAAACATAAGCCGCGCATAATATTGATTTTGAACACCTCTGTCAAAACAAAATGCTGTCAACAAACAGTGCCATGAAGCTGATTCTCGCCTCCACTTCGCGCTATCGTAAAGAGTTGCTTGCCCGCCTGAACCTGGCCTTCGACAGCGTGGCGCCTGAGGTGGATGAAACCCCACTGGCGGACGAACAACCTACCGAGACGGCCCGCCGTCTGGCGCTCGCCAAAGCCCTGGCCGTACGCGATCGTAATCCCCACTCACTCATCGTGGGTTCTGATCAGGTCGCAATCTGTGACGGACAGCGGCTGGACAAACCGGGTAACCATGCAAACGCTGTACGCCAGTTGCAACTGGCCAGCGGCCGGAGCGTCGTGTTCCATACTGCCGTCGTACTGCTTAATTCCGGTTCCGGCCGGATCCAGACCGAGCTGGTGCCGACCGAAACCCGGTTTCGCTCGCTTTCCGCTGAAGAGATCATGCGTTATCTAAGGGCCGAGCCGGCCTACGATTGTGCTGGCAGTGCGAAGTCGGAAGGCCTTGGCATCTCATTGTTGGAGGAGATCCGTTCACCCGACCCCACAGCCCTGATTGGGCTGCCCCTGATAGCCTTGTGCTCGATGCTCAGAAATGAAAATATTGTTGTTCCATAACAGTAGCGTAAAAAATATCCCTAAAGTTTAACATGAGTAATGGCAGGCTGTTTTTGATCCCTACGGATCTGGCGAGCGGTACCGTCAATGCTTGGGTTGGTGCGCATTTGAAAGAGGCGGTCGCGAACTTGCGCCACTTTGTGGTCGAGCATCCCAAAACCGCCCGTCAGTTCCTCAAGTCACTGGGACTGCCCCTGGCGGATTTGCGCCTTGACGTGCTGGACGAGCACTCCAAGGCGGCCGACGCGGCTGCGCTTGCGCGCCATCTGGAAAGTGGCGACCTGGGACTGTTGTCCGAAGCAGGTTGTCCGGCCATTGCCGATCCGGGCGCGATGCTGGTGGAAGAGGCGCATCGGCTCGGGGCGCGGGTGGTTCCGCTCGTCGGCCCCTCTTCCCTCGTCATGGCGCTGATGGCTTCCGGGCTCAATGGCCAGCGCTTTGCCTTCCACGGCTACCTGCCGCAGCGCTCGCCGGAGCGCGAGCAGTCGATCCAGCGGATCGAAGAGCGGTCAAGGCGCGAGGGGGAAACGCAGCTTTTCATCGAAGCCCCCTATCGGAACGATCAATTGCTGTCAGCCCTGCTTACCACTTGCGGTCCCGGGACGCGGCTGTGCCTGGCCACCGACCTGACCGCGGCGGGCGAGCAGGTCATGACCCGAACCATTGCGGAATGGGCGAAGGCGGTGCCGAAACTGGACCGCCGCCCGACGGTATTCCTGCTGCTAGTCGGGGTGACGGCTTCAACGAATCGTAGCGACCGATCCCGTCGTCCGAACTAGGGCTTCACCCATTGCGGCACCGAAGCGCTTGGCGAAGCGTTCCGCGAGGTTCTCGTGGGGCGTGAAATCCACAATGTTCTCGGCCTTGATGACTTCGCGCGCCACGTAGTCGACGCCGCCCAGGGCATCGGCGAGGCCGAGGTCGATGCTCTTCTGCCCCGTCCACATCAGGCCAGAAAAAGTGTCCGGACCTTCCTTCAGGCGCTTGCCACGGCCCTTGCGCACGACGTCGACGAACTGGTGGTGAATCTCGGCCAGCATTTTTTTCGCGTAGTCGCGCTGGGATGCGTCCATGGGAGAAAACGGATCAAGGAAACCCTTGTTCTCGCCGGCGGTCAGCAGCCGGCGCTCGACGCCGAGCTTTTCCATTGTGCCGGTGAAACCGAATCCGTCCATCAGCACGCCGATGGATCCCACGATGCTCGCCTTGTCCACGTAGATCCGATCCGCGGCGACCGCGACGTAGTAACCCCCGGAGGCACAAATATCCTCGACCACGGCATATAGCGGCACCTGCGGGTACTTTTCGCGCAGCCGCCGGATTTCGCTGTTGATGGTGCCTGCCTGTACCGGGCTGCCGCCGGGACTGTTGATGCGCAGGATGACGCCCTTGGTGCCCTTGTTCTCGAAGGCGTCCTGCAGGCCCTGGTTGATGCTGTCGGCGTTGGCCTGGCTGTCGGCGGAAATAACGCCGTTAAGTTCGACCAGCGCGGTATGGTCCCCGGGCAGCGACGCTTCGCGTCCCTGCAGCCAGCCGAACGCGGCGAACAGGATGACGAAAAGATAGATGAATGTGAGCGACTTGAAGAAAATGCCCCAGTTGCGGGCTTTGCGCTGCTCATCCAGGGCGGAGCGCGCCAGCTTTTCGATGACGCCGCGCTCCCAGTTTACCTCTCGACCCTCCGGACCTGCTTCAGCCATTAACCGATTCCTTTTCATTGATCAAATAAATGCCTTCAACCTGTTCCTCGACCTCGAGCTTCATCAGCTTCTGTCCGCGGCAGGGGCCGCCGACGCATTCGCCGGTATCGGGCCGATAGGCTGCGCCGTGAGTGGAGCAGACCAAGTATAGACCGGAGATATCGAAGAACTCTCCGTTGTTCCAGTCGAGTTCCACCCAGACGTGGGCGCAGCGGTTGACATACGCGTGCGCCTTCCCCCGATATCGCACCACGAACGCAGGTTTGTCGCCCGTTTCCGTCTGCACGCGGAAGCGAAAACCCTTGCCTCGTTCCGGCAGGTCACCGGGCGCACAGATCAGCCGTTTTGTTTCAGCCATTGCATCAATTCGCGAAAGCTGGCCACGCAGGCAAGCGGCTCGAGGCGCTCGAGTTCCGCGACCGGATGAGCGCCATAGCTGACCGCGATCGCGCCCACCCTTGCGTTGGCAGCCATCTGCAGGTCATGGGTGGTGTCTCCGATCATGAGCGTCCGCTCGGGTGTCGTGCCGAGCAGGGTCATCAGAGTTTCGAGCATGTCCGGATGGGGCTTGGGGAAACCCTCGTCGGCGCAGCGCGAAGCATGGAAATGCGGCGCCAGCGCCAGTGCATGCATGGAACGGTCCAACCCGCGCCGGCTCTTGCCGGTGGCGACCGCAAGCAGGTAACCGTTGCGGTTCAGGGAGGGAATGCTTTCCGCCACATCGGGAAAGCAACTGATGCCGGCGTCCCCCGACAGGAAGTGATGGCGATAGCGATCCGTGACCTCGATATAGCGGCTTTCCGGCAAATCGGGATTGAGATAAGTCAGTGCGTCCTGCAGGCCCAGGCCGATAACGTGGCGCGCGGCCTCATCGGTCGGCACGGGCAGTCCCAGGTCTTCGAAGGATGACTGCAAGGAAACAGCGATGTGGCCGGTGGAATCGACCAGCGTGCCGTCCCAGTCGAACACGAGCAGGTCGTAGCGTGAAGGCATGCTAGGCCGCGGGCTTGCCGCGGGGCTTCGAGAGTGAGGTCTGGAACCGCTGCAACTCCGGCGCCAGCGGCGCTTCGACGCGCACCCAGTCCTCGCTGGCGGGATGGCGGAATTCCAGTCTTGCGGCGTGCAGGAACATGCGTTTCAGCCCGGTCTTGGCCAGGCGCTTGTTGGCGTCGAAATCCCCGTACTTGTCGTCGCCCGCGATCGGAAAGCCCAGGTGCGCGAGATGCACGCGGATCTGATGAGTGCGGCCGGTCTTGAGTTCCGCATCGAGCAGGCTGAAGCCCGGAAACTTGCTGACCAGCCGGAATACGGTATGGGCATCCATCCCCTCCTTGTCCACCACCACGCGCCGTTCGCCTTCCGCCGAAACGAATTTGTGCAAGGGCAGGCGGACGTTGCGTTTGCCGTCTTTCCAGTCGCCAATCACCAGGGCGAGGTAGTGTTTTACGACCTTGCCCTCCCGGAGTTGCTCGTGCAGGCCGGTCAGGGCGCTTCTTTTCTTGGCCAGCATCAGGATGCCGGAGGTATCGCGGTCGAGCCGGTGAACCAGTTCCAGGAAGCGCAATCCCGTTCGGGCATGGCGCATCTGTTCGATCACGCCGCTGGAAATACCGCTGCCGCCATGCACGGCCACGCCGCTCGGCTTGTCGACCACCAGCAGGTATTCGTCCTCGAACAGGATGGTCCCGGCAAATGCCGCGACGTTCGTCCGGACCGCCGGCTGCGCCGTCCGGATCGGGGGTAACCGGATGCGGTCGCCGGGCTGAATCCGGTAAGTCGCGTCCACGCGGCGGCTGTTTACCCGAATTTCACCACTTCGCAGGATCCGGTAAATATGGCTTTTTGGCACGCCTTTCAGGACTTTGTGAAGATAATTGTCGATGCGTTGGCCCCCCGACTCCTCCTCGACCTCCCGCGTGCTTACAGATCCTTTGCTTAAGGTATTCATTTTGCTTATACTATTTTCCGCGAACTGGCATTACAGAAAGGATCGAGCGGTTGAGCTTCGTGCGCCGTGCAATCGCGGTTGCCGTTCCCGCCATTCCTCGCCTTCGCAGAGGGGTTAACTTCGCTCACCCGAAAAAGTAGCGATGGTAATTGATGAGTTACGCGCTCGCAGCACCAAAAAGCGGATTCCGCGGTCCTGCCCTTAGCAGGACGTGCAACTGACAAACCAACAGGCCCGAATCTTTCGTCTTTCTTCACTTGATGACTTTACCGACGACAGAAAGCTGATCAGGCGTCCCGGATAACCGGGACGTTGCCACAGGTTTGTCCTCCCCGTGGGCATGTGAGCGCGGGAGAACAAAAAATGAAGCGCATGTTGTTTAACGCGACCCACGCAGAAGAGTTGCGCGTCGCGATCGTGGATGGGCAGAAGCTCATCGACCTCGACATAGAAACTGCAGGAAAAGAACAACGCAAGAGTAACATCTACAAAGGCATCATCACCCGCATCGAGCCCAGCCTCGAAGCGGCGTTCGTGGACTACGGCAATGAGCGTCACGGTTTCCTGCCTTTCAAGGAAGTCAGCCGGTCCTTTTTCCGCGACCCCGACGCCGATCCCGCCCGAGTCACCATCAAGGAAGCCCTGCGCGAAGGCCAGGAACTGATCGTCCAGGTCGACAAGGACGAACGCGGCAACAAGGGTGCTGCCCTGACCACCTTCATCAGCCTCGCCGGGCGCTATCTGGTTCTGATGCCCAATAATCCCCGCGGCGGCGGCGTGTCGCGCCGGGTCGAGGGCGAAGAACGCAACGAGTTGCGGGACACCATCAACCAGCTCGAAGTCCCCCAGGGCATGAGCATCATCGCCCGCACCGCCGGCATCGGCCGCTCGGTCGAGGAACTGAACTGGGATCTGAACTACCTCATGCAGCTGTGGCGTGCCATCGAAACCGCGGCCAAGCAACAAGGCGGCGCCTACCTGATCTATCAGGAAGGCAGCCTGGTGATTCGCGCGATCCGCGACTACTTCCACGAGGAAATCGGCGAAATCCTGATCGACACCGAAAGCATCTTCGATCAGGCCCGGCAGTTCATGGGCCACGTGATGCCGCAGAATGTCAACCGCGTGAAGATGTACCACGACGACGTTCCGCTCTTTTCGCGCTTCCAGATCGAACACCAGATTGAAACGGCCTACTCGCGCCAGGTGCCCCTGCCATCCGGCGGCGCGGTCGTCATCGACCATACGGAAGCCATGGTCACGATCGACGTGAACTCCGCAAAATCCACCCGCGGCGCCGACATCGAGGAAACGGCATTGCGCACCAACCTCGAAGCGGCGGACGAAATCGCACGCCAATTGCGCCTGCGCGACCTTGGCGGCCTGGTGGTCATCGATTTCATCGACATGGAATCCTCGCGCAACCAGCGTGATGTGGAAAACCGCCTGCGCGACGCGCTCAAGTACGATCGTGCCCGAGTGCAGACCGGCAAGATCTCGCGCTTCGGCCTGCTAGAACTGTCGCGCCAGCGCCTGCAGACTTCGCTGGGCGAAACCAGCCATATCGCCTGCCCGCGTTGCCACGGCACCGGCCATATCCGCTCCATTGAATCCTCGGCGCTGCACGTCATGCGCATCCTCCAGGAAGAAGCGATGAAGGAGAACACGGCGGCGATTCACGCCCAGGTTCCCGTGGACGTAGCGACTTATCTGCTCAACGAGAAGCGCAATGAATTTCATTCGATCGAGACGCGGCTCAAGGTCAACGTTCTGCTGATCCCGAACGTCAACCTGGTGACGCCGAATTACACCGTCACCCGCTTGCGCCATGACGAGCTCAACCAGAACGATGTCACGCAGCCCAGCTATCGCATGGTCGACGCTCCCGTCGAAGCCGAAAGTCCGGCTGCCGCCGCGCAGCGGCCCGAGCCGCAACGGCCGCAGGCCGCCGTGCAGGGCATCACGCCTACCCAGCCGGCACCCGCGCCGGTCGTGCGCGAAGAGCAACCCGTCGCTGCAGTGGCCCCATCGATCTTCGAAAAGATACTTGGCTGGCTAACGCGCAAACCCGAAGTCAAGCCGGAGCCCCCCAAGGCGCGTCCGCGCGACCAGCAGACCCGCCGCCCGCACGGTGAACAGCAGCGCGACCACCGTGGAGGCCGTGGAGGCCGTGGAGGGCGTTCCGACAGCCGCGGCAACGAACATCGCCGCGACGGCCGGCCGCAGGAACCGCGGAGCGACGGCAGGCCGGAAGGCGACAACAGCCGCCGCGATCAGCAGGCCCGCCGTGGTAGTCAAGAACGCGGCGGTCAAGAACGCGGCGGTCAAGAACGCGGCGGTCAAGAACGTGCTGGTCAAGAACGTGGCGGACCAGAACGTTCTGCGCCAGACCGTAGCGGGCAGGAACAAGGTGAGCGCAAGCAGCATCAGGATCGCCAGCAGCAACCGCGCCCGCCGAGGCAGGAACCCAGGCAGCAGGAGCCGGCCCAGGTCCAGGGTCTTGCCGCAGTCGAGCAACGCCAGCCGGGTGAACTTCCGGAGGCTCCGCGTGAAGGTGGAGAGGGCCGGAGCCGCCGCCGTCGCGGCCGCCGCGACCGGCATGAGGGCGCCAATGACCAGCAACCACAACGCGGGGAACAGGCTCCGGCCGGCGAGCAAAACGTCCCGACGCGGGAATCGCGTCCACGCCATGAAAGCGAGCGTTTCCCTGAAAGCCCCGCTCATGAATCCCCGGCAGCGGCGTTTGAAGCTCCTGTCAGGGAGTTTGCAAGGGAGGAATCCGCAGTCGCTGAGCCGGTGGAAAGATTCGAGGTGCCACGCGAAGAAAGATTGTTGTCCGTTGAGGCACGTCAGGATGAGTTTCGCTCCCGCCCGCCCGAACCCGTCGCTGAACGGGAATCAGCCGAACTGGAACCAATGGGCCTTGCACGACCGATGGTCATAGCGACGGAGCGTAAGGCAGCGCCGGAGCCCATTCGGGCAGAACCCATTCGGGCAGAATTCAAGGCTGAGCCGATACCCACAGTCGAGCGGCCCGCCCAGCCGGCATGGAAAATGGAGCCGATCGCCCTGCCCTCCGATCTGGTGATGATTGAAACGCAGGCCAAGGCTCCCGCGAAGGCCTACGAGGATGAAGCCCCCCGCCCCGCACGGACACCCCGCGCACGGCAGCATCAGGCCGTGGTCCCGCAGGAGCCGTTGCAGCAGGTCGAAACGGATTCTGAGCGTCCTGCCGGCAATAACGACGCCGCCTGATTCAGACCCGCTCGAAACCGGAAGCTCGGTCTTTCAAAGACCGAGCTTCTTTTTTATGTCGACCAGAAGGCCCTTGGCGCCATCCTCGACCATGTCTAGCACCACCGTGAATCCATCCAGGCCGCCATAGTAGGGATCCGGCACTTCCTCTCCCTTTCGCGCGCCACTGTAGTCGAGGAACAGCCGGGCCTTGCCGTGGTGGGGGCTCGGGGCAATGCCCTGGAGATGGGAAAGGTTGTCCCGATCCATCGCCAGGATGTAATCGAAATCCAGAAAGTCCTGGCGCGAGACCTGGCGTGCACGTTGTTTTGCGAGATCGTAGCCGCGCATCGCTGCGGCGGCCTGGGTACGACGGTCCGGAGGATGGCCGACGTGATAGTCATGGGTGCCAGCCGACGCGATCTCGATGCGGCGTTCGAGCCCTTCTGCCTTCACCATCTGGCGAAACACGCCTTCGGCGGTGGGCGACCGGCAGATATTGCCCATGCAACAGAACAGGACACGCACTGGCGGGGGATTTGCGGCCATTACTTGCGCTTGCGCGCAGCGGATATCGATGTCACCCGGGCGGGCTTGGTCACCCGGGCGGGCTTGCCGTCGGTGCCCGTAGCGGGTTGGATTTCGTCGGTCTCGACCACGCCGAAGGCCAGTCCCTTGAGTTCCTTCAACTGGTCCCGCATTTGCGCGGCGCGCTCGAATTCCAGATTCCTCGCGGCGTCGAGCATTTCACGCTCGACCCGCTTTAATTCCTTCATCAGGTCCTTCTCGTTCAGGGCACCGTAGGCTGCAAGTTTTTCCGCCGCCTTGAGGTCGTGCTGGGCCGAACTGTCGTATACGCCCTCGATCAGATCCTTGATGCGTTTTGAAACGCCCTTGGGCGTGATCCCGTGGACAACGTTGTACGCGACCTGCTTCTGGCGCCGTCGGTCCGTCTCGGCGATGGCGCGGCGCATGGAATCGGTGATCCTGTCAGCGTACATGATCGCCGAACCATTGATATGGCGCGCGGCCCGCCCGATGGTCTGAATCAGCGAGCGTTCTGAACGCAGGAAGCCCTCCTTGTCCGCGTCGAGTATCGCCACCAGCGATACCTCCGGGATATCCAGGCCTTCGCGCAGAAGGTTGATGCCGACCAGTACGTCGAATTCACCGAGGCGCAGGTCGCGAATGATCTCCACCCGTTCCACCGTATCAATATCCGAATGCAGGTAGCGCACCTTTATTCCGTGCTCTGAAAGATAGTCGGTCAGGTCCTCGGCCATGCGCTTGGTCAGCGTCGTGACCAGCACGCGCTCGGCCACCTTGACTCTTGCATTGATCTGCGAAAGCAGGTCATCGACCTGGGTTGCGGCCGGAAGGATTTCAATTTCCGGATCAACAAGGCCTGTCGGCCGGACCACCTGCTCCACCACCTGGCCCTGGTGCTCGCGCTCGTATTCGGATGGTGTCGCCGAGACAAAAATGGCCTGGGGCATGATTTTCTCGAACTCGTCGAACCGCAGCGGACGATTGTCGAGCGCACTGGGCAGGCGAAAACCATAGTCGACCAGGTTTTCCTTTCGCGCCCGGTCACCCTTGTACATGCCGCCGATCTGCGGGATCGTCACGTGACTTTCGTCGAGGATCATCAGCGCGTTGAGCGGCATGTAGTCCAGCAAGGTCGGCGGCGGTTCGCCGGGTTTGCGCCCGGAAAGATGCCGCGAGTAGTTCTCGATGCCCTTGCAGAACCCCAGTTCGTTCATCATTTCCAGATCGAAGCGCGTCCGCTGCTCGATGCGCTGGGCCTCCACCAGCTTGCCGGTCTGGTGATACTGCTCGAGGCGCTCGCGCAGTTCGATCTTGATGGCCTCGATGGCGCGCAGGGTGGTACTGCGCGGCGTGACATAGTGGCTGGACGGGTAGACGGTGTAGCGCGGCACTTTCTGAATCAATTGCCCTGTCAGCGGGTCGAACAGGGTCAGCGTTTCGACTTCGTCGTCGAACAGCGAGATTCGCAATGCCGCCTCCGGACTTTCCGCCGGGAAGACGTCCAGCACGTCCCCCCTCACCCGGAACGTCCCGCGGCGAAACTCGAGTTCGTTGCGTTCGTACTGCATCTCCGTGAGCCGCGATATCACGTCACGCTGGCTCATTTTTTCGTGCTCGCGCAGGTGCAGGATCATGCCGTGATAATCGACGGGATCGCCGATGCCGTAGATCGCGGAAACGGTGGCCACGATCACAGCGTCGTCGCGTTCCAGCAGGGATTTGGTTGCCGACAGGCGCATCTGCTCGATGTGCTCGTTGATGCTGGAATCCTTCTCGATGAACAGGTCACGCGAAGGAACGTAAGCTTCCGGCTGGTAGTAGTCGTAATACGACACGAAGTACTCGATCGCATTTTCCGGAAAGAACTCGCGCATTTCCGCATAGAGTTGCGCCGCCAGCGTCTTGTTGGGCGCCATGATGATCGCTGGCCGCCCGGTAATGGCGATCACGTTGGCCATAGTGTAGGTCTTGCCGGATCCGGTCACGCCGAGCAGCGTCTGGAAAGCCAGGCCGTCGCCGAGACCCTCCACCAGTTTGGCAATGGCTTCGGGTTGGTCGCCGGCCGGTTCGAATGGCCGGTGCAGGCGGAACGGACTGTTTGGGAAAGTGACCGGCACGGGTACAATACGCGGCGAAATAATTTTCGATGTTATCACGATGAACGCACCTCACTACTCCTCGATCCTGGCCGGCGTGCAGATGGCGCCGAGAGACCCCATTCTCGGTGTGACCGAGATTTTCAACGCGGACAAAAACCCCGGCAAGGTCAACCTCGGCGTCGGCGTGTACTACGACGACAATGGAAAGGTGCCGCTGCTTGAATGCGTGCGCCTGGCCGAAGTCCAGCTCACGGAAAAATCCTTGCCCCGCAGTTATCTGCCGATCGACGGACTACCTGCCTATGACAAGGCGGTGCGGGAACTGGTTTTCGGCGCCGACAGCAAGGCGGTGAAGGAGAACCGGGTGGTCACGGTGCAGGCTCTGGGCGGCACCGGGGGGCTTAAGGTCGGCGCGGATTTCCTGCGCCGCCTGACACCCCAGGCACAAATCTGGATATCCGACCCGAGTTGGGAGAACCATCGCGCGCTGTTCGAGGGCGCTGGCTTCACGGTCAACACCTATCCCTATTACGACGCTGCCTCGCATGGCGTCAATTTCGAAGCAATGATCGGCACCATGAAGACCTTGCCGGCCGGATCGATCGTTGTGCTGCACGCCTGTTGCCATAACCCGACCGGCGTGGACCTTACCGACGATCAGTGGACCGCCGTCATCGACGCCGTGATCTCGCGCGGCCTGATTCCTTTCGTCGACATCGCCTATCAGGGCTTCGGCGACGGGATCGATGCCGACGGCAAGGTGGTGCGCCGCTTTGCGGACGCGGGAGGACCGGTATTCGTTTCCAACTCGTTCTCGAAATCCTTCTCGCTCTATGGTGAACGCGTCGGCGCGCTCAGCGTGGTCGCATCCAGCAGCGACGAGGCCGCGCGCGTCCTGAGCCAGATCAAGCGCACCGTTCGTACCAACTATTCGAATCCGCCGACCCATGGCGGCCAGATCGTCGCCACTGTGCTCGCGAGTCCCGAGTTGCGTGCGACCTGGGAGCGGGAACTCGGCCAGATGCGCGAGCGCATACGTGAAATGCGCAAGCAGTTCGTGGAGAAAATCCGCGGCCGCACGCCGGGCGTTGATTTCAACTTCGTCACGCGCCAGCGCGGCATGTTTTCGTACTCGGGCCTGTCGAAGGAAGCCGTAACCCGTCTGCGCGAGGAATATTCGGTCTACGCGATCGACACCGGACGCATCTGCGTGGCGGCGCTGAATTCCCGCAACCTCGACCACGTGGTCGACGCGGTGGCGAACGTCATCTGACCAGCGGTTGAACGAGGGCGGTTGAACGAGGTCAGCGGCGGCCACTGGCTTCCGCAGGAGCCTGCTTCGGCGGCGGATTTTTTCCTGCTTCCATTGGCTTGTCCGCTCCCGCCGGTTTGGCGGGCGAGGCCGTCTTCCCGGGGTCGGTTTGCACGGTGGCGGGCTGCGCGGATTTTCTCTTTTTCCCGAACAGTTTGCCGGTCAGCCTGAAGGCTTTCATCCCCACTGCCGTACCGAGCCCAGGCCCCAGCAATACCGTGCCGGCCGCGGCACCCGCCAGCGCCATCTTGCTCGGATACAAGATCGGGTTCTGCACGGTTCCGGCCACGGCAAGGGGCGTGCTCACAAAAGCGGATGTTCCTTTCACCGAAGCGTTGATAAGCCCCGATAGCTCCTGATTCGGAGTGATGGTAAGTTCGCCTTCGGCTTTCAGGACTCCCGAGGCAATCTTCATATCCAGCAGGTGATATCCCTCGGAATCCACGATCAGGTAACCGGAGAATTCGTCGAATCGGGTTTCGCCCCCCTTGAGAGCATCCTTGTTGAGCAGGGCTTTCGGCGTTGCCGCAAGGTCGAAGTTGTAAAGCACGCCGCTTTCCACCTTGAAGTCCGATTCCACGCTGATCGTTTCCGATAGCTGGGCTGCTGAAGGTGCACACATTTCGAGTACGGGATTGGCGCTGAGCTTGCCGCTGATGGTCGTGCCCTTGGTGAACAGCGCCACCACAGGCTGAATTTCGACCTGTTGCAGATTAAGCTTGCCGAGGACGCTCCAGCCATCCTTCCAGCCCACCTCGAGCTGGCCGTCGACCTTTCCCTGATAGAGTTGACCGTGGATGACGGGCAGGTTCAGGCCCCCGGTGCCTATCGTGCCGCTTGCATCCAGCGTGGTCAGAAGCAGTGGCGGACCTGCCGGCAGTTTCCAGTTGCGGCCGGTGAGCTTCAGGGCAAACTCCTGTCCTTTTGGAATCAGAGTGGCTTTCAGCTTGCCCCCACCGGCCGTAAGTTGCGCCTGCGCCAGGCCGCCGGTGGCGTTCAATTGGAGATCCAGATCCAGCTGTGGCAGCTTGAGATCCGTAAGGTTTATGTTGGCGTCGCGGATTTCGATGCGCTCCACGCGAACGATGGATGGGCCTGCCGAGGATTTGCTCGCCCAAGCGGCAGCCTTGCCGACCAGCTGTTGGCCGATGACGACGTCGCGAAGGCTGATTTCCTTGAGCACTTTCTGCTGGTCAAACAGGGAAAGCAGGCGCGGTGTGACAACCACTTTGCGCACTTGCAGATAGGGCTTTCTGCCGACTTCGATTCCGCCGATGGTCAGGTGCGGCAGCGGCAGCATATATAGCCGTAACGACGAAATCCGTACCTGATCGTGCAATTGTTCGGATGCGAGACGTTCGATTCCGGGAATGAAATGGCCGAGGGGAACAACTGACGGGAGGACAATCAGAAGGGCAACCGCAATTCCAGCGCGCAGCAGGATTCGCTTGCGGAACTTCATCGAAGTCGAGTCACCTGAGGCCATCGTCGTCGCAGCGTCGATGAGAATTGAGCGGTTCAGGCCCGCGAGGGACAGAGGGACAACGGCTTGAAGGTTTTGGCTCCCCGACCTGGGCTCGAACCAGGGACCTGCGGATTAACAGTCCGTCGCTCTACCAACTGAGCTATCAGGGAACGGAAAGGCGCGTATCATAGCCATTAGCCAGATGACGGTCAACGCGTTCTGACACCGGGATTCTGCGCTGATTCGGAGGGCTATCCCGTTTCGATCCGTGCCAAACCTTCCCCGACTTCAACAGCTCAAAGGTCGGGCGCGCGCTTGTGGAAGTCCGTGGCCAACTGGAATGTCCCGCCGAGCCTTAACAGCAGGGCTTCGTCGAATGGCCGGCCGATGACCTGCATGCCCACCTGCAAGCCATCCGGGTCAAAACCGCAAGGCACGTTCAGCGAAGGCGTGCCGGTGAGGCTCGGGACACCCGTGAACTGCATGATCGCGGACAGCATGTCTTCCTCAACCCCATTTTCGATCACGCCTTTCATCGCCCCTACCTTCGTCGCGGTGAAGGAAAGCGTGGGGCAAATGAACACATCCACTTTCTTGAACGCCCCGAGGAATTCATTTCGCAGCAACCTCCGGTAGCGCTGCGCCTGCAGGTAGTGCGTCGCCAGCAGGAGTTCGCCGATTTCGAGGAGCAAGCACACGTCCGCGCCGTAATCGTCGGGCCGTTCCCGCAGCCAGCGCTGGTGATAGGTGCTGGGCTCGGCGGATTCGATGGTCAGTTGTGCCGAGATGTTGCCGTGGATGTTTTCAATGTTCACGTCGACGACTTCAGCGCCAAGCCCCTGTAGTGTTTTCAGCGCTCCTTTCACCGCGTCGTGCACGGGCGGCTGCAGGTGGTGGAAAAAATACCCGGGCACCACGCCGATTCGCAGGCCCTTGACGCCCGGGATGTATGAATACCGTGGCGGGAACGACCGCCTGGTACTTTGCAGCACTCATTGTCCGGCTGAACTCGTTGGCGTCCCTGATCCAGGCTTCCAGGGTTGCGTTGATGACCGCATCGCGACCCGCCGCCAGCGGCAGTTCCGCATCGCCGGCGAGCAAGCGATCACAGCAGGCGTGACTTCCTTGCGCTTTGCCATACCCTCCTCCGTCTTGACGTGGCCGCCTATGCCGGCGGCTTTGTTATTTCTTTGCCAGGTAATGCTTGCTGACAGCCGCGCCCACGGTGTACTTGGGATCCACCACGTTGCCCAGGCGCACTTTTCCGCACTGGCTGAGCATCATGTACGCGTCCCACTTGTTGAAGCCGTAGTCGCGCTCCATCCACCAGATGAGTTCGCGATAGGCAATGCGCGTCGCATCCTCCAGCGGTCGCGTGCTGCCGATGGCCATGATCACATCCTCGTTCTCCAGGCGCGGCCATTCGATCTTCCATGCCTTGATCAGGTCCACGCGGATGGTGGTCACCGTCGCGTATTCGACCGCCACGCCGCAGATTTCGCCATCGCCCTGGCAGGCATGGGCGTCGCCGATGAACAGGCGGGCGCCCGGCGAGCGTACCGGCAGGTAGGTAATGCTCCCCGGTCCCATGTCCGGCAGGTCCATGTTGCCGCCGTGATTGTCCGGCGTCAGGGAACTGATGGAATCGATTTCCGGCGAGCAGCTCAGCGTTCCAATGTGCGGCTTGTAAGGCAGCGTGACGCGATCGCTCCAGTACACCCATTTCTCGTCGACGTTGATCTTGCGGATGATTTCGGGCAACGGGTCGTTCAGCGTCGCCGTGTAGTACGTTCCGGTGAGCCCGCCGAATTCCGGAATCATGGCGCAGGTTCCACGGGGGTTTTCCCCACGCGGCACCATTGACTCGATGTAGACCGCCACCGCGTCGCCTTTTTCCGCGCCCTCGATCATGATTGGTCCATTCTGCGGATTGAGGAACGGCATGGTGCACTTCTCGGTGACCTTGTCGTGTTCGGATTTGATCGCGCCCTCGAAAGCATCGCGTGTTTCGACGACGATCCGATCGCCCGGCTTCACGTGCATGACGGGTTCCGAATACGGGCCCATCGTGTAGAGATACTTGCCCTGCTTCGCCTCGGTTAGGTGGTGGGTCGTGCCTTCCTTGCGGCCGGCTACGCCACGGGTTTTCATGATCGAATTATCCATCCAGGACATTTTTTCTCCTCCGACTGTTCCGGTTTCAGATAAGTAAATGGCTGCGGACTCTGTCCGCCGTGACCGCCCCCGGTTCGATGCCAGCCACGATACGCCCCTTCTCCATGACATAGCAGCGCTCGCTGATGGCAAGGATCGTATCGAGGTTCTGCTCCACAAACAGGATCGTAGTGCCGAGTTCCTTGCGGATCGATTTCAGCGCCTCGCAGATCATCTGCACGATATTCGGCTGCACGCCCTCCGACGGCTCGTCCAGCAGCATCAGGGCCGGATTGCCGATCAGGACGCGGCCGATGGCGAGTTGCTGCTGCTCGCCGCCGGACATGGTGCCGGCGACCTGGTTGCGCCGTTCCTTCAGGCGCGGGAAGTATTCGTAGACCAGGTCCGGTTTCTTCAGTCCGCGCGGGCCGCCGATGAGTTTTCCCACCTCGAGGTTTTCGGCAACCGTCATGCGTGGAAACACTTCGCGGCCCTGCGGAATGTAACCGATGCCGAGCCGGGCGAGTTCGTCGCTGGACAGCGCGGTGACATCCTGTCCGTTGAGGCGGATCCGGCCGGCCGTGGCCCGCAGCAAGCCGATGAGGCAGCGCATGGTCGTGGTCTTGCCCACGCCGTTTCGGCCTATCAGGCCGACAATCTCCGCCTTCTTGATGTCCATGTCGACCCCCTGCAGGATCGGCGTCGCGCCGTAGTTCGCCCACAGGCCGGAGACTTCGAGTACGGAATCAAGCGACATGCGTTTTCCCGAGATAGATTTCCGCCACGCGCGGATCCGCAATGATCTCGCCGATGGTACCGCGCGCGAATACCTTGCCGAAATGCAGCACGGTCACGCGCTGAGCGATCTGCCTGATGAACGCCATGTCGTGCTCCACCACCAGAACGGTCATGCCCTGGGCGTTCAGCGATTTGATGAGCTCGCCGGTCCGGTAGGTCTCTTCGGTGGACATCCCGGCGGTCGGTTCATCCATCAGCAGCAGGCTCGGCTTGAGCGCGAGGGCCATGCCGATCTCCAGCCACTGCTGCTGGCCGTGCGCCAGGGTGCCTGCCAGCTTGGTGGCGTCGGCGGAAAGGTTGAGCAGCTCCAGCAGTCGATCTTCCTCGCGCGCAAGCTCGGCTTTGGCAACATGGTGCTGCAGGGCGATCTCGATGTTCTGCCGGACCGGCAATTCCTTGAAGACGCTGGGCGTCTGCATCTTGATGCTCATGCCGCGGCGCACCCGCGCCGAAGGCTGCATGCCGGTGATGTTCTCGCCGCGGAATGCGATAGTCCCCGCCGTCGGCGCATAGGTTCCGACGATCAGTTTGAAAAAGGTGCTTTTGCCCGCGCCGTTCGGACCGATCAGGCAATGGATCTCGCCTTCCTCCACCGACAAGTCGACGCCCGAGATGGCGGCAAGTCCGCCGAATGTCTTCGCTACCGCCGTCGCCTTGAGAAACTCGGCCATGGCTCAGGCCTTCTCCGCGGCCGTCTTGCGACGGCTGGCAAAGCGTCCGATCCAGCGGGTTATGCCCAGCACGAAACCCTGCGGCGCGACCAACACGGTTGCGAGCATCATGGCCCCCATGAGCACCAGCGCCGCTTGCTGGCTCTCCACCGTGATCATCTGGAACACGTAAAGGATGAAGAACGCGCCGACGAGCACTGACGTGAGGTCACTCCTGCCGGAAAAGGCGACCCAGACGATCGGCATCGCGGCGGCCGGCAAGCCGATGCTCGATGGGGCGATGAATTGCCCCCAGGACGTATAAATGGCCCCGCTCAGTCCGGCCAGCACCGAGCCGATCACGAACGTGATGAGCTGATATTTGCGCACGTCGTACCCCAGCAACTCGGCGCGTTGCGGATCTTCGCGGATCGCCACCATGACGTTGCCGAAGCGGGAGTTCACCAGCATGCGCAGCCCCAGGTATACGATGACGAGCAGCGCCACCACAAGGTAGTACAGGTAAGTGCCCTCGAAATAGATCTGGCTGCCGCCAAACCAGGGAATGCACAGCGGATCCATGCCCTTCATGCCGTTGAAGCCATTCAGGCGGGCGGAACCGATGCGCCATTCCGGTCCCGCTGTCTGGCCGAGGAAAAAGGCCAGCACCAGAGTTGCCGACAGCGTGACGATGCCGAAGAACACGCCGCCGATGCGTCCCCAGATCATGAAATAGCCCAGGATCACCGCCGCGATCGCCGCGAACGCCAGCGCCAGCACCAGCGCGACGAAGGTCATTCCGCCACCGCCGAAATTGATGGCGAGCACGCCGTAGGAATAACCGCCGATGCCAAAGAAAAAAGTCTGGCCGAAGGAAAGCATGCCCGCGTAGCCCCACAGCAGGCACAGGCCCAGTGCCATGAACACCCAGGCGAGCAGGTAGGCGGAATTGCCGACACTGTACGAATCGGCGAACACCGGATAGACCAGGACGGCGGCCAGCACGAGCAGTGCGCAAATCCAGAAGGCCTTGCCGTTGCCGAGGGTTTGCGGACCGTTGATGAATTTCAGGATTTTTCTTCCTCCGTGGCGGGCAGCCGGTGCGATCGCGTGACATAGCTCGAAATGCCTTCCGGCAGGACGCGAATGATCAGGATGACGGCGATCAGCATACCGATCTGGCCGATGATCTGGCCGCCCCAGGCATTGAGGCCGGAGCGAACGATTGCGAGCAATACGCCAGCCGGCGCCGTACCGAGCAGGACATTGGAGCCGCCGACGACGACAGTCACGAAACTCTCGACGATGAACGTCGCACCCATGGTCGGAATCAGCGTCATTGTGGGGGCATACAACGCGCCGCACAGGCCAGCCAGTCCAGCGCCGATGCCGAAGCTGAGTGCGTAGATCTTTCCGACCTTGACTCCCAACGCCTGCGCGATCGGCGCGTTCTGCATGGTGGCGCGCGCGTAGACGCCGAACTTCGTGCGCATGAACACGACGTAAATGAAAGCAAGTACGCCGATGGCCGCGGCGAACAGTACGAGGCGATAGATCGAGAAGGTGTAATCGCCGACCGTGAAGCTGCCCGGCGGGGTGCCGGGTCCGCTCATCGAGCCGCCGAAGATGAGCAGCATGCCCTGGGTAACGATCAGGCTGAGGCCCCACGTAGCGAGCAGTGAATCCAGCGGGCGCTTGTACAGCTTGCGTACGATGCTCAATTCGACCACCACGCCGATCAGCGCGGCTGCGACCGTGGCCAGCGCCTGGGCGAGGATGAGCGGAAAGCCGGCATTGACCAGGCCGACCGTGACATAGGCCCCGCACATGATGAATTCGCCGTGCGCCATGTTGATGACGCCCATCATGCCGAACACGATGGCCAGCCCCGCGGAAGCGAGGATCAGGAACGCGAACACGTCCGCGAACTGATACAGGAACGAAAAGATTTCAGCCAGCATTCAGGCCCCGCCGCAACCGGTCCAATTCACATCGAATCGAGAAATGCGGCACGCCGGTAGGCGCGCCGCCGTCTAGACTTACTTGCTCGGCAATTCGCTCGGGGTGTACTGCTTCTTGTCGTTCTTCTTGGTCAGGTCGCAACCGATCTCGCCGAGCCAGTAGGGCTGGATGACGCCAAAATCCTTGATAACCTTGACCTTGTGCTTATCGTCGACCGTGACCATGCGCATGCGATGGGACGTGTGCTGGCTCTTCGGATCGATGCAGACCTCGCCCTCCGGCGCCGTGACGCAGGCTTTGCCGGTGGCAATGACCTTGCGAATGTCGGCGAGTTTCGTGGAATTGGCTTTCTCGACGAGCATCTTGTACTGGTAGAGCGCAACGTAGGCGTTGTAACCCATGTCGTTGATGTACTGCTCCTTCGGGAACTTGGCATGCCAGCGCTTCTTGAAGTCTTCGGCTTCCGGCGTGTCGAGTTCTTCGAACCAGTTGGCAACGGCATTCATCCGGTACAACGCCGGCGGCGCGAAGCGCTTGTGCTCGAATCCCAGCATGACCTTGATGGACGACGCCATCGGCAAAGCCAGCTTGGCCGCCGCCGCCTGTTCGAAGAACGAATCCTGGGCGGCGCCGACATTGATGGTCAGCAGCCAGTCAGGCTTGGCCTTCTGGATGTTCTGCACGGTCTGCGCGAATTGCGAAACGCCGAGCGGAATGAACTCCTCGCCCACCACCGTTCCGCCCTGCTCCTTGACCAGCTTGCGATTCCACTCCGCCGAGATCTGGCCGAAGTTGTAGTCGGCGGCAATGGTGTAGACCTTCTTCCCGTATTTTTCAACCATGTACGGAATCAGCGTCGAGAACTGCTGTTCCGGAATCGCGCCATTGCTGATCATGTTGGCGTCGCAAACGCCGCCTTCGTACTGGTTCGTGTAGATGTAGAGCGTATCCGTGCGGTTGACGATCGGACGGACGGCTTCGCGCGACGCGGATGTAATGCCGCCGATGAGCACGTCGACCTTGTCCTTGCTGAGCAAGCGGCGGGCGAATTCCTGGTAGCGCGCGTTGTCGCCCTGCGGATCGAGGTGGATGAGTTCGATCTTGCGGCCCATGATGCCGCCGGCCTTGTTGATTTCCTCCACGGCCAGCAGCGAGCCGTTGAGTTTGGGCTTGCCGAACAGCGCGAGGTCTCCCGAAACATCTTCGAGTAGGCCCACCTTGATCGGGTCGGCTGCGAGTACGACTCCGCCGGCGCCGAGAGACAGCGACAGAGCACTGAAAGATCCAACAAGCATGTTGCGTAATTTCATGGCTGGTCTCCGAATGAATGGATTGTTTTGGCAACTCACGAACCCTGACCTCTAAACCTTCCTCCGCCTTGACTCTCTTATGTTTATAGCTACTTGCTGACTCCTTCCGGACTAAAGTTCAGGATGCCGTTGATGCCAGTCCGTCGCCTGCTGATAGGCCCAGCCCGCGCGGACCAGGAGATCTTCTTCGAAGTGGCGCGCCACGAACTGGAATGCGACAGGCGTGTTCTGCGCGGTGAATCCCGCCGGCAGCGTCATTGTCGGACTGCCGGCTGCGTCGAACGGGCAGGTGAACCGCAGGAGCGCCGAAATGAGTTCGGGATTTTCGCCGAGCGTCGCCATCTGGGCCACGGTGGGTGAAGCCACGCCGGTGGTGGGAATGACCAGCAGGTCGATATCCTCGAACAGCGTCTGCACACGCCCGCGGAAATCATTCCGGCGCAGTATGATTTTCTGGTAGTCGGTTCCGCTCAGGCCGCGACCCAGCTCGATGAGGCCGGCCAGCCCCGGGCCGTATTCGTCCTTTCGCGAGGGGTATGTGCTCTCGTGGGCAACCGCGGTCTCCACGCCGCACAGCGGCACCCAGTCGGCGATGATCTGCTCGGGATCCGGAAACACGACCTCGCGGATATCCCCGCCGAGTTCTGCGACGACTTTCAGCACGCCGTCCATGACCTGCCGGGTCGGTGCGTCCACATTCACCGTGTTCCAGCGAGGATCGACACCGACGCGCAGGCCACGGAGGCCGCGTTTCATCCCCGCAAGATAGTTCGGGACCTGCCTCGGGCTGGCGGTCGGATCGTCCGGGTCCGCCCCGGCGATGGCACCGAGCATCGCACCGGCATCCGCCGCGCTGCGGGTCATCGGACCGATATGGTCGAGCGTCGCGGCAAGTTCGAACACGCCGTAACGGCTGACGCGGCCCCAGGAGGGCTTCAGTCCGGTACACCCGTTCGCCGCGGAAGGAAAACGGATCGAACCGCCCGTGTCCGAGCCGAGCGAGCCGTAGCAGAGGCCTGCCGCCGTCGCGACGCCGGAACCGCTGGAGGAGGCGCCTGACCAGTGGGCCTTGTTCCAGGGATTAACCGGCGGAGTGATTTTCGGATGATGGTCGGCGTAAGCCCCTTCCGTCAGTTGCAGCTTGCCGAGGATCACGGCACCTGCATCGCGCAGCTTGCGCACGACAGTGCCGTCCCTGTCAGGTTTGAAATCCTTGTAGATCGTCATGCCTGCGGCGGTCGGCACGCCCTTGGTCCAGCACAGGTCCTTGACTGCGATCGGCACGCCGTGAAGCGGCCCGCGTATGTTGCCCTTGCCGATCTCGACTTCCGCCTGGCGCGCATCGGCCAGCGCCTGGTCGGCCATCAGGGTGGCGTAGCTTTTCAGCTGACCGTCGATCTTGCCGATGCGGTCCAGTTGCGCGCGCGTGGCCTCGACCGGTGAGATTTCCCTGGACTGGATGCGCCTGCCGATATCGAGCAATTCGAGATAGTGCCAATCGCTACTGGCCATGATTCGGATGCCCTCCCCTGACCGGTATTGCTATTAGGTTCTTCATGCGCAAATTCTTTGCCGTACTCGCGGTTCCGTTGCAGGCCGGGGAAATCCCGGGCAACGTGAGCGCAAGAAGCATGCGCAGCATCGACAATGGCTTTGACTCGATGCACTTCTTGCATGTTCAAGCCGCGTCGCACCATGGAAAGGCTCGCCGTTGCGGGCCTTTGATATGTTGGAACAAGACGGCCGATGAGCACGCAAACCATGCCAGATCGCACCATTGTTATGCCGAGAATAACCATTTATGGGCATGTCTGCATCCCGGGAAACTATTCACCGGTAACTGGATTGCGGAGCCTGGCGCTGTCGTGGGGCATCCATGCCAGCCTTCGCCTCGATCATGGCAGTACAAGGGTCGGGCAAGGGCTCCGCGAGATCAGCCGGGAAGGTGCAACATTGACTTCGGCCCGGGAACCCTCATTTTCAGCGTATTCGCAGCCGCCCGGAGGCATAAGCACGGGTGGTATCATTGCCCCCCTCAAAAACCGTACAGCCATGTCAGTCAACCTCAAAACCCCTGACGAGATCGGGAAAATGCGCACCGCTGGCCGCCTGGCCGCGGAGGTGCTCGACTTCATCGCCCCTCACGTCAAGCCCAATGTCACCACCGACGAGCTCGACGCGCTCTGCCATGACTATATGGTCAACGTGCAGAAGACCATTCCGGCCCCGCTCAACTACGCGCCGCCCGGATACCAGCCCTATCCGAAGTCGATCTGCACCTCGGTCAACCATGTCGTCTGCCACGGCGTGCCCGGCTCCAAGAAGCTCAAAGCCGGCGACGTCATCAACATCGACGTCACCGTTATCAAGGACGGATTCCACGGCGATACGAGCCGCATGTTCTACGTAGGCGAGCCTTCGATCCAGGCCCGCCGCCTGTCCGAGATTACGTACGAATGCATGTGGCGCGGCATCGGCGCAGTCCGGCCGGGGGCGTATCTGGGCGATATCGGCGAAGTCATCCAGTCGCATGCCGAGGAGCATGGCTTCTCGATCGTACGGGAATTCTGCGGCCACGGCATCGGCCGCAAGTTCCACGAGGAACCCCAGGTCCTGCACTATGGCCGTTCCGGCACCGGGCTCAAGCTGCAGGCCGGCATGATCTTCACGGTGGAGCCGATGATCAATGCCGGCAAGGCCGGCATCCGCCAGCTGGGCGATGGCTGGACGGTGGTCACCAAGGACCATTCCCTGTCTGCGCAATGGGAACATACGGTGCTGGTTACCGATGGCGGCTTCGAGGTGCTGACAATGTCGAACGGAGCGCCGACGCCTCCCGTTGTCTCTTCCTGAGCATCCGCGCCGAATGCCGAGCGTCGCTGTCCAGCAAAGCGAGAAGGCCGGCATGATGTCTTCGAAGGTCGCTGCCTGGCGCAAGCAACTTGCCGACGGGCGCGAAGAACTCAAGACCGCATTTCTTCAGGCCGCGGATGTGCGCAAGGCCCTCGAGCACCAGAGCGCCCTGGTCGACCGGACGCTCAAGGCGATCTGGGCCGAAACCGGCCAGTCTGCCAGGCTCGCCCTCGTTGCGGTCGGTGGCTACGGCCGCAACATGCTCTACCCTTATTCCGATGTCGACGTGCTCATCCTGCTTCCGGACCGTGTCGACGACGCCATGCGCGCCCGCGTCGAGGAACTGGTCGGCGTGCTATGGGACATCGGGCTGGAGATCGGGCACAGCGTGCGCAACATCGCCGAGTGCGATGAAGAATCCCGGCGCGACATTACAGTGCAGACCACGCTGCTCGAGTCGCGCCCGGTCGCCGGCAACCGCAGATTGTTCAGCCGTTTTCGCAAGACTATCGAAGGCAGCCTCGACGTCGCCCTTTTCGTCGAGGCGAAACTCCTCGAGCAACAACAGCGCCACACCCGCTTCAACAATACAGCCTACAACCTCGAACCCAACGTCAAGGAAAGCCCCGGCGGATTGCGTGACCTGCAGAACATCCTCTGGATCAGCCGCGCGGCCGGACTCGGCCACCGCTGGAGCGACCTCACGCGCCACAAAATCCTGACGCGGGAAGAAGCCCGGCAGTTGAAGCGCCATGAAACCGTGCTGGCGGAATTGCGCGAACGCCTGCACTACCTGGCATCGCGCCGTGAAGACCGCCTGCTGTTCGATTTCCAGTCTGCGCTGGCGCAGCAATACGGACTTGCGGACACGGCCGCGCGGCGGGCAAGCGAGCAGGTGATGCAGCGTTTTTACACTACCGCAAAGGCCGTCCAGCTTCTCAATACCATCATCCTGCAGAACCTGCGGGTTCGCATTTTTCCGCCCACGGATGCCGAGCCGAAGGTCATCAACGAAAGATTCCGGGTGCGGCACGAATTGCTCGAGGCCTCGTTCGGACTGTTCCGGCGCCAGCCTGCCGCGATTTTCGAAGCCTTCCTGCTGCTGCAGGATCATCCCGAGTTGAAGGGTTTCGCGGTACCGACCATGCGCGCGCTATGGCATGCGCGCGACCTCATCGACCCGGCGTTTCGGCGCGATCCGCAGAACCGGGCGCGCTTCATGGAGATGCTGCGCCGGCCGTCGGGCCTCACTCACACCCTCAGGCGCATGAACCAGTACGGGGTGCTCGGCCGCTACCTGCCCTCTTTCGGCCGTATCGTCGGACGCATGCAGCACGATCTTTTCCATGTCTACACCGTGGACGAACACATACTCATGGTGGTGCGCAATCTGCGGCGCTTCGCAATGCCCGAAATGGCGCACGAATATCCCCTGTGCAGCCGCCTTTTCGCCGAATTCGAACGGGCGCCGGACGTGCTCTACGTTGCCGGCCTGTTCCACGACATCGCGAAAGGCCGCGGCGGTGACCACTCAAAGCTGGGCATGACCGATGCGCGGAAGTTTGCCAGGGAACACGGCCTGTCCACGGAGGACGCCGACCTGGTCACCTGGCTGGTCGAAAATCATCTGATCATGTCCGCGACTGCACAAAAACAGGATCTGTCGGATTCCGATGTCATTGGCGCCTTCGCCGACAGGATGAAAGACGATCGCCATCTTGTCGCGCTGTATCTGCTTACCGTTGCGGACATTCGTGGCACCAGCCCGAAAGTCTGGAATGCCTGGAAAGCGAAGCTGCTGGAGGATCTGTTCCGCGCCACGCGCAGACTGCTCAACCCGGCCGAGGCGCCGGGTGAAAACACGCTGCAGGCACGGCAGGAGCGCGCGCTCGCGAAGCTGCGCGCCTATGCGATTCCCACCGATGCGCACCGTGAACTCTGGAGCAAGCTGGACGATTCCTACTTCCTGCGCCATGACGAGCAGGAGATCGTCTGGCACTCGCGCCTGTTGTATGCGAGGGTGAATACCGGAGATCCCGTGGTGAAAGCACGCCTTTCAACTCTCGGCGAAGGCCTGCAGGTGATGATCTACAGCCACGACGAGAAATCTCTGTTCGCGCGCATTTGCGGTTTCTTCCAGAGCATCAGCTTCAACATCGTCGAAGCCAAGATCTATACGACGCGGCATGGCTATGCGCTGGACAGTTTTCAGGTGATGGATCCTGCAAAGGAGACATCGCACTATCGTGACCTGATGAGCTACATCGAGCACGAGCTTTCGTCCCAACTGCGGGCGCATGCGGCGCTCCCGCCGCCTTCGAAAGGCCGGCCGTCGCGCCAGGTCAAGTACGTGACCATGACGCCGGAAGTGCATATCCGGCCGGACGAGAAAGGCGCCTTCTACTACCTGAGCGTGGTCGCGGGCGACCGTCCGGGACTTTTATACCGCATAGCCCGCGTGCTCGACGCGCATGGCATCAGCCTGTACAACGCCAAGATCAATACACTGGGGGAACGCGCCGAGGATACATTCCTCGTCACCGGCGAGGCGCTGACGGACACCAAGAAAGTCGTGCAACTGGAAGCGGAACTTGTACACGAGCTGCAGCCGCAGTAAAGACGGCGTCAGTCGTCGTTGATTTCCTGGCCGGGAAACAATTCCTCGTTGAAGCCAAAATTGCGCAGGTCGCGAATTCGCATCGGGTAAAGGATACCCTGCAGATGGTCGGTTTCATGCTGGACCACGCGGGCGTGGAATCCCGAAACCGTGCGGTCTATCGGATTGCCGAACTGATCGAATCCGCGGTAACGCAGTTGCACATGGCGGGGCACGATGCCGCGCATGCCCGGCACCGAGAGGCAGCCTTCCCATCCCTCCTCCATTTCCTCCCCAACCGCCTCGAGCACCGGATTGACCAGGACCGTGTAAGGCACCTGCTCCGCGTCTGGATATCGCGGATTGAAGCCGATGCCGAAAATCACCACCTGGAGCTGCACGCCGATCTGGGGTGCCGCGATGCCGGCGCCGTTCTTCGCGCGCATCGTATCGTCCATGTCCTGGATCAGGGCCTGAAGTTCGGGTGTGTCGAACTCTGTTACCGGAGCCGAGCGTTCGATCAGACGCGGGTCGCCCATGCGCAACACCGGTCTAATCATCCTGCTCCACCAGCTTTCCCAGCAGCGCCCGGACTTTGACCATCGAAGATTTCAGGACGGCGTTGATCTGATCGAGGTGAATGCCTTCGCTGCTTTCACCCCGGCCGGCGGCATGGTTGACCACGACCGCGACGGCTGCGTAACGCATGCCGAGTTCCCGCGCGAGGCCTGCTTCGGGCATGCCGGTCATGCCGACCATGTCGGCCCCGTCCCGCTCCAGCCTGTCGATTTCCGCCGCCGACTCCAGACGCGGGCCCTGCGTCGCGGCATAGACCCCGCCGTCGACGATGGGCTGCCCGCTTTTGCCGGCGACCTCCACCAGCCTGCGGCGCAGGATTTCGCAATAGGGATGGGTGAAATCGACATGCGTGACCGGCTCATCGGGGCCGTCAAAATAAGTGTGCTTGCGGCCATAGGTGTAGTCGAGGATCTGTTTTGGAACCACCAGAGATCCCGGTACCAGATCCGAGCGTATGCCCCCCACCGAGGCAACTGAAACCACCTTGCTAGCCCCCTGCGCCTGTAGTGCCCAGACATTGGCCTGGTAGTTCACCGCGTGCGGCGGAATGGTATGGCCGTATCCGTGCCGGGCCAGGAAGATGACGTCGCGTCCGTTCAGTTTTCCGAACGTCAGCGGCCCGGAAGCTTCGCCATAGGGCGTGCGCACCACCTGCCGGTGCGTCAACTCCAGATTCGCGAGCTGCGTCAGCCCGGTACCGCCGATGATTGCAAGCATGGATTCCTTCAGGACTTCAGGGCGTAGATCGCGGGCAGGTTGCGCCAGTACTCGTTCACATCCATGCCGAACCCGAATACATAGCGGTCCGGCACCCGCACGCCGACAAAATCTGCGCTGATGGGTTTTGGGCGGCCGATTTCCTTATCCGCGAAAACGGCACTGTAGAAGTGGCCAACCCCCTCTCCAAGCAGGCGCTCACGGATCGCCGCCAGGGTATTGCCCTCGTCGAGGATGTCGTCGAGCACCAGCACCGTGCGCCCGCGCAGATCGGAGCGTGGCGCCACCTTCCATTCAACCTGTGCGCCGCGTGTCCGGCCGTTGTAACGGCTGACGTGAAGATAGTCGAACTCGAGCGGGAAACGCAGCATCGGCAGCAGATGCCCGGTAAAGACGACCGCGCCGCCCATGACGGGCAGGATCAGCGGATTGGAGTCGGACAGTTTCGCGGTAATTTCCGCGGCCATGCGCTCGAGCGCGGCTTTGACTTTTCCTTCCGGACAAATCAGTTCGGCAGAATCGAGAACGCGACGGGCCTCTTGCTTATCCACCTGTACTCCGCTTTCCAGCCGGTTCATTCAGCGAATCGAGGAACATCGAAAAATCAGCGCCGATCTCCGGGTGACGCATGGCGTACAGCACGTTTGCCTTGAGATATCCCAGCTTCGAGCCGCAGTCGTACCGGATGCCCTGGAACTCATAGGCAAGCGCGCGTTGCTCGCCCAGCAGCGCGGCAATGCCGTCCGTCAACTGGATCTCGCCCCCGGTGCCGGGTTTTACCCGTTCCAGGTGCCCGAATATTTCGGGCGTGAGGATGTAGCGCCCGACGACCGCCAGGGTGGATGGTGCCACTTCCGGTTTGGGTTTTTCCACGATGCCAGTAATGCGATACATGCCGCGTTCACCGGGTTCCGTCTTGACGATGCCGTAACTGGAGGTGTCTTCACGCGGAACGTTCTGCACCGCGAGCAGCGAGCAGCGCTCGCTGGCATACACGTCGACCATCTGCTTCATGACGGGCGGATTGCTGTCAATCAGATCGTCGGCCAGGATGACGGCGAAGGGTTCGTTGCCGACCACCGGCCGCGCGCAGAGGATGGCATGGCCCAGGCCGAGGGCTTCCTGCTGGCGCACGTAAATGCAACTGACATGCTTGGGCAGGACATTCTGCGCCTGCTTCAGCAGGGCCAGCTTGCCATGCGATTCCAGTTCGGCCTCGAGTTCGTAAGCCTTGTCGAAATGGTCTTCGATGGCGCGCTTGTTGCGGCCGGTGATGAACACCATCTGGGTGATGCCGGCGGCGACCGCTTCCTCGACGGCGTACTGGATCAGCGGCTTGTCCACCACCGGCAGCATTTCCTTGGAGCTGGCTTTTGTCGCCGGCAGGAAACGCGTGCCCAGTCCCGCGACGGGAAAAACAGCTTTGGTGATCTTGTTCAAATTTTCTCCTGCGGCACCGGTCGGAGTAAGCCGGTCCAGGTTAGGGTTGAAGTAATTTTAGCAACCCTCGTTCGTCCAGCACAGTGACGCCGAGTTCCCGCGCCTTCTCCAGTTTGCTGCCCGGATCCGCGCCGGCGACAACATAGTCCGTCTTTTTCGACACACTGCCCGCCACCTTACCGCCTTTTGCCTCGATGCGCTCCCTGGCCTCGTCACGCGTGAGATTCGGCAGCGTCCCGGTGACCACGAAGGTCTTGGAGGCCAGCGGCAAGGGTGCGGCCCTTATGACGGCGGTCTCGGACCAGGCTACGCCGACCGCGCGCATCTGGGCAATGACATCGCGGTTGCGCGGCTCGCGGAAAAAATGCGCAATGCTCTGCGCGACCACGGGCCCGACGTCGGGCGCTTCCTGCAATTGCGTATCGTCCGCCGCCATCAACGCATCGAGCTTGCCAAAATGCCTGGCCAGGTCCTTGGCGGTCGCCTCTCCCACGTTGCGGATGCCCAAGGCAATGATGAATCGCGGCAGCGTGGTCTTCTTGCTCTTTTCGATGCCTTCGAGCAGGTTTGCCGCCGATTTCTCCGCCATGCGTTCCAGGTTCGAGAGTGTCGCCAGATCAAGGCGGTAAATATCCGCAAGTGTCGTGACCAGCCCCTGGTCGACCATCTGGTCGACCAGTTTTTCCCCCAGGCCTTCGATGTCCATTGCGCGGCGGCCGGCAAAATGAAGCAGGGTCTGCTTGCGCTGCGCCGGGCAAAAGAGTCCGGCGGTGCAACGCGTAACCGCTTCGCCTTCCAGCCTTTCGACCCGGGAGTTGCAGACCGGGCATTGTTCCGGCATGCGGAAAGCCCTCACATCCCCGGGCCGGCGTTCCATGACAACGCTGACGACTTCCGGGATGACATCGCCTGCGCGGCGCACGACCACGTAGTCACCGACGTGGACGTCCTTGCGCCGGACCTCGTCCTCGTTGTGCAGCGTCGCGTTGGTAACGGTCACGCCGCCGACGAACACCGGTGCAAGCCGCGCAACAGGGGTCAGCGCGCCGGTACGGCCGACCTGAACGCCGATGTCCAGCACCTGCGTGATTTCCTCCTGGGCAGGATATTTATGGGCCACGGCGAAACGCGGCGCGCGCGAGACGAATCCCAGATGCACCTGGCTGGCCAGATCGTTCACCTTGTAGACCACGCCGTCGATCTCAAACGGCAACGAGGCCCGGAGGCTTCCAATGCGGCCGTAATAGCCCAGCAGTCCGGCGACGCCTGTCACCACGTCGCGCTCACCGGCAACAGGAAAACGCAGGGACTCGAGATAGTCGAGTTGCCCGCTATGCCGGTCGCGCGGCACATCGCCGCCTTCGGCTTTGCCGATCCCATAGGCAAAGAAGGTGAGGCGACGGCCGGCGGTGATCCGGGAATCGAGCTGGCGCAGCGCTCCTGCCGCGGCGTTGCGGGGATTCGCAAATTCCTTCTCTCCTTTGTCGCGCTGGCCGCTATTCAGGGCGTCGAAATTACGTTTGAGCATCAGGACTTCTCCCCGCACCTCCAGGAACGAGGGAAGGCGTTTGCCTTCCAGCCGCAACGGAATCGCCCGCACGGTGCGCAGGTTCAGGGTGACGTCCTCGCCGGTGAATCCATCACCCCGGGTCGCCCCCATGGAAAAGATACCGTTCTCATATGTCAGGGTTATGGCCAAGCCGTCGAATTTGGGTTCCACGGCATATTCCTGCTCGGCATCGCTTTCCAGTCCCTCCCGCACCCGTCGGTCGAAGGCCTCGACCTCACCAGTCTCGAATGCGTTGTTCAGGGACAACATCGGCGTGACATGCGCAACCGCAGAGAATGCCGGCAACGGGGCCAAGCCGACGCGCTGCGTGGGCGAATCCGGTGTGGCCAGGCCGGGATATTGCTGCTCGAGGTCCTGCAGATCGCGGAACAGCCGGTCGTACTCCGCATCCGGAATGGTCGGCGCGTCCCTGGCGTAGTAGTTATGGTTGGCGAGTTCGAGTTCGCGCCGCAGCCGTTGGGCACGGGCGGTGATCGCGGCAGGCACGGCCATCAGGAGAACAGTCTTAGCGCGAGCGGGCTGCCCGGTTGGATGCCGCGGTGTTCCATGGCGGCGTAGATCGCGCGCAACTGGTTGCGTATCTTGTCCAGGCCGGTGTCGTTGAGCAGCACGCGATTGTCGTCGGCAAGCATGCCGTCCAGCGAATCGGCCATGCTGCGGCTGATCGCGACCATGCGGTCGAAAGCCTTGAGGCCGTTGCCTACCTTCGGCACGTCCAGCAGGAATGTGACGCCCGGCGTAATCATGGAGCGGATCTTGTCGATCAGGAAGGGATCGGATTGCTGGTTGTCGAGCGAGAACAGGCTGCCGCCATGTTCGTCGGCAATATGGAAAACGCCGTCCGGTCCCAAACGGAAACCGGCGGCTTCGGCGAGCGCGCGGATCTTGGTGCCATGGAACATCTGCCCGGTACGGGCAATGACGTTGATGCCCACCACGACGTCCACCTCGGCACAAAATTCATCAAGCTTTGCGGCCTGTTGCAATGCCGGTGCAAATTCGGGCAGATCGGCAATGGCCGACATCTGATGCGCTGACTCGCGCATGGCTGCGCCGAACATCTGCAATTGTTCCTGAGTCACGGGCCCGGACCGGTCCACCAACTGGATCGCCGCCCTTACCGCGGTGTAGCGCGCCGCATCGAGTGTCAGCGGGCCCCATGTCTTGGTCTGGTAGTCGAACCCGCTGTACACGATCCGCCTGCCGAGGCCGACGAGTTGCTGCTGTAGCTTCGCCAAGTGTTCGACCACGACGAATTCGCCGGCGCGCATTTCCACGATGTAGTCCACTTCGGGTTGGGGCAGCGCCGTGTCGAGGGCAACCGGCCGGGTGCGAGGCTCCTGGGACGCCGCTTCAAGCTGCGGCTCCATGCGGGGCTCAATCCTCTGTTCGTGTTCGTCGGCTTGTATAGGGCGCGTCGGAGTCGGCGGCGTGGCGGATGCCTGCTGATCCAGCAGGATGTCGTCATGGCGGCTGACGAAGGACTCCTCCGCGCCACGGCGAAACTGCCGCTCCTGCCACCAGTTGAAAGCGAACACCGACGCCACGACGAGGACGCCCAGCATGCCCAGGCCGATCTGCAGGTCGCTCATGGTCCGGTTTCCTTGCGCAGTCGGCCAGGCAGCAGCATCAGGCGGCCGCTTCCTCGCGCATGCGCAGGGCTTCCTCGACGTCCACGGCCACGACCCGCGACACGCCCTGCTCCTGCATGGTAACGCCGATAAGCTGATTGGCCATTTCCATCGTGATCTTGTTGTGGGTGATGAACATGAACTGGGTATTGCCGGCCATTTTCCTGACCAGGTTGCAGAAACGCTCGGTATTGGTGTCGTCGAGCGGCGCATCCACTTCGTCCAGCAGGCAGAATGGCGCCGGATTGAGCTGGAACATCGAGAATACCAGCGACAGGGCCGTCAGCGCCTTTTCGCCCCCGGACAACAGGTGAATGGACGAGTTGCGCTTGCCGGGTGGTCGGGCGATCACCTGCACGCCGGCGTCGAGAATCTCTTCTCCGGTCATCAGTAGCCTGGCCTCCCCGCCGCCGAACAGGGCCGGGAACATTTCGCCGAAATGCGTGTTGACGGTGTCGAACGTCGCCTGCAGCCGTTCACGGGTTTCCCGGTCGATCTTGCGGATGGCGGTTTCCAGGGTTTCCACAGCCTCCGTCAGGTCCTGGGATTGCGAATCCAGATACTGCTTGCGTTCGCGCGAGCTCGCCAGTTCTTCCAGCGCCGCCAGGTTAACGGCACCCAGGCCGGCGATGTCTTCATTGAGTCGGTTGATCTCGGCCTGCAGCTTGCTCGCCTTCACCCCTTCTTCCAGCAAGGGCAGCAGCGCCGGCTCGTCGGCTCCGGCCTCGTTAAGCTGGAAAGCGTAACTTTCTTCCGACAGGCGCGCCTCCTGTTCTTTGAGCCGCAACTCTCCAATGCGTTCACGCGTTGGCGCCAGCTTCTGCTCCGAAACCATGCGCTCCTGTTCGGTTTCCCGCAACTTCGCATCGGCGCCTTCCAGTTCGTTTCTGGCGTGCTTCAAGGCCTCCTCGCGCCGGGCGCGAAGGCCGAGCTGGGTCTGCAACTGTTCCTGGAACGTCGTTTCGTCCGCCTTGGCGATTTCCGCTGACAGAGCTCCGGCGTCGCTTGCAAGACGCTGAAGTGTCTGAGAAATAACTTCAACTGACGAATCTATATCAATAATTCTATTAGCTATAGTTTTTGTCTGGAATTGCGCTTCCTGATGCTGGCGTTCGAACTGTCGCACCGCCTCCCGGCCACCCTGCAACGCCGATTCGACTTCGTCGAAGGCGACCCGTGCGACCTCGACACCCGCGTTCAGTCCATCCATACCGGTCGCCAGCGCCGCGATTTCCCGGTTGGCCTGGCCTTGCTGAGCGGATTCGCGGTCGAGCTCGGCGTCGATTTCCGCCAGTTCGGCCACGATCTGTTCCCCGCGGGCCTTGAGCCGTTCCGCTTGCTGGGACAGACGCACGTGGTCGATCTTCATCTGGTGATGGTTTTCCTGCAGTTCGCCAACCGTGCGCCGCAGCCTTTCAGCCTCGGCGCGTCGGTCGTCAAACCCGGATTTGCGCGCAACCACTGTGTCCCGCAATGAGGCAACGCTTTCGTCCACCCCGTTGCGCTCGGCGAACAGCGCCTCGATTTCGCGCTGGCGCGAGAGGATGCCGTGAACTTCCGAATCAGCCGCGTGGAAGCTCATGCTGCTTGCCGTGAACATGTGCCCCTGCGCGGTCACCAACAGCGTGCCTGGTGCCAGATTGCGGGCGAGATCCAGGCCTTGGTGCGCATCCGGCAATACATAAACACCGGCCAGCCAGTCCGCCAGGACACTGGAGAGCCTCCCATCCGTGCAAGTGATGTAGTCCGCCAGACGCTCCAGTCCCTGGGGAGCGGGCGTGAAAGCCGCCGCCGTGCCCGCCAACCGGTGGAAAGACACTTTTCCCGGAGGCGCGGCGGACAGCCAGTTGTCTATCTGGGACAGGTCTTCCAGTCCGATACTGTTGAGGCGCTCTCGCAGCACAGCTTCCAGCGCGTCTTCCCAGCCTTCCCTGACGCGCAGGCCCTGCCACAGGTGCGGGGTCCTGCGCAGCTCATGGTTGTCCAGCCACGGTTCGAGGTCGCCCGCGCGGCTGACCTGGTCCTGCAGTGACTGCAGCGCGGTAAGGCGCGCATCGAGCTGATTGAGACGTTGTTGGGTCTGTTCGGCTTCCTGCTCCGCCCCGCGCAGGGCCTCTTCCAGGCCGGGAAGATCGCCCTCGCAGGCCTCAAGCGCCTCCCGCTGTCCGGCGAGCTGGTAAGCCAGTTCGCCGATTTCTTTCTCCAGGCGCACCAGCTCGCTGAGGTTCGGCACTTCCAGGCCGTCCCGTTCTTCTTCAAGGCGGGCGCGCCGGACCGTGAACTGCTGCAGCAGCTTTTCGGTGTGACCCTTGCGCGCAGCCTCCAGTTGAAGCTGCTGTTCGGCCTGGGTGAGGGTCTGGCGTGCCTGCGCGAGCCGGCCCTGCGCCTCCCGATGCGCCTCTTCGGCTGCCGGTAATGCATCCTTGGCCGCCTTCAATTCGCCTTCCAGGGCGGCAAGCTGTTCCTGGGCCAGTACCAGCGACCGTTCGTTCTCGCTGCGCGCGCCCTGCTGGGACTGGCTGCGCTGGCGCTGCTCCATTTCCTGGGCCCGGACCGAGGCCAGCTGCTGCTCCGCGCGGTTACGGCTGTCGCGCAGATGCTGGATCTGCTGTTCGATGCGGGCAATCTCGGCGTTGACTTCGTAGAGCACACCTTGCGCCGCATGCGCCGCATCCGACGCGCTGAAATGTCCGGTGCGCAGGTCTTCGACCCTTTTTTCCGTGTCCCGGAGCCGCGCGGTTTCCGCTTCCAGTTCGATGCCGGCGGCCTCGATATCGCGGGCGATCCGGGCGTGCTGGATGCCGGCGTCGCGCTTGCGCAGCAGCCACAAGAGCTGCTGAGTGCGCTTGAGCCCCGCTTCGAACTCACGATAGCGGGCGGCCTTCTCGGCCTGCGACTCCAGGTGCTCGAGCTGCTTGCCAAGTTCCAGGCGAATGTCCTCCACGCGCAACAGGTTCTCGCGGGTGTCTTCCAGGCGCAGTTCGGTTTCGCGGCGGCGCTCGCGGTATTTCGACACGCCGGCCGCTTCTTCGAGGAAGTTTCTCAGATCCTCGGGACGCGCTTCGATGATGCGCGAGATCATGCCCTGCTCGATGATCGCGTAGCCGCGCCCGCCCAGCCCGGTGCCGAGGAAGATGTCGGAGACGTCCCGCCGACGCACATGCATGTTGTTGAGGAAGTAGGACGACTCCCCTTCGCGCTCGAGCACGCGCTTGACCGAAATCTCGGAGTATTGCGCCCAGGGTCCGGTGAGCTTGCCGAGGCTGTTGTCGAAAATGAGTTCGACGCTGGCGCGGCCGACCGGCTTGCGTTCGCCGGAGCCGTTGAAAATCACGTCCTGCATGCTTTCGCCGCGCAACTGCTTCGCGGACGACTCGCCGAGCACCCAGCGCACGGCGTCGATTACATTGGACTTGCCGCAGCCGTTCGGACCCACGACCCCGACCAGTTGGCCGGGCACGGGGATGTGTGTGGGGTCAACAAAGGACTTGAAACCAGCGAGCTTGATGTGGGTGAGGCGCACTATTCGGGACTTTATAAAGGCTTATAATTTCAACGGATATCCATAAAACAAGCGCCTGGGGCCCAAAGTTGAGGACCAGGCGCACGTTTTTTCCGCTCGTATTTTAACAACGTAATCGCCCCCCGAGAAATGCCGAGTAAACCTTCATCGAAGCTGGAAACCTTTCCCAATCCCAATTCGTCCCGGGATTACCTGATTCATATGGAGATTCCGGAATTCACCTGTCTTTGCCCGAAAACCGGACAGCCCGATTTCGCCACTTTGCTGCTCGACTACATTGCGGACGCGAAATGCATCGAACTGAAAAGCCTGAAGCTCTACGTCTGGTCCTACCGCGACCAGGGCGCATTCCATGAGGCGGTGACCAACAGAATTCTCGACGACCTGGCCACCGCAATCCGGCCGCGTTTCATGCGCCTCACGGCGCGCTTCTACGTTCGCGGCGGCATTTTCACCACCGTGGTGGCCGAGCATCGCAAGAAAGGCTGGAAGCCGGCGCCACGCGTCGCGCTGGAAGATTTCGAGCCCGCCGCGAGCGTTCGCTGAGAGGCTCGCGGATTCCTTCTGGACAGCGGATTTGCCGCTGGTAATTTGTACTTTTGCGCCTACGATCCCCCCTTTATAATTCCTGCGGTTTTAGCCGGCAGGCGCCACACAGGCAGACAACGCAGATCCGAATGAATCCGAACCTGGAAAAGCTGCAACCCTATCCGTTCCAGAAGCTGGCGGCACTGCTCGCCGGTGCCAGGGCCACCGGCGACCTGCGCCCGATCAGCCTGTCCATCGGCGAACCCAAGCACGCCACCCCGCAGTTCATTCTCGACGCCCTGACCGAGAACCTTGGCGGATTGTCGAGCTATCCGGCAACCCTGGGCAGCGAAGCGCTGCGTGCTGCGATTGCCGGATGGATCGAACGCCGGCATCGGGTGCCGCCGCTGGATTCGGCGAAGCAGGTGCTGCCGGTGCTCGGCAGCCGCGAGGCCCTGTTCGCATTCGCGCAATCCGTGGTGGACGCATCGGCCGGCAAGCCCGTCGTGGTAGCGCCGAACCCGTTCTACCAGATCTACGAAGGGGCCGCCCTGCTCGCAGGCGCCGAGCCGCAGTTCCTGAACACGCTGCCGGAAAAGCGCTTCGCCATGGATTTCCAGCAACTGCCGGAATCGGTTTGGCAGCGCACCCAACTCATATATGTGTGTTCGCCGGCGAATCCCACGGGCGCCGTGATGGCGATGGCGGAATGGGAGCAGTTGTTCGACCTGTCCGATCGCCACAATTTCATCATCGCTTCCGATGAATGCTATTCGGAGATTTATTTCGACGAGCAACAGCCACCGCTGAGCGGGCTGGCGGCGGCGCATCGCCTGGGCCGCGCCGGCTATCCGCGGCTGGTAAGTTTCGGCAGCCTGTCGAAGCGTTCAAACGTGCCGGGGATGCGCTCGGGGTTCGTTGCCGGCGATGCGGAGATCCTGAAGAAATTCCTGCTGTACCGCACCTACCATGGCAGCGCCATGGGCACCGCGATCCAGGCCGCCAGCGCCAAAGCCTGGCAGGACGAGGAACACGTCCGTGACAACCGCAGGCTTTACCGGGAGAAGTTCGACAAGGTGGTGTCGATCCTGGCGGAAGTCATCGACCTGTCCCTGCCCGACGCGGCCTTCTATCTCTGGCTGCGTACGCCCATTGACGACACTGAATTCGCTAAACGCTTGTTCGAACAATATAATGTCTCTGTCGTGCCGGGCAGTTACCTGGCCAGGGAAGTGCGTGGCGTGAATCCCGGCAGGAACTTCGTACGCATAGCGCTGGTGGCTCCGGTTGAGGACTGCGTGGAAGCGGCGCAGAGGCTGAAACAGTTTTACGCTCAACTTTTACAAGGGAAAAACAAGAATGACGGATCTGCAGTCGGTCATCGAGAAAGCGTTCGATAACCGCGCCAATATCTCTCCGAAGAACGCCGAGCCCGCACTCAAGGAAGCTGTCGCCGAAGCCATCAGCGGTCTGGATGCCGGTCGGCTGCGCGTGGCGGAAAAATCGGGATCGGACTGGATCACGCACCAGTGGCTCAAGAAAGCCGTGCTCCTCTCGTTCCGGCTGGAGGATAACCAAGTCATCCGCGACGGCTACACCAACTATTTCGACAAGGTCCCCGCGAAGTTCGCCGACTACGGCGACGCGGATTTTCGCGCGGGCGGCTTCCGGGTCGTTCCCAACGCCGTGGCGCGCCGCGGATCCTTCATCGCGAAGAACGTGGTGCTCATGCCCTCGTTCGTGAACATCGGCGCCTACGTGGACGAAGGCACGATGGTCGACACCTGGGCGACGGTGGGTTCCTGCGCCCAGATCGGCAAGAACGTGCACCTCTCCGGCGGTGTGGGGATCGGCGGCGTGCTGGAACCCGTACAGGCGAACCCCACTGTGATCGAAGACAACTGTTTCGTCGGCGCCCGCTCGGAAGTTGTAGAGGGCGTCATCGTCGGCGAAGGCTCGGTGATATCGATGGGCGTGTACATCGGCCAGAGCACGAAGATCTTCAACCGGGAGACCGGCGAAACGAGTTACGGGCGGATTCCACCCGGCTCGGTCGTGGTGTCCGGCAACCTGCCCTCGGCGGACGGAAAGTACAGCCTTTACTGCGCGGTCATCGTCAAGCAGGTCGACGCCAAGACCCGCGCCAAGACCAGCATCAATGAGCTCCTCCGTGGCATCTAGTTTCCGGAGCCCGCAGATCGTGCCGTGCGGATCGGCATGACCGTCTAATCGATCGAGGCCACCATGTTCCTCACCCCGTTGTTCAAGCTGATGGCGGAAAAGCAGGCTTCCGACCTGTTCATCTCCGCCGGCGCGCCGGTATCCATCAAGATCCTCGGCAACATCATGCCGGTCAATGCGCAGATGATCGATCCCGAGGCCGCTCGCAAGATCGCCTACGAGATCATGACCGACAAGCAGGTGCGCGAGTTCGAGGAAACCATGGAGATGAACTTCTCCTACGTGGTCCCGGACATCGGCCGTTTCCGCGTGAACATCTTCCGCCAGCGCGGCAACGTCGCCATGGTGGTGCGCTTCCTCAAGAGCGGCACGCCGGGCATCGACAAACTCAAGCTGCCCGCCATACTCAAGGAACTGGTCATGGAGAAGCGCGGCTTCGTCGTCGTGGTGGGCTCCACCGGATCGGGCAAGTCGACCACCCTGGCGGCGATGATCGAGCACCGCAATGCGCTCAAGGCCGGCCACATCCTGACCATCGAGGATCCGATGGAGTTCGTGTTCCGCAACGACAAGTGCGTGATCAACCAGCGCGAAGTCGGCACCGACACCCGATCCTACGAGAATGCGCTGGTCAACGCGATGCGCGAAGCGCCCGACATGATGATGATCGGAGAAATCCGCGACCGCCAGACGCTCCAGCACGCGCTGCTTTACGCCCAGACGGGCCACCTTTGCATCTCGACCCTGCACGCGAACAACAGCTACCACGCGCTGAACCGCATCATCAACTTTTTCCCTTATGAGGCGCGCACTTCGCTGCTCTCGGACCTGGCCATCAGCCTGAAGGCGATCATTTCCCAGCGCCTGGTGAAGGCCAACGACGGCACGCAGGTGGCGGCGGTTGAAGTGATGCTCAACACCAAACACGTCGCCGAACTCATCAAGAAGGGCGAAATCGACCAGATCAAGGACGCGATGGAGCAAAGCCTTTCCCCCGGGTCGAAGACCTTCGAACAGGCCCTGTTCGATCTGTTCATGGCGGGAACGGTGTCCAAGGACGAGGCCCTGAAGAACTCGGATTCCGCAACCAACCTGTCCTGGCTTATCAACAACTACGAGCAGAAGGCCGCCGGCAAGATTGGCGACAGTCCCACCAGCCGCATTTCGATCAAGCCCGGTGCCGGCTATTCGCTCAGCGAGATCAAGCTGAACATGGATACCGACAACAAGTGAACCCGCGATCTGGTGGTCAATGCTGATGCCGGATTCCGCAACAGGGTCCGCGGCAACCTTCGATCTGGCGCGTGAACTGATTTCGCGCAGTTCGGTCACGCCCAACGATGCGGGCTGCCAGGAAGTTGTACGGCAGCGCCTGATCCACGTCGGTTTCAAGGCCGAACCGATGCGCTTCGGCGATGTCGATAATCTCTGGATACGGCGCGGCACTACGGCACCGCTGGTCTGCTTCGCCGGCCATACCGACGTGGTCCCGACCGGACCGCTCGACCAATGGCTCTCGGATCCGTTCAAACCCGAGGTGCGCGATGGCGTCATGTACGGACGCGGCGCCGCCGACATGAAATCCTCGATAGCCGCATTCGTCACTGCCGTGGAGCGGTTCGTCACTGAACATCCCGATCATGCCGGCTCCATCGCCCTGCTCATCACCTCCGACGAGGAAGGCATCGCGACGGACGGCACCGTAAAAGTGGTCGAAAAACTGAAGGCGCGCGGCGAACTACTCGACTATTGCATCGTCGGCGAACCGTCTTCGGTCGATCGCCTCGGCGACACCATGAAAAATGGCCGCCGCGGGTCGCTTTCCGGCGAACTGCTGGTGCGCGGGGTGCAAGGCCACATCGCCTATCCCCAGCTCGCGCGCAATCCCATCCATCTGTTCGCGCCAGCCCTGGCCAAACTCGCGGCGGCGGAATGGGACGAGGGCAATGAATACTTTCCGCCCACTACCTGGCAGATTTCCAATATTCACGCGGGGACTGGCGCCAACAATGTGATCCCGGGCGACCTGAAGGTGTCCTTCAATTTCCGCTTTTCCAGCGTCAGCAGCGTCGAGTCGCTCAAGCACCGGGTCCATACGATCCTCGACCGGTACGGGTTCGACTACAAGCTCGACTGGTGGCTGTCCGGAAATCCTTTCATCACGCCCCGCGGCAGGCTGGTGGATTGCCTGAGCCGTGCCGTCGAGGGTGAACTCGGCTATCGACCGGAGTTGTCCACCAGCGGCGGCACGTCCGACGGCCGCTTCATTGCCCAGATCTGCCCGGAACTGGTCGAACTCGGTCCGATCAACGCTTCGATCCACAAACTGAACGAACACATCGCGCTGGCTGATCTGGATGCGCTGTCGCGCATTTACCAGCGGGCACTCGCGGACCTGCTGCTGGATGTTCGCTGAGGCCGCCGGGCACCTGCGCACGCTGCGCGACTGGCTGCGTTTCGCCGTCAGCCAGTTCAGCGCCGCCGGACTCGCCTACGGCCAGGGCAGCACCAACGCCTACGACGAAGCCGCTTATCTCATCCTCCACACGCTGCACCTGCCGCTGGACCGGCTCGAGCCTTACCTCGATGCCGCGCTGACTCCCCAGGAAGCCCAGGCAGTTGCGAATGTGCTGCAAAGGAGAATCGATGAGCGCATTCCCGCCGCCTATCTGACCAACGAAGCCTGGCTAGGGGAGTTCCGCTTCTATGTCGACCAGCGGGCAATCGTGCCCCGGTCCTACATCGCGGAAGTGCTGCCACAGGGATTGGAGCCCTGGCTGGGCGATGGCACGGTAAATCGCGCGCTGGACCTGTGCACGGGCTCAGGATGCCTTGCCGTGTTGCTGGCGCTCGCGTTTCCGGATGCGGAAGTGGATGCGACCGAGCTGTCAGCCGATTCCATTGAAGTCGCGAAAAGGAACGTCGCCGACTATGCGCTCGGGAAACGCGTCCATTTGCACAAGGGTGACTTGTTTGCCGGCCTGCGGGGACCTTATCAGGTCATCATCTCCAACCCGCCTTACGTGAATGCGGAATCCATGGCGCGGTTGCCCGCAGAATTCAGGGCAGAGCCCGCAGCCTCGCTGGCTGCGGGTCAGGACGGGCTGGATATCGTGCGCCGGATCCTGGCGGAAGCGGGTTCAAGGCTCGCGAAGACAGGCGTACTGGTGGTCGAGATCGGCCACAACCGCGATGCGCTGGAGCAGGCCTATCCGGACCTGCCGTTCACCTGGCTCGAGACTTCGGGCGGTGACGGTTTTGTGTTCCTGTTGAACGCCGCGGAGTTGAACGCCGGGGAGTTGAACGAGTAGGGGCGGGTTCGCCAGGTTCGTCGTCTTCCAGCGCCGGGCTGCCCACCCAGTCCAGCAGCATCTTGATGTCCGCTTCCTTGAGTTCGACCCACTCGCCCCGCTTCAGGCGCGGCGGCAGGTCGACGATCCCGAAGCGCACGCGCATCAGCCGGCTCACCTGGATGCCGAGGGCTTCGAACATGCGGCGCACCACCCGGTTGCGGCCTTCCTTGAGAATGACGCGATACCAGCGGTTGCGGCCCTCGCCACCCTGTTCGTCGAGTTGATCGAACTTCGCGTCGCCATCCGACAGCCGTACGCCCTTCTTGAGTTCCGCGACCTGCGCCGGACTCAATACCCCGAACAACCGCACCGCATACTCGCGCTCGACTTCGAAGCGGGGGTGCATCAGGCGGTTCGCGAGTTCGCCGGAGGTGGTGAAGATCAGCAGCCCGCCGGTATTGAAATCGAGACGACCGATGGCCAGCCATTTGGCGCTGCGGATCACCGGCAGCTTCTCGAACACGCTGCGGCGGCCCGCGGGATCGTCACGGCTGACGATCTCGCCTTCCGGCTTGTGATAGAGGATGACGCGCGGCAGGCGCGTCGTGACCTGGAACTTGATCTGACGGCGGCCGACCTGGATCTGGTCCTCGGTCGTCACGCGCGATCCCAGTGTTGCAACCGCGCCGTTGACCTTGACCTTGCCGGTCTTGATGATTTCCTCCATGGCGCGCCGCGAGCCCAGGCCCGCCTGCGCCAGCACTTTCTGCAGCTTCTGCGAACGGTCGGGCGCTGCGGGTGGCGGTGCCGCCGGGGGCTTTGGCGGCCGCCTGCCACCGGCACCGGATTTCCGGCCCTGACCCTTCGCCACAGCCGGCGTGCTTTTCGGTGTGCGCCTGGACGAGGCGCGGCGCTGCTTGACCGGTTCGGGCGCGGCGGACACTAAGCTGGTCTCCGTTCGATTACCGCCTGTGCCAGCGTGCCACTGTCCACGTGTTCCAATTCCCCTCCCACTGGTAATCCCCTGGCAATGCGCGTCACTTTGATTCCTCGCGGCGTCAGCAACTCGCCGATGTAATGGGCCGTAGCTTCACCCTCGACCGTGAAATTGGTCGCAAGGATGGTTTCCCTGACCGTTCCACCCAGCGCGCGTTTGACCAGCCGGTCGAGATGGATGTCCTTCGGGCCGATTCCGTCCAGGGGCGAAAGCCGGCCCATCAGGACGAAGTAGTGGCCGTTATAAACCTGCGCCTGTTCCATCATCAACAGGTCCGCGGGCGTTTCGACCACGCACAACAGGGCATGGTCCCGGCGCGACGAACGGCACAGTTCACAGACTGCTTCTTCGGTGAAGTTATTGCAACGTTCGCAGTGGCGGACCAGAGAAACCGCCTGCTCCAGCGCATTCCCCAGGCGCTTCGCGCCCGGATGATCCCTCTGCAACAGATGGAAGGCCATGCGCTGCGCCGACTTCGGGCCGACCCCGGGGAGGCAGCGCAAGGCTTCGATCAGTTCTTTCAGGCTCGATGGTGTTTTCATTTGGGAGCGAACAGTGAACGGTAATTTAGTGAGCGGTGTATTAGTGAGCGGTGAACGGTGAACAGCGAACGGTAAGAACAAGATCTGTCCATCATCTGATCTTCACTCTTCACTGTTCACTGTTCGCCATTCACTGTTCACCGCCTCCTGTTCACTAGAAAGGAAGCTTCATCCCGGGCGGCAGGCCGAATCCGGACGTCAGCGAGCCCATCTTTTCCTGGGTGGCGGTCTCGACCCGGCGCACGGCATCGTTCATGGCGGCGGCAATCAGGTCTTCCAGCATGTCCTTGTCGTCGCCCATCAGGCTGGGATCGATGTTGACGCGCTTGACGTCGTGGCGGCCGGTCATCAGCACCTTGACCATGCCGGCGCCCGCCTGCCCTTCCACTTCCATCATGGCGATCTCTTCCTGCGCCTTCTTCAGATTTTCCTGCATCTGCTGGGCCTGCTTCATGAGGCCCGACAACTGTCCCTTCATCATGGTGGTGTCCTTTACTGAACCGGTTTGATCGTGGAATCGTTCACTCGCGCGTCGAAATTCTCGACCAGTTCGCGCACGAACGGATCGGTGTCGATAGATTCGATCGCCTTGGCCAGCTTGGCCTGGCGTTCCTGGTTTTCAATTTCGGTCGGCGTCTTTCCGCCTCCGCCGGGTGTTATTTTCAGCCGGATCCTGCGCCCGAAAAATTCCTCCAGGGCCGCCTGCAGCTTGTCCGTGTAGGCCTTTTCCAGGAGGTGCTTGTGCGCTTCCGGCACGGCCAGTTCAAGAATGTCGCCCTCGAGTTTCCTGAACTCGCAATTGTCGGCCAGCATGCGGGCCATGCCGCCCACCTTGATTTTGCCCACCAGGGTGCGCCAGTCGGCAAGCTCGCGATCGATTGCGCCGGCAACTGCTGCCGCAAGGGGCGCGGCGCGCGGTGGCGCCGCCGCGGCTGGTGCAATGGCGGCAGACGCAGGTTTCACTGCCGGTCTGCTGGTGGCTTCGCGGCCGCCAGCAGTAGCGGCGCTACCCGGCTCCATCGGCAGGAAGGCCAGCATGCGCATCAGGGTCATGGTGAACCCGGCGAACTCGTCCGGCGCCAGGCCCAGGTCGCGGCGGCCATGGATGGCGATCTGATACAGCAACTGCACGTCTTCCTCGCTGAATCCTTTTGCCAGTTCGAACAGCGTATCGCGTTCGGGTTCGTCCTCCTGCAGCGCGTCCGGCACAGTCTGCGCCAGCGCGACACGATGCAGCAGGGTCGCCAGTTCCTGGAGGGCCGAATCGAAGGAAAGGCTGCGCGAGGCGATGCGATCGGCTTCGGCCAGAAGTGCGGGCCCGTTTCCTGCGATCAGCGCCTTGAGTAACGAAAACAGATAAGCTCGATCAACCACCCCGAGCATCTCGCGAACCGAGGTCTCCTCGACCTTGCCGGCACCGTGGGCGATGGCCTGGTCGAGTAATGACAGCGCGTCGCGCATGCTGCCCTCTGCCGCGCGCGCGATCAGGTTCAGCGCAGGGACTTCGAAAGCGACACCCTCCTTGCCCAGTACGTTTTCCATCTGCCCCCGGATCTGCGGCGGCGGGATCTGCTTCAGGTTGAACTGCAGGCAGCGCGACAAAACGGTGACCGGGATTTTCTGCGGATCGGTGGTGGCCAGGATGAACTTGACGTGCGCGGGCGGTTCTTCCAGGGTTTTGAGCATCGCGTTGAAAGCCGAGCGCGACAGCATGTGGACTTCGTCGATGATGTAGACCTTGAAACGGCCGGAGGTCGGGGCATACATCGCACCCTCCAGCAGTTCGCGCATGTTATCGACCTGGGTGTTCGAAGCGGCATCCAGTTCGATGAGGTCGACAAAGCGGCCGGCGTCGATTTCTGTGCAGGCGCCGCACTTGCCGCAGGGCGTGGCGGACACGCCGCTCTCGCAGTTGAGCGCCTTGGCGATGATGCGCGCCAGGGTGGTTTTGCCGACACCGCGCGTGCCGGTCAGGAGATAGGCATGGTGCAGGCGGTTCTGCGTGAGCGCGTTGCTGATCGCCCGCACCACGTGCTCCTGGCCGACCAGTTCCGCGAAACTCCTGGGACGCCACTTCCGGGCGAGCGCTAAAGTCACTTTATTTCCGAATCACCAATCGTCTGTTGCAGGACACTACCGCAAAGCGAACGTCCCGGGAGCCGTCCGGAACGTCCGCCGCGTTGGGGTGGCGAGCCTTACCCCCGGCACTTGCAGAGAATAGCTGTGGCTGCTTCCTTCCGGACCTGACCAGGTTCACTACCATGCAATGCGGGGAGGCCCGCCATTGAACTGCAAGGTGCGAGGGACGAGGGACGAGGGACGAGGTGAAACTGGACAAAACGCTCACCTCACTCCTCACCCCCTCACTCCTCACGCCGTTGTCACTGGAATCCTTCCTATCTTCCCCTGCCATTCACGTGGACCCGTCTGATGCACGGACGTTCCGCTTGCATCGACGGCCACGGTGACCGGCATGTCTTTCACGTCGAATTCGTAGATGGCTTCCATGCCCAGGTCGGCGAAAGCTACGACCCTGGAGGATTTGATCGCCTGGGAAACCAGGTAAGCCGCGCCACCGACCGCCATCAGGTAGACCGCCTTGTGCTTGCGGATGGCCTCGATCGCCACCGGGCCGCGCTCCGCCTTGCCGATCATGCCGATCAGGCCGGTCTTCGACAGCATCATCTCGGTAAATTTGTCCATGCGGGTCGCGGTTGTCGGTCCTGCGGGCCCCACCACTTCATTGCGGACCGGATCCACCGGGCCGACGTAGTAGATGAACCGGTTGGTGAAATCCACGCCGGCCGGCAGGCCTTCTCCTTTGGCCAGCAGGTCCTGGATGCGCTTGTGGGCGGCATCCCGGCCGGTCAGGATCTTGCCATTCAACAGCAGGGTTTCGCCCGGCTTCCAGCTCCCAACCTCTTCGCGAGTCACCTTCGCCAGGTCCACGCGCCGCGACGACGGCGACGGCACCCATTGCACATCCGGCCATTCCTTCAGGTCCGGCACTTCCAGCCTCGCTGGGCCGCTGCCGTCCAGGGAAAAATGCACATGTCGGGTCGCGGCGCAATTCGGGATCATCGCCACCGGCAGCGATGCCGCGTGGGTCGGATAGTCGAGGATTTTCACGTCCAGCACCGTGGTCAGTCCGCCCAGCCCCTGCGCGCCGATGCCCAGCGCATTGACCTTGTCACAGAGTTCGATTCGCAATTCCTCGATGCGGTTCTTCGGGCCCCGCAGTTTGAGCTCGTGCATGTCGATGGGTTCCATCAGCGCTTCCTTGGCCAGCACCATGGCCTTTTCGGCACTGCCGCCGATACCGATGCCGAGCATGCCAGGCGGACACCAGCCCGCGCCCATGGTCGGCACCGTCTTCATGACCCAGTCTACGATGCTGTCCGAGGGATTCAGCATGACGAATTTCGCTTTGTTCTCCGAACCGCCGCCCTTGGCGGCGATCCGGATGTCGATGCCGTCTCCTGGCACGACTTCCATGTGGATGACCGCCGGCGTGTTGTCGCGGGTGTTCTTGCGGCCGCCGGCCGGGTCGGCCAGGATCGAGGCGCGCAGCTTGTTGTCCGGATTCAGGTAGGCGCGTCGCACACCTTCGTTGATCATGTCGGACACGCCCATGGTCGCGCCCTGCCAGTTCACGTTCATGCCGATGCGCACGAACGCGACCACGATTCCCGTGTCCTGGCAGATCGGGCGCTTGCCTTCCGCGCACATGCGCGAATTGGTGAGGATCTGGGCGATGGCATCGCGTGCGGCGGCGGACTGCTCCAGTTCGTAGGCACGCGCAAGGGACCGGATGTAGTCCATCGGGTGATAGTACGAGATGTACTGGAGCGCGTCGGCGACGCTGTCGATCAGGTCCTGCTGGCGGATCGTGACCATCGAAGGAAATGCCCGGAAGCTAGTGCGCGGCGCGCGGCGTACTGGTCAAGCGGTCAGTATACGCCATGGCCAGAGCCGAGACCACGAACGTCAGGTGGATAACCACCTGCCACTTGATGATCGCCTCGGGCAAATGCTGGGCATTGATGAACGTTTTCAGAAGATGGATCGACGAGATGCCGATGAGCGCGGTGGCCAGCTTGACCTTGAGCACGCCGGCATTGACGTGGGACAGCCATTCGGGCTCGTCAGGATGCCCTTGCAGATTCAGCCGCGACACGAAGGTCCGTAAGCCCCGACGATGACCATGATCAGCAGGTTGGCGATCATGACCACGTCGATCAGGCCCAGGACCAGCGCAACCGGCTGCACCGCGCGTGAAGAGCGTATGCACGGTCACGGTACACCAGGCTCGGCGCGAGATATTTCACTTGCGTTCTGTTGAAGCAACTCACGGAGTGCGTGAATCTCGGAGCGCATTTCGGCGAGTTCTCGCCTCAGATCGGCCTCGGGTGAGGCATTGGTACGCTCGACGTCGATCTCGCGCGTGTGTTCACTCTGCATCGATGTCACCACGACGGCGATGAATAGATTGAGCATGGTGAACGTCGACACCAGGATAAATATGACGAAGAACAGCCACGCGATGGGATAGACCTCCATGACCGAGCGGGCGATATCCGCCCAGCCTTCCAGCGTCATGATTTGGAATAGGGTATAAACGCTTCCGCCGAGCGTGCCGAACCATTGCGGGAAGTGCTCCGCGAAAAGCTTGGTTGCGATCACGGCGAAAACATAGAGAATCACCGAAATAATGCCGATCACCGAGCCAAGACCGGGGATCGCGGCGAGCAGTCCTCCCGCCACACGGCGCATGCTCGGCACCATTGAGATCATGCGCAGCACCCGCAGCACCCGTAGCGCCCGCAGCACGGCCACTGGTCCTGTCGCCGGTATGAGCGCGACGCTGACCACGATAAAGTCGAACACGCTCCAGGGGTCACGAAAAAAGCGGCCCCTCCAGATGGCAAGCTTCAGTCCGATCTCCACCACGAATACCGCAAGAATTGCGCGGTCGGAAGCGACCAGCACGGAGCCCAACCGAGCCATGATGGCTTCGCTCGTTTCAAGGCCAAGAATCACGGCGTTGATGAGAATGAGCGTGATCAGTACAGCTTGCGAAGGCCACGATTCAATGTGCCGCGCGAGCGTCCCCCGCCAGCCGGGAAGTGTGTCTATCTCGATGCGCATCAGGTATCTCCGCCCTTGCGGGTGTCTGCGGCCGGCCTGAGCAGACTGGCCACGATGGAAATTGCGAGAATCGCGAAAACTGTGCCGAGCATCCAGGGGATGGGGATTTTGTAAAGGTCAATGATCAGCATCTTCACGCCGATGAACATGACGATCAGCGCCAGACTATAGTTGAGAAGGTGAAAGCGCTCGGCCATGTCGGAGAGCAGGAAGTACATCGCCCGCAGGCCGAGGATCGCGAAGATGTTCGAGGTGAAGACGACGAACGGGTCCGTGGTGACGGCAAAGATCGCCGGGATGCTGTCGACGGCGAAAATCAGGTCAGTGACCTCGACCAGCACCAGCACGAGAAACAGCGGTGTCGCGTAGCGCAATCCGTCCTTCATGACGAAGAAGCGCTCACCGTGGTATGCCTCGGTGACACGCATGTGATTGCGAATCCAGCGAATCACCGGATTCTTCGCCAGATCCGGTTTCTGATCGCCGAACAAAAACATCTTTACGCCGGTGGCGAGCAGGAACAAGCCGAAGACGTAGAACATCCAGTCAAACTTCTCGATCAGCAGTACGCCGAGATAGATGAGGATCGCCCGCATCAGGATTGCGCCAACTACGCCGTAGAGAAGCACACGCTTCTGAAACTCCGGCGGCACGGCGAAGTACGTGAAGATCGTCACCCAGACGAAGACGTTTTCAGTCGCGAGTGCCTTTTCGATCAGGTAGCCGGTAACGTACTCGATGGTCTTCGCGTTGGCGACCTCGCGACCGTGGGTGCCGTCGACGTACCACCAATACCAGCCTGCAAACACCATGGCCGCGACGAACCACACCACGGCCCAGGCAAGCGCCTCGCCGACGGGCACCTTATGCTGACCCTTCGCCTTGAGAAGTACGAAATCGAGGACCAGAAATACGACGACGAGCAGGCTGAATCCGAGGTAAAGGATCGGCGAGCCGGTATGTGCGACTTCTGTCATCAATGGTTCCTCACAATGCTGCAGGCTGTACGTGCGTCAAAAGGGGTGCCGGCGGCGCGATACTTTTTATGGTTCTTCATCGATTCTGCTGTGATTTTTAACTGGTTCGCGCAGAATCCAGTTTTTCATATTTCTCATCGACACCATGAAAGACACTGCGCTGTACGAGCACCTTCTTGGACTGAAAACACCTTGGGCGGTCAAGTCGGTGGACCTTTCGCTGACAGAGCAGCGTGTTGTGGTTGAGGTTGTTCTCAGACGAGGCCAGGTGTGGGCTGACCCCACCGACGACACCAAGAGAGCGCACGTCAACGGCTGGAGCGAACGCCAGTGGAGACACTTGGAT
>Ga0163151_10000083_pt1 | contig 155223 bp, 203 predicted proteins | sample OliLakLV19MP5IB2_FD_145596 | JGI IMG/M metagenome (GOLD analysis project Ga0163151, IMG submission 145596) | Freshwater microbial mat bacterial communities from Lake Vanda, McMurdo Dry Valleys, Antarctica - Oligotrophic Lake LV.19.MP5.IB-2 | ecosystem: Environmental > Aquatic > Freshwater >...
CAGACAGGTTAGCCCCAGACAGGATAGCCCCAGACAGGTCAGCCCCAGACAGGATAGCCCCAGACAGGATAGCCCCAGACAGGTCAGCCCCAGTCAGGTTTGTCCAAGACAGGTCAGCCCTAGTCAGGTTTGCCCTAGTCAGGTTTGCCTTGGCCAGGTTTGCCTTAGTCAGGTTTGCCCTAGTCAGGTTTGCCCCAGACAGGCTTGCCCCAGACAGGTTTGCCTCAGACAGGTCAGCCTTGGTCAGGTTTGCCTCGAACAGGTTTGCCTGAGACAGTTTTGCTTTAGCCAGGAAAGCCCTAGACAGGTTTGCCCCAAGAAGGTAGGTCCCAGACAGGTTTGCCCCGCGTAGGTCAACCCCAGTCAGGTTTGCCTGAGACAGGTCAGTCCAAGACATATTTGCCTCAGACAGGTTTGCCCCAGTCAGGTTTGCTAAAGTCAGGTCAACCTTAGCCAGGTTTGCCCCGCGTAGGTCAACCCCAGACAGGTTTGCCCTTTCGCCACTTTCTCCACCTTTTAAAAATATAGCGTGTAGTTTAAGGATGTTATCTAAAATTTGCTTATTCATAGTCACCTCTTTACTATACAATGCATTGACGGTGCCAAACATAACTACGTGATATCATTAGATGCTAAACTTCAATACCGATTATTGTTTGGTCAATTGTTCAATGCCTAAACAGTGCCTTTTGTATAACTTTTTAGCGTCAATGAAGGTATCAGCGCAATCCCAAGCAACTCTAACACCATTTTTGTGGTTATACGTTCTAACATGATAGCAATCATGCTCCATCCAAAGCGTTACCCTGTAACCCTTTTTTTCTTTTTCTTGCAAGTATCCGCATGAGAGTTCATATTTTGACAGCATAATGCCCCTTTGTTAAATTAAGTTACATTCTTTTTCTAAAACGGCTTCATGTTTAAAAAAAATACATTGAAAGTCTGACGTTATAACATTGCTTGCATGATACACACTAAGCCTAAAGCCAAGATCTGTTAAATTGTACAGTTCTTTAGAATTAAACCATTTTGCAAATTGCTCAAGAGAAATAAAGCCAAAAACATGGTAGGGATCATTTCCAAGACGTGATTCCAAATGCTTATTTAGCCCATCATCATAAGGCCCAGGACAGCCCGTTTCAAAGCTGTGCGTCCTAGTTGTCCATTCGGATACCCCATGCCCTACGATAGGGAAACTCCCACAATACGGCCCTAGCCCGTTTTTTTCCACGCGATACACTGTCACACAATCTAAAAACCTAATCATATTCGCTCCCTAAATTTACTTATCGGCCAGGATAGTATCAGTCAGGATAGTATCAGTCAGGTTTGCCCCGCGAAGGTTTGTCCCGAACAGGTCAGCCCCGATCAAGTTTGCCTTGGTCAGGTCAGCCCCAAACAGGACGGCCCAAGTCAGGTCAGCCCCGCGTAGGTTTGCCCCAGACAGGCTTGCCTGAGACAGGTTTGCCTCGAACAGGTCAGCCTTAGCCAGGTTTGCCCCGCGTAGGTTTGCCCCAGACAGGTTTGCCTTGGTCAGGTCAGCCCCAAACAGGTCAGCCTCAGACAGGTCAACCCCAGACAGGTCAGCCCTAATCAGGTTTGCCCCAGCAAGGTTTGCCCCAGTCAGGAAAGCCCCAGTCAGGTTTGCCCTGGCCAGGTCAGCCCCGAATAGGTTTGCCCCAGACAGGTTTGCTAAAGCCAGGTCAGCCTTGAACAGGAAAGCCCCAGACAGGTCAGCCTTAGTCAGGTCAGCCCCGAACAGGATAGCCCCAGTCAGGTTTGCCCCAGATAGGTTTGCTAAAGCCAGGTCAGCCCCGTAAAGGTTTGCCCCGGTCAGGTTTGCCCTTTCCCCAGCCTTTTCACCTTTTAAAAACATAGCGTGTAGTTTAAGGATGTTATCTAAAATTTGCTTTTTCATAGTCACCTCTTAACTATACAATGCATTGACGGTGCCAAACATAACTACGTGATAACATTAGATGCTAAAAAACACTTTTGTAGAACTTTTAGACAATCGTACAATACCTGACCACTGGCCCTGTTCTAATGAATACTTCAAGCCAAGTGATTAGGCTTGAAGGTACGACAATTTTGCTTTTGCAACAATCATGCCACTCTTATTGTTTTTTGGGTATGGTTTTGTCAATGTAGCCAGTGTAACGGTAAACCTTGCACCACTGCGAATGCTGCCTTGTATAATCTTTAAAACCTGTTTTGTATCCGCCACAATCGCAAAGGCTTTGAGGTTTTATCGTTGGTTCATTTTTTGCATCAGTCATTGCCCAGTAATTTCTAAATTCGTCAAGGTCTATCAAAACTATAGAATCATGATTAGAATGTGTTATATTGTTGAAACGCAAGCGTACTGAAATTGCATCCATATCTAGCAATTCTGCCGTATTTCCAGTAATCAGTTTGACATATACAGCGCCTTTAAAAGCTTTGAAAACGCCATGGATATCCGAAAATTCATAACTACCTGCAATTGAGTCAATAGTTAGCATTATGCCCCCATCTCATCCATAATTTCACGCATAGAGTCAAAAACACTGTTTGCAATTTTTACGCGCTCGTAAACTTGACCTTGCATCAAATCACCTGCTGCGCCAATGGCACTATGGCCCAGTTCTCGGGCTTGCTCATCGACGTAGCCCAAACGCTCAAGATTACTTGATACCCATGCTAAAAGATCACTTGTATAGCTATCTGCTTCAATTTCATTTATTCTGTTTTCCATACCATCGTTTTCTGACTCAGATAGCATATACAGGGCATCTAGAGCATATTCATATTTATAGTCATCGGGAGACATTCCCTCGTGAGCCGCCTGAACCAATTCTTTTAATTCTTTAGGCGCGCTATCTTTTAAAGAATAGAAACTAGCGCCATTAATGCGTTTTTTATGCTCAAATTGTTTCAAATAATCAGCGGCTAATTCTTGTATAGTTTTCATATATTTCCTTTTAATTAAGTTAAGCAGCTTTGCTAAAATTCACTTTTAGAATATTGCTATTGTTTTGCTCTAGTTCGACCATGCATTCCACGAAACGAAGGGCATCGATTGACTCATAAAGACTAGCAAGGCGCAGCATTATTTCACTCATTTCCCTAGTGTCGTTTTGATTGCATTGTGCTAGTTCTTTCCGCACACTTTGGATTGCTTCAAAAGTCATCTTATAGCATTGTATTTTGGCTTCAGTTTTCATATTTACCTCTTTATTAAAATAATAAGATCAATTAGATTAGTTAACTATCAAAAGGTCTGTTTGATGAATTCCATTTGTTCATATAATGTTAAGGCGTTCAAAAGAACTTCAAGCTTGGCGCATTGCTTTTCAGTTGTCTTTTCACCTCTCTCATAGCAGAACCCATTAGGATTAGGCGCTAAGCCATGAGATACAATCTCAATTTCACTTTCAGCGCAAAGGTCAAGGATATTATCAAACTTTAATTGCGTTTTGGTTAGCAAAGGTAGCCCTTCCCGCAAACGCTCAATTTCCTTTGACTTTAGCTTGCGACAAGAAACATGGTGTTTACGCATAACGCCATGAATTGCGCAATATAAATAACCTTTTGTGTCAATATAGCTGACAGTAGCCTTGCAATCCTTAAACATATCACACTTAAGCATAATTATTCTCCCATGTAAAACAATGTTTTCTTGTTCATAGTTTAGCCCTTCCATACAACTTCAAAGCCTTGTTTCAAAGCGCCTTGAACCAATGCATCAAGGATAGTGCTTGCTTTGTATTCCTTGGAATGAATACCATCGAACCATACTGTCAAAGTATCACGGCCATAATCTATGGCCATGCTTTGAGCATTCGGCACACGTTTGGCAAATGCTCTGAGTATTTCTGTTTTGCTTTGCTCTATTTTGTTCATATATCCCCTTAAAAGTCTAGCTGCGCGGTTACTGCTAGTAGTATTCCGAATTAGTTCGGCGACTTCGCCCGCTTGCCCTTGGCCCCTATTTACAGCTTCTAGTTAACCGATATTCGTCTGACTTATCCGCTGCGTATCCTTGCCAATCACTTATTAGTAGTAATGCATTGACAATGCCAAACATAACTACGTGATATTACTAGATGCTAAAAAACACTTTTGTAGAACTTTTAGACAGTACCTGATATCATTGAATAATTCAGTAGTCACCTATACAGTTATGCCACAATATCATTACCATTTTTCAATTGATCGTATGCGCCTATTTCCATGGCCAAAGTCTTATAGTTTCTACAGCACTATCGAAACTGTCAATGGTTTCGCGGTGAAGTATCTGACCTTCCAATGTTTTGGTCACCTCATAACCTGCATGATCTTGTTCATAATCGTATACAGCAACCAACGAAACTGTCATTCCATTGTGCTCAATTCTTCTCATTGCTCTATTTAATTGCATATTTAACTCCTAAATGTTATTCTAAATAAATTTGCCCATCGCCGCCGACAATGGCGTGCTGTTCTCCAAACTTTTTGCAAGCGTCGGTTAGTTTGTCCCCAATGTCGCCAAGGCCCCTATCCCAAAAGCCTACTCCATGCCGATTACGAGTTAACCAAAAATCATGGCCCGTTTGATCGGCGCACAATCCCTCTAATAGTGCAGCATTCTGTTCTACGAACTGTTCACAATCTTTTAGCGCCTTGGCATAGGATTCAGGCGCGATATCGTCAGCGTCGTAATTTCTTTCAAGAGGTACCCCGCCTGACTCATTTGATTCATCAAGGCTGGACCATAAAGCGCACACAATATAGTGTTGAACCATTTCGTATATAAAAGCTTCTTTATTAAGCATATTTAACTCCTAAAATTGTGTATGGAAAAGGCTTGCCGCTATCCCATGCCTGTAGGTATCGACAAAAATTTCGCCATAGATATCATTAGTCAAAAGATAGCTTATAGTAACATCGCTTTCATTGCTTGCTTGTAGGGCTAGCCTATGCGCCTCTTTCAAGCTTGAAGTTTTCACAGAATCAATTGCTTGCTTATAGGCATAGCATTTGCGTATCCAATATGTTTTTCTCATATTTCCTCTATTCCATCCTAATTACGTGGCATGTATAATCACCATTACCAATTGCGCTAACAGGCTTTTTGGTATGTTTCATCAAGAAGCCCATATAATCCATTGCAGCGCTTAACGTGGCAAAAGTCAAAACTGTATCAATTGCAATGCCTTTTAGTGGACCTTTTACGATATACTTCATAAACTTTACTTTATACATGATATCTCCTCAATAATTGATAACTTCAAAGACTTTCATACAGTACGTAATGCATTGACAGTGCCAATGCTAAGTTGTTGATAACACTAAGGCACTAAAAAACACTTTTGTAGAACTTTTAGACAGTACCTGATATCACTAGATTATTCAGTAGACACCTAGACAGTTATTCGGCCAAAATAGTATCAGACAGTTTTGCCCCGCGTAGGTCAGCCTCAGACAGGTCAGCCCCGAACAGGTTTGCCTTAGACAGGTTTGCCTTAGACAGTTTTGCCTTAGACAGTTTTGCCCAATACAGGTTTGCCCCAGTCAGGTTTGCCCCAGACAGGTTTGCCCCAGACAGGTTTGCCCCAGTCAGGTTTGCCTTAGACAGTTTTGCCTTAGACAGTTTTGCCCAATACAGGTTTGCCCTAGTCAGGTTTGCCCCAGCAAGGTAGGTCTTAGACAGGTTTGCCCCAGACAGGTTTGCCCCGCGAAGGTTTGCCCCAGTCAGGTCAGCCCCAGACAGGTCAGCCTTGAACAGGAAAGCCCCAGACAGGTCAGCCTTGAACAGGTTTGCCCCGGTCAGGTTTGCCTGAGACAGGTCAGCCCCAGTCAGGTTTGCCTTAGACAGGTTTGCCTTAGACAGGTTTGCCCCAAGAAGGTTTGCCCCGAATAGGTTTGCCCCAGTCAGGAAAGCCTCAGACAGGCTTGCCCTAGACAGGTTTGCCCTAGTCAGGATTGCCCCGAACAGGTTTGCCCCAGTCAGGTTTGCCCCAGTCAGGTCAGCCCCAATCAGGTTTGCCCAAGACAGGTTTGCCCTTTCCCCAGTTTCTTCATCTTTTAAAAACATAGCATGTAGTTTAAGGATGTTATCTAAAATTTGCTTTTCCATAGTCACCTTTTCAATCCTGGTTATTCATGGCGTCGATTCTATTCATTTCATCGCTTTCTACTACGCGGAAAGTATCGGGAGAAGGGACAAGATCGCATATTAAATGGGCTATTTCCAAGGCCTCGCGCTTGGTAGAAGCCATAACGGCATTATATCCACCATTTACCCAATTGAAAACCCATTGTTTAGGGCCTTTGCCGAAACGACGCTCAAAAGCTTCATCGGAAAGGTCAAGAATTTTACTATAGTGGCGCTCGAATTCAAAAATGGTTCCTCCCTGCTGCGAGTGAAGGGCACAAAGGCGGGAAAGACGTGTTTCGGGCATTTTCTTATTCATACTGTTACCTCTTTACTATACAATGCATTGACAATGCCAATGCTAAGTTGTTGATATCATTAGATGCTAAAAAACACTTTTGTAGAACTTTTGGTCAGTACCCGATATCATTGAATAATTCAGTAGTCACCTATACACTAGCATAAGAAGGATTAGCATAAGAAGGATTACCGTAATAATCACATTTAACTATAGATGGAAAGTAACCTGACTTTTCCATGTAGGCTTCGATAAGCTTATTTCGGCTTTCTACAGTCTCGTAATCACGCTTGGAGATAAACCATTTATTACTGTCTTGGTCTAATACATCACCTTCATGATTAATCACAATGCAAGGCCCTTCGGATGTAGTGATGCAGTCATTTTCAAAATCAATACCGATAAATTCTAAATCAAAGTATTCTTTCAGCAATTCGCGCTCTAATTTATCTTTTGTATCAATCAATAGACTAAGGTCAACCCTAATCCATGCATGGAAACTATCATCGTACGGTACAGTAGTCAATTCTCTAGAATTGCCCAATGATTCTACCATCTTGGCAATGATAGCTCTCTTGGTTTTCATTTCCATACTGAATACCCTTATAGCCTTGTCTTTTAATTTAATCAATTCCTTTTCTTTATCGGCACTGATTGCAACCATTTGTTTTTTGATACGGTTAAGCATACGAATTTTCATTTTCCACATCCATCTTGGTCTAGCTCATAGATTTTTCCGCTATCGTCCTTTTCCAACAAAAACCATGCGCCTTGCCCACATTGGTATTCTCGGTGTAAAGTTCCATCCTCTAGTAGCCAAAAATTCCAGATGCCAGGAATTCCAGACACTTTTAATCTGCTTTTTGCCTTTTTGATTGCTTCGCGTTTTGTCATCTTCAGTTTCCTTTTTGCTGCCTTGATTGCTTCTTGCTTATTCATCAATCTCTCTCTCATGGGCTTCTCTTTCTGCCATATACCAAACAAGAAGGTTCTTGCGCGTATCAATAGCGTTTAGCATATCCTTGCGCTCAAAAGTAGCAGTCAATTCATCTATGCATTCGTAGCCCATGTCAAAAGCATCACAATTCAAGGCTTCAAATATTTCATCTTCAAATTGATCATAAAGAGTTACGCAATCAGCAGTATAGGTTATATTAGGAAAACCTGCCTCACAACCATGATTACGGATATCTTCGGCAAAATCAATCAAATGCTTATCAAACCATTGTTTAAAAGTCTGTTTTTCCATAGTCACCTCTTAACTATGTAGTGCATTGACAATGCCAAACATAACTATGTGATATCATTAAGGCACCTAAAAAACGACAATGTAGAACTTTTGGTCAGTACCCGATATCATTGAATAATTCAGTAGTCACCTAGACACTTCTAAGGTACAAGGTATTAGCTATAGGCACAAGGAACAGGGCATAAGGTACAAGATATTAGCTATAAGCACGGGATAGGAAGGGAATAAGGCATAAGGCATAGGGAACAAGGAATAAGGAATAGGGATAGGGAATAGGGAATAGGAATAAGGAATAAGGAATAGGTTACGCGACAAGAAGCGGCCTGATATCGCGCATCTTGCTAATGGCCACTATATAAGTCAAGTAAAGCAAAATCACGTAACCATATGATAATGCTGAGATAATAGCTACGTGGTCAATTGGCATAAACTTTGCCATAAGCTCAAGTCTTATATAATCGTTATGGCCAAAAAATAGCAATATAAGGCCGTTTTGTGCCCCGCGCATCTCACCTGACCAAGCTTTAAACAGGCTTCACCTGACCAAGCTTTAAACAGGCTTTACCTGACCAAGCTTTAAACAGGCTTTACCTGACCAAGCTTTAAACAGGCTTTCTTTCTCTACGCTTTATGATCTTTGCAGGATATTGTGGGCAATTCACACGGTATTCCTTAAGCCTTGTATTGGCTTCTTGTCTGGATTCTTCCGTCAATTCGTGTTCATAACCTTGCCCATAGTCAACATGTAACTCCCATGTATCTATAGTTTTGCGCACGGCCTTTGATGGAAGGTTTACAAAAAAAGGCGTTAGTGGATTATTCATATTATTCCTTTACCGATAAAAATATCAAATTGCATTCTTTTACTTTTAGGCTCATTGCTGCGCCATGCATTGCATTCCGCATAGTACTGCCTTTAACGCTTATGGTTCGTGAGTCTAAGTTATTGCCAAAAACGAAAACTAAAAGCTTCATAGTTACCTCTTAACTATACAATGCATTGACAATGCCAAACATAACTACGTGATAACATTAAGGCACCGAAAAACGATAGTGTAGAACTTTTAGACAGTACCTGATATCATTGAATAATTCAGCAGACACCTATACAGTACAAGACACCTATACAGTAGACACTACAAGGCACAAGGCACCTATACAGTAGACACCTAGTCACCTAGTCACATATATAGGATGAAAGCCCACAAGGTATCATAGAGGAGACTGTCAATAGTTTGGTCAAGGTAACTATGCGGTATGTATAGCAAATAGCCTACGACAATGCAAGGTGTCTAATGTTTAGTGTAAATGCCTCAGTGAGGAGATAGGTGTATCCTGACAGCTACACCTGTTATATCTCTGACATGTATCTGTGCAACTATGCGAAATATTGAGGGAAAACGTGTTTCCCGTGATTGGTGTATATAGTTTGGTCAACCCCTGAGGTATATGCTCAGACACAAACCAAAATTTCCTGATAATTTTTGTCAAAAAGACCTCTAAAATTTTTTTAAAATTTTTCCAGAAAAGTGCTACAATATCAATATGAAGACCTGTGCGCGATGTAAGGAACATAAAGACCCATCTCTTTAAGCCCAACATGAAGCTTAAATGTGGCCTGTCATCGTGGTGCAAGACCTATAGCTCCTAAGCCACCGCAAGTGTTTAACCCAGAGCGGGGTGTAAGAAATGCGGGCTCACAAAGCCAGCGAAGGCCTTTAAACCCAATCTTAAGCTCAGGTCTGGATTGAGCTCCTGGTGTACGGAGTGTCGAAATGGGTATGGAAAGGTTAGATATGTTCCAAAGACGCGCCTACGAAAAGAAAGGCCTGTAACTATAAAAACCTCAGACCTAGGTGGAAAAAAGACAACATGGCGAAGGGATCTAATGTAATGCAAGCCTATAAGAAACGCGCAAAAGGCGGTTGGAATCAGGGCAAGGCCTGTAAGGGTGACTCTGAAGAACGTATGTATTCCAAAGCTGAGATCAAACAACAGCTTGCTGAAGCAGAAGAGACTTACCTAGATAAGCACAAGGGCAAGCGTAAGCCCAACATGAAGGCTCGTCTCGAATATCGCGTGAAATGGTACGAAGAGATCCTCGAAGAGTACAGCGGCCAAAAATCCGTAATGGGCAACTGGATGGGCAACTGGATGCGCGATGGCTTGGAAAAAGCACAAAAGAAATTGGCCGAGCTTATTGAAAAAGAATCCACCCTAGGTAAATTCGAGAAATTCAAATGACAATGAAGGATGCTCAAGCTCTATTATTCTCTATGGACACAAACACTCTGGAAAGAATGAGGCCAGCAGGTGTTACGTTAGAAGATGTTATTAAAATGGCTATAAGCGGTCTAACCGCCAATGAATTAGCCGACCTTGGCAATGTATATGGTCTAAAGCGTCAGTGGTATATGTATGGTGGTGAATCTGACACCGAGTTCGGTAAACGAATGGGCGATTATATTTTGTCTCAAGTTCCTTTTCAGATCCTTTCTAGCGGTGACTCTGTGATAGCAAATTACGGAGATGGTCCTATTGTTGAAAAAGAGATCAAAGTTCCCTGTTGGAGTCATAAGTGGAAACATTACGAAGGAATCATGGATTCCTTTGATTTCTGTGAAGTGTGCGATGAAAAGAGGCGTAAATGGTAAAGAAACCAAAGGCTTGAGCCGATAATTCACAAAGAATACAAGACCTTAACAATTCGTTTTACCTTCAGTACACGCGAAGGCCAGCTCGCGCTGGCTTTGCGCACTAATCTATAAGATATAGGGATGTCTAAGAACTTAAGAGACAGGTTGGTAATTTCGCTAACAGACAGGGCAGCCGCCAATGAGCTATCCCAGCTACTTGGTCAAGGTGTTATGACTGAGCTTGAGATTATAGCTCTTACCGCCAATCTCTTAAAACCCACCATTGAGTGGGTTTTTTATTGCTTGACTAAAGGGGGTAACACTGCTATTCTATATTTAACAATGGTTAATTTTACCAAAACATATATGAAGGAAAATAAAGATGAAAACCTGTAATTTAACAGACGCTGATTTGAAGATTGACGGCAAGAGCACTAGAGATAGGCTTAATAGATTGGAAGCCAGTAATTTAACAGACGCTGATTTGAAGATTGACGGCAAGAGCACTAGAGATAGGCTTAATAGATTGGAAGTCAGTGTAATTGTTCTCAACGTTGCGTCGATTTTTATCTTGTTAGTCATAATGTTTGGAAAATAATGAAAAGACTAAAGCGTGTAAAAATATCCCGTAGGTTTCTCAGTTTTATGACCTTTCTTGGCTTTTTATTCTTGCTAAAAGACGCAACAACCAATGTTGCTATTGGTCTTAGCTTGTTCTATTTTAGCGGCGTGTTAAAGGAATGTCTATGACCGATCCCTGGAAACGCGCTGGTTTTTATTATGAAACAACCCTTGCATATGCAAATGGTAGGGGTACACTTACTGTTTCTCTCGATTTTGTAACCTATCATTTTGTCAAATGGTATTACGGCGAATCAGAGCTCATTAAAATTGCCACGAGGCATGGGTAATGTGGCCAAAACCAAGTCGTAAGGCTATCCCAAAAAAGCTCCGCGAGCAAGTGAAGGCTAAATATGACCATCACTGCGGATATTGTGGTGAGAAACCCGAAAAGCTCCAGATTGACCATATTAGAGCAATTGAGTATGGTGGAACAGACGATATCGAGAATTTGATGCCCTCTTGCTTCGCTTGCAATAACTACAAGAACGTACTGTCCTTAGAGACGTTCCGTAAAAACCTTGAAGAACAGGTCACCAGAGCACGAAAAACAAGCGTAAACTTTCGTTTGGCTGAGAAATACGGTCAGATTACCGTAAAAGAATTTCCTATAATGTTTCATTTTGAAAAGGCGCGATATGAAGAAACGTAAGCTGATTAGAACATTTTCGATACCATCAGTGGCCAACGGTGGCCCCGTAGACGAGGTAATTGCTGATCTGAGCAATTCCTTGTTAGAGCTAATTCGCGAAATCAAACAGGCAGAGCAAGTTGCCATGACCAAGGGATATGTTAGTATCGAAATCACTGAAGCTGGCGAACACAGCGGAGAAACATGGCTTGAGTTACGTGGGCATAGGTTTTCCCAAAAAAAGACAAAACAGGAAGAGCCAAAACAACAGCTAACACAGTCGGCCATAACTGGCTTCAAAACGGGCGCTACCCTGGTAAAGGGTCGTTTGATTTACAATAAATAGGTGTTTATGATTTCCGACAGGATTTTGACAAGGATAAACAAGCGCACAATAAAAATTCCATATCAAGGAAATACTGAATACAGCGTGATATTAGCAGCTATCCCAGTTGATATCCGCGTTCAAAAGATCTTTTCTGCCGTAGTAAGAGAAAAGGCTTTAAGTTATTTAAAAATCGAGATAATTGGAAAAATTCCCAAACGCGGTCTTTGGATATACATGGTGGTTATTTAATGAGTATCAAAAAATTGTATTTAATAAGACACGGTAAAAGCGAAGCTAACGAGAATTACGATATCTTGTTTACGAAGGATGACAAAGACATTCAGCTTGCAGAGCAGGGGTATCACGATGCTGTTCAGGTTGGTAAAACTCTTAAGGAAATGTTAACCCCAGGAGCATCCACGATCTTTGTGGTTTCTCCTTGGACCAGAGCTTTTCAGACCTACAGGATCGCTTCAACCGTGCTGAAAGATTTTTCTGAACCGTGCATCCACGAGGGTATTGTTGAGCACGACATGAATCTTAAAGACCATCCTGTTAACTGGGAAAAATTTCTCAAGTACAAACATAGCAAATGGTCTGTGGAGCAACATCTTCATGTAAGATTCGATGGTGGCGAAAGTTTAGCCGATGTTAGGGAGCGGGCCAAGACCTTCCTGGGATTCGTAGAAGAGCTCGCCCACGCGCTGGGCCATGACAATATCGTGGTTGTATCGCACGGACAATTTATCAAAATGGTCTTGGCCGAAATGGACGGAACGGACCCACAAACAATGACTCATCCTAAGAATGGTGAAATAATTGTAAGGGAAGTCAAATGAAAAAGGAAACGCAGTAAAATCAGGCGCTTAGACGTGTTCATTGTTAGCGAACAAAGATCTGTTAGTGAACAAAGATTTTTATTGAATACCTTCTCTAGATTTGGTAGGATTAAAAGATGGAAAACGTTATTAGTTTGAAGAAGGCTCGCATTGAAAAAGACTGCGTCACGTTGTTTGCTGGGTATAAAGCAAGGATTGTTCTTATGGACAAAGAGGAAATTGCTGTAGAAATTTCTCGCTTCCAAAAAGAGATGCACAATTATCCAAACCATCTTTTGACCCTGGTTAAAGGAAGAATCCTTCTAAATGCCCTTATCGCCCGTGGCAATGTGAATCCGGCAATTCCCAAATTGCTTCAAACTATTCGCGACAGATTTCAAGAGCGCATGAGAGATCTGCGATGACTACGCGACAAAAGCTAAAGACTAAAACCAATATAGAAGCAATTGCAGACAAAATTATCAAAAGGAGCTCCAAATGAAACCATCTGAAAAACTTCAAAGCCTGTTAAAATATCGTGCTGACCACGAGACACGTTTGATCAGTCCCGTTCCAGAAAAACATAAGAATCACCCTGAAGCCCACAAAGACTATCTCCGGCTGGAGATCAAAAAAACAACCGCAAAAATCGACAAACTTAAAATGTCAGTGTCCGAAGGAAAATAAGTGTCAAAAGATAGTCCTGTACCCGTTGTCCCCAAAAACACCAAAACTTTGAAACATGACACTGAAATTACATTGCCCGATGGTGTACATCTGAAGATAGACTGGAATAATTCCGCTCTTACTATTAAGCTGAATGGTCGTGTAATTGATGTTTCATCCAAATCCACCCGCGTTGTTGTTGGTCGAAATCCAGAAGCTACAGATTCGTAGCCCTCTTTTCGTCAAAAATACTATAGATTTATCCTAATTCTTCTTTGGAGCCCAAATGAAAAGCGCTTACGATGTTTTCACAAACAAATATTCTTATGACACCTTCCTTCAAAAATATTCTAAGGATGGAGTAGAAACCTGGGCCGATACGGCCAAAAGAGTTGTAGAATCGGTATGTGCCCAACTCGTAGACAACAAGACTAGAGAGAAAATCTATCAGCTTATTCTAGAGCGCAAATTCATTCCAGGCGGTCGTTATTTATATGCTGCTGGTCGAGAATTTCACCAAGTAAACAATTGTTTTCTCTTCCGCCCAGAGGACAGTCGCGAGTCATGGGCCGAACTCCAGTCAAAAGGCTGTACATCCCTGATGACAGGCGGTGGCATTGGCGCTGAGTATTCTAAAATCCGTGAAGAAGGTGCTATCATTCGTCGCACTGGCGGAAGATCAACTGGTCCAATAGCTCTAATGAATATGGTAAACGAGTCTGGACGATATATCATGCAGGGTGGCCAGCGCAGATCGGCTATTTGGGCAGGCTTGAATTGGTCACATCCAGATATTTTAAAGTTTATGGTCATGAAAAACTACTCACCAGCATTAAAAGCCGCCAAAAAAGCCGATTTAACCTTTCCCTTGCCAATGGAGCTCACCAACATTTCTGTGGTTTATGACACAGAATTTTTTATTGCAATTGAGAATGTAGATCATCCAAAACATCAATTGGCTTTAAAAGTGTATCTGCAGAACTGTTTTCAGGCCTTTTCGACTGCAGAGCCAGGTATGAGTTTTAATTTCCGTAAGGACAATGAGAACCTTCGTAATGCCTGCACTGAAGTCGTAAGTGAAGATGACTCTGACAAATGCAATCTTGGGACAGTATGGATGAATCGCTGTAAAACCAAAGTGGAATTTGCTGAAGCATGTAAATATGGGACAATTTTCTTGCTTTGTGGCGGAATTTACAGCCATGTACCTACTGAAAAAATTCGTGAAGTCGGCCTTAGAAACAACCGCATTGGTTTGGGCCTTGGCGGTATTCATGAATGGCTCATGATTCGTGGATCTGAATATGAAGCCACTCCAGAGCTACACAAATGGCTCTCGATTTACGAACAAGAAAGCGATTCAGCCGCATTTGTTGGCGCAAAGCAGCTAGGAGTATCAGTTCCTAAAGGCGTCCGTGCCATTGCCCCCACAGGCACTATTGGCATTATTGCAGAAACCACTACCGGCATAGAGCCTTTGTTCTGTAAGGCCTACAAGCGCAGGTATTTCAAAGATGGTAGGTGGCTACACCAGTTCGTAGTAGATGGATCAGTTAAACGCCTAATGGACATGGGTGTTAAATTAGAAAACATTAAAGATTCTTATGATTTGACGTTCAAGCAAAGAGTGAAATTCCAAGCAGATGTTCAGAATCATGTAGATATGCCTATCTCTTCGACATGTAACATGCCACCGTGGGGTTCTGAATCAAATAATGAAAGTAATTATGAGAAGAATGCTAACATGCTTCTTAAATATGCTAAACGATTGCGTGGATTTACAGTGTATCCAGACGGATGCAGAGATGGTCAACCTCTGACCAGGGTTGATCTAAAAGAAGCCCTAGAGTCCGAAGGCAAGGTGTTTGAAGAAAACGAAAACAACTGTGTTAACGGAGTTTGTGGATTATAGTGGTTGACTAAAGAAGAGTGATTTGATATGATTGAATTCATGTTCTACCAATTATTTATAATATCTCTATGTTCAGGAACCTCAGGCAATTATAATCAAGCCTGTAACAAAACTGTTGAAGCCACCTCTATCACTGTGGGCGTAAACCAATTTGAGAATCAGATTACTCAATATGGAAATGAAAAAGGCCAACGCATTTTTGGCAAAGAAGCCTGGAACACAACTGGATTTATTGGCGGTATAACCTATCAGAGTGTGGTTAAGAAAAGTGTGGCCTATAAGATTAAGACTAAAAAAGAGTTTATCGGTGCTGATTTTGTCAAGCCCCAACTTGACTATAAAGATGGTCAACGCGGTGCTTCCATGTCTTTAGGATGGTCCTGGTGAGGCTTCCAGAATATTCTCTCAAAAAAGGCATCCAGGTAAAAGATCCGTCTACCCCTCACGGTGATCCTGTGGAATTCCCTTCTGGCACTCTAGTATTTCCATTTTGGAACGAAACCTTGCTTCCAGAACATGTTTACGAACAGCTCAAAGAGGCAACTCGTTATGGTAAAGAAAAGCTAATTATGTGTTTGATAGGGCGTACTTGGATTCCACTTCCAAAGCAAGTTATCAGGGATAACCGATGAGTATCAAATATGACATCCAAGAATTTGAAAATCTTGTAAAAGAAGGCTACCTGAGAAGCTCTACTAAAGGGGGTTTGATCCTTTTTGACTATACCGACAAAACCGCTTTCGAGCGCAACTGGAGTCAATTTACCAAGATCTCGCGCGGTTTGATTCTAGAAGCTGATACAGGGTTGCTTGTAGCAAAACCATTTCCCAAATTTTTCAACCTGGGCGAGACGGAAGAGACATCTATAGATAGGCTTCCTATGCAACAGGGCTACAAATCATTTGAGAAGGTGGATGGCTCTTTAGGTATCATCTTCAATTATCAAGGCTACTGGAACATATCTACTCGCGATAGCTTCTATTCTGACCAAGCCGGTGTAGCTCAAATCATGCTTAAGCAATACAATATGATGTCGATCCCAGACAGCATCACGCTTTTGGTTGAAATTATCTATCCAGAAAACAAGATTGTGGTAGACTGCAGGGGTCAAAAGAAGCTCGTGTTTCTTGGTGCCTTTGACCGTGAAACGGGTGAAGAGGTTCCTCCAGAGCAAGCTGAAAAGTATGCTAGTTTAATGTTTATGGAGTGCGCTAAAAAATATGACCTTACCATTGAGCAGATGATCGTCCTGCAAAAGACCCTTTCTGAGGATGATGAAGGTTTTGTGGTGCGTTTCAACAATGGTTTGCGCGTGAAGATCAAAGGTGAAGAATATCTCAGAATTGCCAAGATAATTTCTCAAATGTCTCTAGTTTCTTTTTAGGAATCCATGAAAGATAAGACGTTAAAGCTACAAAAACCTATTTGTGAAGTGATTATTAGGAGTTACAATGTTGCACGGTGATGTTCCAGAAGGTGACAAGAAGACCGCTGAAGCCTTGAGAAAGATGGAAATTGACATGGAAGAACAGGCTACCCTTTCTCCACAATATACAGCACAGGCCTTTGTATGTTTAGCTCACGACTGGTACGAAATGGGCTCTGAAGAGGAAGGCCACAGACTGCTTAAAAAGGCCGATATCGTCTGTCCAGAATATTTTAGAAAACATATGCAATCTCATACTTTGGAAAATTCAGCATTTGAGCTATTAGTGAACAGACTGTTCGCAATGTTGGGCTGGCAGTTACTTGACAGTCTTAAGGATAAAAACAATGTGTGATATTTGCACTAGATGGAAGAAACGCGAAATTAATGGTAAAGAAGCTATGGTTTTGATCGGAACCGCTTTAAAAACTGCCGAAAAAGTCAGCAAGGAACACTTGACAAAGCTGGCCTCTAAAATACTAGACGATGAAGTTCCTTTTAGTCACACTGATCCACAAGCAGAACGAGCCTTCTGGCACAGGACTCATAGGAGAGAAAATGAAGAAAGCTAGCCCTAAGACCGTGATTTGCTTGACGGTAATCTATGTTGGATTTGCGCTCGTCACAGGTTACAATATTTATGAGGGGTGTGAAAAACCTTACTATGAAATGAGCAAAATATCTTATGGAAATTTTAAAATTCCCAAACCCTAGCCTGTCTGTTGTCTGCAGCAAGGTAACGGTCTTTGGACCTGAACTTAAGATTATATTACGGTCAATGTGGGACACTTTAAAGGCTACCAAAGGGATCGGACTGGCCGCAAATCAAGTTGGTCTTAAATATCGCATATTTGTAATGGAAGGTCCAGACAAAGAACAGTTGTTTTTTATCAATCCTGTGATATCATCCAGTTCCCTAAAAATAAGCTCTTTAAAAGAAGGGTGTCTTTCTGCTCCAGGCGAGATTATATGTACCGGAACACGCTGGGATTCGGTATCGATTAGATTTCAAGACGAAAAAGGCCAAGAATGCACTAAAGTTTTTAAGGGGATTCACGCTGTTTGCGTACAGCATGAGATCGAACATTTAAATGGTAAAAATTTTATGAGTTCTAAGTATATCCCAAGAGAACGTAGGAAATATTTGGTCAAAAAATGGGGCCTTAAAAAGTGAAAAAGATTTTTAGAGAAACCAAAAAGACATTTAAAAAACTTCCAGTGCTCATATGGGCAGTTGCCATCGTTGTGCCTGGTGGTTTTTTAGCAATTGGGGTTTATGCGGCAACTAAAATTTACTTAAACAGAAGAAAAAATGGCAAAAAAGAATAAATTAATTGCCATTTTTCGTTATGAGGCTATAGAGATGAGAGAATACGAAGACTGTGACGGATTTTAATGAAAACTTTAAAAACTAAACTCAGCAATCCTGACGCTATTCGTAAAGCTGTAGCCAAACTACTAGATGATTCTGCTAAAGCCGCTCAGTTCAACGATATGGTTTTTCGATCCGTTGATTTAAACGCTAAGAATGTTGGTAATTTTAACAGCAAAGATCTGGCCGTTCTTCAGGTTTGCGATCTTGCTAAAATGTACGGTATAGCCGTGGAGTGTGTATGATCGAAGTCAAAATCGTAGCTGATTCTATGTCCAAGGCCGGTAAGCGCATAACAACCTTTGTTCTTACCTACCCTCGCTTTATCCATGCTGAATTTATGACGCACAGAGTTTTGTCTCGTAATGCATCAAGCTCCCGCGCTATACCTGTAAAGAAACAAATTGCAATGGTTCGTTCTAACATGGTGATACCGATTCATATCGGCGCAAACAGACCTGGTATGCAAGCAAAAGAAGAAGTGTCTGCTTTAAAAAAGAAAGCTGCCGTATTCATATGGAAGGCTTTAGGACATACCGCTTGTATTGCAGCTTCTATTTTGGACCGACTTGGGGTTCATAAACAGGTCGCCAATCGCGTGCTGGAGCCCTGGAATCATATTACCGTTGTAGTAACAGCTACAGAGTGGGATAATTTTTTTGCTCTGCGTGTTCACCCAGACGCTCAGCCTGAGATCCACGCTCTTGCTGCTAAGATGTATGATCTCTATTCTTCAATTGATATTAAAACCGTAAACCCTGGATATTGGCACCTTCCCTTTATGGACAAGGAATCTCTGGCTGAATGCAGTATTTTGTACGGGGTGTCCTGTGTAGCAGACGAAGAAGAAGCGATGACCCTTGCGATTAAGCGTTCAGTGGCCCGTTGCGCTCGCGTATCCTATATGAACCACGATGGGACCAAGTCTACTATTCAGCAGGATCTCGACCTGTATCAGCGTCTTTTGGGTAACACTCCAATTCACGCATCTCCATCTGAGCATCAGGCTATGGCGATGTTCGAGCCAGATTTTCAATCAGGGAATTTTCGTGGCTGGATGCAATACAGGAAGACTATTCCTAACGAAAATATTGACAAATACGAAATAAAAACATTGCTCGAAAAAGGTTGCCCTGGCTAGTTTTATCGACTATTCTAACCTTGTAGGTACAATCAGGAGTAACAAATGAGATTAGATATTGGGTTATATAAAGGTAGCAAGAAAATAGCGCAGGATTGGTACAAGAGAGAGGGTCATAAAAATCCCAAAGACGCCATTTCAGCAATATCTATGTTGACCGGCGTTCCCTGTATTGTATCTGCTTATTGGATTGGCGAGATTGACAACTATCCTGCTCATGTGATAAAATCAATGAAAGGACTAATCAAGTTTTATGGTTACACTTCTGTCGAAAATCCCACTCCTGGCGCTCCTCCTTTTGAGCAGTTGCTCCAGCACTCTACCGAATCCGAATAGTTTCTGCGGCAAGCCTATGGTTCGCAAAATCTACCGCAGTGTCCTTTATAGCCCTGATATTAAAGAAGAAACAGAAGTCACTGTAACCTGCCCAATCGCTATTTGGTAGTGATTTCGGCTATATACCAATAATGTAGACCATATTTGCAATTTTCTGAATATGATTTGCATTGCCGATAAAACTAGTTTACTCTATATCTAGATACTAAATTTAAGGAGAAATCAATGAAACTCACTCGCAAACTCGAAATTGGAATCAACGCGGTCAATATTCTCAAGACGAAAACTGGTCCTACCAGAGTGGTAGATATGACTGTTGACGTTGGAACCACTGTAAACTTCCTAGAACAGATTATGCGCAATCTGCGTGAAGCTGGCATTGTAAGCGTAAAACGCGGTCCTGGCGGCGGCTATATCCTAAACAAGGGGTCTATTGTTACTGCTATGACGGTGGCCAATGCAATTGGTGAAGACCTTGGAAGTCTTCAGCTCGATGAAGTGACACCAGTAGGTCGTCTTCGTACTGCTGTTGTAAACGCGTTTTTGAACACTTCTATCTAGAGGTTGCCATGGAATTCAAATCCTTTCCCGAGATTAAAAAGCTTAGTTCCGTCAAATTTTCTATCACCCAGAAAATCCACGGCTCTAATGCCCAAATTATGATCGTACCATTGGACCCAGAAATTGCGATTTTTAGAAAATCCAATAAAGACGTGGGTATTGTTGAACTAAATGGTCAATACTTTGATTTTCGCTGCGGCTCACGCACTAGATGGATTGTTCCTGGCGACGACAATTATGGTTTTGCTGCATTCGCATATGCCAATAAAGAAGCGTTTGTAGAGAAGCTTGGTCCTGGTCAGCATTTTGGCGAATGGGCTGGTCTAGGGATTAATTCCGGCGAAGGGCTTAAGGAAAAGTTTTTTATTCTGTTTGATTATTGGCGATACGACCCTGCGATCCTTCCTCCCCAGACCGTCCTGGTACCGGTTCTCTACAAAGGAAAATTCGATCTTGGTCAAGTGAAAATTGCGATGGATGATCTAAAGACCAATGGCTCCAAATTAGCCCTAGGGTTTATGCACCCTGAGGGAGTCGTAGTGCAGATTATAGGCTCTCGTTACAAAGAAGTCTTTACGGCAGAAGAGACTCAGTGGACCAAATCAAGAGGCGACAAAGCGCCTAAAGAAAAAGGCCCTGACTATTCCCACCTGCTTCAACCTATTAGACTAGAGAAACTTTTGTCTAAGGATGAACGCTATGTTGTGGAATATCCCGCTTCTCTAAAACAGATCGCTTTTGATTATTTTGATGACCTCGTAAAAGAAGGTCAGATTGTAGGAACTGAGCAAGAGCTTATGAGTATCAAGAGGCAATCTCTTAGCTGGATCTTTAGCTTCATCAAAAGCATCTTCAAAGAAAAGAATCTATAACCTGGACGCGAATCGGGACAAATAGACGTATTTAAGCCTCTTAATTGTCCCGATTAGGACAAATAGACGTATTTAAGCCTCTTAATTGTCCCGATTAGGACAATCAAGAAGCTTGATTATTTTCTAGTTGTAGAGGCGACCACGGGGTTCGCTAGGCTCTCTAGGCTCGCAGCGAGTAACGCCGTCTTTCTTACGACAGCGGTCGGTTTCTGTGTTAGCACAACCGGTAACAACAAGAGCCAGTAAAAGTAGCATTAAGTATCTCATATTATCCTTTTGATCCAGTAGAACCAAATCCACCAGATCCACGTTCAGTTTCATCCAGGCTATCGACCTCTGTGATCTCAGCTTGGACCACAGGAACGATTACGCCCTGTGCAATTCGATCACCTTTTTTGACAATCACATCCTTGTTATCTTTAATGGTTAGAGAGTTTGTCATTATGATTCCTACTGGCCCTCTGAAATCTGAATCGATAGTGCCAGGGGTGTTGGCCACTCGTAGGGTGGTTTTTAAAGTAAGCCCAGAGCGAGGACGAACCTGAACTTCAAACCCTTCTTCTATGGCCAAGGAAATACCGGTCGATACGACCTTGGTTTCTCCTGGACCAATTCGAACATCTTCAACAGCAACGAAATCAAAACCAGACGCACCTTTGCTTTGGTATTTGGGAAGAACAGCATCTGGATGAAGTTTTTTTACACGTAGTTTTTGCATAACACCTTTTATTTGGCCATTGGGAATTTTTTGCTACCATGAACGATTTTAAGTTTAGGGTGTTTTCTAGTCTTCTTACACCATGAGCAATGGTAATTTGATTTTCTAACGCCATGCTCATGTCTGTACATTTTGTGAACCCCTATTTTGCACAGTGGTATTGCTTTGAACTTGATCAAGCTTCCCATGGACCTGAACACCAATACCACAAACATAAACCCTATTGCAAGCATAAGCAAATACAACAGAATTATGTCCAAATGTTCGAGCATCTTCCATTATATCTTATTTCTTTGTGTATTGCTCTTGTTTTTATCAAATTTTCCAGTTTGGCTCGCTGTCTGTCAGCCTGACCCCTAAAGAACATGTCGATTTCGGTATTGTTAGGGCTAATCATTTTTTCGGAGTGTGCAATCAGCCGCTTAAGGAATTCTTCCTCATTTTTAGGAAGACTGTCCAGTAAAGAAAACTTCCTGATCTTTTGGCTTTTTTTGTTTTTATGCACTTTTTATCTCCTTCTGTAGATACTGCGGGAATCGCAGGGATTAGTCAAGCAATAGAATATGGTCTGTTTTAAGCCCATTACGTGATAAATAGTGATACGAGGCATGAGCGTAATCTTAAAAGGTGAGATATTTATGCTAGTTTACAAAATTGCTAATAAAATCAATGGAAAGGCCTGTGTCGGGCAGATCGTACAAAATCTTAAATACGGATGGAATTTCATGTCTGTAAGCGTAGTGGTTGACTAAATGCGTAAAGAATTAATTATCTCAGCAAAATTCGATACTTCCGACTTTGATAAAAGTGTTGAGTCTATGCAGCGCAAGCTGAAAGAGCTTTACACGCCCAAAGACCAGCAAAAAACCGCTCAAAATCTTCAAAGCATAGGCATGGGAGGAGCTGGCGGCTCCACCCCAGGCGGCATGTCTCAACAAAGCATGGAAGCCTACAAAAGATCTACCCAATCAGCCCGCCGTGAGCTTGATCAGATGATCAAGGAAGAAGCCAAGGGTCAACAACAACTTGTTAAACTAATCGAACAGCGTACTGGCAAGCTAAGAGAAATGAAAGAACTGCAAAAACAGGCGGTTAAGGATTCTGCTGAAGAGCTTAAGCTCAAAGAACAGATTGCACGAGTGGAAGAAAACAATTCTAGAGCCAAACAGGCTTATAAGCAACGTGACGCTCAATTAAATCAGCTTGTGGAAGCTCGCCAAAATGCAACACCCCAAGGTGCTCAGCGCCTAATGAATGCCTACCAGGGAGGTGGCATGGGCGGTGCAATGACTGCAGGCGGGCGTATGGCGGCAGCCAATCCAGGTGCAGCTCTGGGTATGTTTGGTTCTCTGATGGCCGGTGTAGGAACTATTGGTCAAATGGGCGTTGATACGTATCGTGGTTTTGGCCAAGCTCCAATTCAGACCCAACAAGCGACCGGAAATGCTGTTCAGGGAGTGCTGGGAAGAGATGTAGGGAATATTTACAGCAAACGTACAGCGTTTGAACAGATGTGGAATCCTGAGCGTGCCAAGGCTGCTCAGATGGCACTTGCTCAATCACGTAATGCTCAGAACGCAGATCTGATGAGTTTGCCTATGGGCATTCTTAAATCTACCGGCGCTGGAATTGCAGGAGGTGCCGGATCTGGTTTTGTGGGCGGTGCTGCCCTAGGATCTTTGGCCGGTGGCGTAGGCGCTATTCCAGGCGCTGCGGCTGGCGCACTAGGCGGCGGAATTCTTGGTGGTATGGGGGGTTTCGCATACGGCGTAGGAGGTATTCTAACCGACAAGAGAAAACGGGCTCTGGCTCTTTCTCCATTTTCTAGCACTATGTCTAATCAATATCAATCTATGATAGCAGAAGAGCTTTCTTCCGGTTTCCAGGGCTCATTAGAGGCTCAGAAGAAAATGAATCCCTTTAAACAACGAGCTATTTCTGAATATGAACAGGATTTCCAGGGAAGACTTGGCTCTCAGCGCGGAATGGGAATGCGAAACAGAGATTTTTATGGCCCAGGCGGATTCTTAAAACAGGGTATTGATGCCGGTTTCACTCCAGAGATGTCTCAACAGATGAGCTCAGGAATTCTTGCGGCAGGCGGTTCTACTCGCGCAGCAAGAGGGTCTGTTCTTGGAAATCAGATGGAGCGCGGCTTCGACCTTACAAACGCTTCTCAGATTATGGGAAGTATTTCAGGCGGCGTAGGATCAGGCGAAGCTACTAAGCAGGCGACCATCAAGATTTTGTCTGAAGGTATGCGTTTAGGTTTAGATGATAGTAAATTTGCGGAAGAAAATCGCAGATTCACCGCAGTCGCTGCGGAGGCTATAGGTCGTTCTGGTGCTAAAACCGATAGTGACTTTGAGCGTATTTCTGGTGGATTGGGCAGATATTTGTCTGAAAATACCACCAAGGGTATTGAGGCTTCAAAGACCGCCTATGAGCAATATCAGCAAATTTCTTCCACAACATCTGGCCCTCGTGGCGTTATGCGGGCTGCTGGCTTTATGAGAGATTCTAAGCTTTCTCAGCTTTCTACAATACAAAAGCAGGCAATCATGCAGATTAAAGAAGAGGACCTTAACGAAAGCAATTTCTTGATTAAAGGCGCTGCCGACTTTCTTAAGATTGATCCAAAAGAACTTGTAAAGAAAATTTCTAATGTAAATGAAGGCGCTGTAAGCCGTTTTAGCGAATCAGACAGCCTACGAGACAAAATTCGTAGCAAGCTCAAGGATATTGGTGTTGAGAAGGTAACTGACGAAAATTTTAGCAAACTTCCAAAAGACATACAGCAAGACTTGTCCAATCTAGGTATGTTCCACGCTGCAGAGTTGGGCTATAAAGGACAGCGAGAACAGCAAGCTTTTACCTTTGGCAGCGTAGGGAAAATACCAGGTGCAGAACAATACGGACCAGGAGCCCCAGGTGATACCGCTGTAGAAGGCCGATTGGGCAGTAGAGACACTGGTCGCATGGAAGACAGTACTATCCAAGCGATGGCAGCAGATGCTGGAACGGTATTGAAAAATTTTAACGAAATGAGTGGTAGCATGGATGCTGCTTCCAAATCCGCTGCTCTGTTTACCCATAAGGTTCGAGAAATGAATGCTGAGCTTCAGAAAGCCCTAGAAGAAGGCAAGGGAAGCAAAGACTTGAGCCTATTCGAAAAAATTCTTAATAAATATGCGGCACTGGGTGGCGCTGAGAATCAAGATCAGGCCGGAAAGCCCACCCAATAATCATGACAGACAATAGAGCCTACACATTCGACATAGATCCTATCGGGACCAGTGACAGCGAGTTTAATCGCGTTCACCAGGTAAGTCCTGCGTGGCTTCTTACGTTTGTAAGATGGGAAAATAGAGATACTCTTAGAAACGCAAATGTTGCTTCAACTGAAGTTCGCGATCCTCTTATTGTAGAAAACGACTGTCTATCTGTAACCACGACCGGAAGCAAAGGGGCACTAACACCTTCTATGACGGCCACTCTAGTGATGACCGATGTAAACTATCTTACTGCAATCGCACCAGGAGATTTCGTTTTAGTAAACATGTTAAATTGGGAAGCCGAAGCTAAACGCGTAGCCCAGAAAGCATTTAATAAGCAAGCCATCAATGGTCCTACGGACGGTTTTAAGGGCATTTTTAAAGTACAGGGCGTAAGAGAAATAGAAACAACAGATCCGCAGACTGGCACTAAAATTGTTCTTTTTAAGATTAACGGATTTGCTTTCACTGAATTCAACAATACTATTTATTTTAATCCCTATCTAATCGATCCAAATCAAGACAAGAAGAATGAACTTCTGTTTGCCAGTTTTATCGGCAAAGATTGGGCCAACCTTGTCGGCAAAAAGGGTCTAACAAACGTTCAAGACGTTATTGCGGTTTTGATCCAAAGTTTTATTGGTACCGGCATTCAAGGTAAGGGTCAAGCGGACAAGTCAGGTCTAAAGACTCATAATGTGCATTTTTTCATTCCAGACCTTGTAGGAAGATTGTTAGGCGTACAGGGGGCCAAGGCCGCTAAAGACATCTACATATATCTTTTTGGCATCCAGAAATATGCTTCTGGTTCTGCACAGTCTGTTGGTTCAGGTACTAATCCGGCAGGTATTAGGCAAAAATTTAAGAATTTCTGGTACACTCCAGCTGAATGTCAAGGCGACACTCTTTTAAAGGCAGAGTATTGGAACCAAATAAAAACCTGGGCTATCTTGAATCAATACACTAACGCTCCATTGAATGAAATGTATACTGCTTTTCGTACAGATCCAGGCAATAAAGTGATGCCTACATTGGTGTTCCGACAGATGCCTTTCAGTACGGAAGATTTCAAAGGCGCTGCCAACACAAAGTTTTTAAATTTGCCCAGATGGAAAGTCAACCCAGCTTTGATCATGGATAAAGATTTGGGCAGAGAAGAAGCCGCTCGTGTGAATTTTGTTCAATATTTCGGTAGATCTTCCGTTGGTCAAGAAGGCGCTGATATTGCCCAGCAGCTGGACCAGGGAAACTACGTATATGATATCAAAGATGTTCAACGCAGTGGACTAAGACCCTATATCGTAACAACTCAATTTGATGAGCCTACTACTATTTATAAAAATTATCGCAGTCCAGGATGGGCAAGGGTTATGGGTAATATTTTGATTGGCGGTCATCTTAAGCTTAACGGAACAATCACCTGTGCTGGCCTAGTAGACCCCATAGCGGTAGGCGATAATCTAGAATTAGACAGTGTTGTGTATCACATTGAGCAGATCACGCACTCTGCCGCTATGGTTGGGCCAAAAGGTGCTAGACAGTTTAGATCTGTAATCAATGTGAGCAGTGGTATTAGCATCGACAGTTCGGCAAAAGGCACTCGCTACGCTGAAATGACAAATACGGCTGCCGATCTTGAGCGCAAGAGGGATTTTGACAATGAAGAAATGTTGCCAGGAGTATCTGAATCTCAAGATATTATCAAAAGACATGGCAATGTAGATGCTCAACAGGCTACCAACAAATCTTTTCCCCAACCTGCTTTTCGTAGTTTTAGGAAAAAGAAAAAGGCTAAGAAATAATGAAACTTAAGAATGGAGCAGTATTGCCGCACGGCCTGCTAAGCAGTGATCCTAGCCAAATGATGGCGGGCTTTAATAAGAGTTATAAAAACCTTGCACTTCGCATTGGTGTGATCAAGGAAGCTTACCCTGTCTCCAACGATCTTAATAAATCAAAGCTTACTACTGAGTATGACGTAACCGTTATCGAACAGAACGAAGACAAGGGTGTGACTACTATTCTTTATAGGAACTGTATGTCTGCTGAAGGCCTAGGCTCTGTTGCAGATTTTTTTGAAAAAGCTCTCAGGAAGACCAAGAAGAAGACCAAGAAGGGCGATGCCGTAAACACCAAAGGCCAAAACGGTGCCATTGTCCTTCTTTTGTGTTTAGACGGCATGTCAGAAAAGGCTGTAATTATTGGAGCTCTGACGCATCCAGATCGTAAGACCACCTTGAAGAACGAAGAGCCCTACCTAGAAGGCGAATACAATGGCTGTAACATCAAGGTGGCTACTGATGGCAGCTGCACGTTTACGTTCAAGGGTGCTACCGACAACGATGGCAAGATAACAGATTCTTCACAAGGTCCAACCGTTGTCAAGATAGAAAAAGATGGTTCCTGTCAGATTGATCACAAAACTATCAAAATGCGTCTTGACAAAAGTGGCAAGGCCAGTCTGATCGCCGATGATAATATTGAGAATACTTCCAAGAAAAGCTTTAAGGTTACGACCACTGAAAATATCAATCTGAAGGCTGAAAAGGATTTCACCTTAAATTGCGATATGTTAACCGCTAAAGCAACTGGATCTGCTCTTTTAGAATGCCAAAAGATCACGATGAAGTCTGAGTCTGAATTTGACATGAAAGGCAGCACTGTTGCCTTAGAAGCAGAAAGCCTGGTAAAGATCAAGGGAAGTATTGTGATTGTCGATGGAATTGTTTATCTCGGCGGCGCGGGCGGCTTGCCTGTTTTAACCCTGCTCACAATGACTCTCGGGATTGGGAACCTTGGGATGCCCGTAATCAGCTTTCCAATTTCTGGCTATGCGACCTCTGTATTTGCAAAATAACAGTAAAATGATACAATAAGATAGGAGAAAACATGACTTTTAAAGAAATGGCGATAAACATGTTCCCCTTTTGGATCATTGGCACTGTAATATTGTTCGCCACGATCAGGGCTGGTTACGGAAAATTTGTAAGAATTGAGAAAAAGGCTGTAAAACGATTCCTTTCTCTTATGGCCATGGTCACTGTTCTTAGGGTGGTCTTGCTTAGTATTTTTCCAAAAATTATAGACTTTTTGCCAGGCGATACCAAGGCCGCTATAGACATGATACCTCTAGGAGCAACAGCTTTTGTATTTTGGGAAGACATGGTTCATATTTTACCATTAGTTCTTCTGTTTTCTTTTTTCAATGACAGTAAATTTGCCAATCGCGTCCGAATGGCAATAACCATCGCGGTTATGTTTGCCTTTGGAATGGGCCATACCTATCAAGGTTTTATAGCAGCATTTCTTTTGTCTTTTTATATTCCAATAGTAACTAAATTAGGGGAAAAATATGGAGTAGGGACGGTTATGATTTGTCATACTTTCTACGATTTAACCACACTGATAACACTCAGGCTAATATTGGGGCAATATGTCTAAAAAGAAAAATGGTGAAAAAAACCCCTATAGGTATTCTGCCACGGATCTTCGCATTGCCGAACAGGGCTTTTGGATTCAGATTGGGACAGAAGTTTATATTTCGGACGGTATCATAGTGTTTCCTCCAGAAATCATAGAGCAAGTCAGCAAGGCTGTTTTGAAAGAATTAAGAAATATATTAGATAATGGCGCTGACGAAGAGAAAGATAGTGCTATGCTGGCTCTAGCTAGTTTCTATATACACCCATTGAGGGTACACTAATGCCATTGTCACAAGATGACCGTATTGCGTTTTCTCTAAAAATTGTAAATACGGAAAAAGAAATTCAAGGATTGCTATCCGCAAAAGAACAGATTCAGGTTCAGGTAGACTCTATTTACAAATTAGACCAGGCCAATAAGCGTCTTTTTGACCCAGTCAATGATCTTGTTAACGCCTATCAGCTAGAGTCAAACTATCTAACTGGTCAGATTCGTACTCAAATTTCTGAAACTGACATACAAGATGCCGCAAAAAGAATATTGAGAAATAGTTTTTTTCCCAATGATGTTCAGACTTCTGTTCCTAGCTTAGCTGCCTATAGCAATATATGGGTTAGGTTCAAGCCATACGCACTCAGTTTTGCCATTGGTAAGAAATATTCTGAAACTTACGATGCTACCACAAAAGAGGGCGATGTTATAAACGCGGCTCTTGCTTTTATCACTAGCGCCTCTTCCTATGCAGACATACAGAACACGTCTGGCCAAGAATGTCAGGCAAGCGGAACCTGTTCTGACATTTTGTATACTGATCAGGCTACCTGTATATTGAATGGTGAAACTTGGACACCTGGACCGGATGTAATCTCTTCTTATCCAGCGGTGGAAACCTTAAAAACAAATTTAGTGAATACTGTAAACCAACTTCGAAGTTTACTGCTTGCAGAAGCCGCTGTAATCGTAATGAATGATGTGAATATCGGTCGTCAAGCCCAGAATCAGGCGGCCATAGATTATATTAATAATACTATTGTTCCTGCCCTGGATTTGTGGTTAGCCTATTCGGATTTCAATACCGCCCACGGACAGACTACCTGTGCAGGCTTTAGCGGTTACAATGCGAATCTGTTAGCGCCTACAAAGCTGCATTCTTCAGAGCTAACCGCCCTACAGACAGCGCTGAACACTCGTTTGACAAATATCACTAGCAGGCTTGGTGAGCTAAACTTGAACCTGGGATCAATCAATCAGGATTTAACCACTGGGGATATAGTTTCGAGCAGCGGTTTCTATGGACAGCGCTATTCTTTTTTGGTTTTAAGGCTCAATACTCTAGGCGGATCTTTGACCCTTTTGAACGGTCTTCAAACATCTTCCCAAGTTCAAGATCAGATTGCCGCAAGCGCTATTGAAACCAAGGCTTTATATGAAACGGTTATAAGAGTAAGCTTGTTTGCCGCTCCAGCCTCTAGCACGGCAACTCTTCACCTTAGGGATGCTAGCTTTTTGTCCGTGGGCGATCTGGTATATGTAATAGCAGAAGGTCAGGAAGAATTGTTAAGAGCCGTAAAATCTATAAATGGCAAATCTGTTATTTTGAACGGCATCGTTCCGTCTAAATATAGACCTAGAGAAAACGGTCGCCTGTACAAAGTCTTAATCTAAAACAATAAACTTGACGTGGGATAAGGCTAAATAATATTGAAAGACGTATTTATTTTTTATATGTAGCATTCCGGTTTCATTCCAAAGTTTTAATATAGCCGCAACCGCCTCCATGAGCATGGGAACCATGCAGAGTTTAGGAGAGTGATTTAGCTTACAGCGAACGTTTCCCGTGCTATGCGTGTCGAATAAAACCTGTGCTTCATTCGCCAATTCGACATTTGTCAGGCTCTCCAAAAGACAAAGGCTATCGTCTAGATCGTCCCAAGAGTTCAAATGTTCGCTTTGGACAAATTTACTGTAAACTTCAGAAACTATTTGTTGCTCATCTCTAGTCATCATATTGATTATAGCAAAATTGATTACCAAACTCTACAATTGTTAAACATTTCATCAACATAGTGATCGTAATGATTGAACATACAAGTACTACTTACTACGACTGGGTGCATAAGAGTTCTTGCACAGCCATCTTCAAAATAAGGACGCTCTGTTTCGGGTATTTCTGTTTCGTCTATTTCAGTTCTTAACTTTTCAATAATTTTTTCAAAAATTCCATCAGGATATTGAATCCTTGTTTTGCTGCCATAAGTGTGATTGCGATTACAGTAACAATGTGTCAACTCGTGAAATATCAAAGCTTTTGTTTGGAGATAACCTCTACTTTTGAAGAATTTTTCATCAATATCGATTTCTCTCCATCTATGGCCATATGTGCATATTCCTATAACGCCGCCAGAAGCATCAGATTGAGTATTGGCGAATCCCATGGTCACATCTCTGTTAAAGACGATCCCACGAACAACAGCCAGCTCCATAAACTCATCCTTGTACTCCTGAAGCCTTGGGTCAGTGCCTTTATATGCAGGTTCGTTCTTAGGAACAGGGGAGCTACAGGATGTGAATAGGACCAAAAATGTCAGTAAAAATAGGGTCTTCATGTGATAATCTTATATCAGGGACGGTCTGATCCTGACAGCATAATCTTATATTGAAGGAATAAAAAAACAAATGTCCATCCCAAGCACCCCTCAACCTACTGGAATTGCAAACAATCTCTCTAAGCAATTTCAAGCACTTGTCAGGGATCTGAATAATACTCAAAATAACCAAGCAAGTTCAATGCCTTGGAGCAATGTTCAATCTGCTTTTTTTCCTTTTATTCATATTGAGCCTAAGCGATGGGACCAGCTGTTTCCATATCGATTACTTGTTATTGACACTCGCAAGGGGAATCGGGTGGTAAACGGTGGAAATACTGCCAAGGTTACAGTTTCAAATAGTCAGAATAATTCAATAGTTAACTTTGAAACACTGAGTAAAAAATGGGTTTTTACCCTTCCTATTAGCCCTCAACAGCTGAGCATCACTGATTCCTATGCTATTCAAACGACCGCTACCTTAAAAGGCATACTGGAAGAACACGGCGGTCTTAGGTTTAAGACGATTAACGCCACGGGAACCATGGGAGTATGGCCTTATCGCCAGAGCGTGACTGCTCCCCCACAAAGTCCGTCCGTCCTTGAATCTATTTTTGGTGGAACTATTGAGGCAGTAGGTAACCTGTTTGGTCAAGTAAATCGTGTTATTAACGCAGCTACCTCTGGACATCCGGCAAGCAAGCCTAGCTCAAAGCGCCCTGAAACCTCACCCGAAGGCTCATCGAGCACTGGTTACCACCACGCACTGGCCCTTCAGCAGTTTCTCGAACAATATGCAGAAGCCAAGAAAAACCCTGACAATGCTGGCTGGCGCTTGGTATTCGATATTCCTAAGCAGAACGCTTCTTATGTAGTTACTCCAGAGCAATTTGTTTGGCAACAAAGCGTTGCCAAGGCGATGGAAGTCACCTACGTAATGCAGTTGAAGGCCTGGAGACGCATTGATCTTCAGGAGAAGGTCTCTGCTGTTGTACCAAATTTGCAAAAAATTGATTCGGGTATTTTACAGCGTATTATGAGCACTATTACGGAAGCTCGCCGTACAATGTCCGCTGCAATCGATCTTATTAGTGCGGTTAGATCTGACGTAGGAAAACCTCTTGAAGTTTTGCGTCAAACCGCATTGTTTGTAAAAGATCTTTCAGGCGTAGTTACCAGCGTGGCCGACCTCCCATCTCAGATCCAGAAAGATTATTCTAGTTCTATTAAGGAATCGATGAGGATTTTGAAGGATTCAATATCTTCATCTTCTAGCGATCCAAGGGTTATATCTGCCTTATCTGCAATTGTAACAAGCTCTCTACTAACCGAGGGATTGAGCATTGCTGCTATAGCCGGTGGTCAACTTGGCGATCAGGCCGCTATAAATCAGACCCTAGATCCTTCTAATAATATTTTTGATAATCCAGAGCGCAACTTTGATCTCATGGATATGGTTCCCGTGTTCAGTCTGCAGCTAAACGATGCTCAGCAGTTTGCTGTCGATACGATTATAGAAGATGCTCGCGAAACTACCGTGGACGATCTTCGTGAATTCCGCGCCGTAATTGCAGATCTAACCACCCAGCTCTCAAATAATTTTGGAGCAGGGGATGCATATTACAGTCAGATCTATGGTCGCCCACCTCCCAAATCACGCATTCAGTCCATGACACTGGACGAATACGGTATTTTAAAGGCCCTGTATGAAGTCTTGCAGTCTTATGATATTTTAACTGCTACTACGGATATTGACGATTTGAACAAGAAAACCAATATGGAATACGTAGCTGGCTTGGCCGATGCTGCAGGTATTCCTTTTGACCTGCCAAATAGTAAAATCCTTGTTCCAGTTCCTTTTGGTAAAAACGTTGAACAGATTGCCCTGCGCTATCTTGGGGATGCTCAGAAATGGCTTGAAATCGTCACCTTGAATAATTTGAGAGATCCTTATATTGATGAAGACGGTTTTAAACGATCACTGCTGTCCAATGCAACTGGAAGGCAAATCACAATAAACAACATAGAGAATCTTTACATAGGACAACGCGTACTGATTGGATCAACTGCTCAGGCCCAGTCTGCTCGTAGAATTTTAGATCTAGGTCGTCTTTCTGATACTTCTTTTCTGGTCACCTTGGATGGAGAAGCTGATTTAGATCCATATACGATTGCAGATCTTGCTTATATGCAGGCCTATCTGCCTGGCACCGTAAACAGTCAGCAAAAAATCTTCATTCCTAGCACTTTACCGGTTCCTGAAAGTGACAATATCGTGATCCCTGCCTCTGTACAGGCCGTAGACCTAGTAGGGCTTAGCAAGGTGGACTGGTTATTGACCGAATCAGGCGATCTAGCAACGAATAGTTATGGTGATTTTAGATACGCTGCTGGTATTACTAATTTAATTCAAGCCATAAGAATCAAGCTTTCTACCCCAAAAGGAAGACTTATAACCCATCCAGAGTTTGGGATGGGTATAAGACCAGGTGTTATGACTTCTGAAGTGGACGTTCAGGATATCTACAATTCTATTAACAAAATGATCGAAGATGACTCACGTTATCAAGGGCTTGACAGTCTTCAGATTACTATTAATGGACCAACTTTGTCAATCAATATGGGCGTAATGATTGCTGGTCAACAAGGGGTTTTCCCTCTTAGTTTCCAAATGCCCATATAGGCTATGATATAAGTCTTACAAGGACAATCTTTATACTATGAGTGACTTGCCAAATCCAAAATCTTATGAAGCAGTGCTTGCAGATATGCTCTCAACCTATGCTACTAAGCAGGGTATTAACGATTTTAACGTAGGATCAGCTGTAACCAGTTTTTTTGAGACTGTAGCCCTTGCTACTGTTCGCGCATCTGGCGACGTATTTCAGATTCTCCGTGATTTTTCTGTAGATCGTGCAACCGGTGACACACTTAAGCGCTTGGCTATCGAGAATCGTGTAGCTCCTGTTACCGCAAAACCAGCCACTGGTCAGGTTACTGTTACCGATACTGGTTTTACCAAGAAATCCACTAAGATATACGCTGGCGCTATGTCTCCAAATATCGGCTCTACCTCTATCAAGGTTAGCGATACTACCGCCTGGACGGCCACTGGGTCAATCTATATTGGTCGTGGAACCCCTAATATTGAAGGGCCAATTCCTTACGTCTCCATTGCGCCTTCTGGTAGTTTTTTCGTTATCAATCTCAGTGTTCCTACGACTAAGTTCCATAACGTAGGCGAGACTGTAATTTTAGCTCAGGGCGGAAATCGCTCTATTCCTGTAAATTCCATCGCTGTTTCTCCAGCTGTAGGCTCTAGTTCTGATCTTCAGTTTGCTGTAACCACTGCTGCTATAATTCTTGATGGTGAAGTTTCTGTTGGCAATGTGCAAGTTGCTTCTTTGACACCTGGAGCTGACGGAAACGTACCGCGCGGCGCTATTAAGCAGTTTTCAAACCCTCCTTTTGCCGGTGCTGCTGTAACCAACACCCTTCCGTTTATTACCGGCAAGGATTCTGAGACTGATGATCAGCTTCGAGTGCGTATCAAACGTGCTATCGAATCTCGTGGCCTTGGCACGGCAACTGCTGTAAAAAATTCTGTAATCGGAGCAGCTCCTTCTGATGAAGATGCCACTATTGTTAGCTCTGACATATTGTCAAATTCAGACGGCGCTATTCTTTACATTGACGATGGTTCTGGATATGAGGCCAAAAATACTGGCGTAGGGCTTGAAGCAATTGTAAATAGTGCTATCGGTGGTGAACAGTTTTTTCAATTATCTACCGGTGGACGCCAAACATCTGTAACCAAAGCATTCTTGATTTCTACTCTTTCTGCTCCATTTGATATTATCGATGGCGATACGCTGGCGTTAATTGTTGGCGAAACCACTTATCAGCATGTGTTTACTTCTTCTGACTTTCGCTCTCCAGGTGGTGTTACTGCCAATGAAGTTACGGCTTCTGTGAATGCTAACCCCGAACTTGGTTTTGAGGCTACCACTTCAGGCGGTGGTCTATATGTTGTTTTCCGCTCTAAAACAGAAGGCAGTGACAATATAAAAATTTCCACTCCCACTACTTCTGGGCGCGACGCTTCTGTACAGCTGGGCTTGTCAGAAAACGAAATCCAAACCCTACGTCTTTATAAGAACAAAATACCCCTAAACAAAGATGGTAAAACAGCCTCTGTGTTTACGCAGGAGCAGTCTTTGTGGTCGCCAACCATTGTTACGGGTGACACACTCATTCTTTTGGTCGATGGAACTGCCGCTATTACTTACACTGTTTATGATGCCGACTTTATTGCCACAGGGCTTTACACCAGTGTTTCTTCTGCGAACTCTCTAGACTCCTGGGCAGAAGTTCTAACGGCAAAACTTACTGGAGTAACAGTATCTGTAGTTGGCCAACGTTTGAGAATTACTTCTAATCTAGGCTCTAACAATCGTGCGGAAGTTGTCATAGATGGAGCATCTTCGTTAGTTACAAAGGGAATGCTTAGTTCTCTAACAGGTCTTTCTGCTCAAGGTAAGGCTTCTGATTTTATTCTTTCTAGAAATACCGCCCAGATAGAACTGGCTGTACCCTTGGTTGCTGGAGATGTCTTAGAAGCTGGAACTACCCAGACTGAAGCTAGAATCCAATCTCTTGAGATTCCAGGTGGAAGTGTTGCTTTTTCTGCAGATGCTCATATCTGGCTGTTGATTGATAATCCAGGGGAAATCATTGTTACTGGTGTAGCTGGAAATACGATTATAGACGTGACCAAGCCAGCCACTAATACCGTTCGTTATGTGACCACTATCCCAAGCGCATTTGACAATGTTGTGGTTGGTGACTACATAATTATTTGGTCTGAAGAGTTAAACATAAATAACCGCCTAGAAGGTCGGGTACATGCCAAGACCGGCACCACGCTAGATATTGTTGTAACCGCCGCCGAATGGGCTGCAGCCGTAGCCGAATCTGGAATCCTTTTTTCTGAAGGCTTTGTAATCCTTCGCAGTACTTTAGCTCCGCAAAAATTTCGTATCACGCTTGGTCCTAAGACCCTTGATGATATTACCCAAGAGCTTCAGGATCAAACCAACAGTCTGATTTTCTCTGTTCTTGAAGACAGATATATAGTTGTGCGCTCTAGGACAAAAAACACCAATGGTTATGTACTGGTTGTAACCGCCGACCTAGAAGGAAAACTTTTAAATCTACCTGCAAATACGAGCAATACGAGCAAAGATTCTCTTATAGCTTTTTACGACAGTCGGACTCGTGAGGGTCAGCTGCCTCGTTTTGTGCATTCTTCGTTTGCTGCCGGTTCTGCCGCCAATCCTCCAGATAGTTTTACAGCATCGGTTACTTCAAATATTTCTTTTGCCGGTCGCGATCCTAATGAATTGATCTGCGAACTCCATCCCTATGGCGCAATACCAGACTCACAGCCATACGGAGAATGCGCACAGGTCAAGAGTATTGCCGGTCCTGTAGTAACTATTGCCGAGCAAGCTTTGATTCGCAGAATGCGCATTGATGATCGCTTCTTTATTGCCAACCCCTTGGACTTTGGCTTCTCAGACACTGCTGTAGTTGTCTTGGACAACGACACTACCGCTAAATCTTTTGAAATGCCGTTCTATCGCAGAGCTGTAACTAACACTTCGTTTGCCAACAATCCTTCTAGTTTTAACGCATATGATGTTGATGCCGGTCCTGTTGTAAACTTTGCATCTTCTTTTGGCCCTGGCTTTGATTTTCAACAATTCAAAGTATTAATGCAGGCAAAAAAAGTATTAAAACACGCTCTTCCTGAGACAGCATTGCTTTATCGCTCAGCACGCTGGGGTCGTTCTGGTGAAAAAATTACCGTAGGATACGATTACCCAGGCGGTCCCAACGCTCTTGTCACCAGCAATATAGATGTAAGTAACTCAGTTGATATCCGTATCGTATTAGCCTCTGGTGCCGCAATAGCAAGCGCTGTAGATGGTTCTACTGAATGGGATATCACTGTTACCCCAAATACTCCAATCGCCGGAGTAGACCAAGTCACGTACACCTGGACTGGACTGGGTACCAATCCCTCCATAACCCTTTCGGGCGGTGAATATGTAAATATTACCAATCAAACTGAATTTGATGAAGCTAATATTGGGATTTTCCGTATTTCTTCAGAAGTAGGGTTCACACCTACTCCCACTAGTTTTTCTGTTCAAAGACCTACCGCCGCAGCCGTAGCCGAATCCAATAAATCCACTCTCGTACCAGGAGCAATATCGTTTTATGCGTCTGCTTCTACGACTGCAGCCGATGTAAAAGCTTATGTAGACACCGACCTGGCCCTTTATGTCACCGCTACTATCGTGAACGATGGCGGTACTTCCGGCTCAGGCGTCTTTGTAGAAAGCACATACGAAGATTCTGGTTTCTCGTATGACAGGGTAAGTCTTTTAGATGGTATTAACTGGATTGCTTCTAACGATTTGTCAGTAAGCCCTCAGTTTACTTTTAAGAAACCCCTCGATCTCTCAAGCGACGTAGGCTATGCCTTCAATAGTTCAGAGGAGGTAAGACTTGTTCCTACCACTCACGAACAGGTTAAACGCTTACTTTCCGTTTTGGCAGTAACTGGTTTCACGACTGTAGGCACAATCGGCACAACCGAACGTGCTTCCAGACTAGAACTAGCAACACAAATCCTTGGAAGCAAGGGTGCTGTGCAAATTATTGGCGGCTTAGCTAACAAATACGAAGTTCCCGTTCTAGATATTGCTACCCGTTTAAACAACACTGTAATGAGCGTTTCTGCTGATCGCGTATCTGCTCAGGGCGTTCATTCAGATCAGTGGTTCCGACTTGAAGCAACCGTAAAACAACGCAAAGAAACGCTTCTTTCTTCTAACAGCGGTGTAACCATTATTGGGAATAGTCCTGCTTCTGGCAAATCCACTGTTATGTTTAACAATAGAGAGCTCAATCAGCGTTATTTTGGCAAGCCAAGACACCATGTTCGATCACGCGGAAATACTTTTCGTGTAGAAAAACAAGGTAATTTGGTTTGTATCAGCTGGAATCTAGTTGGCACAAGCCCTGACTTCCTACTGTCTGCTGTAGATTTCAATGACGCAGGCGGCGGAACCCTCAACGTTTCTAAAGTAACTGGAGGCAATGACGTTGAGTATATCGTTTTAACTGGCAATGCCAACTTTAATGGCCTGTCCATCGGAGACTTGGTTACTGTTGCCAACATGCCTGATCCAGATAACAACGGTACATTCCTTGTAACCGGAGTATCCAGTAACGGTAAAACCCTACGAGTTTTAAATTCTGCTTCTGTAAACGAATTCTCGTCTGGAACCTTCACGTTTTCTGCCAATTCCACTGCAGGTGACCAGTTTACAATCGGTATTACGAATTTAATCGCCGGTACCAATTTTGCAATTGGCGCTACTGCCGCTGATACTGCTGCTAATCTATCGGCTGTAATTGGCACCGTTCCAGGCGCAAACAGTACTGTTAACGGTCTTGTTGTCACTGTAACCGCAAACGCTCCCAGTTCTACTTTGGCTTTGGCGTATTCTGGCACACTGGTTGTAACCGTATCAGGCGCTTCCATCGTAGGTCAATCCTTTAACGCCTCTGATTTCTCAGCTTCTACTGAAGTATCTGAAGGTGACACTCTAATCATGAGCAATCCTTTTGCTGTACTTAACCAGGGCAAGTTTCTCGTAATTCGCAGATATGACGATAGTATCTGGATTGAAAACCCTAATGTAGTTGAAGAAGAAGTTACCCTTCCTGCAAATCTGATCAGTTTGGGCTTTGATGCAACGACTTCTTTCAAGGTAAACGCTACCAATCATACTCAATATTTAAATTGGAATGGCGTAGGGCTTGAGCCAAGTCTTGGAAATGCCAAAGTAGGCGACGTGGTACGTTTTGGAACAGACTTTGCCGTTGCCAACCAGGGCAATTTCATGGTCATCTCTGCTGGCGCTAAGAAACAACAAATTGAAAGATTTGTGATGCCTACTGGTGCTCAATTTACTATTGGTGGCCCAGGCAAGTATTTCCTATTGAACTCTGCCGGTGACGTGAATCAATACTATGTATGGTTTAACATAAACGGTTCTAACTCAGATCCAGCCCCAGGCGGTCTAACACCAGTGCTGGCAGCAATTCTCAGCGGCGATAGCTCTGCACAGGTAGCCGCAAAAACTGCCTTAGCTATCACTGGAACTTCAGATATTTCAGCAACTTCTCTAAACAATGAAGTTACTTCTACGACTAGCGGTTTCCAAGAAACCACTGCAGCGTCTAACTTCAACGTTCCGGCCCCTTTCACTGCTGCTTTGGTACAAGCTGGTAAGCGTTCATTTCTTGAAGCAACAAATCCTTCTGCCGTAAACGAAGCTGCGGTATTCGTTATTGGAAGTGTTCTGGAAGACCACAGACCTCAGATGCAATTCCTTGAAATCGAAGCTTCGGTTTTTGGCGATAAGGTTGTTGCTACTGGAGACACTCTGACCCTTTCGAACGCAGGGTCTTGGGTGATTGATGAGGTTATAGATCGCAATACTGCAGTCGTTATTGGCACCATGGCAAATGTAGACAATGCAAGTCTGAACAACAGAGAGTCTTCGGTCTTCGTAGAAGAAGCTGCATTCTATTTTGGTTACAAACACGTACTTCTGGTTTCTGCTCAAGCTGGCGCTCCTCAACGTACACAAATCGTATTCGACACGAATGCCCAGTCTTCTAAGATCAACGAAGCAGCTGGCGTACAACTGATTTCTGTTAACAAGATGGATTTTAACACCCTTATAAAGAAAGGCCTGGACAGTTATAGATACGATACAGGTCTAATCGGTGAGGCCAATAGAATTGTCTACGGTGACCCTAGAGATTCCACTACGTATCCAGGTTCTGGTGCAGCTGGTGCCGAGATATTTGTTCGCGAACCTCTCGACCGACGAATTCAAGTTTCTATCAATATTAGAATTGCCACCGGAGCCCCTTTTGCTCAGCTTGCAGAACAGGTAAGAACTAACGTAAGCTCTCTTATCAACTCTAATAAAATTGGTGTTCCTATCGACTTTAGCTCTATCGTTAGTGTTGTGAAAGCAGTTCCAGGCGTAGTTTCAGTAGCTATCAGCAGCCCGCAATACGATTCTACTCACGATATTATCTTCATTGCTCCAGGCGAAAAAGCCAGAATCCTCGATCCAGGACTAGATATTGGCGTGTCTCAGATTGGAACTTAACAAATGGCAATAACAACTCCAGAAGAACAGTACAAAAGACTGCGCTCATATTTAAACCCTGCTATTAAGGGCAAAAGTGTAGATGCTGTCCTCGACGCCTTGGCTGTAGGCAATGCTGCCCACTTGATCAACAACGTTCGCGCAGTAAATGACCAACTTTATATCGCCACGGCCTCAGGTCGTTATCTGGATGAGCGCTTGGCAGATGCTAACATTTCTCGTCCACCCGCCGTAGGTCTTTCAGACGAAGTATTCCGGCAAATCGGTATTGAAGTAAAGAACCGTAAACAGATTCGTGATCTGATAAACAATCTCTTGAGTGCCATTTTTGGAGATGAATTTGTTCGCGCAAGTTCCTCTGCTCGTGCATTTGCGCCGTACAATCTTCAAGATGGCGATACTTTTCTGATCAATTTTGATGAAAAAACCGATGCTATTATCACTTTTAACACTGGTGAATTTCAAAACATAGCAGCGGCTTCAGCCCAGGAAGTAGCAGATGCTATTACCAAAGAGCTGCGCTCAGCCGGTCTTACTGGCACTGCTGTTGCAAAAGACGATGGTAATGGCCCCTATACCCAAATCTTTTCTGATACTATTGGTCCAGCGTCTTCCGTAACCATTAAAGGCGGTCGCGCTCAGAATGAGCTTCTTTTTGATTCTACTGTGGCAGCTGGTGGAAACATGTCTACTCAATGGACCCTATCCCTCCAGCCAGGCGGTAACATTCGCTTTACATGGACTGGTGGAGCCAATCCACAGCTGGGCAAGGTTACTCCAAACGATTATGTGAACGTATTCGGCGGCGGGTTTTCCGCTTCTGCAAACGAAGGCAGCTATACAATTATTGCCTCACGCGGAGGCGCAGTTGGTGTGCAGTATTTTGAGGTTTTCAATCCTTTGGGTACAACTGGAATTGTGGTTCAAGGAATCAATGATGCTGTTTTGTTCTTCAGGGCCGTGAAGAAAACCCTTTCTTCTTTACTCTCCTATGCTGCCGCATATCAAACACAGTCTAAGGTCTTACAGGTATTTTTACCTGCTGCTACCAAGGTGGTACGTCGCGACCGTAGAGGTTCTTCTCACTTGCACGATCCTTCTGATCCCGTTTCTTTGCTTCCCAATCAGGAAGGCCCTTATGCCTATGATCTAACCCAGCCTTTCACCGTAAGCCATATTGGAACATTGTTAACTCAGGATTTAGACGGATCTGTTTCCAGAGTTGTTAGTGTAGCAAATGCCTCTGCGTTCCCAGACGAACAAGGAAATTTAATCTTAGGGTACGGCACTAGCCACCAAGAAGGCCCTGTACCTTACATTGCCCGTCCTTCTTCTACCACACTGTTGATCAGTCCTGCCTACAACGTTAAAAAGTTTCACCCAAACGGAACAGACGTTGCCTTGGTTTCTCAGAAGACCGCTTCTGATATCAGCAGTGATGGTTATGATTACCCATTTTATATTACCGATGTAGTAGCAGGACGTATTTACGCTCAGGATCTGATCAAGAGCGTGGCTGCAACTGGTATCACTATTATCTTTACCGTACTGTATCCATCAGATATTGGGCTCGGCAAGTGGGGTACGCAATATAGCGAAAACCCCCAAATTTGGGGGGAATAATGGCTGCACCAATAATTCTAGCTGGGGCACATATAAAATTATACCTAAACAACAAGCTGTATAAAGTTGCTCAAAGCGTTTCTTTTACCGTCGATTACGACGAAACCGCTATTTATGGTATTGATTCCATGTATGCTCAAGAAATTTGCGCTAACAGAATTTCAGTAAGCGGTAACGTGAGTGGTTTACGTGTTAGGCAAAGCGGTGGACTGCAGGCGCAAGAGCTTCGCCCTTTGTTTCAGGATGCTGCCGCCGCACCGTACATATCCCTTCGCGTACAAGACAGGTCAACTGGAGAAGATATTATTTTTATTCCCAATTGCAAGGTGTCTAACGAAGGCCATACCGCTGCGGTGAGGGGTACTTATAAGCTTAACTTTAGTTTCGTCGGCCAGATCCCACTATTTGCACTAGACAGATCTTCTTAAGACTTTTTTAGCTTTTTCTTTTGATCGCACGAACGGGTTGAAATTCCATTCCCTGGATATCGCCAACCTTAAACTGACCCTTACTCTTTAAATCAAGAACGGTAGTTTTTGACAGGTTTTTGTTATTAAAATGCTCTACTAGCATTTCTTCTTTGTCAAAGCCGTCCATCTCAAATCCGAATACATATCCGTCTTTTAGGATTACGATTACCATTATTTGTTTCCGTGTTTTGCCTTGATTTGTTCGTTTGCTATCCAAGATTCTATTAGGCTCAAGCTTACGGGCTTATACGCATTTGCTCTAACGCCCACGTCGTATTGACGATCAGTAGATCGCGGCTTAGTTTTGCCATCGGAATGAATATGCCCGTGAAGGTGGAAGTCTACCGTAAGATCTTGAGAAGTAAATCGTTGATTCTTATGCTCGCCATGCCAGTTTTCGTTTTCTTTGGCACCTTTCATATTCGCAACGTCTTCTCGAAAGATCCCAGGAAGCGGACAGTGACTCATGGAAATACGTTTATCTCCAAGGTATATCACAGCAGTATTAAGAACTACGTCAAAACCCACACCGTACATTGAATAGGTGTTCTTGTCATGATTACCCAGGATCAAAACTTTGGTGCCGTTAAGCCGTTCAATCACTTTTTTGAGAACATCTCCACTGCCCATACCCATGTCGCCAAGAAAATAGCAAACATCTCCATCGCGCACTGATGCGTTGTAATTATTTACCAGCACTCTGTGCATGTGGTTTAGATCTTCGAAAGGTCTTTTGTCATAAATCAATACGTTAGCATGTCCTACATGCCAATCCGAAGTTATAAATATGTTTTTTCGATGATTGCTCATTCATTACACTCTAAATGTTCATGTAGTTCTTCTTCAAGATATTTGCGCACCTTTTTGATATACGCGTGATTTGTAGGTTTGCCAAGGTTTTTCTTGCTAGGAAAATAAGTTCCCGAATTGTAGGCTGCAGATGCCTTGCACCAATTCTGATCATATCGGTCTAGCTGGTATTTTAAATATTTTGCTGCTGCGGCGACATTGTTTTTAGGGGTCATCAGTTCTTTTTCAGTACCCTCATATCCGAACATTTTTGCGGTATCGGATTTTACCTGGCAAATTCCATAACTTGGGCTGCCACCGTCATTTGGCACCACAACGTTCTTAAGACCGCTCTCATGTGAGCAGATTGCCATTAAAAGAGAGATCGGTACGCCTATTTTTTGAGCTGCCAATGTGATAATATTTTCATAAACCATGCTTTTCTCCTATTTAAATAGTAGCCTATAGTTGGCTGTTAGTCAAGGCTGAACCCTTCCATCACAATCTTAGAAACAGGAGTGATTATGCCTAATTATCAGTTAAATCAGGTAAACACCGTACTTTTGCCAGAATTTCAAAATTGGGTAGACGAATACGGCCTGAACTCTGATCGTAAAAACGACGGTGTATCTGGCAATGGAACCCTTTACACTGCCCATTATGCTCTTGGTCTAAAAATCAAAGGCTTGTTGACTGAGAAAGAACGTAACCGATTAATAGAAGCCGTATCACTTTGCTTTGACGCACCTGGCCTGATTGACCGTTCTGTTGCTAAGGAGCTCGATTATCAGGCTCATGACGATTATCTTGGCCTCCTAACGCTTGCGATGATATTGGATAAGCCAGAATGGACCCAGCAAGTGCTTGAGTATGGAAAAAACGTCCGCTGTGACGGAATTGACGAATCCGAGACAGATCCAAAAAAAGCAAAACTGAACAAACTGGCCTTTACCGCTCTGAAGATCTTGAAATTTGGAAAAGTGAACTGGGTATGGAATAACCGTAACTATGGAAAATTCCACGTATCCTCTTGGCTAGGAAGACGTTTTGATGTAACCGCCACCATGAAGCTAGCTGCTGGCAAGGCCATCAACCCAATTCATTGGTTGTACTGGTCTTTTTACATACTTACGGTTGGCGACAAGAGCTCGCACGATTCTTGGATCTTACGTTTCCACATGGTCACTGCTTGTGAAAGCCGAGGCTTTTTGACCAAATTCGTGATTAAAAAATTCAAGGTTAAAATGGTCAATAAATTCGGTGATTTTGGGAATTTGCTTGCTCAGTATTTCAATAACCCAGAAAACCCACTCCCTAAGTTTCTAGAGGGCGTCAAATAGCTATTTCTTAACAATTCCGCGAACATGTTTGTTGTACGGCTGTAGCTTGGTTCGATTAGAACAACTCGTACATTTGCGATAATAATGCAATGAATCCAACTTGTTAAGTAACGTTATTTCTAGATAACCCTCACCGCATTTAGAACATTGCCATTCGCGCTGTAGAGCTTCTAGGCCTTTGCGTTCTTTTTCCGCAAACGCCTCTTTATCTTCGTTTTCGTAATATTTCTGAACAATATCGCGCACATTGGCAGATCTGTCTAAGTCAACTCTTGCTAATTGTTTGCGAAGAAAGCTAACTATTCGTTTTAACTTATCATTTTCGTGTTGAAGCTTTTGTTCACGGGTATTACCTCTGTTGTCGCGCCTGGATTTGCTCACGCTTACCTCCACTGAGTGTTACAACTAAGATTCATCCTTGATATATCATATATGATAAAGACCTATTAGGCAAGGGTTCTTGAAAACCGCGACTTGAGACAATCTTTACTAGAGAAGAAGGCTATCTTAGTTTTATCTAAGACCAGAACAGGACCAAAATCATGGCAGTAAAAAGACGGGTATCTTGGATTAGCCAGCAAAGAGTTGATGTACCAGACATGCGAGCTCTGGAATCTGCTGCGTCCAATGATTTCGACGAGTTAGTCAAGGCATTGTTCACTGGCGAAGAAGAAGGCTACATACTACGTGGCTTTGAGCTTTCAATGGCTGGTGCTATTGGGGGTGCCTCTAGCGCCCTCCAAATGTTCGTTGCTGAAGCAGCTGTTCTCCACACCAGATCTAGCCAGTCTGGAGCCTATCTGGTGGTTCCTGCCGGAACTCCTCCTGAACCTCTGAATTCTGCGACCAACACTATTGTTGACGGCGCATTTGCTCCAAACGCGATCAATTATGTTGGTCTTGAGTATGAGCGTTTTATTGATGACACTACTTCTGCACAGGTGTATATCTGGAACCCTACTACCGACAGTGAAACTACAAAGGTAGCCCCTCGCGCTCAAATTCTTCGCTATCGCATTAAGATCACTGCTTCAACCTGGGCCACAAATGTTTTGCCAATTTGCACTGTAACCACAGATGCTGGCAACAACGTAACGGATATAGGCGACTCACGTCGTGACTTTTTTCGTCTTGGTACGGCAGGCCGTTCTACCGCAAACCCCTTTTACGTTTATCCCTGGACCGCCCAATCCGAAGGCCGTGTAGAAAACCCTCCTTCCTCGAATAGCAACGCTGTCAATCCATTCCATGGTGGTGACAAAATGCTTGGCACATTCAAGGACTGGATGGATGCCGTCATGTCTCAGATTCTTGAGATCAAAGGGACCACCTATTGGTACTCCCTTGGCACCTCAGGATCTCTTGCTAGCTTGCGTCAGGATTTGGGTAACACCATTTCAACTGGCGCTGGTATTATTTCACACAGTGCAGACACCGCAGGCTTGATCAATTGGGATGAAGACATTCATTTCAAAGTGGTTGGTTCACGTCTTGATTACGTTCTTCTTGCTAACCCCTCCTCTATCGATATCACTCTGAATGACAACCAGGTTGCCTATGTGAATCTGGTGCGCGGCGTTCTTGTAACTCCAAACCTTATTTTTACAAACGGCTCTGCAATTATAACTTCAGTTGGTAACGTTGCTTGGACTGCTCCTCTTGCTGCTGGCGACTGGGTAAAAGCTGGTGCGGATACGGATGCTGGCTACTACAAAATCCAAACCGTAGATTCCCTTTCTCAAATAACCCTGACCGAAAACTTTGGCGGAACTTCTACGGGTGCAGCTGGTGCAAAAGCAAAATACGCTTTTGGCTCATATTCTACTTCCCCAGCCCCTTCTACTGGTCGTCACATTTTTATCGCAGACCGCGAAGACGTTCCAGAAGGTGAAAATATCTTTTGGTTCCTGCTTCGCGCAGATAACGGTGGCGTAATACCTAAAGTGTATGTTCGCTTTATTGGCTCCGAGCTAGAACTGGGCGAATCTGAAGAAATCGACGACGGAGTGTCCAGACAGCTCCTTCAGTATATCGGATCACCTTTAGAATCTGCAAGCAAGCCACAGTATGCCTCTGCACTCAATCCAGGTTCGTTACCAGAGAAGACTACGATTACAACTGGCGATGCTACCACGATGGTGTCCAACCAGTATTTTTTCATCAACTCTTCTGCTGACTCTCGCAGATACGCTGTATGGGTGAACAAGGATGGGACCGGTGTTCAGCCAAATGCCCCATTCGTAAATGCATATGTTGAATGGATTATCAGCACTGGTCAGACTGCTACGCAAACGGCCCAGGCCCTTGCCACTGTTCTTGCTTCAACCGATGATGAAGATTTTACTACTGTAGCGGGTATCGCGCAAGTATTGGTAACCAACAAATCTGCTGGTACATGTGCCGATGCTGTAAATTTTAACGTTGGCGCTCCTTTTGCTGTAACCGTAACACAACAGGGTACTGGTTCAGGCAATTTTGCTATCAATGATGGTGACAGTTTAACCCTTGCTATTAAGAAACTTGACGAAGCCATTCGCGAAATTTCTTCTCTTCTTGATGAGCCTGGTTATTGCGAATACGTTGACATAGTTGCTTCTGGCGGCGTTCCACCTGCTTCTATCGACGTTCCTGTTATTTCAGGCGATCTAATTCAATTGCCAGACAATAGTCGTCTTGGCAATTTACCTCAAAAATACACAGTAGGACAAGGCGTTTTAGAACTAGACCTAAATGGAATTGAACTCGCCTATGGACGAGATTTTAATGAAGTTGGAGCAGCTGGTACCGCAAGTGACCAAATTGAAATTCTCAGAAGCCTTTTTGCCGGTGACAGTCTAGGGTTTAAAATTCTAGTCCAAGGTGGCCCAGGCGGCGGCGGCGGCGTAGGCGTACAAGGCCCTCCTGGACCAATGGGCGTACCTGGCAATGATGCTATCGGCGGTCCTATTGCTATCAGCACTAAGATTGTTGACTACACAGTGATGACCAGTGACAACATGTTGCGAGCAGACGCTTCTAGTGGAACTGTAACTTTTAGTCTTCCTCCGGCTGCATCAGCAGTTGGAAATGTGTTCTTTTTAAAGAAAGTAGACGCTTCTGCAAATCCTATGATCGTTGAAGCAGATGGATCAGAGCTTATCGATGGCTTCAATACTCAACAAACCACAGTTCAATACGAATCTTTCACCATTGTCTCAAACGGCACTGGGTGGGATATTTTCTAAGGAATCAGATATGAGCTATAGTCCAAATTTTAGAGGAGATACTACAAATGCGACAAGTCGTTCTAGTAGATCTTTGACCTCTAACTACCAAAATGGGTCTGGTTTCTCTTTAGATCAATGCACCCCAGTAGCAGTGAACTCTTTTGGTCAACTTATTTCGGTAAACGTATCCAGTGTGGCAAATATAAAAGCTTTCTTGGGCGTAGCTGGAGAAGATCTCCCAAATGCCGCTTTTGGATCAGTCTACGACGGTGGCCGTCTAGAAGAGGTTGATCTGCCAGCTTTTTCTGTTGGCGACGCTCTTTATGTAGCAAAAGACGGTTTTTTAACCAATGTTACCCCTGAAATCGGCATGGCCGGATTCGTTGCAGGCGATCATATCGTTTTCATTGGTGTTGTTGTAAAAAACGAATTTAATCCACTTTTAAAAGATTTGAAGATTATGTTTGATACGAAAATAGGTCGGCTGTAAGGACTAATCTTAATGGTAACCACAATTTAACTGTAAACGGAGCATAAAATGGCAGATATCGTAAAACTTCTAGAGCTTTCTTCTGGAATAGCTACTGGATTGGATATAACGGCAAACACTGGTGTTTGGCTGTCCATCAAGGTGGGCGGTGGAGTATCCAATACTGAACTAACCAAAACTATTTTGGACAGGCTTGTTTCCTTACAAGATGGAACTGATGTTGCTGCTGCTTATCACACTCACGATAGCAGGTACTTTACAGAAACCGAGCTTGGATCTGCAGTTGGTACTTCCGGCGCACAGCTAATTGGGGTCAAGGCCACTCCGGTCAATTACACACCTGGTTCTGCTGATGTTGAGGCCCACTTGGCAGGTATCGACAGCGCTTTAGCCTCTGCTGGCGGGAATGATTTTCTTGATTCTGTTTTTCGTATTTCGGACAATGCTGATCCTACTAAGAAAATTGCCTTTGAAAGTTCTGGTATTTCTACTTCTACGGTTCGTACAATTACGATGCCAGACGCAAACGTTGATCTTGGCAAGATAGCATCTGCTTTACAAAAAGACGGCTCTGTAACAGTTACTGCCGATCTGCCAATGGGCGGATTTAAGCTTACTGGAATGGCTGCCGGTTCTGCTGCTGGACACTCAGTTCGCTATGAACAATCGATTCTTGTTTCGGGCGCAAACGCTTTTACTGCTGCCCAGTCCATGGGTGGGTTTAATCTGACCAGCGTGGCAGACCCCACAGCGCCTCAACATGCCGCTACAAAGGCTTACGTAGATGCTGTAGCCCAAGGTCTTCGTCCTAAACAGGCCGTGCGCGTTGCTTCTTTGGCAGATATAGCTCTTGCCAGTGCGCTAGAAAACGGCGATACTGTTGACGGTATCACTCTTGTCACAGGCGACCGCGTATTGGTTAAAAACCAAACTCTGCCTGAAGAAAATGGTATTTATATTGTACAAGCTTCTGGCGCAGCTGTTCGTGCGCCAGACATGGACTCGCTTACGCCTATAGATGAGATTAACGGAGCCTACACCTTTATTCAATCTGGTACGCAAGCAGGTCAGGGCTGGGTTGAGCAAAGCAATGTAGCTGTTTTAGATACTGACCCAATGGTTTGGGTATATTTCAATTCTGCTGCTGCTATTATCGGTGGCGATATGGTCACCGTAACTGGTCAGACCATTTCTCTCGATCTTGCCACTGCAAGCGGTCTTGAATCTAGTAACCCAAGCAACTCAGCTGGTCAGTTACGTATCAAACTTGAAGCTTCTAACCCAAGCTTAAAATTCTCTGGTTCTAATGAGCTTGGCCTCAAAATGGATGCAGCTGGAGCTCTTGCTTCAGGCGCTTCCGGCGCGGCTGTACAGGTTGATGGCTCAACGATTGAGATTAGCTCTAACGCCCTTCGCGTAAAAGACGCTGGTATCACCTTGGCCAAAATGGCTTCTAATTCTGTAGATGAGAATAAAATCGCAGCATCAGCTTTTAACGCAGCTGGCGCGATCACAGGTGGCGGCGCATCTAAGCTTGCTGTACAGGTTGATGGTTCTACCTTAGAAATTAGCGCAAACGCTCTTCGTCAAAAAGACGCTGGAACTACTGCTGCAAAACTCAATACAGACGTAGCAGACCAAACAACCATTGCTGGTGGTGCTGGTACTGCTCTTAACGTCCTTGCCGCTCCTTTGGTTTCAAGAACTCTAGTTGCCGGTGAAGCTTTTGCTGCAGATGTTTCCTTTTCAGTTCGATGGGCTTTAACTGGTGAAACTGCTGGAAGAGTATATAAAGCCGACAAAGACGCTTCGGCATCTGCTAAATACATGGGTATCGGTATCGGTCGTTCAGTAGCAGGCGTATCAGCTGGTGGAAATATTCAGGTGATCATGTTGGGAACCTCTGCTCTTGGTGCTAACGATTCTGCTTTTGCCGCTGGCGATGTAGGAAAAGAGTTATATGTAGGCACAACTGGAGCTTTCATCTTAGGCTCTGCCTTGGCTGATACTACAAATGAGGCCGCTTTCTGTATCGGAACGATTCAGTCAACATCTTCAATTTGGGTAGATTTCAAGCAGCTTAGAGGTATCAACTAATCAATTGCAGGGAAAACCTCTGTAATATGATAAGTTACACGTATGGCAAAAGTAACCCGCTTAATTAAAGGACAGCTTAAATCGGTCAGTGTTGACCAGGAAGTTTCCATTGTTGATGCTACGTCTTTTGTTGTCGTAAATTTTCCTGCTACGCTACAAACCGCAAACGCAAACCCTAGAGTTGTTGCCTGGATGGTAAACACTGTTGATTCTAATCCACAATTTCAAGACGTTTTGATCACGGTCAGGTCTGCTACTGCCTTTACGGCCACTTGGAACGCTCCAGTTGATAGTTCTAACTACAAACTGGCCTATATCGTACTTGACGGATTTATCACTTAAGGAACGTAGATGCAAAGAAATCCTTTCGCAAACCAGACTATATCGAGAGACTTGCTCCAGCAAATCTTTCCGTACCTATCTGGCCAGCAGCTAGACACTCTGCTTAAGTCTATAGACAAGGACTTGCAGGCACCCTTACGCGTTGATGCAAGCTCTACGCCCGATCTTGTTGTTACCATTGGTCCTGCCATTGTAAACAACACAATCTCTGGTCGTCAGAAATCTATTCCGCATATCCAAAACGCAATTCCAGCTTTTACGTCTGGTACGATTACTTTCCCTAGTCTAAATGGCGGAAACATCACCGTTTCTCCTGGCTCAAACACAACTCTAACCTGCCCACCAAACGAATACATCAAAGTCCTCATTTCTCTGGATTCCTCTGGTGATTTGATTGTTACTCAAGGTGTTTCTGACTTAGCTGAGGCAAACGCAATTGTTCCAGCCCCTGTTGCCAACACCTTGCCTGTGGCTTATATCAGTCTTTTTAATAATGCTGGTATAGTTCAGAGTGTTGTTCAGAACAAGATTTTCCAGTTCGGTGGCGGCGGTGGCGGTGGCTCAGGATCGATTCAGGCAGGTTTTGCTCAAGAAATCGCTATACCAGATGCTGTCCAAAGTGTTGCGGTCAACTTTCCAAGCGCTCTACCTGGCACTAATTATGTAATTCAGGCTCAGTTTGTCAACATCACTGATATTAACCCTCAGTTTCAAGATATTATTATTACTAATAAAACTATCAATGGTTTCACTGCAAATTGGAATGCGCCTACAGATTCAGCAAACTATCTCTTATCGTACATTGTACCTGTTGTCCAGGAGCACACTGGCGAGAAAGAAATTCCAGATACTGCAGATACTTTAGTGATTTCACTACCTTATACGTATGCTGGAACAAACTATACAATTGTGGCTACTATGGTCAATATAATTGATCCTAATCCACAATTTCAGGCAGTAATCGTAACTGCCAAGACCAACCTAACCTTTACAGTATCATGGAATAGTCCAGTGGATTCCGCGAATTATAGACTCGGATTTCACGTCGCTCAATTCCAGTAAGATACGATATAGATACTATGGCGTTGGTGTGAAGAACACGGAGAGAAGATGGCCTATAGGAAACAAGGTGCGTTAGTTGAAAGAGTGAACACCACTAATACAAGTGGCGCTACACTAACGCTTGTTGCGTCTTCTGCGTCATATCAGAGATTTACCGGCACCACTACTCACATTGTAGTTCTACCTGTCGGAACCACCATTCCTATTGGTGGCAAGTTCGCCGTCCTCAACCGCTCCACTGGCATTGTTACTGTAAACTACAACGGTGGATCTCTAGCCGCCACTGTAAATGGTGACTCTCAGACTATCTTTCGCTGCACTGACAACTCAACCGCTGCTGGAGCTTGGGATGCTACGGTTGAGTCAAGTGGGGGTGGTTCTGTCACCCTTACTTCTCTTGAAAAACTTGGAGCATTATCAGCTCTTGCTGGTTCTTTTTACCAAGACTCTCAAACTGACGCGGTGACGTTGCAGATAAACCCCGAAGAAATCGGTGGAAATTTTTGGACTACGAAAACTCCTCTGTCTTCTGTCCGCAGATACACCGGGTCATTCACTCTGGGCGGCTTTATTTACTCCTTGGGTGGAGAGAATCCTGTTTCTACAAAAGTTACTACTGTTGAGCGTTATAATGATGACTCTAATGCTGTTTTGGCAAGAACTGCTCTGACCACTGCCACGACTCAGGTTGGTGGATTTGCACTGACCCTTGGATATGCTTCTGGCGGATTCCAAGCATCTCAAACCGCTGTCGTTCAAGCTTATGACGATGTGCTGGACTCATGGTCTGCAAAAGCCGCTCTACCAGCTACTAGAGCATCGTACACTCCAGCAGTGCTTGATGGGTATGGGATTTTATCTGGTGGAGACCTTTCTGGCTCTCCTACTGCCACATCTTTAATTTACGACTCTGTTGCTAATGTTTGGTATTCAAGAGCTGATCGCCCCATCTCCAGAAGAGAAACTTTAGGCTTCGCTTCTCCAAATAAATATTATTCTATCGGCGGAGAAACTGCTGCTACGAATCTTGGTTACGCTTTTTCTTCTGTTTCCAATTCTTGGGTATCTATTGCAAATCATCCTGCCACAACTATTCAAAATGGCCCAGCTACGTTCGCCAGCGGAACCGGATACTCGATGGGTGGTCAAGGGCCAGCGTACAGCGCTGTAAACTACCGCTACAATGTAGACGCCAACTTGTGGAATACAATGTCTCCAAAACCCACTGGAGCGCATTCTAATTTAACCTCTGGTGCCTCACTTAATGGTGTAGCCTATGTGCTAGGCGGCGAGACCACCGGCGTAACCCTCATCTCCTCAATTGAGAGCTACACCCCTTTCTCCTTCTTAGCTGTCCCTCTCTCCAAGAAATCCACCTCCGCTCCAACTAGCATCTTTGTTGCCGCTGCGCTTAGTGGAGTAGTGACCAGTGTGCCAGTGAGAATCCGCACCGATGGTACAAATTGGAAGAACCTTACTGCCAACGCAGATTCAGTTTTAAAGCAGGGCGAGACTTTTGCTAAGTTTGCCGCGAATGGAAGTGGATATTACAACTACGAACTCCAGATCGGCTTGCCCACTTACTTGGCCGCTACTGGTGGTGGTCAGTGGGTAACTAAAGCAAATTTATCTTTTGTGTCTCAACACAGTTGTTCATTTACTGTTGGGACACAAGTCTATGGGGCCTACGGGCTTGATGTTGGTGGGCGTCACAAGAAGACTCAAAGATTTGATACTTTGCTAAATGCTTCAGTACGAGAGACTGACGGAAACCTAAGTGAAGCGTATACTGGTGGGCTAACCTCCTCGTCCACTCTTTACGGCAGAGGATTCACTAATGGCCACAATGGTGCTGTTTTGCTTGACGGCGGTACTATGCTCTACGATACCATTCTCAAAGCGTGGACTACGGTGGCTACTGGTGGTGGCTCCGGGCAATTAAACGGAAACTTGGTGCTTAATGGTTTTGCGTATTCTGCTTCTGGTGGTCCAACAGTCCCGGCACATCAATTATCTACATATCGCTACACCCTTTCCACGAATTCATGGAGTTCGAACATAGCCACGCTGAACAACATTCACTACGGCGGAATGATGTCGGCTCTTAATGGATTTGGTTACATGGTTGGTGGGACCAGTACAATAAACGAGAGGTTTAATGACGCTTCTGGAAGTTGGCTTACCATGGCCGCCACGGCAGCGAACGTGGAATCAGCTAGCAGTTTTGTAATAGAAGATGGTTGGCATATTGCAGCTCCGTACAGCGGGGGTAATTCTACTATTCATTATCTCTTTAAGGACGGAATAAATGCGTGGATTAGTAAGACTGCATATCCAATATCAGCCTACGGGCCTGTTGGTGGGTCAGTAGGTAATAGCGGATATTCCATGGGGGGCAACAATGGAGCTTATCTCTCCAACGTGTACCAGTGGGCTTCAGCAATTCAAAACGTAGTCTTGGGCGCAGCCTTGAGGATTAGCTAATGAGCACTTATTATAAACTTGGAAGTTTGGTCGAGGGATTAACCTCCACCGCCACGGCGGCGGGGACCACAACGCTCACGGCCTCAAGCAGACCCATTCAGCAGTTCACCGGAACTACCACGCAGACTGTGGTGCTTCCTGATGCTACTACTTTAAGCATCGGCAGACGTTTCGATATCAACAATCGCTCCACCGGAGCAATCACCGTCAATGCTAATGGTGGGGGAGCCGTTGGGGTTGTAGCCGCCGGAACCCAGCGATATTTCTTGGTGAGCGACATTTCTTTAGCTGCCGGTGTGTGGCGCGTTGGTGGCGTAACTGGCTCTGGTGGTGGTGGTGTAACGGATGCCGATAAGCTGAAACTGCTCCAAGGCATGGCTGGGCTAAATCTCCAGACCGACAACATCGTGGCGAAGGTTATCAAGACTAATCCCGAAGAGGTGGGTGGAAATTTTTGGATTACCAAGAGTCCTGGCACTCCTATCGGGTATGGTGGTTTTTTCTCAGCTAGTGGTTTTTATTACCAATCAACGGGACTTAATTCGGCCTCTGTTGAAACTGGAATCACCAGTAGATATTCTGATGATGATAATTACTGGCTGGCCAGGACTTCTGCTCCATCAGCAAGGTACGGCGCTATATGTTTTTCGCTGACCGATAATTATGTTGTGGGTGGAAATAACGTAAATCCCGTTACATCCAATCAATCATTTAATGTTTTAACAAATGCCTGGACTTCTAATTTGGCGCTTCCTGTGGCCACAGATTTCGGCGGCGGATTTGCCTTGAATGGTTATGGATTCATAGTTGGCGGAAGAACCACGAACTCTCTCATTGGCGTAAACGCAGTTTATCAATACGATTCCGTTTTGAATAGCTGGACGCTGCGCTCGCCAACTTTAGCTACGGCTTCGCAAAGAAGCTATACTCAAACAGCTGACTTGGGTGGGTTTGGTTATTCTGTTGGAGGTTCTGACGCTGGGAACACGACCAACACCTCCATCGTGAACGTATACGACATAGCCACGAATTCTTGGTCAACGGCTCCAAGTATGATCACCACTCGCTCTTTCTTTGGAATTAGTAATAATGTGGTTGGCTCTATCATGGCTTTTGCTGGCTCTGTCCCTAGCAATAGCAATCTGTCTGAGCAGTTTTTTGATACTACGAAAACCTGGAAGGCCACCGCAACGCTTGGCACTGCAAAGAACTCCGTGGCAGGTGGATCTTTGAATGGCTCAGCCATGTGTGTCGGCTCCTCAGTCTTTGCGGCCGTTGTTGAGTCTTTCATTCCCGCATCGTTCTTCAACCTTGGCTCCGTAAAAGTCTCCACTACTGCTCCGACCAGCATCCTCGCTGCGGTATTGATGAGCGACTTGGCTTATTCCGTTCCCGTTCAGATTCGTACTGATGGCGACAGTTGGAAGACCTTTACGTCTGGTGGAAGCGTACTAAAGACTGGCGAAACACTATCTGCAAAATTCCAGCATTCTCCGGCTTCTGGAATGGTAGTTGGCGGCGCATCCACCACGTCTGAATCTTACGGAAAAAGCCAGAACGCATGGACCACTAGAGCCTCAATCCCCGCCAATCGTGGCCAATACTACGGGTTTTCTCTTAACGACAGACTTTATATAGTGGGTGGAACTGGCGGTGTGAGTTCCGGTCTCAGGTTTGACGAAATCAAAAATACATTTACTACCCTGTCTTCTTCTCTGTTGTCCGGTAAAATGAATGGAGCTGGCGCTCTCCTCAACGGCTTCGGGTATGTCACTGGTGGCGCTGCCACCAGCACAACTACGGGATTTACTGCACACGATCGCTATAATGACACCCTAGATTCCTGGTTGGCCAGAACCGGACTTACTGCGGGCAAAACGTATGTAGGCGGGACTGCTGCTGAAGGTAGAATTTTTGTTTACACTGGCTATTCGACTGGGACAAGAACCAGCAGCGGAGAAGGATACTCCGATTCTACCGACAGCTGGAGCGCAATTGCAGCTTACGGGCTTGGTATTATTGCTGAAATGCCCACCATGTCTATCGGCGGCTATGCCTATGGTTGTGGGGGGTATAACGGCTCTAACGTGTCCAGCGTATACCGCTACACACCGTCAACCAATATTTGGGCCGCGAGGACCAACCTAAATACGGCTAAATATTCCGCTGTAACATTCGTTCTCGAAGGCTTTGGGTATGTGGCAAACGGCTTCGTCGCCGGAAATTCAAACGCACTCGAAGAGCACAACCCAGACGCCAATACCTGGACAAATAGACAAACCTCCACGTTCTCCAAGTCAGAGCTTTCTTATTCGCAAACACATACCACCCCCTACCGTAACTACGAAATGCGCGTTGGCATCCCAGCGTTCTATGCTGGAGTGGGCGGTGGAGTGTGGGTAACGAAAACGACGAACCCATCGAACAATACTTTTAGCGCAGCCGGAACTTCTGGTTCAACGGTGTTCCTGAGCTGTTCCGCTTCTTCGGCCTCGTATGCTTATGACTACCTCTCAGATTCCTATGTGAGAATCCAGGACTACCCACAATCCCCGCAAGGGCAGCAGAACTGCTCTATATCCACAACGGTGGGGGATATTATTTACTCCACTGGCGGACCTACAGCGTCGGCGGCTCCAGTATTCGCACTGTCTCCCTACACTCGCGTGTACACCACGCTTGCGAATATGCCGGTGTACACCAACTCCGGATGCTTTTCTGCCCTCAATGGAATGATGTACTATATCGGCGGAAACCCTGGAGGACTGGGAGCTTCGACCCGTACACAGAAATATAACCCAACAACGAATGCGTGGACAGATCATGGCAACCTCTTGCCATCGTCTGGCGTCTACAATATTGGTGGTGCCTATAATGGATTCATTTACGTCACTGGCGGGAACAATTCCACCAACAACTACCAGTTCAATGACGCATCCGTGGCTTTCACATCTAAGACTGGCCCCACCGCTTCTGTAGCTCTTGGACTTGCCGCCGTTGTAAACGGAGAATACTTCACGTCAATGGGCTTCGGACCACTTACCGCTGCGTCACAATCCTACCGGGATTCTGCAAACGTGTGGGCCACTAAAACTTCTGCGCCGAGTGCTTTCCAAGACACCCAAGGTGGGACGGTCGGTGATACCGCATTCTTCTCCGGTGGATACAATGCCGGTGGCTTCGGAACTAGCCACGCCTATGTCTCTTCAATCAAGCAAGCAGTGCTCGGCATCGCTTTAGAGGTGAAATAATATGTTTTTCAAGCAAGGCGCACTAGTAGAGCGGAGTTTGGTAACTGCCACCAGCGCAGGGACTTTGACTCTGATCAACACCTCTGAGACATACCAAATCTTCACAGGGTCAACCACGCACACACTGAAGCTGCCAGACTCCACGACGATGCCTAATGGTCGACGCTTCGAGGTAGTCAACGCTTCCACTGGTGATATTACTGTTCAAGATTCAACGGCGGCTGTGATCGGCACCTTGACCACTGGGATTTCTAAAATCTTTCGCCTTGCTGACAACTCCACTGCTGCTGGTACGTTTGATATTACTGCGGCATCTTCTGGTGGTGCTGCTGCATTGTCCACTCAGGAAAGTAGTCAGTTTAATGCTCTCACAGCGAAAGGTTTCAGCCCAACTTCGGTAGTTTTGAAATACAACCCCGAAGAAATCGGTGGAAATTTTTGGACTACGAAGGCTCCTGTTTCCGTTGCCAAGGCGTGGCCCTCCAACTTTACTTTGAATGGATTTGTTTACAACGCTTTTGGTATAACAAATGCCCCCACCAACGCGACAACCAACGAGCGGTACGACACAGACTTAAACTATTTCTTAAGTAGAGCCTCCGGAATCACTGCCTGTAATACCAGGGCTCCATTCGTTCTTTCTGGGATTGCGTATGTGGTCAACGGTGACCCCAGCATCAACGCCGTTGAAAGATACGATGACGTTCTCAATTCGTGGTCTGCTCGCACAGCGATTGGAACCGCCTTTTATGGTGCCGCGTCCTGGTCTCTTGGTTCTCTAGGCTACATTGCCGGTGGCCAAGGAAGCGGGACCACGACTTCCGCTTATGAAGCGGTGGCGAACGTATGGTCTGCCAGGGCTGCTGTCCCAGTTTCTACCACCAGGGTTTGCCAAGGCGGGTCAGAACACAATGGCTTTGGTCATATTGTCAGTGGGACTTCTGTAACCACGGTTCGCAGATACGACCCAGCATTAAATTCGTACTCTTCCTTGGCTTCCTCTACCGTTGGCCACGCCCACGGTGGAGTGGCGTCTGTGAGTGGGGTCCTTTTGGCCTCTGGTGGGGAAAATACGAGTAGCGTACATATCACCACTGTCGAAAAATTTTATGATGGTGCTGGCGCATGGGTCACTGTTGCTCCTATTTCTCAGGCGAGAAATGGGTGTGGCGCTGTTTCCGGTGGCCTATTTATGTCCATCAGTGGTGGTGTTGGGACTGGCGTAGCATACACGCCGGTCGAGGCATACACTTCTAATTCATTATTTACGACCGCTATCTCTTTACGATCAACCACTACCCCTACTGCAATTTCCGCTTCAGTGATCATGAATGGCCTTACGCAGTCCGTTCCTGTTCAGATTCGTACTGATGGAGACAACTGGAAGACTATAATGTCGAACGGTGGCAGTGCGCTGAAGACTGGTGAGACCCTCACTGCTAAGTTCCAGCACTCTCCCTCAGCGGGACTTGTTGGTGGAGCAAATGGGCTTTCCTCAAACGAATCTTTTAATGATATACAGAATTTATGGACACTTAGAACATCCTTGTCTGCTGTAAAAACTGGTGGGGCTGGCTTCACTATTGATGGCACCTCTTACATCGCTGCTGGTGAGAATGGCGCAGCAGATGCATTCACCAACGAACAATACAAGGACCTAGAGAATACCATCACCGCTAGAACTGCAATTCCAAATACCACTGCTCTCGGTGCCAGTTTTGGCCTCAATGGATTTGGATATGCTGTGTGTGGTCGTATTAGGTCAACTCTGGCAGTCCAAACATTAAATCAGCAGTTCAACCCAGCAGCGAACTCATGGACGAATAGAGCCGCTGCCACAACGTCTTCCAGAGTATTTTTGCCAGGCACCGATCTTCAAGGATTTGGATTTATTTTCAGCGGCTACACCAATGCTACTGGTGGAGGTGGCTCAGTTATTACCTCTTCTGAAAGATATAGTGATACCACCAATGCGTGGAATACAATCTCATCAGTTGGCAGAGAGAACCACACTGCGTTTGCTCTAAACGGATTCGCATATTTCACACAAGGCGATAGCGCTCCAACTGGCGAAAATAACACTTATAAATATGACCCAACCGCTAGCTCTTTTAGCTTAATGTCCGGTGGTCTGAACACAGCGCGTCCTAGTAGCCCTGGTTCATTTAGATTAAACGGGTACGCCTATATAACGGGTGGTTCAGGTAATACTTCCGAGAGATTCAATGTTGAGGCGAACACCTACACAAACATGGCCAACATGAACTCCTCCAGGCAGCAAATGGCCTCTCCTAATAATGGTCCAGGTGCTTACCGTAACTACGAAATGCGCGTCGGCATTCCTGCCTACTACGCTGGAGTGGGCAATTGGGTAACGGTAACTAGAATCGCAGTCCCCGTTTCTGCTTATGGATTTGGCTTTGTACTAAGTGACCGGTCTTACCAACCTGTAGGCAATAACAACCTTTGGTATGAGCAAAACACCACTCTTAATTCATGGGCAGCTATCGCCAACAGCACTTATTCTGCTCAGTTCAAGGCGACTTTTTCTCTGCTTGGCTTCGGATACGCAGCCGGTGGCAACACTGGACTGACCTCGACAAGTCAATACAACCCATCGTCTGCGGTGTGGGCTTCTACTGGAACACTAAATAATTCTGTTGGATACGCGGCAGGAGCCACGCTAAACGGCTCAGGGTATTTGCTCGGTGGCCATAATGGTGGGTTGACTACCTTCATTCAGAAGTACAATCCATCATTGGGAACGTGGGCATCTGCGGGCAGCTTGAACAGCGCAAAATACAGTCTCGATGGTGATTCTTGTGCCGGGTTTATATACCTGGGTGGCAATTCAAGCTTGGCTTTTGAGCGATACAATGACGTGACCCAAACAACCACCTTAATGGCCACTGTATTGGTGGCTGACGACACAGATGGAATGGCTGGGTGTAAGGGCGATAAGTTTTACTACTTGGGTGGGTCGGCTGGGTCACCGAGGGTTTCCGAATACAGCACCCAGGGGAATTTCTGGACCATTAAACCATCCATCACCAACCGCTATTATATCGCTGGTGGCAACATTGGCGGAAATTTCTACCTATCTGGCGGAAACACCGGTCTCACAACAAATGAAGCCTACGTGGATTCACTAAAACAAGCGGTCCTGTCCGCAGGGCTGAACATCTCTTAAGGAGCAAAATGCTACGATGTGCAAAAAATAGTAATGGCGTGATTATCGCTATGGGCAATGACGAGAACCAATCTGGTAACTATCCCTCTGAGGGAGCCGTGATGGGTACCTGGTGCTCCTGGACTGTGGCAGAGGGAGATCTTCCATCATTCTCTCCAGTAGACGGTGCCGACGAACGCGCCTTTCGATTTGAAGAAAATCTAGATGGCGATGGCATCGAATTACGCACAGACGAAGAAATTATCGCAACGCCAGACGGCATTGAATTGCCGCCAGACGAAGAAATTCCCGTAACGCCAGACGAATAGATACGATATATAATATGTAGGCATTTCGCTTACAGCTCTTATGAGGTTTGAGAACACTATCCTGTTTAGTGTTGCTCTGCTCATAAGGGGAAACATGAACAGGAGTAAATATGTCAATTAGAGTAGAAGTTGTTGAAAATACCGTGCAAAAGTCCTACCAAGAGATCATTGAAGCAGATCAAGATCAAAACAAATCTAGAGCCCAAGATCTAGCGATCCTACCAACTGAAGCCAGAAAGAATATCGTAGAAGCTACAAAATATTCTAGCTACTTCCCAAACCCAATCACCTCGGAATTTATGGAGAAATATATTTTAGCTCCAATCGAATTTCCTACTGTCGGATCGGGTTTGGCCCAAAGCTTGACTGAATTGAACGTAAGAATCGACAACCTATTCAATGACGCTTACACGTCAGAGAAAACCAAGCTAGAAGCAGAAGACTTAGAGCTTCAGATTGAAGAGATCATGGTGAGCGAGATAACTTCTTCTGCTCGTGTATTGGTAGAAGAAGGTTGCGTTACAATGTCTGACACTAAAAACCTTTCCGGTCACGACCGTCGCGGAATTAACAAGATCAAACTTTTGCGTCTAGAACATACTAACAAAAAACATTCTCTCAAGAAGATCGAGTTGGCAGCAATGGCTCGTTACAACGAAGCTATGGGCTGGAAGACTCTGGTTGAGAAGAAGATGGCTGAGATGAAGGTCAAAGATCTCTCAGAGGTTGACTTCAACAGTATTCGTATGGATGAAATGCACGCCAAGATCAAAAAATGGGGCGAACTGCACGCTCAAGGCGCTTTGGAGCTCACTCCTTCTAAGTTTAATGCTATCGATTCCAACCAAGGCGCTTTCGTAGAAGGTATTCAGGAAGGCGAAGGCAGGAAGCAAATGGCTCAACTTGCCAATCAAGAGGCTCAAAAACAGCTTCAATCTGCGCAGGGCGTAGCCTCTCCACAGTCTCGCAGACCGCAATAGAATATCACAGTCGTGATGCGCAATAAGGCTGGCAGAAATGCTGGCCTTATTTTTTTATAATGAATCTTGAACAGATAGCTGAACAGATCTTTACAAATAAAAACGGGCATTTAAGCCCATTTTGAACAGATAGCTGAACAGATTTATAATGAATTAGCTAAGATCTCGTTCTTTGAGCTCTAGCCTGAGATCTTCAATAGTCTGTTTAAGATGTTCTATCTCGATCTTTAGAGCCCTAGTATCCTTGGTATAGCTGCTTTTCCACTCTAAGGCAAGCTCTTCAAAGTCTTTTACGTTCTTCTCAGACTCTTCTAATTTGATCTTGAGCTCTTCGTTTTCATTGTGAAGACTGTTTGTCATCGAATCCATTATCCATCAGCTTTTAAGATATCGCTAATCATAAGCTTAGTAGCTTGATTAGAATTTGCCATGTTAATTCTGGCTGACATCCTAGGATCGCCGCAGAATTTGCCACTCATAACCTTCACAGAAGCTTTATCTAGGATCTTCAGGATCTTATTGTCTACTTCGAACAGGGCAAACATACCCGTCTCAGGTATCTTTTGGCCTCCGAACAGCTTGTCTAGACGCTGCATTTCAGTGCGATTACTGTCCAAAAGGGCCTTGGAAAGACTGTAAAAGGGGTCTAAATCAATGTTCTCCAGTAGTTTGGCAGCTACCATCTGTGAAGGCATGGAAACGCCGCACAGGTCATTTGTGACGTAATCATAAGCCTTGTTGTAGATACCATCATCATCGGTAGCAAGCCAGCCTACGCGTAACCCATTGAGCCCAGTAAGCTTATTTAGGCTGCCAGCCATAGCGTCGTGTGGCGGAATTATCTTTGGATTCTTAAGCGTTAGGTTCTTAGCAAGAATACCACAGTAGGTTGGTGAAAAATAAGCAGCATCCCAAACCCTGTTTGCCCCACCGCATTCGTTGGTTAAAGGGCAGAGCACCCCTAGGGGATTCGAGGGAGAGTCGATGATCTGAATCTCACGATCACCCGTATTGGTTATTTCAGTTGGCACATGAATCAAACCAGCGTTCTCTATGATACCAGGATAGAAGCCAAAATAGAGCTTGTTGGTCAAAACGTGTGTTTTCTTGTCGTTAGACCTGTTTTTCGCGGCATATAGATAGGCGTTTAAAGCATTAGTAGCGCCATTGGTCACCAAAACATGCTTGTAGTCGTAGCCAGTAAGATTTCTAATCAGCAAGCGAAGCCGTAGGATTAGGCGATCTTCGCCCTCATGTTTAGGGTAGCCACAGTCTTTCCAAAGGCCGATCAAGGATTGATTCAATATAGCGCCAGCATGAGCTACAAATAAATCGCGAATACCCCTTGTGTCACCAAACCCAAAGTCGTGTTTAGGAGTCATCTTTTCCCCCCTCGCTTCTTAGCCCGTTGCATATCAGCCATCATAGCAGCAATAAGACCACCAGGCACAGCCTCTTGTTTATGTATCAAATCCTTGAGCTCATTGCGTAGGCTTTCGTCTGGAATCTTATCGGAAAATCCATACAGGGCAACAAAAATGTGGACAAAGGTGTTACAAAGCGCCTCGCCTTGGGCCGTCAAATTGGCCTTAACAGCGCGTGTAGCCTTGTTCTTTACGCGAGCAGCTACTTTATAGATGCTTTCGGACTCATCTTGACCTTTTTCCCACGCGACAGCTTCGTCTTCAGTTTTTGGGATAGGCTTTTTAACTTCTTCTTCATGTTTTTCCCCAAAGTGCTTAGCGACTTCATTAGCCGACATTGTTTCGCCTTGACTGTTTTCTTCTTGGTTAAGTTTTGCTTCTTCATATGCTTTGCTCCAATTGTTGTTCATTTGTTGTTCTTTCAGGAATATTTAAACCGTTGCTTCTATTTATCATATACTTTCCAAGAAAGAATGTCTTGTCTTTTTATTTCTATTGTTTCGATAATTCCTAAAGGGAAGGACGAAACAGTACCCACGTTCCACCAAGCTACTCTTGCCTTAACCCTTTTAATATCAAAGTATTGTACTTTTAGAACTTCAATAAACACGTCAGTACAGTTTGCGTGCTTGTACTTATTATTTGCTTTCACGTTGTTTTCCTATCATCTCTATAGCGTCCATGGCTGCGAGGCATTCGTCTGTATGGTAGCCAACCTGCTCGCTTGCCGAATCCATATATTGTGGGCAATTTTCACAAAGCTTGGATTGGGCGTCTTTTAGCGCCTCTACAAGGACTGCCTCTCTTGCTGCTGCTTCCACACTACAAAGTTCGATAGCTGCGTTGGCACCTGCTAGAAAATCGGCCCTTGCCGCCCTGTGATCTTCAAATGGATAATCTCGCTTACTCTGCTTAACATATGTATTCGCCATCTTTCCCAGCTTCATTTGCATATCGTCGTTCATAGCTTCCCCCCGCGCTTGTTGCTCATGGCTTCATTTTTTTAAGATGATCTTTTACAAAAGAATGAAACCCAATGTGCGTAAGACCTTCAGAATCAGTTTGATGGTATTCATGCCACTGATAATCATCGGGCCAATTTTGACTGATTCTTTTTAATTCTTTGGTAGAATCAGCGACATAAGCCTCAAGCCCATCGTCCTCACCCCTACCATCGTATAAAATATAAAGCCTCATCTCTTCCCCTCACGCTTGTCGTTCATTTGCGTCTCCAAATTTCATAAGTAAAAAACCTTTGAACCATTCGGCTCTCTGCTAAATGCATCAACGCCAAGGCCGGGCCGAACGAAAAAAAGATGGGAAAAACCAACACCATCCAAACCGCCAGAAATTTATCCTTTATAACGAGCCGAACCCAGATAATCGTGCCGGAAATTACCCAGGCTAGAATCAGCAAATAAGTCATTTCTCCCCCTTGCGCTTGGCGTACTCGTTTTCGACTGTCATCGTCACCGAAGTTCCCCTGAATTTAATATACCGCTCCCAATCTTTCCAATCTTTCACTAACCGCCCCCAATCTCTCTCCTTTTCCAGCTCTACGCGTAGCCCCGCCTCTCGCGCTGCTGCTTCGGCCAGGATGGCCTCGTGCTCCTCAAGAGAAATGTAGGGAATGATTTTTATATTGTAGGATTGTGAGTATTTTGGCGGCTCCAGAAAATCCCAAGCAGCGTTTCCGCCTGGATTGCTGTAAAAACATCGTTTAGGGAATATTTTCATCTCTCCCTCACTCGCAGCCAGCGCATTATACGGTTTCCACCAATCCGGCTTTGGAAATCTTTCGCTGAAAATAATTTCATCCTCTTCGGTAGCTTCGATATCCGTGGCCTCTGGCCAGAATTCCAGAATTTGCTTTTCTGAATCGGCATAAGCCACAACAATGCTGTGATCTTCAGGATACCCCGAACACCAAAAGGGGTAAGGCGGCGGGAATTTCACTGGCCGGTAGTCTTCTGGATTTGCTTTGAATCTTGCTCTAATCATCTCTTCCCCTAGCGCTTGGCGTTTGTTATTTTAATGTGTCCTGTAGTTACAACTATACAGTAGTATTTGTGACAAAGATAGGCCTAATTGAGAAGCCATTCCAACTCCAGCGCCGCTTCAGGTTCTTTAATCTTTCTGTTCATTTGTCGTCCTTTCAGGACTTTCTGTACATTTCAAACAAAGACAGGCGCTTACGCTTTTGAGCCGTAATCCCAACAGGGGCAAGCAGTTTTTCGTATTTTTGAACTATTTCCCAGGCTTTATCCTCCGTCAAGCCAATCTCTTCGGAAGCTTCGATTTCCAAGAAACTCTGGATCTTGCCAGCTTCATCCAATACTGAATAGTATACAATATTGGCGTCATCAAAGAAATAGATATCAAACATCTTATAAACTGAGAAATTGCGCTTGTATCCAAGGCCTTCACAGAATGCAGCAACAGTGTCATCGCTATTAAGATCGATACGAAGGTTTACCTCAATACGAATCATGTTGTTTTTGTCGGTGCTTTTCTTCTTAAAGGTAAGCTCTGCACGCTTATCATCAGAATTCACCATGGGCTTACGATGTCTTAGAAAGTCGTCGCCCTCTTTGATGTAGTAGATATCAAACCCTTCGCCGTACAGAAATCTGGTCGGATTAAGGGTTCCGGCTAGAGCTTTGAATTTAAGCCGGTCAATATCGTCCGCATCATACTTGGTTTCAATCTCAAGAAATTTTTGTTCCATTACATGTCCTTCTTCTTTGCTTCTTCCGATGATTCCTGAATCAGATACGCCTCAAAACGGGCGTCAAATGATCTTCCAGTCTCGTGTAGATCTATAAGCTTATTCAGATCCACTCCAGATTCGATCTCTTTTTCAAAATGACGCTTGATGTAGTGATCTTCAATCTTAGTGAAATCAGACAAAAGCTGATTTTCAATGTTTTGTTTTTGTTCTAAAAACTCCAAATGGTCTATCATTTCTTGACTTGCCATTAGCTTTGAGCCAGCAATATAACCACAAACCCTGCACATATTTACCTGGCCTATGCTGGTTTGAAGCAAAAGAACCTTCATCCATTGGTGAGGTTGTTTGCAGAGATCTTTTTCTTTCACGGTATCCAGGCTAAGATTTGACCTATGCTTGCGAAAATCCTTAAATGTCAAATATGCATTGAACGCTACTATAGACAGGACAAGGCCAGCAAATATACCAAACATTAGAATTTCAGTCAGCACGCTCATTCTTCTCCTAACACCTTATCTGCCAAGCCATAAGACAGAATATCTTTTTGCCACAAAACCGTATCTTTTAAACACATAGACTGCCAGAAACTTGTTGGTTTGCCTGTGGCCTTGGAATAAATTTCATACAGTAACTGCCTCGATTTCTTAGAGGTTTCACCCCAAGCTTCAAAAGATTTGGCCTCTCCTTCGAAACCTTCAGTACCATCGTGCAATACAAATACGCAGTTTTCGGTAATCTCTCTAAGCTTGCCAGCCTGAAAAATTGCAGTAGCGGTACTGCCCACTAGACCTGTTCCGATCATTCTGGTAGGACACGGACTGCTAGCAATTCTGTCATATATAGCAAGGCCGTCAAACCAGTTACCGCCATTGCTCATAATTTTTATGGTGATTTCGGCGTGTTTACTAATCGCTTCTAATATATCAAACGCCTTTTGTACTTGAAGAGATAGTTTTTCATTGATTTCTCCAAAAATACACACAGTCCTGGAATCAACATGGTAATTTTCTTCATGAAACTGCCCTATGGCCGACATCCTGTGTTCTTTAATTGCATGTATTGCTGTTATGGTTTCTGCTACTGTTAACTTGTCACCTCTGATAGAACTGCACGTAGCACAACAGGGCACTACGTTTTCTTTTTTATAGCCAACTGATCTATCGTTAGAGATTCTATCCAGTCCAGCTCCGCTTATGGGCAATGATCCACCACAATAAAAACATGGCTGCGATCTGAACACAGAATACTCTTCTTTGGTCATATTCCACACGATTTTGCGTTCTTTGGCTTCCCCTTTTGCCGCATTAAATTGATGTGTTATAGTGCTAAGGATTTTTTGTCTGTATTGTCTAGTTTTTTCTTTAGATACGGGGTTTTCTTTTATATAGCAAGACCTACATTTAGGGCCGCTATAGTTCACGCGCAAGCCGGAGCCACAAGAAATGCATAGTTTTTCTTTATTGACAATAGCTTTCATCATTTGGTAACCCTGCTGTGTACGTGATTAAAGGCGCTGGAAATTGCAGTAAGCCATTCTTTCTCTTTAAAATCTGAGTCTTCTGAATAATAACCATTCAGTATTTCTATCGTACCATCTTCTGAATAGCCTGCCAAGGCAAATTCGTAAGCAATAGCATACCACTGCCCATTACGGCCTTTTTGGGGGTCCAACCCTTCGGTTAGACGTTTAATCACCCAAGGCGCTAAGCGGTTGAAATCAAAAGTGCCGGAAGCGACCTTCTTTATACGGGGTTTGGGCTTCTGTTCTGGGTGTAGCTCAAGCCATGTTCTAAGCTCAGAGAAGGTAACAGCACCCTTGTAACGGGCCAAAACCTGTCTGGACTTGTCACGTATCGGACCTGGTATACGAATGCTCCTAGAAGGATTCTTGGTCATTTGGTCTGCTGCTGTACACACTCCTAAGATCCATTCTGACAACAAACGCCAAGTCTTTTGGTCGGGTAAGTCACGGTCTAAGGAGATAAGGAAGTGTAGTGATTTGCCGCCAGAGAATATCGCAGCAGAATAGGGCATTCTCAACCGTTCGATATAGGCTAATTGTTGGGGAAGGGGGCCTACGTCCATCTCGATCAGGAAGTTTCTGAAAGCAGTACAGTTGTTATCCTGGCGAAATCCACGGATAGGATTTAGGGCCACCAGTTGCATCTCAATAGAAGGCTTTTGAGCAATTGGCCATTTAGCATCAGTGGGAACCAGGGTAACTGTATCGGACATGGCCATTTCCAAGGGAATAGAGTGATACCCAAATTGATTTGGAGAGACACAGACGGTTTCGCCTGGCCTGAACATCAGCTCAAATATCCTCTTTCCAGTGGGGTCCATTGTCAGCCTTTGTTACAGAGTAGAGCCACCAGCGACGTTTTGCACTTGTTCGGCAAGAAGATCGGCTTCCTTTTTATCCTGGGCTTCCTTGCGTTGCTTCATCATTAGGTCAACAAAAATGTCGTATTTTTCCTCACGGTCCTTAAGCTCTTTAATCAAAGATTCTACGGTAAAGACTTTCTTGACCAGAATATGAGACGTTTCAGACCCAAAAGCCTTGACTGGCTCTTGATGTTTGATCATCTCTTCTTCTTTTACAACCTTGTTATCACCGTCTAGCTCTGCAGGAACATATTCTATAACTTCTTCAGTAAGAGATTCGACCAAGCCTTTGCGAAGCAGAGTCTGCCAGCGACTAGTTGTCTTAAAAAGCTTTGTAGACAAGCGAACGAGCTCGTCACGCTGTTCTGCAGAAGGTTCAAGGCTTCCTTCTGAAACCTTAATTGCAGCATTGTGAGCCAAGGCCGCTTCTTTCTTGCTTTGTCTCTTGCTTTGTTTTGAGTTCAGGTCAGAATATTTAGTGTCCATGTTATCTCCGGTTTTAGTGAAATCTTTCAGATTCATAGCTCATCCTCGGGAGGATATTGACTCTCAATATGTTCAATAGCCTCTTCTTGTGTCAAGATTTGCTTTGCAAGCGATTTCTTCCCACAGCTACAATCTGCACAATACGATCCAGTATTACACGATTTCTTTTCCGACACAACTTCAAAATTCATATCATGTCCATCAGGAAGGCTAAAAAGCAGTACTTTGACTGGATTGTTCTTGAAGGCCTCTTTGAAATGATCCTGTAAGCTCTGCATAGTCTCTGGAAAAAAGCTGTCGCCTTTGAGCTTGATAATCAAAGTGTCATCTGGCTTTAGATTAAGCTTTGCCACCTCTACTTCTACAAACTTGAGTTCCATATTATTCCTTTGATGAGCTTTTTAAGCCCAAGATTGCCAAGAAAAGGATTTCGACACGTTTCTCTAAACTTGCAACAGTTTGGCGAGCGTCAACTCTTCGTTCGAAAACCAACAGTTTGTTGAGTTGAGAAATGAGTTCTTGCAGTTCTTGTACGGTTACTTTTTCCATATTTTTCCTCTAAAAAATTCTTCGTTAATAGTATATCTAGTTTCTACACGAGCATTTGGATATTGAGAGTGCCCTTTAAGTATCGAACTGTTATGATAACAGATCGCCCTGTCTCCGTCAACTACCGTGGACATTCTTTTCATGTTGTTCAATTTCCAGGCGATTCCCAATATGAATCGGGCCAAGATCATAGGGAGCTTTAGGTCTTCTGCTACAAGGTAGCCCTGAGATAAGTATTTGGCATCAACCATATTGAACCAGTTATTAAAGGGGCGTTTCATTTTCGTCCTTTTCGTCTTTTAAAGGGATCGATGGCCTGCCGGACTCCTGCTCCGCAAAGGAGCGAGCATATAGACGGTCAATCTTGTTCTTGTGAACCTCATCGATAAACGCCTGGTTATATTCTACAAAAGCCCCCTTTCTATAGCCAGTAAAAAATGAAGATCCTACGGCTTCGTTGAAGCGAGACTTATGGATTATCCATTCAGTTCGTAGATTTGCGCGGTCAGCGACCATTTCCATGATCATCGTAGAAGGATCTGTAATGATCTTGCGCCCTTTAATACGGTGTTCCACTGGAACCTTTTTATCCTTATCTGGCGGCAAGACTTGGGCAAAAATCACGATTGGGGCTGGATATTCATTCTTATAACGGTCCAAAGAATTAGCCAAACGAGCTTGAACTTCATATTCAGTCATGTGTGGATTGAGCTTGGAGTGCTTAATATTCTGATAGTAATCAATAATAACCACATCATAATACTCTTTGTTTTGAATCAGGCTATCGAAAATACCCTCTATCCCCTCGATTGTAGTTGTAACCCCATGGTTTCCACTGTAATTATTATCGATCACATTCATGCGCCCATTTTCTGCTAAGAGCGGAATCCATTTATCAAAAGTGTGCTTCTGCTCATCGGTAAATTTGTCGTGATTTACGTAGGCCCATCCCTTGCTTAAACAGGTGATCCTGTTGTAAACGTCTTCTGCACGTTCCTCATTCGTAATAACCAAAACCCTACGACCCTTTTTGGTCTGAGGGTTGATCTGTCGTAAGGTTTCACGAACAATATTGGCAGCAGTAGTAGATTTTCCATCACCAGTCTTGGCAAGCATCAACAAAAGATTTTTGCGGAAATACGGCACAATACCAGAAAAAGATGGGCCGATAAACTTCATACCATTACGGGCAGCATCGATATACTCTAGATTTTGTCTACGGAGCTCTGTAATAGCCCCCTCAGACATTTTGCCGTAATCAGTATTCTTGGATTTAGCAAGCTCTTCTTCAACGCGAGTTATACGGTCAATTTCGAGAGTGGCTTTTCGATCACGCAACACAAGCTCTTTGGAATTGAGCTCCTTGCGTTTCTTCGCTTCTTCGGCTTCTTTTTCTATATTTGCTTGGAAGTCTTTGATTTCATCACTCATCGGAATCGAATCCTAACATTTGTGAAAGCTCACTGTCAATCTCAGTCACTGGCAATGGATCTTTAAAAATAGAACGGTCAAGCTCCTTGCCAAAACGCGGCACTTCTTCCTCTTCCTCTTCTGTCTTATCAGGCTTTGGCGCTTGTGGCGTGATTTTTAATTTTTCGGGTTTTGTTTCCTCGTCAGTTAGCTTAGAAAACTCCTTATCGGCCCAAATCCGCGAAGTTGCCGTATTGAAAAGTCCTTCTAGGATATTTTTCCAGATTTTAAGCTTTCTCCTGTCATGTCTTGGGTTGGTGCAACGGATAAGCACCTTGGATCTAACCAAGGTCACGCTTTCTTTCTTGCCACCGCGATCTTTAAGTGTTTTCAACAGGATCATAAACGCTTCAATGCGTTCATCCTGGCCCTTGGGCAAGATGTTGTTGTCAAGTCTGTCCAGCCATGCTTCAATGGTCAGGTCCAAATCTTCCACTCAAATCTCCAATTTCGTTAGCCATTTCCGAGCAGTCTTGATTTCATCGGAATAATATGGCCTATCTTCATATTTTGCTATAAACGAGCGCAGCTGTCTAGCTTTTTCTGACATAGACTGATTGTTAAATCTGCGCTTCTTAACTCTCCAGTACTTTTCTTCTTCCTGGGTAGAGAAGTAGATTTGCTCTGGCGTATGATTGTGAGCGTTGTCATAGGGGTCTAAATCAGCCCCAGTCAGGTCAATAGGGTCCAAGCTACGTTGCTCTATTGGAACAGATATGTACCACATATCGCCAAACATGAACGAGCGTTCGTTCTTCGATACTTGAGCCTTCTTGCGTATAGACTTGAATACGGCCAGGTCTATCTTGCGATACCCATAATTCTCATAGCCCTTAATTAGATTCCTAAGGATTTTTGGAGGTGCGGCCTTGCCATGATAAAGATGGAATTCTTCAGCAGGAAAACCTTTGATGTTACGAGCTTTTTGACGGCAAACACGAACAAGATCTTCCATTCGCTGTCTTAAGAAAATTGTGAAATTAGCCTTGTTCTTATTTAAAAATTCCCACGCCTCTGGAATATGGTTCTTTGTACGCTCGATTATTTTGATAAACTCGTCATACTTGGCAGGCATTTTTTCCATTGAAAACAGACCAAGATAAGAAACGAGATGGCACTGACCTACGCTGTCAATATCCTCTACAGAAAACCCTACAGCATGGAACAGGCCATGATAGGTGTAAAAAGTCTTTTTAGAGACCCTTTTGATAATGTGCATATAAGGCCCCATTTCTATTTTAGTTGGATTGGCCCTGGACTTGCGAAAATATTGATGTCTTAAATAGCAGAGTTCAAATTCGTTTTTTGAATGAATCTTCTTTTTATTTGCCTTTGGTCTCATTATTTCATTCATATATCTCCAAAAAATGGGTCAGGCAAGACGCTACCTTGCTAGCCCTGGTCATGGGAAGTATCCTTCCCAGCAGCGGCTTCGACGTTGCAATCGCCAACGTGTCTCCAGTGGCGTGAACCGCTTTGTTCAAGCGTTATTAAGTTCACACGTCCACAGCTTTCCACGTAGCTAACCCAAAATGTTAAATCGTTAAACAGAGTCCTTGGCAATTACCGCAGTGATCACCTGAGCATATAGCTCAGCATCGTCCCGTAGAGCAAAAGCACATTCTTTTTTACCATTAAACTTGCGGTCACCAATTTTGTAGGTTTTCGTACCTTCCCTGGTAATTGCACCGACATTGTAACCTAGAAAAAAGAGTTCTTCATGCTGATTAGACATGCCTTTTTTGTAATCCAAAAAGAACACTCCAGCACGGCCTGACTGACCGATTGAGCTTTGTTCCATTTTGACATAGATCTTATGTCCGGTAACAAGCTCTTGCCCACGGGCGTCTTTAGTCTCTTCCTCAGTAAAGGTCTTTCCTTCGATATCGGTCTTATCTTCAGAGGCACCAGCCTTCTTGAAAGAGATGAAATACTCGAATCCGTGCTTCGTAGCCCAGCTTTCGGCCATTTTTTCTTTTGGCGCGTACTTATTCACTGCGTCCACGTTACCGCGCATCTGAGAAGTAGCGATTAAAGGAATCTTATTGCGCTTACAGAAAGGCACGAGTTTCATTAGACCAATAGATACCGTTAGAGCGTGATCGCCAACCAAGTGATTGGATACGGAGTCAGTAGCATCACGCTTAACACCCATAACGTTCGTTAGGGAGTCGATTGCAATCAATCCGAGAGGCATACCGTCTTGAACCATTGGCTTGATGTCTTTTTCGATACGGTCAAACACTTCTTCAGCGCTGTTGGTATCATAAATGGTCATATAGTCTTTGTCGATCTCAGGAAAAGCATCGTGTTGAAGCTGTCCACGCATCTCGGTATTGAAGATCAAACAGTGACGCTTTTCATCCTCAGTCTTGTCTTTGTCTTCACGCTGGATCTGTAGAACCATTGCGTAAACAGCAAGAGATTTACCTGCTTTGGGCTCAGAGAATAGAAGGATGGAAGCATTCTTAGGGCATCCATGGGACTTATTTGCGAAAATCCAGTTAAAATAGGGACTTGGAGTACTGATTACATTCTCTTTTGCGTAAGAATCGTATTCGTAATTTACAGTGTCTTCATAAGCACGAAGTTGCTTTAGGTATTTGTTTGCCATTTTATTTCCTTTTTTATTTCTTGCCAGAGGTAACGTACATTTGGTCTGCAGTTAGACCTGATCTGATAATCAAGTCCATGCGTTTTCGCATATATCTGCAGACGTTCTCTAAAACCTTGATTCGACCATCCACAAAACTTTCTATCGCTTTGAGCATAGCAATCCTGTCCAGGGCCTCAACGTAGTCAGCGTCTTGGATAAGATAGGCCTTACGCATATCAGCGTTGTCTTGCGACTTAGGCCTATCCTTCATGAAATCAGGGTATTTATCGATAAGCACTGTAGCTTTTGCTTGCTCCAGTGCTTTATCTGCCATTGCTAATTGATAAGTAACAGTAGCGTGGTGACGCTTGAGTTCTCGATAGGATTCATTGTAAGAGTGTTCCAAATCGGTATAAGTGATTGGGTTGACATCTTTAGCTTCGATGAAACGGAGTTCCGCTTCCTTCGTTGCGTTGAGATCCAGCTCAATCTTTGGCGTACCCTTAAAAGGGGGTATCACCATTTTCTTATTATCGATTTGGTCAGACATTTACTATAACCCCACTGACTTTAAAAATTCAGCATCTTCCTGTTCAGCTATCTTTTGAGCGGTAGTTAGAGCTGGCGCAGCTACTGGCGCAGCTACTGGCGCAGCTACTGGCGCAGCTACTGGCGCAGCTACTGGCGCAGCTACTGGCGCAGCTACTGGCGCAGCTACTGGCGCAGCTACTGGCGCAGCTACATCTTCGTCTTCATATCCAGTATCATCGGCAACAAACTTGGAACCACCATTTGCCGCTCTGCCATATTTACCATCAAGAATCTCGTCTACAGCAGTAGCGCCTTCATTTACGATACGCTGAACTTCTTCCGAAGTAGGCTTAGTGATCATCTTATCGAGCTCACGGGTTTCAAACTCAAGTCGATCTTGGATTTCTGGAGTAAGAACATGAACCATATCACGTTCTACCTTGCCAACACCTTGAACATCAAGAACCTGTTTATACACTGACACTTGAACCAAAGTATCAAGGCCCATTCCAGAGCGGTCAAAGTTGAAGAAACGCCCATCATTTGCAGAAAGAGGGTCTTTGCCTTCAGTGCGTAATTGTTTGATAACTGAGTCTAAAGCTAGTTTTGCCCTATGACGAATTTTCAGCACACCAATGTTACCTTGAAGGTCCATTGCATTCACGTAATGGTGACTGTCCATGTTATACAAAGGCTTTTGACCACCAAAAAACTTGAACAGGGCGGCTTCTTGTTCTTTGTTGCCGCTAGCCTTAGCGGCTTCAAGCATAGCTTTTCCTGTAGCTATGCGATTCTTAGCAGCATCTGGGCTATCGATCATTTTGGTTTTATGATTCCTGATCTCAGAGCTCTGGAAAGTACGCATTTTACCTTCAGAATTCTTATATCCATAATGGATGGACATGAACACAGACCAACGACCATCGTCGGCCAGATCACCGAGAGGGGGAAGGATACGAAACGTAGAACGTCCGTCCTTGAGTTTAAAATAGTTTTTCTTAGATTCGCCGCCGTAACGTGCATTGCCGATTTTCATTGATTACTCCTTGGTTATTTGATTCGTTTTCCGTTGATTGTAGCGTAAGCGCCTTTGATACGTGTTTTGATTACGATGGTTTTAGAGTTGATCTCAAAAGTACCATCTTTCCGTTCCAAGAATGAGCCCATGCGAGTGTTTTTCTTGGAACGTATCACTCTAGCAATTGTCTCGCCCTTTTCAGTTTGAGTTTCGCCCAAAAGCATGAGTTCAGTAATCCCAGTCTTAGTGTCGAATGAAAGAACGCCAAGAATATTGGCACCGTGCATATCGAAGACTTTTACTTTCTTTTTGTGTGTATTTTTTATCGTAAGTTTCATAGCTCTCCTTTGATTAGTAGTCAGATCAATCCCAGTTATTCGGTCAAAATAGTATCAGTCAGGTCAGCCTTGGCCAGGATAGCCTCAGTCAGGTTTGCCCCAGACAGGTTTGCCACGAAAAGGTTTGCCCCAGACAGGTCAGCCCCGAATAGGTTTGCCCCAGTCAGGAAAGCCCCAGACAGGTTTGCCCCGAACAGGTTTGCCCTAGTCAGGTCAGCCTTAGTCAGGTTTGCCCCGAACAGGTTTGCCCTAGTCAGGTCAGCCTCAGTCAGGTTTGCCCCAGACAGGTTTGCCCCAGTCAGGTCAGCCCTAGTCAGGTTTGCCCCAGACAGGTTTGCCCCAGTCAGGTTTGCCCCAGTCAGGTTTGCCCAAGCCAGGTTTGCCTCAGACAGGTTTGCCCCAGTCAGGTTTGCCCCAGACAGGTTTGCTAAAGCCAGGTCAGCCCCAGTCAGGTTTGCCCTGGTCAGGTCAGCCCCAGACAGGTTTGCTAAAGCCAGGTTTGCTAAAGTCAGGTCAACCCCAGTCAGGTTTGCCTTTTCCCCACCTTCTTCACCTTTTAAAAACATAGCATGTAGCTTAAGGATGTTATCTAAAATTTGCTTTTCCATATTCATCTCTTAAATTTTTTTATCGGCCAAAAATAGTATCAGTCAGGTTTGCCCCAGTCAGGTCAGCCTTGGCCAGGATAGCCCCGTAAAGGTCAACCCCAGTCAGGTCAGCCCCAGACAGGTCAGCCTTGAACAGGAAAGCCCCAGACAGGTCAGCCTTGAACAGGTTTGCCCCGGTCAGGTTTGCCTGAGACAGGTCAGCCCCAGTCAGGTCAGTCCAAGACATATTTACCCCAGACAGGTTTGCCCCAGTCAGGTTTGCTAAAGTCAGGTCAACCCCAGTCAGGTCAGCCCCGCGTAGGTCAACCCCAGACAGGTTTGCCCTTTCCCCACCTTTTTCACCTTTTAAAAACATAGCATGTAGCTTAAGGATGTTATCTAAAATTTGTTTTTTCATATTTACCTCGTGATAATCTTGTTTTTAATTAAATTGAGCGTGTACTCCACGTTCTCAGCATTAGTGTTTTTCAAAGTATTGATACTGCGCTCTTTGAAACCTTTAGGTGCCTTACCAACAGTAACCATTGCTACGTTTGGTGTCAAGCGTTTAAGTGTGTCTAGCAAAGAAATTGCCAAATTAGGATCTTGCATACTAAGTACAATTGGAGTTACTTTCTCAGCATGGCCTTTTGCGATTGCAGTATCAGTAACAGCTTGTACTGCATTGATACCAACAATTTCCGAACCCATCTGATCATTGATAGCTTCTTTTACCAATTCACGAAAGTCAGATTCATTATTAAGCATACGGCGATAGCTTGCCTTGAAAATTAGCTGAGGATAGCCGATAATACCAAGCTTTAGAGCAATATCTTCTAAATGGCTGGAAAGAGTCCCAAGCATACTGGAGGTAGACTCACGGCCTTTGTAAAGCTGTGGATTTACACGAGCAGCCAAATCGGTATAGAAAGTTTCTGGGTCAGCTTTTAATACACCGTAGTCTTTTTCTAGAGCATCGGCGAGCTGATCGCTTTCCGAACCAACAGCGAGGATGAACACTACAGAGCGCATGAGCTCTTGAGCATATTCTGTACGGAGAAGCTTTAGCTGTTCAACAGCCTGGCGTTGACGACCGCGACGAGCGTTTAGAGTGGTTACTTCACCAGTTTCCACGTCTTCTTCGGCAAGTGCCTTGTTTGTCTTAATTTTTTCTACTAGTTGTTGCAATGACATATTTACTCCTTATTTGTTTTCTTATCGGCCAAAATAGTACCAGTCAAAACAGTACCAGAAAGGTTTGCCCCAGCAAGGTTTGCCTTAGACAGGTCAGCCCCAGACAGGATTGCCCCAGTCAGGTCAGCCCCAGTCAGGTCAGCCCCGGTCAGGTTTGCCTTAGACAGGTTTGCTTTAGTCAGGAAAGCCCTAGAAAGGTTTGCCCCAGACAGGTCAACCACAGACAGGTCAGCCTTAGACAGGTTTGCCTTAGACAGGAAAGCCCCAGACAGGTTTGCCCTTTCGCCACTTTCTCCATCTTTTAAAAACATAGCATGTAGTTTAAGGATGTTATCTAAAATTTGCTTTTCCATATTCACCTCTTAAATTTTCTTATCGGCTAAAATAGTATCAGTCAGGTTTGCCTTAGACAGGTTTGCCCCGAACAGGAAAGCCCCAGCCAGGAAAGCCCCAGACAGGTTTGCCCCAGACAGGTTTGCCTCGAACAGGTCAGTATCTGCCAGGAAAGCCCCAGACAGGTTTGCCCCGCGTAGGTTTGCCTTAGTCAGGTCAGCCCCAGTCAGGTCAGCCCCAGTCAGGTTTGCCCCAGACAGGTTTGCCCAAGCCAGGTTTGCCTTAGACAGGTTTGCCCCGCGAAGGTCAACCCCAGACAGGTCAACCCCAGACAGGTTTGCCTCAGTCAGGTTTGCCTTAGACAGGTTTGCCCCAGACAGGTCAACCCAAGTCAGGTCAGCCCTAGTCAGGTCAGACCCAGTCAGGATTGCCTCAGTCAGGTCAACCCCAGACAAGTCAGCCCCGTAAAGGTTTGCCCCAGACAGGTTTGCCTTAGACAGGTTTGTCTCAGACAGGTCAACCCCGCGAAGGTCAGCCCCAGACAGGTCAACCCCGAACAGGTCAGCCCCAGACAGGCTTGCCCTTTCGCCACTTTCTTCACCTTTTAAAAATATAGCATGTAGTTTAAGAATATTATCTAAAATTTGCTTTTCCATATTTACTCCTTATTTGTTTTCTTATCGGCTAAAATAGTATCAGTCAAAACAGTACCAGTCAGGTCAGCCCCAGACAGGTCAGCCCCAGACAGGTTTGCCCCAGTCAGGTTTGCCTCAGACAGGTCAGTATCAGCCAGGAAAGCCCTAGTCAGGTTTGCCCCAGTCAGGTCAGCCTCAGACAGGTTTGCCCCAGACAGGTTTGCCCCAGTCAGGTTTGCCCTAATCAGGTTTGCCCCGCGAAGGTTTGCCCTAATCAGGCCAGCCTGAGACAGGTTTGCCCCAGACAGGTCAGCCTTGGCCAGGATAGCCCCGAACAGGTTTGCCCCAGTCAGGTTTGCCCCAGACAGGTCAGCCCCAGACAGGATTGCCACGAAAAGGTCAGCCTCAGACAGGTTTGCCCCAGACAGGTTTGCCCCAGCAAGGTAGGCCCAAGCCAGGTCAGCCATAATCAGGTTTGCCCCAGCCAGGAAAGCCCCAGAAAGGTTTGCCTCAGACAGGTCAGCCACAAACAGGTTTGCCCCAGACAGGTTTGCCCTTTCCCCGCCTTTTTCATTGTTCAAAAACATAGCATGTAGTTTAAGGATATTGTCTAAAATTTGCTTTTCCATATTCGCTCTTTTCTATTTAAATTTTAGATACGTTTTTAAGTCTGTTAGGGATTTGAACTTGACCTTGAAGATGTCTGCCTGTATCTGTCCGGCAAAACTATCTGGATAGCTTCGCTGTACTACAAGCTTACCATCCGAAGAAGAGAATTCAACAAAAATTCTTTCAGATGCTTTGTTTATCGTTACCTTAAGCAAAAGGCCGCCCTCAAGATCTTCCTGCTTCAAAATCTTGTCATCTAGCAGTGTTCCTGGTTTTCTAATTTTTTGATTGTCCAAAACGTTCATTTAGTACCTTTCCTGTAGCCACAGCTGTAGCCTGACTAGTGCCTGTTAATCTGATATTACACCCTTTTACGTTTTCCCCTATCTCCCATCGAGTTACTGGTGTGCCGTAGTTAGAAGTAAACATCTTTTTGCCGTTGAGCCCAAGAGCGCCGACCACAATAATCCTTTTGTCGTAGCTCGCTGGAAAAACGTCACTCAGAGTCAAATCGACACCTGAATTCCCAGCCGCAGATACTATTGTAACACCATTGCCTAAAAGCCGTGCAATTATTTTTTGTTCTTTGTAGTTTGTTTGAGCGCCTTCGCTAGAATAATTGATCATATCTAATTTCAAGTTCAAGGCGTGCCGTAGCGCAGCATTAGAGGAATCGATTGATTCATTGTTTTTAAGATTCTTGCTATAATATTTAATGATCACCAGGCAGTAGTCGCCCTTGCCAGCAAATTTGGTTATAATGCCAGCAATATTAGTCCCATGACCATTGCTGTCTGATGGGACCGGGACTACTGTGCCAAATCTCATAGAGTATTCGTTATCACCAGAAAAGTCTTTGTGTCCGTAATTGCAGAGCTTTGCGCCCTTTGTCACACCGTGCCAACCAAAGCCAGTGTCGATGACCCCAACTCTAACAGTCTTTCCGTAAGCTGGGAAAGCGGTTAAAAGTAGGGATAAAAGAAGAAATACGTGCTTCATATTGAAAGTATAACCAAGACGGAATGTTAAATCAATGATAAAAATCACCCTTCAACCGTAACACTCATAATTGACATGTCTTTTTTAGCTACTCGCTTTTTGAAGAAAAAAGTTGCTATTGCGCCTTTTTTGAGCTCTGGTGGATAAATAAGAATACCGCTGTCGTATTGCGGCCAAAGAACTTTCTCCGAGATGTAGCCATCGCAGTCCAAGATCAATTTAAGGGCTGACTTTGTATTTTTAGAAAAGTCAAACTTTTTTGCATCAATTACATAGCAGGTAGCGGCTACGTAAATATCTTTGGTTACCTTGCAGGGGTCAATAAGATCCAGGCGTTCTAGCTCCGCGCCGCTTACAAGAGAGGTTTCATGTCCATTTGCGCTCATAACAACAATTTCTCTGCCATGTGAAACCAAGACTTTAGAAAATCTCGCTCCTAAAGACGTAGTGTCAATAGGCATACTTGGAAGTACGCTCTTGCGCATAGCAGCATCTTGCAGGGGATGAAGATTCATGTATTTCTCAGGCAATGTGGCACCTGTTGGGGCCAATCCTCTGAATTTACGACCTTCAGACTCTGCCTTTGCGACCTTGTCACGATAAATTTTATTTTGGACCGCATTTTCATATGCCAATAGCTTTTCTGCCAAATTAGCAGTAGGTGGAAACAGACTGTCTAAAACGTTTACATGGATAAGCTTGTGAGTAAGCGAAGGTCCAGCAACTTCTTTGTTGACATAATCTGCAATATCCTTATAGGGCCTGCCAGAAACAATAGGGTCGATAGTAGCATCACCTAGCCCACGGATAATGCCGAGCTTAGAGCGAATTTTACCAAGACTATGATCCACCACCATTGTGTCCGTTGACAGATTGATATCAGGCGGCATCATCAGGTCTTTTACGTAAGACCAAAACTCACCAGTAATTTCTTTTTCATCAGCATTCGTTAGAACTGCTGCCCACCACTCTAGTGGGTAGTAATGCTTCAAGAACACTCCGGCGTAGGAAATCATAGCATAGGCAACTGAGTGGGACTTGTTAAAAGAGTAGCGAGAGCTCGTCTCCATCATATCCCAAATCTTATCAGCCTTCTCTTGGCCAATCTTAGGTACAGCAGTGCTCATAAACACGGGTTTCATGTTCAAAGCTTCCACTTTTAATTTCTTAGAGAACAGACGGCGTAATTTCTCAGCATCTGACGGGGTCATACCGCCAAGCTCTTTCGAGATCTTAAGAGACTGCTCTTGGAACACGATGATGCCGTAGCTTTCTGGAATTAGGGCGGCTAGCTCTGGCAGGTCAGGGGTAGATCTGCCTTGACGACGCCAGTAGTATTCTTCGGCCATTGAGCGACCAGTTTTAGGGTCGATGTAATCCAATGGACCTGGGCGTACCAGGGCCAGAATGGTAGAAATGTCTTCAACTGACTCAGGCTTGATCTCTTTGACGAAAGGAATCATTGCCTTGGTGCTGATCTGGAAGATAGTCTCAGTAGAACCAGTCCAGATGGATCGGTGAGCTTCCAGGTCTTCTGGCAAATCCCAAACGTAAGTTTCAGTGCCCTTGTGAGTAAAATATCCAGTCTTAGGCTTCTTGCCGTGTTTTTTGTTGATCAGATTTAGGCAAACTTCAATATCTTTTAAGTTCTTAACTACGAGAAAGTCGTACTTGATAAGACCAGCTTGTTCACAGGCCTTTGCTTCATACTGCGTAATATTACCCTCTTTGGTAGGGACTATATCTCGAATCGGAATGTCAGATAGAACGAATGCAGAGGCGTGCTTAGAAAACGCCCTGGTAATACCCATCGCCCTGGATACGATAGCCCACTCTTCAGGGCGCTCAGTAACGTACTTTTTAAGTTCATCGGAAATCTCAATAAGACCAGGGACGTGAGCGCCATCGTTCTCATAACCAAATACGAATTGGGAGTCTGTAACGCCCTGTGGAGGATCTGGAAGGCCGTCAGTAAGGCTTTCGATTGCTGGCTCTACCTTGCCTTTAAAGTACCTGTTTGTGTCCTTAATGGTCGATTTTAGGCGCAGAGTGTGGCGCGTAGAGATCTGAGCGGCTCGATTGCCGTATTTACCATAAAGATAGCCTGATTTAGCATCTTTTCCTACCAACAGTTCTCTATCCGCAAAATCAGAATCCACGTCAGGATAATCCCCATTGGCCAAACGATCATTGGACAGAAACCTAGGGAAAGAAAGTCCGTATTTTATCGGATTTACCTGTGTAATTCCCAATAGATAGCAGAAAAGCGAACCTCCTGCAGAATTATGAACAGCGTAGTTGGAGGTTGTATAGCTATGGTCATCTTCTACTGTTATGTCAAAAACTCTATTTTCAGAAGTCTCTGAAACAGAAGTGATCTTGGCCATATACCCATCTTCATTTTCGAGCAATGTTTTGGATTTTGGGGTTTTTAATCCTTCAAATGTTATCTTATAAGACTCTCGGCAAATTTTGCCGCAGTTCACGTATCTGTAAGATTTTCTAGTATTCACAGAGCTTGGTATCTTTAAATATAGAAGCGCTAGTTTTAACTCTCCAATCATCGTATCACTAGTAGAACGCATATGTTCTCTAGCAATGCCTCTTTTGAAATTTCTTGACATGTGACTGTCAGCGTCGAAAAGTCCGATCAAAAGGTTTTTCAATAAGCTGTCATTTAAATCTAGAAATTGACCCAAATACTTTGCATGTGATTTATATTTGTACTCAGGAAACAGATGTTTGAACAGGCCCGACAGTGTTTCTCCATACACAAGGGCTTGAACCAGTTTTTTAGTTTTGTGTTTTACAAAAGAAACGCTTAATCCGAGACTTTTTGCCCATTCAGACAGCTCGTTAATTCCGTCTAGATCGTCGGAGTGATAAGCAATACCCCAACAAGCATGGTTTTTTTCCTGCTTGATCCAGCCATTGCCTATCCATCTTCCTATGATTTTTGCGGTGATTTCGTCAAATTCAAACCATCTTTTGCATTCAAATATGTTTAAACTGTCCTTTGACATACTGTAAAAGAAACTGTTTTCTTCTAATTTTACTATTTTGCTTTTGCAAAATTTGGACAAATCAATCCTGTCCAGCGTTTTGATAACTCTTTTGGGCCAGGGAACAAAAAGCATGTCATTTTTTTTAAAATTATCAGCAATGCCCCAAGCTCTTGAGTCGATATCCGCTGATTCAAGTCTTCTGATTTTACTCTTATGTGAAGAGCTATTTTTATAGAGCTCAGTCTCATGTCTTTTTATTCCTAAAAGTTTGTGATCTTTTGTTAATTTTATAGTTCCCCAACTGAACTCTGATTTGATTTCTAGAAGTTTTTCCTGTACGTCATAAGCCATTGTGTTTGTCACATGCTTTAAATTTCCAGAATGTCCAATTACCATGTCATTGACTGTAATATCTTCAAGATTTTTAAGACCCTTGTTCGTAAAAACTTTAGTATCACCGGCAAGGCATCCACGGGCGGGTCCAGTAAGCTGACCGTTGTCAGAGTAGTGCGTCATAATGTCGCAAATAGGCAAGAAATAACCAGTCAAATCTTTGTTTGGGTTCTTTACAATAACCTGTATTTCTTCTTTTAAGCGATCAACCCAAACTGGATCATCCCATTTCATTCGACCATTCTCTCGGATGATCTCCATAGCCCTTTTGATCTGATTTGGAGTGGAATCCACCAAGCGCCAATCGTACTTAAGAGTTAGGCCATTGAATTGTTCTGCCCAGCGACCATTCATGGCCAAAAGACCGTCCACGGATGCTGGGTTAAAACCCATTACGTTTGTGAGATAATTGCTAACCTCTTGAGCTGTTTTCATATAGAAGCTAGAGTGAATATTATCATTGCCTTCTAAGCGCATGGTTTGTACGATTTTGTCGCCAGCGCTAGCATAATATGCATAGTCGGACACCATCAAATTGGCACCGTGCTTCCAAGAAAGGGCTTTTAAGAATTTATTCACCGTCAAGATAGCATCGCCGCCTGGAAGAGGCAGAAATCCCTTGTGAATCTTTACGGAAGAGATCTTCTTGTTGACCTCGTTAAGCATTTTGTTGGAATAGCTGTTGATCAAAACAAAATGTCCAGATCTTTCTAGATCCTTAGCTTTCATCATCCTGGCCTTATTGGTCGTAACCATATCAGCCGCAAGCATAGACGTAGATGTTCCGTCATCAAACTTAACTTCAACTACGTTCTGCCACTTCTTTGACATTGGCTCTACAACAAGGGCACTCCAGACGCGATTGCCAAATATTTCCTTAATCTTTAAAAATACCTGCTCACCCTGAGCAGGCTTTCCCGCTAGAAGAACCTTCCCAACGATGCAATGCGGGCCACCAAGGACGACAGAAGTATTGAATTGAGCCATGTGCGCAAGATCCGCCCAGGCCCAGAGTTGTTGTTTTTCTTCGCGGATTTGCGTGGTCGGGAAATGTTCTTTTGATACATGTTTAGATAACTCCTGATATGCAGTTTGGTCATGGCAATATAGCGAGATTGTGAAATACTTACACCGATCAGCATCTGAGCCGGTTACGATAGGACATTTAGAATCTTTGAAATAGACTTCGATACCAGGAATAAACTGGATATTGCGTTTTTGAGATTCCGTTGCTGATTTTGACTTGTCAGGCTTACAAAAACCCATTGCTTTCAGGGAAGATGACAAGTGACCATGGTCAGTATAGGCAAAGTAATCTCTGCCAAGTTCTTTGGCCTTATCGACAAGTGCTTTTACTGTAGATCCGGTAAGGGGGGATTCTGCATGGCAATGTGGGGAGGCTCGCATTAAAAATACCTCTCAACATACTCAACAAGATTGTGAACCAGTTCTTTAGTGATATCTGTTTTTAAGAACCCCAAGGTTCTATTACGTCTAGGACGGCTTTTCATTTCTTCAATTCTCCAGCGTAGTCTATGAAGGCTTTTATCACAGCTTCACGCGCTTTTCCTTCATATTCTGGCTCAGAATAGTGCCAACCAAAGGTTAGAACACTGCTTCTGTCGCCACTTAAATCTAAAATCAATTCGTGACACCCATAGCTGTGGCTGTAGAAGTAATGGTTATCAGGACATTTCTCACTACCATCCTCGCTTAAGTCGCCAGATTTAATCAGCTCTTTCTTGCAGAAAGGACATGTGTTCATAACATCCTGCTGGAAATGAACAGTAAAGCGCAGATTGCCGATACCGCTATACAGTGGTGACCTGTATAGTGCTGTACCCCAGCATATACTCCAGCCAACAATAGAATGTCCACGAGCATCGCGGTGTTCATTTTTTATCCATACAGTCTTTGCGGGCATATCTTTGACACACATCTTGCCCAGTATCGCTGTCCTCATAGCATACCATGATAGCTTGACGCCTACAACGCTCTTCCTTGTTTATCTCTGGGGTCAAAGGAACTGGCTTGACAATCTCAACAGGTGAGCATGATGTAAAAAGCAGGATTGTGAGCAAGTATTTCATTTTATTTTCCAGATTTCATAATGCTTTTTCCAACGCATTTTCATAATATTAGAAAATTTTCGTTTAGAAGACCTACCTTTATACTTATGGATAGCATGAGCCACAGTGTCATTAAACGTAACAACCTTCATCGTAACACCTAAATCTTCTACAGTCAATAGACTGCCGCTTTCCAAGCTCATTCAGCCTCTAAAAGAGCAATAATATCTTGCCCACTAGAGTTTTGTTTCTTAGATTTCATTAGGTCAAGCACGGCCTTATATACGTCCAAACACATTAGGGTATCTTCTTTAGCATTGTGAGCTTCGCGCTTAGGCAGTCCAAGATAGTCCACGATAGGGCCAAGGGAAGCTGCCGTTGAAGGCCACCATCCTGAAGAGATGAAGAGCTCTGCCCAGTGCATTGTGTCTTTGCCTTTATGATGTACCAGGGCGGACCACTCGTCTTTTGGTATCAAATATTCCCAAATAAAATTAAGGTCAAATTGATAGTTTTGACCCAAAACCTTGAGATTGGACCAGCGACCGTTCTTCTTGAGGTATTTTTTGAGCAAATGTAAGATCAACACCTTAGCCTCTGCATACGTAACAAGGTCTGGACGTGCAAGATGGTCCTGTAAGTTAATACCATTCACCCTCAGGGCACCCGCTTCAGCAACAGGGATGCGCCCGTCATTTGGCTTGAGAGCCAAGTTAAGCTCATCTACGATCTTCATGTCCTCATCTACAACGCACATATAGAATGTGAGCATGTCGGCCTTCTTTTCGTCTAAGCCGCCTGTTTCTGAGTCTAGTGGTATCAAATAATTCATTTTATCCTCTTTTCCGTCACCCGATATAAAACTATCCCTTGGGATTTGCTGGCGTTTTCAACCAGGTCTTACACCCAAGACATGTTACTTCAAAATCGTGTTCAGTTACAGGAGCATTGTAGTCACTGTTTCCACAGGGAGACGGTGCGTCAAGCCCTGGTAATACCAGGTGAACCAAAGGTCGTTGGTTTAAAATGTCCCTTAGTTGTTGATTTTCGCCCTTTGATTCCTCAAGAATTTTTGTAAAAGCAGGGTCTTTAAACAATAAGGAAATATCATCAGGCACCAAAGAAGAGGGCTCATTGGTGTCGGTTCTGCACTTGAAAACAGCTTGCTTAAGCTTGTCTTGGATTTCACTTACATCTACAATGGTCTTATCATTGGTATAGCCAGCTTTCATAAGCTGGTTTAGAATATAATTGCCAGTATTTGGACGCACCTTAAGATCTGGATAGAAAACTTCTATAGCATTGTTTATAATACTCTCAGCGTCTTTTTTGTGTTTTTGACTCATCGGTGTTTATCCTCTTTGATCTCCAAGACTGCTCCGCGAGCGCCATGAGAATCTCTATTATGGTCTTCCACCACGTTTTTGTCAAGATCTATAATTTTCAGCACACCTTTGTACCAAACACAAAGTATACCTGTTTTCTTGGTTCCTACCAGGGTGTCACCGCGCTCTATAGCATCTGCACGGTCCAGCTTCTCCTGTTGCTGCAAACGGCCTAAATTTGCTAACTTATCGCAGCGCTCATTGTGTTCATTGCCATTGTGACCACGCACCCATTCGGTTTTACAATTAGTAAAATCTACAAGTGCCCGCAGTTCTTTGTATTTTTCGATTTTTTCTTGTTGTTTGAAGGAAAATTTGCCAGAAGTCCAGCCAAGCACAAGTTGTGAGTCTGATTTAACAGTTACTACAGGGGGTACTATTCCTGCAACTTCAAGCAGGCCCAAGACTGGGCCGACTCTGAGGATAATCCTGTCAATAGCGGCCTTAAGCCCTTGAATAACAGCTTCCATCTCCGCATCATTGTTGGTGGCGTTTGGCATATAGCCATTACCTTCGGAGTGTTTTACACCATCTACGATCAGCACAAACCCATATCCGCCAGGTTTGTCTGCCGTAGTAGCAGACCCGTCAGTAAATACTTCTATATGCATCTATAGAGTGTATATCACTATTCAGACATTTTCAAGCGTAATTGTGCGATTGATTCTTGGTATATTGCTTCGATTTCTTCTTCAGTCATGAGCAACACTCTGGCGATAACGGTGTTCTCTACACCATCTGGATTTTTAGACATAAATTTAGAAAGGGAATTGCTCATCTTAGGGCAACGGATATAGTCCTCTTCTTCGACAATCTTTTTTACAATTTCAATTTTATCCATTTTCTTGCTTTCCAAAATTAATGTACAAAATGTTGTTGTCCAATCTGTGCATGAGTTCTTTGTGGTTGTCCTGGGCCTTTTTGAGCAGATCTGTCGCCTTCTTGAATTCATGGCCAATCTTAACGCGTTCGTTGCTAACCTGCAAGCGTTTTACTGAAACCTTTGCGAGATCTTGCTTAGTTTTTACGTATTCTTTAACCAGGGTAATAATTTTGTCCTGCTTTAAAGTGTCTATGTTGTCTTGAAGAACGTATTCGTTGAATTCTAAAGCAGCGAGCTCTTTATCCAAAGCCTCTAGCTGAATCAGATAAGTGCGCTCGCGAATCTCAAGATCCTTTATCACTCGTTCCGATTTTTCCACTTCTTCTGTGCGACCAGCCATATCAGTCTAACTGAATCAGAAATCGCTTGTAAAAGGAGGTCTTACGCTTAATAGAATCAGACTTGGTACGTTCAATGTAAAAGTTAAGGGTCTGAGATGGCTCACAGTCAAATCCAAGAACTGTGCTAAACCCGTCATTTCCTGGTACATTGCCGTTGATTACAATCTTGCCAATCCCAGTTTCCATCGGCTCATGGAAATGACCGCCACGGATAAAGGTAACAGGCTTCTTGAGCTGGTTGATACGCTTGGACATCAAAGATTCGATACCCTGAGCCTTATTGGAACCTTTTACGTTATCGTAATGCTCATAAACCACGCCTTCACCGTAGATCTCTAGATACTGATAAGGTTCAACTGGAATGTGCCATTTAACGTTATTAAGTTTTGCTAGTTTTCCAAACTCTTCTAGGGTCTTATAGATGATCCAGGTTACGTTTTCTTCGCCTACATTGACAAAGGTACGGTGTTCTTGGGTTCTATCGTGATTACCGGCAACTCCTACTGCGTCTACAGTAGCACCTAATTGTTTCGCTGCCAAAACAATTGGAGCGTATAAAAGGTGGAACATTTGAGTGATAGCTTCCTGAATTTGTTTGGAATTTCCGAATTCACAACCTTGAGCACTTTCTACACCGTGCATTGTAGCGGATTCGATCAAGTCTCCGATAAAAGCCAAAATTACCCTATCGATCTTGTAGTGTTCTGCTGCCCTTTGCATCTCTTTGATGGTTGTGTCGGCAACCTGCTTCAGGCGGCGTTTCAGGACTTCATGATTAAACGTCTTGGTGAGCTTGCCAACGTGAACGTCGGATATAAGGAGCTCAAGAGTCATGCTCTTCCTGTTCCTGCCAGGGTGAGGCAATTTGAGAGGCTTAGCGGTGATCTTAGCTACTTCTTTGGAAGCGGCCTTCACGGCGTCCAGGATGCCTTCGCGGTTTTCCCACTCTACCAGAATCTTCTGGAGATCCTTGGAGTTTAAAGAGTTAGACTTGCGTGTTCTGGCTACATCACGGAAAATCTTAACATATTCGCCATCGTTTTCCACACGATCTCGACTACGCTGATAGCCAGATTTAACGGCCTCTAAGCTCTTGTCTTTTCTGAACTTTTTGTTAAACTTTTCTGTAATATCCGCCCAGGTCAGGCTTGGGTTTTCTTTTTGCGTAACGAGATATACAATCTCAGCGTCTGTAAACTTTTCTACTATAACCATCATGCCTCCAACGCGTTGTCATTAAAGATTCGGACAGGACTGTAGATTCCGCTAAACACAGTATATTCAGCGGAATCTAACGTGTTTATTTACGCGTTGCTCTGAGCAGCTTCTTCAGCTTTAGGTTCAGACGGCGCTTCTGCTTCTTGGGCTGCTGGTTCTGGAGCGTTGATTTTGTAAGTTTCTAGAATTTCAAAACGAAGCTTTCCTTCTTCTACGATAACAATATCACCTGGCTTAGATGATTTGATTTTCTCTTGTGTAGTCAAAGGCATTGCCTTGAGCGTAAACTGTAGGCGGGGATTTACCACCGTACCGTCTTGGTCAATTTCTCGACCAACAACGAAAGAGTTTTCTTGAACAACTTCTTCAGCAGTCAAAACACCGTTTTTAACTAGATTGTCAATTTTGTCTTTGAGATCTTCAATGTTGTTTTCGATCATTACCTTTGCAATATCATCATCTTTCATGCCACCCAATTTAGCCACAGCATCAAGTTTGTTACCAAGTAGCTTAACAGCTTCTTTGATAGTCAAAACATCGCGTGCAATGTTATCGGCAGTATGATAGAGGCTCATGAAAGCGTTTTCAAGAGATTCGATACGTTGAGCTGCAGTTTTCTTGCTTACAGCGGGGTCTTGTTGTTTGTTCGGGGTCATTTTGTTCTCCTTAGAATTGTTATATCACTTAACTTAGTTTTTGAGCGTTCATTAACGCCATGATTGCTGATACTGTACCTGTTTTGTCTGCTTCTGTTGCTCGTATGTTGGCCAACATTTCTTCTTGATGCGAGGTGGGCATTGGAATAGCGTTAGCAGGAGGCCTGGCCTTCAACGCGCTCTGACGTTCGTGCATACGTTGCATTCGAGCGGCTTTCTCTTCTTCTGTCATTTTTTCAACAGGCTTGCCGATAGGTTTTTCTGACTCTGGGGGTAACCCAAGAAGCTCTTCTGGACTTCGTTTAGCTGCTACTTTTCTTTTAAGTGGAGCGCTAGGGCCTTTTGCCAATGGCTGAGATTTTTGCGTTGGTCTGCTAGAAGTCATCGGTTTGATACCAGTGCGTTTAGCAGGAGCTTGAACTGGGGCCACATATTGCTCAGGCTGTTCTTCTTCTGTTTTTCCGCCCGACATCTTAGACGCTAGTTGTCTCAAAAGCATAACTTCAAGCTGATTAAACTGAGCGGCCATAGCAGAATTATGATCGGCATAGGCTTGCATAGCCTTCTCTTGTCGCATACCAAGCATGATCTCCATTCGCTCTTTGGCAAATTTCTTGATCTCGCGTTGCACGCTTTTTACGGCACGTTCATCTGCGTCGGTTTCGCCAAAGAGATCGCTGTTCATAACAAGCTCGTATAGACGACCCTGTTCTAGACGAAGTCTGGCATCTGACAACACTTCTGAGTAATCTTCTTCTTCGTCTTCTCCGTATTCTTCGTATTCTTCAGCCACTTCTTCTACTGCTTCTTCTACTTGCCGACCCTGCTGTGCCTGTACAATGAGCTGTTCGCGAGTCATGCTTGTTTTAGGCATATACATGGGTGCAGCGCCCTGGCCCTGTACCGGATGATCTAGGCTTACTTCGTCTGGAATGTCTCGGAACTCTTCGTTCTCTTCGTCGTTCCAATTAAATTTGTTTGACATCTAATGCTCCTGTTTTGCGAAGATGGTAGCTGTATGCTATCAATAGCGCATCTGCCGTATCTTCGTCTTTTTTTCTTAAGGGGGTTGAGAGAAAACTACCAAAGACTTCGTTAGCTCTTCGTATATTGATATGCTTTCTGCTTAACCTGCCTATGCGCTTGCCATTTTCATCATAGGCAATGTTAGTGCCCTTTTTCTCTTTGTATTTCTTAACATCATCGTTGTGCTTCCTTTCGCTCCTGGTCATCTTACACCCAGTCTCTCTACGCCACACCTCGGTCATGGTGTACACATTCTTAATACTAGTGTCCTTTACATATCTTGCCACAAGGAAGTGTATAAACTCAAGGATTTTTTGTGAATGTGCGCTTTTTGATCCACCAGCTGTTTCTTCAATAATCAAAACATCTGGGTGTAGCTCTTCTATAAGAGCTTCAATTTTACCAAAACATATATAGGCCCAGTCTACAAATGAAGCAGGATAGGGTCCATCGGGTCTTTCAATCTTAGGAACTTGACCATAGCGCTCAAGATCGTATGTATCATCTTGACTGACAATGAGAGCCCAGCCGGTCTTGGTACTGATATCCAAAGACAGGACTCGTTCTTGTCGATGGGATTGAGTTCCAGAGAGGGTCACGCGCCGCCTTTTTCCTTAACCATCTCGATCAAATACTTGATTTTAAGTTCGTTTTCCTTGATACCATCAAGATAAGGGCCTTTAAGCTCTTTCAAAAGCTCTTTAGCTTCATCGATCTTTTGGTTGTCGTCCATTGCAGTCTGGATCTCGTCGTTATTTTTAACGAGCTTGGTCAAACGAGCGTTCATGTCCGTTACGCTCATGCCATTCGCTTCTTCAACGAAAGTTGGGTACTTCTTCTCTACTTCACGCTTTGCTTTAAAACTATCCATACAGTAACTCCTCTATTGTTATATTCTTACCATAAATTTTTTGTAACCTGTCCTTGACAATACAATCCGAACAGAATTTATGCTCAACAGCATTTTCAAGGACAATCTCCGTTTGCCATCCACTATCTTTATCACGGCGATGGACTATTGTTAGGGTTTTATTTCTAACCGGAACTTTCATATATTCAATTTTCATACACCGAAAATCTCTGGATCGGAATACTTACCATCAGTGCTTCTGAATAGCTCTGCGGTATTTGCTGAAGACACCGCAATGATATCTTGACCAACTACTACAAATTTTAAAACAGTGTTTTCAAATCCTAGCATTCCCTTAGAAGCTCTAGACGCGATCTTGTTGGTGTCAGTGCCTTTAACTTTTCCCTTGCGGAAATGGCGCGCTAATACTCTGTAATATTCTCTGCCAATCACCACATAGCTTGGATCTGCATTGTGATTTTCTACCATGGCGGTAGCCTGGCTTTCTATTTCAAGCAAGATCTCTATGGCTTTCATTTTTTCGTATACTCCACCTTTGTCAGCTTCCGAAGAAGCTTGTTGCCTGTTAAATAGTTTAACACAGATTCTAGCATTGCAACAGAAGATACATCCATTGATGAAATTTCTTTACCAGAAACGTTCAAGGGAAGAGACTGTCTTACCCACTGACCTTTGGCAAAACTCATTATAGTTTGAATGTCGTAGTAATTAATCGAGTGTTCCAGTTCACTAATAGCAAAATGCTTATCAAATATTGCTTTCAAATATCTGAACTTGTCTTCCCCACGAAGATTTGACTCCTTCGTTAGGTATTCTCGCAAATCACTTTCTATATTTTTTAGATCTGACATTTTACCCCCATCAGGCTATGGTGCTAAAAGCCCCATCGCGAATAACTACGATTCTGTTGCTGACCATTTCCTTAACTTCTTGATTATGGTCAACGATTATAAGTTTCTTACTGGAATTGGAATTCTTCAAAACCTCTAGCGCCATTTCGATCTCCACCGGACCCAGTCCAGTGAATGGTTCGTCTAGGATAAAAAAGTTAATTCCTTTCCCAGATACTGATTCTATCAGGTCAATGACGGCTAGGTCAATAGCCAAATCCAGAGCAGAGCGCTCGCCGCCTGAAAAAGTTTCGATTGGGATATCTTCTTCGCCATCAGAATGGATTACTGCAGTAACCTCTTCTTTAATAGCGCCTTTGCCTGTTTCACGAGTTCCTTCCAGCTGAATTGTCGCATTGGCCATGTTTGGTATATTGCGAATAATCCTGGTAGCTTCTTTGCTGATTGTCTCTAGGGCATCGTCGAAAGAACAGGAAACAAAGATCTTAAGAGCTCGCCTACCCTCTTCTACCATCAGAATCTTTTGAGCCAAATCACTGGTCTGAGCCGTAAGACTGAATACTTTATCAGCATATCTGGACTCTTGCGCCTCTAGGTCTTTTACTGACTGTTCATACCGCTGTTTAGCAGTATTGAAGCCGGTCATCTTAAAATTAGCCTGGGTCCAAACAGACTTGTCTAGATCTGATTGTCCGCGTACTAGCTGTTGTTCTTTAGACTGGTTTTCTTGTAATTCGCGTAGCTTAAGGGAAAACTGGTCAGATACAGTTTTAATCCGACTATTTTCGGCAAAATTGTGCCGCGTCTCTTTCTCTTTCTCAGATGCAATGTGAGCCAAAAGAACTTCTTCTTGATCTTTTTCTGCCTTAACATTTACGGTTCGCGCCACAGTGTCTGGCAGAATAGCGTTGATCTTAGGCTCTACTTCATTGTTAAGTTCGGTCTCGGCGACTTGCCCATTTTCGATTTGAGGACGAATTTGTTTAAGTTGCTCAAGCAGGTTAAGCTCTGAAGTCTTGGCGTTTTCTGTAAACCAGCTCTGTTCGCAAGTAGGGCATATGGCGTCTCTGATTTTTTTAATCTGTGCAGCTATATTGACAGCATCTTTTTTTAGAGAGAGTCCGATAACGCATTGGTGCTGTAGACTAGATTTCTTAAGATTTAGAGCCGCTAGCTCCTGCTTAGCCCTGTTCATGCGCTCAATTTCTACCATTCCGGCTTTTTGAATCACATCGCGGATTTCTTGCAATTGTACATTATACTGCTCATAATCGGCCTTGCTGTACATTGTAATGCTCAAATCCGGCCTTATCTTGTTGAGCTCTTCTGTCTGAAGTCTTTGAGCGCTCATAAGAGTGGTCAGCGCCATCTCAGACAGGTTTGAAGCGGTCTTAAGCCTCTCCACAACGTCTGGGTGTACCTCTTGGGCTGGTGGTGTTCCTACCCCTTTTACGGCGCTCTGAGTAGCGGTTAGACCTTCTGTATTAGAAATCAAGGCCTTGTCCGCAGTTTCTTTTTCTAAAAGCAAGGTTTTAAGTTTCTTATCTATGATTTCAGCTTTAGATTTAAGATGGCTTAGATTAAGACAATCCATAAGAAATTCATTGGTTTCCTTAGGCGTGAAACTAAGAAAGAATCCGCCTTCTTTCTGGCGCTTATGACAAATTTTGCGGAATAGTTCACGCGGCATTGCCAAAATGATGTCCAGGTTTTCTTCAGCCAGTTTGCTGTTCCCAGACATGTCTAGACCGGCACCTTCTATAGAAAGACCCTTAGCCTTGCTTCTGGAGATTTTAATAGGCTTTCCGTCTAAAGAACCTTCCGCCCAAACAGAAATGCCATTCTTTGTCAAACGGGACTGTAGTTTGCCTGCAGGAATTTTATTGAAGCCAAGGAGGTAGTCCCAGGCGTGAAAAATAGTAGATTTAGCCGCTCCAGATCCGCCTCCGGTATTCTTGTTGATACCGTCAATTTGAACCAAATTACCAAGGGAGCTAAGCTCAATCGTTTGAGGTTCAACAAAGCGCCCTATGTTTTCCCAGCCAAGTCGATCTATAATAAACATCTAGTCCTCTCGATAGTCCTTGTTTGATTTCTCATGATTCAGCTCTATGATGTTAGGAACAATTTCTACCGCCCTAGCCTGAACGCCGTTGTCTACTGTTATCTTAGACCCAGATGAAGGTGCTGACAAGATCTTTTTTGCTTCCTTTTTACAGGTCTTACAAACAATACAGGCAGGTGCTTGTGACACCTGCCTATGAAATTTCTTGTCAACGTGTCCTTCTGAGCATTGGTATGCAAAGATAGGCATGTTGATTAGTATCCCTTGATAATCTTGCGTTCGGTCTTATTGCTGATGCTTTCTTTAACCTTCTGATTGATCTCGAACAATTGTTCAGAAGTCAATCTAGGCTTAACTGGTTCAGAGTTGTAATTACCAAACCAACCTTCTTTTTCAGATTTCTTCTCTTCTTTGGTATTGATATCTTTAAAGAGAGCTTCGCCATCAACCAGAACCTTGTATCTCAAAGCGTTGGTGTTAACTGGACAATTATCTTGCTCGGCAACGATTTGAACAGCCCTTCCCATATAGAAGAATTCAGCCAAAAGCTCATTGCGTGTACCTTCAAGGGATCTGTCACAAGAAGCAGTAACAACCCTATCAGCAAGACCTTGATCTACACAGTCTTGACCATCACACCAGTATTCATTCTCGATCAAATCGCGGTACGATTTTAGGGTTAGTTTTCCACCAGAACGGCTTACAGCAACTTCGTCCATGCGAGTAACGCGTTTTAGGTAGTAATTATATCGACTGTCCAATTGACCAGGGAATTCACCAGAAAATCCACCACGGGCCTTATGACTCATGAGGGTACCGTTTTTTAGAACAAGACGATCACCAAGACCTTGAGCGGTTTGAAAGCCCATGGAAGCGGAGAACACGTTGATACTGTGTACGGGACGGTTCATGCTCGAAAGGTTCTCGATAAGCTCAAGACCAGCATCAATTGAGCCACCTGGGCTGTTGATTACGAGGTACAGAGGGTCACCAGAAGGCAATCGGGCATCCATAGCTTTAGCGGCTAGGGTTAGCTGGGCTACAACTTCAGAGTCAAATACGTTGTTGATAGTAATACTATTGTCCTTGGTAAGAATAATAGCGCCTGGGGATGCAGAAACAGAAGCGGAGCTTTTGGCCTCGCTTGAGCTCTGAGCAGATGTCTTGCCAGAAGATTCCGCTGCAAACGAAACATTTCCTAGCAATGCAAAAACCAATACGAGTCCAATTAGATTCTTCATTTTCTTCCTTTTCTTCCTTATTTTAAAACCAGTTTTCCTGATTTCTGTTTGTCTTGTTCGCGTCTTAGATTTACAAGATCTTTTGACACGTTTCCGATTGTTTTAGATTTTGACGCAGCATCAGTTAGCTTGCTGCGATTTTTGAAATTTTTATTTTTCATTTTTTTTACTTTCAAACACTATCTTATCATTAAAGTAGATTTTTACAAGAACATCTTTCCAAAAAAGATTTCTTACCCATTTCTCTATTGCTTCAAGGCGCAAACCTAGAGCTTCTTGATTTCTGGATTCGTCTAGCACTAGACGGTAAGACACAAGAGGATTGTGAGTAACTGGCTCATCTTTATCGGTTTTTTCGTAAGACAGATCGTATTCGAGTTTCGCCTCCTTAATACCGTCAAATGCTATAAAAGGATAGTTCTTGAGATTTAAAAGCTGAACATCACTGATTTTATTGCTTAAAACAGCGAGCCTAGACATCTCTTTTACTTTATCAATGCTGTCCTTTTGATCGTTCATATAATCGCCAGTTCTTTCAAAAAGTTGACCATCGCCTGTTTATCCACCCCTGCAATGGGCTCAAATTGGTCCATCAGGAACTGTTCCAGACTTTTACCGGTCTTACGACTGGCAGGCCTAGATTTATCAGTTATCTTAGATTTTACACTAGCTTTACCCTTAAGGGAAGCTTTTTGTTTATTGACCCATTCGGATGAACCAATAAGCTCTATGGAAGCCCTGGAACCTTCTGGAATTACCGGAGAGTTGTCCCCTTCTTTCCATTGATATTCTAGGATCGGAGAACACACTTTAGAAGTGTCAACATATTCTTCTGCCAAAATTAAACCTGTAGTGTCATCGTGGTCTACGATCCATAGGCCTTTTTCCTCGTTTGCATCTGAAGCAGTATCCCATTTGGCTGTGCCTGGATAGATCACTTGCTGACTCTTGTTGGTCACGTAACGCTGACGATTATGAATGTGACCGCTGATAAGCAGAGGATAATTCAAAAGCTCTGGATCAACCCCGCCTGGTGCGTACATGCCGCTCTCAAATCTAGACCCAGAATAAGTGGTGTGAGATACGAGGATTTTGGCTCCACAAGTCTGAAGATGATTGGCAGCCTCTACGAATTTATCATTGTCATGGATACAGGGTACGTATCCTATAAAATCGATAGCACTTGCGCTATCGATGATTCTTAAGTTCTTTTTACGAATGCGTTTAAATACGTCCAGGGAGTGGTAAGACGCCTCGTTGTTTCCAGGCATGTCGTGATTGCCAACCAGGACTACTACTTCGCAAATGTCTGCTAGATGGTCCAGCCAATGATCCCAAAAATCAAGCACCTCTAAGCGTACCACCGCATGGGTGTGAAAAAGATCGCCTAGGATTTCTATGCGGTTCACGCTATATTTCATAGCAGTATCGACCACGAATTGCAAGAGCTTTTCGGCTTCGTCTCGATTTGAAGTTTTAATATGCGGATCGCCTAGGCGCAAAATTTTCATTTGATTTCCCTACACTGATCTGATAGCCAAGTAATAAAAAACGGTCCTATTGTCAACATCTTACATCCACAAGGGCAATCGTTTTCAAAACTAAAATTTTTAAACGTTACAGGTCTAATCAGCCCTGCTTGAAATCTTTTGACAGTGAAATACATTTATTTTTGATCTTCCACGAATTCTATGTGAGAGGCGTCTACGATAATGAAGTCACCTTCTACAGCAGAACTCTTTAAGGTGTTCTTAGCCCAAGGACTATTGTGCAACACTTCTTCGCGAATGTAAACAGTAGAACCCTTTTTTAGAATAACAGATACACTGTTTATTGAAGCATCGGCATCGACTAAAAGTTTTAATCCAATTACCCGATTCTTTTGGCCAACCATTGCGATACCGTGCCTAATCTCTGACTTGAGAGCTTCTGCTTTGTAGGGTTCTAGGATCAACTTGTTGAACGATTTCATAGCTTAACGCCTTTCAATTTAAGAACTTTCCTGTGCATCATAGAAAGATTTTTTGCAGCCGCCAACATACGAGATGTTTCTTCCTGCTGAATGTATTGGCTTTCTATATCCTGAGTCTCATCTGCGGTATACTGATATACCCCCTGACCTTCTTCGTTCACTGTGGCGTCTGCGCTGACAGTAGAGGCGGCGCTCATAAGAGAGGATAGCTCAGAAACCGTCACGTTTTCTTTAGGGATAGTTTTGCCATCTAGCTTGTCCTGCTGAAATGCTCTGTTTACGGCGCTAGCCAGTTCGACTGGATCATTGATGCCTTGGCGACCACGAATGGTGTGAGCCTTATAGAGAACTCTCTTATCCGAAGGATAAAAATGGAGCATTGTCTCTGAATAACTATCGATCATGTTTCCTACCATCCTGCCAATGCACACCGAGCGGAACACTGGAGAGTATTTACCAACATATTTATCGACGCCTGCTGCCAGTCCCATCGCACAGATATTGACAAAATCTATGAGAGTTAAATGGCCCCTTGGAGTCTTCCTGTAAAACAATTTTGCCCTGTTGATTGCCAAAGGCATATTGTTCTCGATCAACCTGTTTCGAGCTACGTGTACTCTATTGTACAGCTGTTCGGCACGTTTTGGGAAGGGGCCAAGCCAACTTTTACGAATAAACTTTATAAGTTGATAATTGATATCAAACTCTTTTAGTTCTTCTATCTTACTCTCGTCTTTGCTACAGGCTTTGATTATTGGGGTGATTTCTTTGCTGAACATGACGGCGCTTTCCCTGAAATAGGGTCTGGCAGATAGGATGTTTTTGTTGGTTACGCAAACTTTTTGTAGAAATTTTTTGTAAACCTGAGTAGACTGTCGATATTTGAGAATTGTTTCTTTAAACTTTATCTCAGCATCCATAAGCTCTTCTACCTGTTCTTGCTGAACAGTGCCATCCTTGTTCTTTTCCAAGGCCTTGGTGATTTCTGCAGCCAGTCTAGACAGTGCTGGATCAAATTCGTGTTGTTTTTTAGGGCTTGCCATACCCTGTATATATCACAAGCAGGTGAACATCTACTTGATTTTGATTCTTTTTATTACAGATCGCGAATTACAATATACTTCCAGTTGCTTATCTAGATGGGCCATCATTATAGGGACATCCATTACGGCATAGCCCCAAATAGTCGAGAGTGGCTTTGGAGCACACTTATCGGCCCAAGGATTTGAGTGACCATGTCTTACGGAGCGTCCTACGGTTCCCTGAGCAGTTTTGATCTCGGATGCGCCGCCTACCCAGTTGTGGCAGTGATGTACTGGATAAATATTAGTTCCTGTTGCGATACAGGACGTTCCGATAAGAACCTTGACCTCGTTTTTATTGAACTTTTCTACACTTTCGGATGGATCAACTTTTTCTAATCCTAACTCCAGAAGACGTTCTTTTTTGGACTCTGAGTGAGCAATTGCGTAGGGAACTTTTAAAAGCTTTGATAACATGCTTATCTGTTTTAATTCTTCAACTAGAACAAGGGTTTGCTGTCCATACGCCAACGCAACGGCATTTGACATTTTGGCCACAAAAGCACAGATGTTTCGATTGCCTAAAAAATGCTCTCTTTTCATTTCTAGGGCATCATTGGAATGGAAGTTTGGATTAGAAGATTCGAGTTCTACTATGTTAAAAACGTGCTCTGCTACGATTTTGCGTTCTTTTGCTAACCAGGTGGGCAGGTCATAGACAATGCGACCAATAATTGACTGAAGAAGTTTTTCAGCCCCATCGTTACGCGTCTGAGTGCCGGAAAAGAAGTGACGACAAGGTACATCTCCTAGGACACCATGGCAGATATCGTTTAAAGAATCAGCGCCCCATGTGTGACTCTCATCCACACACATCTGCTGGCGAGTGCTGAAAAACTCCCACTCAACGGTTCCCTGTTTTATATTTGCTAAAGAATCGCCAATTGCGATGGTAAACTTTTTACCTATGACCTTTTTGCCATCTCCAAAGCCACCCACTTGGGCCTTGCCAAGGTATTTCTCAAACGAATCAAGGAGTTCGTGAAAAATGCTTTTGCTGGGCACCACAATTACAGTAGAGAAACCTGTGTTGCGGCAAACATGTAATAGAATCGCAGACTTACCTGCTGACGTACAGAGTTCACAGCTTGAGTGTGGATCTGCTATCATCTCGTTTTCGGTCACAAGTTGGTGTTCCATACGATCATATGGAAATTTTACCTTCCAGCCAACCGCCTTAGGTGTTGGATATACGATGGTATTTTCAACTGTGATATTAAAATCAGCCCTTAAGTAAGGGATAGATCCTGGTCGAATGTATTTTTTACCATCTTCTTCCCAAATAAGAGTGTGGTGAACGGCTTTTTTAAGCTCTTCAAGCTTAAACGCCCATGCAGCACGATTCTTTTCTTTTAACCATTTCATGTTGTAGTGACGCTTCACCATGTGTTGAGCAGCAGTGTTTGTATAGCTGAGAACTTCGGTCAGCTTTTCTAGTTCTGCGTCGGTAATAGATTCAATGAATGCCTTTGAAGGCATGGTAATTTTAAGATGCATGTCCTATTATATCAAATTAGCAAAAAATAACAACACGTATGATATAGAATATTATCAACCAGGAGATTAACCATGTCATTTCGCAAGGCAAAAAGCGCACCTAAAATTTTTGAAGTAAACCCTAGTAGGCTCAGGAATAAGGTTTTAAGCACTATGCACCGTGTTTCCGAAGCGGTTGGCTCAACTATGGGTCCAGGCGGTAGAAACGTATTGATTGAATCAGACTTTCCAGGTATTCCTAACAAAAACACCAAAGACGGAGTGACTGTTTTTAAGAGCCTTGGTGCTATTGACCCATACGAACATCTTATCATAGAACAAGCCCGTGATGTGGCTCAACGTACTGCTACTGAAGCTGGCGATGGTACTACCACGGCAACCGTGCTCGCGTACAATATCATCTCTAATTTATTCGAATTCTGTGAAAAAAACAAGAAGTACAGTCCTCAAAAAGCTGCTCGTCGCATCGCTAAAATAACACGCGAACGCCTTGTCCCTTATATCAAAGAGCGCAGTATCCCTGTTGGAGTAGACAATCAAGAATTACTCAAAATGGTAGCCAAGGTATCCGCCAATGGCGATGAAGACATGGCGGCTGCTGTAATTAAGGCCTTTGAAGAAATTGGATACGGAGACGCCTCTCACGTAACAATCCGAGAACTATCAGGCCCTCAAGGCTATAAAGTCGAACGTATCGACGGATTCCCCATTCCTGCTGGCTATGAAGAGTCTATTGGCAAATTTCACACTGCCTTTATTAATGACCAAGCAAATCAACGTTGTTTTCTTGAGAACCCCCTGTTTATCCTGTTTGACGGTCAGGTAAACGATCTCATGGCGTTCCACGATCTTCTAGACGTTCTTGGTAAAAAATACGTAGAAGACGGCGACAGTGATTATAAAAACGTTGTAATCGTAGCTCATGGTTTTTCTGAAAACGTGCTCACAAATCTTGCTTTCAACTTCTCAAACCCCTCTACCCTGAACGTTGTGCCCCTGGTTACCCCAATGGCTCAATTCATCAATAGCCAGCTTCAGTTTCTGCAGGATTTAGCCGCTTTTACCGGCTCTCGCGTATTCGGCATGAAAGATCAGATCAATACTGCTACTATTGCCGATTTAGGCGGCAGCATGGAATCTTTTGAGTGCTATCGTTTTCGCTCCACTGTGATTGGTGATCCAGACCCAACCAATATTGAGGTTCGTGCTGAAGAGCTTAGAATCATGAAAGATCGTTCTGAAAGTCAAGCTGAGAAGATCTTCTTAGAAGAGCGTATTGGTAAGATCACTAACGGTATTGCTAAATTAACCATTTACGGCGGATCTAACGGCGAGCTCAAAGAAGCGCACGATCGCTGCGAAGACGCGGTATGTGCGGTTCGTTCTGCAATTTCTCACGGTGCTCTACCAGGTGGATGTCGTATTGCCCTAGACATGACAATGCTGCTTATGACCGAACTAGAAGCAGGTGACCCAGCCCGTGACGTTTTAGTGCCTTCTTTGTTAAGCCTACATCACAAACTGCTCGACAATGCTGGATATACTCCAGCCGAATCTAAAGAAGTTTTGGAAATCCTTTTGAACGATCCTTCTATCGTATATGACATTGAGAATCAGGTTTACGGTGACGCAAAAGAATTAGGCCTGTTCGATGCTACAAAGGCTGTACAAGAGTCCTTGTCAAACGCAGTATCTCTTGCGAATGTGCTTGGAACAATGGGCGGCTTAGTATGTCATCCTCGTGATGATGTTTTTGAACGGACAGAGGCTAGAGCAGATGCTGACTTTGGCCGTGTAACCTCCAACCCAAATGCGTACGTTAATGAAGCTAATAATCGCCCATAATGATACAATTGATAAATGAGCAAAAGGACAGACATACAGATAATTAGACAGTATGTAGAGAAAAGAGGGTTTTCTCTATTGTCCAATTCTTACAAAAACAGAAAATCTGATCTTGATCTGCACTGCCCTGTTCATGGTAATTTTACCTCTACTTATAGCAACATCATACGGACCAGTATATGTCCCAAATGCGGCTATAGTTTTGGTGGTAACAAACAATCTCTGTCTCTGGAACACGTCAGGTTAGAAATAGTCAAAATGGGCTATGTCCCATTGTTTGACTCCTACAAAAGGGCCAAAGACAAACTGGAGATATCGTGTTCTTCCCATGGCAAATTCTTTGCAAGCTACGACGGCTTAAAACAAGGCAAAAGATGTCCAAAATGCAGTCTTATTTCTAAGACAAAAAACAACAGACTTGACATAGAAGAAGTAAAAAATAGAATAACAAAAGCTGGCTATTTGCCAAAATTTGAGTCTTACAGCGATTCTCAGTCGCTATTAAGCGTTGTGTGCCCTGTTCATGGCCCTTTCAAGGCGTCTTTAGAGAGATTTATGTATGGATACGGATGTCAAAAATGCTCTAAGGGAAGATCCAAATCTCAAGACGAGATGTTTGATTTTATACACAGTCTGAATGCAGACACTAAAGAAAATGTCAGAGACGTTATCGGCCCACTAGAGCTAGATGTCTATACGCCGTGCCTGAATTTGGCCATAGAATACTGTGGACTTTATTGGCATTCCGATCTGTATAAAAATAGAAATTATCATTTCGACAAAATGACAATGACCAATACTGTAAATATTCGTCTCATAACAATTTTTGAAGATGAGTGGTTAGAACGCAAAGATCAGGTAAAAGGATTTCTTCGATCTGTATTGAAAAAGAATAATAGAAAAATCTTTGCTAGAAAAACAAACCTTAAGCAAGTAGGAAAAGCAGAAGCTTGTAAGTTTCTTGAAGAAAATCATATTCAAGGGTCTTGCGGTCTAGAAGTCGCTTTTGGCTTGTACTGTAGGGATGAGCTTGTAGGCGTAGTCACTGGCAACAGGCATCACAGGAATATTAAAGCAAATCAGCTAGTGCTCAACAGACTAGCCTTTAAATCAGGCATTAGCGTGACCGGTGGTTCTTCCAAGCTTTTGAGAGCCCTAATGGAATACTCTAAAAACAATGATTATTCCAAAATAGTTTCTTGGTCTGATAACAGATGGTCCGAAGGCAATGTTTATAAAAAGCTAGGTTTTGAGTTAGAAGAAGAGTTAGCGCCAGACTATAGCTACGTGAAAAAATCAAAAAGAGTGTCTAAGCAGTCTATGACCAAGAACAAGTTGATTGAGCGGGGTGCCATTGGTAATACTGAAAGAGAAATGGCTATCAATCTAGGCTATGGCAGAATTTGGGATTGTGGAAAGAAAAGGTGGGCTTTAAAGTTAAAAAGATGAACCACGTATGATATAACCTAGATAACATCCCTGCTTTCTTTGATCTGATTGGTAAGCTTCAATGATTCATGACGAAAAACCTCTTTTAGAATATCGCAACAAATGGAGAACGCAATTCCTCCCCATGCCTAATGAGCGGGGTTTCCTTGCGTGAAAATTAAATGATCAATTTTAAAGACTTACCTCCTGAAGAGAAAAAAGCCTTAGCGGAAGAAATGTTCAAACCTCTTGAGTCAGCTGACAAACTAAGAGAATGGATCGTATTCTTCTTTGGTCTTGACATGCCAATTGGACATATTGATCCAGATTCGAATTCCAGTCCAATTGAGGCAATGTGGGAGATCTACTCCTGTATTAAAGAAAATAAAGGTGAAGATAATCCTGGTTACATCATGCTTTCGGCGCGGGAAGGTTATAAAACGCTTTCTGCCTCCATTCTAGAAACCCTTCTTTTGGTACATTTCAGACTAACCATCGCTCACCTGGCAGCGATTCAGGCCCAGTCTGCTAAGGCTATTCAGTATATCAATTTCTTTTTCAACAAAATCCAACCTCTTTTGGAAGTATCGGGTTGGTCTAAAACCAGTGAAAACAAGAGTAAGGTAAGCTTTCGTACAAAAGAAGGCGATGACGCTTACATTCGCGTAATTGTGGCCACGATGGCTGGCGCTAACTGTATAGATCCTGCTATGGTGCTTGATACAGACAGGGGCAATATTTCCGCTCAAGAAGTATATGATTTGGTCAGAAACAATGAATGCGTAATGGTCCTGTCTTTTAACCATAAAACAAATGAGTTGGAATATAAAGAAGTCACCCACACATTCGACTCTATCAAAACTTTAGTCACGATAGAATTAGAAAATGGGTCAATTATCAAATGTTCTCCTGAACACAGGTTTTACATAGAAGGCAAGGGCTATATGGAGGCCAAGGATTTGACTGAAGAGGATTATTTAAGTGTCAAATAGACCGACAAGACATGACCTAGAGTTTGCGAGGGCGTCGGTGCGCAAAACAGTCTTGTAAGAAAAAGAGCTTGCTGATCAAAGGCGCTACAGGAAACACAGGGACAGAGATGGCCTTATCTTTAGGGTATGACCGCATCTGGGACTGTGGAAAAATAAGATGGGAGATTTTCTTGTGAAAAAAGTAAAGATAAAAAGTATTAAAAGGTCAAACGTAGAGGTTCCAATGTTGGACTTTACCGTTGCTGATAACCACAACTACTTTGTGGAGCAGGCGCTTACTCACAATTCTGAGCATACAAACATGATGTTCGTAGACGAAATCGACGTGGTGGCAAATCCTCAAGCCTATGAAGAGGCTAAGCTCATTCCTGGTTATGCTAAGGGATTACATCCGGTTACCGTGAAGCTATCTACTCGTAAATTTGCATTTGGACTCATGCAGAAGGAACTTGACCTGGCTCCAATATCAGGTGATAAGATTCTTAGGTGGAATCTTTTAGATGTTACGGAGCGTTGCCCTGATAGTCGCCATAGGCCAAATGAGCCAAAAGAAGACCGGTATGTAGCAAAAGCCTTGCCTCTAAAACAGATGAGTGTAGAAGACTACTCAGATCTACAAGATGTGGAAAAGGACAAGTTCGACCTCATTCCGCAAGCCCATGCTGGATGCTCCAGTTGCAAACTCTTGCCGGTATGCAAGACCAGGCTAGCAGCTCGTCCAGCCAATGATGTTGGCGGCTTGTTTAAGCCCGTAGGCGCTGTGATTAACACTTTTAAGAAGACCGGCCCTGATCGCGCAGAGGCACAGCTTCTTTGCTGGAAGCCATCCACTAAAGGAATGGTGTACCCTCGCTTTGAGTCCACACTCGATACCGGCAACGTGATCAGTCTTGAAAAAGCCTGGGAAACCCTTGTTGGTGATCCTCCTCATAAAAAGAAGATTTCAGAAGCCGATCTTCTTTGGAAGATGCAGCAGCTTGGAATTGCATTCTACGCTGGAGTGGACTGGGGTTATACTCACGATTTCGTAATCGTTGTTTTTGCCATAATCCCTAATGGTGAAATATGGATTGTAGACTGTTATTCAATGGCCGGTCTAGAATTTTCTGACATCTTGGAAATCGCTAAAGACTATCGCGATAAGTACCGTATGGATAAATGGTGGTGTGACCAGGCTATGCCTGCGAATATCAAATCTTTTAACAAGAACCATATGAAATCTCCTTCTTTCACCAAAGATGTTATGGGTGGAATTGAATCTTTGCGTTCTAAGATCTTAGATGGTAACAGCAGGCGTTTGCTTAAGGTTTTTAATACGGAAAACTGTGAAAAAGTAATTACAGCCTTTCAAAAACACCATTTCAAGCTAGACAGTGCGGGTAACCCTTCTCTTATCCCAGATGATACCCCTGGGGTCGCAGATAGCGCCGATGCTATGCGTTACGTTGGCCAAAACATGTTTCCTATCCGTGGACCCCAGAAACCCAGTATGGCCGCTGACGCTACTGGGAATACTGCTGTAATGGTTCAGAATGTCGAAAATTCCGAGCTGATGAAGCAGGAGCTATTAAACAGGTTAGAGGGAACAGCTTTTAAGGGCGGGACGGGCAAAAAAGGTGGGTTTCATTTTAACTTCTGACGCAATCTTAACTGTAATAGCTTATAGGAGGCTTTCGAGTGTCTAAATTTAATTTATTATTCTTTCTCAATGCTTACAAAGACGCTGCCTCTACAAACCAGCCAAATTTCCAGAACTTCAAATGGAGTAGGGAAATCAATGGCCTATCAGCATCAAAGCCTTTAAGTCAAGAATTAAGCCTAGCTCCAGGTGAGTCTAAGACCGTCTTTGATGGCACCAGAGCTTTGTCCCAGGACGGCAGCACTGTCTACTCTTTGGCCTTAAAAGTCGGCGCATCCTCTATTTATGTTCTTAAGCACATTTCTGGCACTGCACCTGCTTTTCGTACAGCTCGCAGCTCAGCAGCTGACGCTACAACTCAAATAACAGTGACTCAAAACGGTCCACTATTGATTTTTACATCGACTGGTGGCACAGCCCTTAGCCTGATCGCTGGCGGCGCTGTGGTTGGCGACTACGTTCGTCTAGGCAGCCTTTTTGATGTCAACAACCAAGGCGAATGGAAAATATTAGCCTTAACAGCCACCAGTCTTACTGTAAAAAATGATATTGGTGTTGCTCAGGGGCCAATCACTCTTGCTGCTGGTTTTGATGATCAGCTTCGTGTTTACGGGGCCTTGGGCGTACAGGTAGATGACACCCTCAATATCACTGGTGGATTTTCAATTATAAGCCGCGATGCTTATAAGATCACTGCCGTTTCTGACAATCTTGTAGAATTTTCCAGTCTTGAGGTCTTGCCAACAGAAGCAAGTGTGACCACCAATGCTCTAGCTATTTACTCCGCTGCTAAGCAATTTGTATATTTAGAAACATCTGAAAAGGTTTCTCTAATTATCAACGGGATAGCAACAGGAGATGTTGAACCTTTCTTGGTAGGTAATAAGCCTGGTATTTTTGTTAAAACCGCAACAATGTGGTCTTTGGCTATCACAAATCAAAGCACTGATCCAGCATCTGTTTACGTTGCTGCAATTGAATAGTTTGGTCAAAAGCGACATGATTACGATATAAGGTAGAATATGGACAATGACAACAAAACTCCAGACCAAATAGAAGCTGCAATTGTTGCTTTGCAATCTGCTGTAGCCTCAGTCGATTCTAAAAAGAAGATGTTGTTTACCGTTTCTGATACAGAAGAGGCTACCCTTGCCAAGGGTGGCTATGAAAGCTCTAGCCCCATATCGCCCTTGCTTGCTGCTATTAAAAGTGCTTCTGGTTCTGCAAGCAGGAAAGCCCCTCGTTTAGCTTTTACTGAAAACCCAGCACCTTCTGACAATTATCTTGGTCTGTTCAAATCCAAGCGCAGGCTGGTGCCTGATGAGATTTTAAAACAAATTCGCGTAACCGATCACTTGATCGCTGCTATCCTACGTGCTCGCGGCAACATGATGAGCCTATTTGGCCATCCTCGTAAAAACAGATTTGATATAGGAATGGAAATCGCTATTAAACAGGAGTTTGAAAAAGTCTTTACTCCAGAGCAATTGGCCAAAGTACGAATGCGTATCAAGAATCTTGAGGCAGTACTCGTCAACTGTGGACACACAGAAGGTCTTGAACAACAAGATAGGACCACATTAGCTGATTTTATAGATATTCAAGCTCGCAATGGATTGACATTTGGTCGTTTTGCTACTGAGATTATTTATGATCGCGGAGAAGAACCAGGCTCTGATGGTCGTTTTCCATTTTTCCGGTTTCGCGCTCTAGACGTTGCTACTATTTATCGCGCTGTTCGCAAGGGTGAAATGCTAGGAAACACACTGCGCCTAACCGCAATCAAAGCTCTTCAGTCCTTGACTGGTGAGAACTTTAAGATTGACTTTGACAGGCTTCAAGAAGACGAATATGCTTGGCTACAGGTAATTGAGGGAACCCCTCGTCAAGCCTTTACGCATGATGAGATGATTGTTTACAATCTTTACGATTCTACCGATATCGAACACAATGGCTATCCAGTATCGCCAATGGATACTGCGATCAGTTCTATTACTACCCATATTTCTATCGATGCCTATAAAAAGCTCTATTTTCAAAACGGTCGTGCCTCTAAGGGTATGCTTGTGATCAAATCTGATGAAGTAGATCAGGCTACACTTGACAACATGAAGCTTCAGTTCAACGCTTCTATTAATAGCGTAAGTAATTCTTTCCGTACTCCTATTTTTGGTATTGGAAAAGAAGACCAAGTTGACTGGTTGGCGATGAATGAGGGCGCTCGTGACGACGACTTCCAGTTCATGTACGATCAGATTGCTCGTAACATTCTTTCTGCTTTCAATATGTCTCCTGACGAGCTTCCTGGCTACTCACACCTTTCTCGTGGTACTAACTCGCAGACCCTATCTGAATCAAATAACGAATTCAAGCTTACCGCTGCTCGTGATACTGGTCTACGTCCTTTAATCTTGAAGTTCCAGACCTTCTTTAACGAAAAGCTTCTTCCTTTGATTGACCCTTTGCTTGCAAAAATTGCAGAGGTTAGGTTCGCTGGCATTGATGCTCAGTCCAAAGAGCAAGAGTCTACTCGATTACAGCAAGACATGGCTGTACACATGAATTACGACCAGACCTTAAAAGAAGTAGATAAAGAGCCTATCGGACACACTCTTGGTGGCGAATTCCCTTTTAATGAGCGTTGGCAGATTATTATAGACAAGTACATGAACGTTTCTGAGCTTAGGGCTCAGTTCTTCAAAGATCCTACTGCTTACGTAGATCCCTTGCTACAATATAAAAGAGATCCCTTTTTTCTACAGAATCTACAATTGTTAGCCCAAGTAAACCCACTTGCCCTAAAAGCTTTTTATGCGACTAAGCCTTTTGCCCTAGAATTCTTAAAAATGAACATCGAAGACGCCTTAGAAGAAGACGAAAACGTAGGAACCTAATATGAGTGAAATCAATTACAAAGTAAAATACGAACAGATTAAGCTTAAGTTCATGAGCTCCGTAGATATGGCCTTCCGTCTTGGTTATGAAAATGGCCAAAAAGATTCTCAGACGGAAATGGCTGCTGGACAACAGCAAGCCGCTGAACAACAGGCTCAACAACAATCTAACGCTGAGGCAAATGGTTTTGGTGGCGGCGAGGGCGATGATTCCGATTCCGATGGAGATGGAATGGGCGATGCTCTTCCTGGTCAATCTGGGATGCCTGGTGAAGGCGACAGTGAAGACCCTAACCAAGACCCCAATATGGGCGGTGCTGGACAGCCTGGACAGCCTGGACTAGATGGTTCTGAAGCTGATCCTGAAGCTGCTCCAGTTGATGGTTCTGAGCTGGATTCTCACATTTCTCAACTCGAACAGATGACTATGGGAAAATCTGAAGTATCCGTAGAACAGCTCAAGAAATCTTTGATTGGAATCAAACGTTTCAAAGAGGCTCGCGACCTTCACAAGTCTATGAATGCCATCAAACAGATCGGCAATACCATGAAAAAATCTACAAAAAAACATGCTAAGAAAATGAGCGGTTTAAAACCCACATTTAACGTAAACGCTAACAAACAAGCGGCTGCAAATCTTACCGACAAAGATAAAGCGGCAATCAATGGTCAAGAAAAAATCGTAGCAGATATCATGAAATCTTGGGATGAACAAGACAAGAAATCTACCAAGAAGATCACTGACATCCTCAATATCGAAGGTTTGACAAAAAAAGAATAAAACCTGCAAATATCTGGATCAAAGAAAACAGGTCTAAAGGCAATAGGATATGTTAGGAATAAGCAGTTCTGGTAGAGAACAGATCAATTCAGTTGTAGAGGATCATTTTGATACAATAGCTCTACATTTAATTGGTGACATTCCTCATCTCAAATACAAAAAACTACTTCTCATTAGCTCGACTAAAAATTACGGGCTTCCTAATCTATTTGTCCAGGCAATGGCCAACAGAACTCCTAATCCTATTGAACAGGATGTTCTTAAGAATCTTCTTGTCACTGTGCATGGTTATATCGAAGCGCTCAAAGAAAAGACCAAGAATAAAGTGGCTGAGCGTGTGGATGAAATTGTCAAGCGCTCTAAGATCAACAGAGAAAAGGCTCGCAAAGAAGACATTGAAGATGCTGTCCAAGAGGAGCTTAACAGTGCAAAAGCCCAGCTCAAAGCGATTGTGGAGTCCGAATCTACCAAGCTTCGCAATCTAGGCTCCCTAATGGACATCTCTCACGTAGCAGCATCTCGTGGTGAGAGTGACCCTTTAGTATTCTTTGTAATAGTAAGAGACGGTAAAACCTGCAAGGAATGTTTACGGCTTCATTTGAACCCAGATGGTAACCCTAGAGTTTGGAAGCTTTCTGAGCTCAAGCAGGGTTATCACAAACGTGGTGAAGACAACCCATCTGCTTTTGGAGCACATCCACATTGTCGTTGCACCCTGACCTATATAACCCAAGGCTTTGGGTTCAAAGAGGGTAAAATTGCTTGGATCGGCGAAAAACATGATGAATTCAATAAGCAAAGAAAATAGTTGGCCAATTATCGTAGGACCGCACGTAACGGGATCATGATTGTGTTTGCGTTGAAAGCTGTACATACTTTCGCAAAAAGCTTACTTATCCGTTCTTTTACCGTGGGCAGCAATCCCGCGATGCTCAATTCGTTAAATATCTCTCTTTTAAATCTGAATTAAAAAATCCCTAAAAATTTTTTGCGAACCATACAGTGTTTCGCAACATAGTCTAGCGGTTTTTAGCTCTCCACCAATAAATAGCCATTTCAGGGCAACTTGTAGGTTAAGTCTATAGTTATTGCCTTTTCATTTCTTTAGCCCAATTTCTTTCAGTCTTTGTTCTAGATATTCGCCTGCAGTATAGCGTTCTGACAAGCGTACTTCAGGCCTGGCGTGCATAAATAGTGGTGAAGAATACCTAGACTTGTTCGCTTCTTTGCCAGAAGGGTTTACCACTCTGTGTGTTGTAGATCTTAATTTACCAGCAGTAATTTCCTGTAACTGATCACCAACATTCACCACCACAGTGCCTGGGTCTATGTCCAACAGATGCCATTTGCCATCCAAGTCTTTGACTGCAAGGCCTGGAGCAGATGCTGCAGGTAGAATGGTGATCAGATTAATATCCTCATGAGGAGCCGCTCTTACTGCACCTTTTTCTGCGTCAGAAGGCAGAGGTGGGTAATGTAGCACGCGAAAAAGGGTGTTTGGAGACTCCGTAATCATGCTGGGCAGCATCAGGTTCTTGCCGGTACGCATTAGGTGTTCTACGTTGATTTGGGAAAGAAGGGTGGAGCCTAGGAGCTCAAGATCTTCAGCCAAATACATTGTGGACTTGTCGATTCCATTTGGTACGTTCTTGTCGAAGCCTGGACCAAAAAGGTGATAGAATTCTTTCAAATCCTTCACGCTGTAGCCTTTAGCGTTCTCGCTCTTCATTGGGAAATAGCCAGAAGCCCCGCCATGCTCTGCTTTGAGATCGTGCTTCGTTTCACTGCCGAAAAATTTCTCCCACTGACCATACACTTCGCTTAAGCGTGAGCCTGAGATTCCATGATTGGTCAGAACGGCAAAGCCAGTCTGTTCGAGGGAGTTATAAAGCTCTTTACGGAAGGTAGGGCTTGCTTTGCTGATTTTAGCGACTTTCATATTGCTCCTTATTCGTAATCACGGATTGCTTTAGCTACAGGAAATCTTGGGCGGCGATTGATTCCGAAGCCCTGGTACACTACAGTCATCTGCTTACCTTGCCACAGTGAATGGTTTTCAAAACATTGTTTCAAAAAGCCAGTATCACCTTCTAGCTTAGCTTTAAAGTCCACACCTTCTTTGGTTAGGCAATTAAAAGCACCTACATGCCCATTGAGCTTGCCGCTGCCTTCTTCGATGCCAATGATCTTGAATTCGTCTTCATTGAATTCTTTGAGTTTTTGAAGATCCATGGAACGCTTTGGTACGTACAAAGCGTTCATGTTACGAATCATAGCTCCTTCGTAGCCTTGTTTACGCATAGTATAGAAGAATTCCAGATCAGCTTCAACGCCGTCTGCCACTGTAAAAGTTTGTACAGGTACCAATGGAACCTGGAATGGGACTGTCGAGGCTAAAGTCGCAATGCGCTGGTTTGCTGGCTGATCGTTGATGATATCGTACACATGATAGTGAACCAACTTCGACTCTTCGCTAGGTTCATCTTTGCGAACAGCGCTTACGATTTTCTCGAAATCATTCTTGTACATGTGATTGTAAAGCTCGCCATCTAAAACAATGTCGCTTTTCACGTTAGCTTCGATTGTAGCAACGATATGAGGAACAGACTTGATAGGTTTACGAGTACGCGACCACAGGGTACATTTGCCGTCCTTAACGATAGCAATGCAGCGAATACCGTCAAACTTTGGCTGCATGAGAGCAGGAAACTTGATCTTTTTCGACTCTTTAGTGCGAGTGATAATTGGAGGATCGTTTTCATGACCTGGGCGCATGTCATATAAAACATCCAGATAGCTTTGGGCCAACATAGGAAGAGCGCCACCTTCAATAAGCTCATCTAGTTCGCCAGCCTGAGCTGCTTCCAAGGATTCAACGTAGCCTTTTTTGCGTTGTTTTTCATGTTTTGCTTGAGCTTCAGCTTCAGCTTGCTGTACAGCAGTGGTTTCATTCTTTTTACCTATATTTTTACCCTCTTTTACATAATCTACAGTTTTCTGTGGACTGTCAGTATTCAGTTGGCCATATTCAGTTAAAATTTCACCTACAGAGTCTTTATTTCTATCGTGCCATTCCTCTGTCACCTTGATCTTCCAGTACTGAATCGCACCAGTGTTTGTTTTCTTATAAAGAGTGGTAAAAGTTTTCATTTCTTGCTTCTATCCCTTTGTGTTTTCTTATAATGATCTTCTTTCCATAATGGCTGAATATTTGTAAAATTGCAAGCTATTTTCAAATCTTCTTCTTTTGTCAAATCAAAATTCAATAATGCTATTCTATGGTCTAGCTCCCATTCTTTTCCGTAGTTATCCCAGGTCATCTCTGGTTGAAACTGATTGTAAATATAATTCTTGAATTCTTCTATTGAGCACCCTAGATATTTAATACCAACACCGGTCTTGTAATTACCCCTCATAGCCATTTTAAACCTAGACCTAACTCGTGTTTTAAGCAAAAAACCAATATCAGTCCTGATTCTTATAGCGTCTCTGGCTACTTGATTTTTTATAATTTCTCTCTTATTTTTTTCATAATAATCTTTTCTTATCAATAGGATAGACTCTTTATTAGTCTGATAATACTTTTTAGCATTTTCCAGTATTTCTTTTTTCTTATTTTTGTAGCGTAAGCGAGCATTACTTCTCTTTTTCTCAGGGTTTTGAGAAGCCAATATCAAGTTTTTGTTTTTGACATACCTATCTGATGCATAGCACTTGGTACATTTAGGACCGGAGTACCATTTTGGGGCTTCTGTGACTTTGCAAATTATACATTGTTTCATACAGTATAGATTACCATTCTTCTGCTTTTCCCTCAATATAAAAAGCAAAAAGTCAATCTCTAGGTTTGTACATTCTACAGAAAAACATGTGAAGATCAGGTGCGCTTGTATGTTTAGCTCCACATTGGCATCCGTAGAAGCTGTTGTTATTCAGTAGAACGTCCAAGTCAACCGGGCTTTCCCATGGAAAAGCTGATCCTTTACCCTGTTCTACGAAGTGAACCTCGTAATTAATCATGTATTCGTCACTTTTTTCATAGGCCATCTGTTTGTAAACGCGGTTAAGCATACGAATTAACTTGGGAAATTCCCGAATGGTTTTTGGCCATTCAACTAGGCTTTCCCCTGCATGTTGGAAAATAAGGCGAATTCTCATAGCGTAATCTTAATTGTATACGATATAGATAGTATATACAAGAGGGCCTTATGAAAATAGACCAGAAAATGATTGAAAAAGCTATTGAAGCGGTATTGAAGTTTTTCAACAAAGAGATTGCTAAGCCAGTACAGCCAATCGTAGCGACCCCAGTTCCAAAGGTTGAAGTGGTAAGCGTGACACTTGATGATCTGGGTCCACTTTTGCACCAAGTTGACTGGGCTAATCCGCAATCTAAGATTTCTAAGTATTTTACCGTAAACGAGGCTATCCAGTTACGTGAATGGAAGCGTTTGGCCAATGAATCAGATGGTTTAGACGACAAGGTTAAAGAGAATCTATACAGTATTTTTCAAAAGATGGATACAATCCGCGAATTCCTAGGAAAACCTGTGTACATTCGTTCCGCTTATCGCCCAGGTGAATACAACGTAGCAATTGGTGGGGCTAAACGCTCTGCTCATATTGCTGATGCTGAATATGCTGCGGTTGACTTCTGGTGCGATATGGATAGTGATGGCGACAAGGATGGTGAGGATTGTGATCTCATCAAGGTAGCCCTAATGAACAAGCTTGAGGGATGGGGTCTTCGTATGGAGGATAACGGCAAAGGTGCTAGATGGGTTCATCTAGACAACAAACCTGTGCCTCCAGGTGGCAACAGATTTTTTAAACCTTAAGCGATTGTAAAGAATAAGACCCAATTATTTTTTTTCAGACTTTTCCATGGTTTTAGGCCTATCGAACTCTTTTAGTTCGTGAACGTGTCTTGGGTGTAATACGGCATCATCGTGTTCATTAATACCAAACTTAACATGTTTTCCAGAAAGGATTTTTCCATGTTGTTTGTTTGGCAAATGATGCATTTCGCCGGTTGGTTTTTTGGCAAAATATTCACCACCACGAGAGATCACCTTGCCCGTATGAGGGTGCTCGGAATCGATTTTTTCAGACTTTTCCATGGTTTTAGGCTTTTTGTAACATTCCTTATCTTCGCCAGTCATCATTGCATCAGAAAATTTCTTGAGCTCTTTTTCGGCTTCAACGCTTTTTTTCAAAATCATAGTTTTGCCAAAAGAGTCTATTTCGCTTTTGGTCATGTTGGGCATTCGCTTCTTCATAAATTCTTGAAACTGTTCACGCTTGTCCCATTTAGAATATTCTTCTTCTGCGCGAATTAACCACTCGGACTTTGTTAGGTTGGGCTTCATTTGTCTGATGCGCTTCAAATTCTTATGAGCAATTTCTTTGGCTGTATAAACGGTCTCGGAAGCAGCGCCATGACGAACCTTCTGGCCCATGTGGGACATTCCCATGCCAGCTTTTAGGCCAGGGCTCATTTTATTACCAGCTACCTTGTCGGATAGAGGTTTGTTAACATTATCCGTTTTCTTCATACTGCCCTTGCCGAACGGCGAACCGATTGCAGCATTAATTGTCGAAGTGCCGTTCGAGGTAGCGGTATTGCCTAGGCTCTGAGGAGGAGGAGGAGGCGGTGGTGGTGGCGCATCTACTTTGTGCATTTTTTTGTCGAGATGCTCTTTGGCGAGCGCAGCGCCGTCTGTTAACGCACCAGGCGAGCTCATTCCAGAACCTGCGGTCATCGCTTTTTCCATCTTTTGTTCGCCAGAATCATTTTTTGGCTGTTTTTGCACATTAGCAGATGGGTTCATTGCTTTACCCAATAGCTTTTTGCGCTTATCAGCCATTCCGGCCTCAAAACGATCATCTTTACGAGCAGATGTATGAGCGGCTTGTAAGTGAAGCTTCATGCGGTCAAGATGATGAGCTCCAGCTTTATGATCTTTGGTACCCTGAGAATGCTCAAAATGCATTTTAGCAGCTTCTTCATGATCTTTGGTAGAAAAACCACGATATTCGTGGATGCGCTGATGACTCATCACGTCTTTGCCTGAGCTAGTGCGACCCATGGTGTGACCAGGATCTCTAAAAGGTGTTTTGCCAAAGGTCTTTGCGCTGGCCTTTGGGGTGCCAATTGAAGCATTGGGTTTCTCGATACCTGCAGCAGATTTGTCAACTGAAGCTGGAGCTTGTGATGTCATTTCTTTTTTCATGGGGGTGATTCCTAGCTTATTAGCATGATGATTCGGGTCTTCTGCCTTTTTTACATCGGCGAAAACATCGGACTTAAGAAGTTCAATTTCTGCGTAAGGTACTGTTTTAAAAGACTGTTCTGATTTAAAAAAATCGGCGATATTATCGACTTTTTTAGTTTTTTCGGGCATTTCGGGCATTTTTTCAGCTATAGCCATTTTGTTACAATGGGACTCTGTTATGGTACATTTACGAGCAATAGATCTTGTAATTGTCATACCTTTTTTATCAAGCTTTGCGCCTTCAATAGAGAAACCAACTACATTGTGTTCGTTAATACCTCTTTTCTCAGCATCGTATTGAAAAAGACCGGCTACGTGCAGACCAGACTCTGTATGGGTAAAGAGCTCACCCATAACGTAAACGTAGGGAACCTTGCATTTGTTCCAAAAATAGCGGTGTCTTTCGTTATCACAGTCTTCTAACTTAAAGATTTTCTTAGCTTTTAAGATCTTTCCAATAATTTGCATTGGGTAGTCTTTTTTATGCTCCCAATTGAAATTTCCGGTTTTGTCTAACGAGGAGATATCCATTCCTGCTACGGAAATGATTTCGCCAGAAGAGTCTATGTTTTCAGAAGCTGCTATTCCGTCAATTAGGGTGGACATATGATTAAGATTACCTTAGACATGTCTTATCATGGATATCATTAGTTTATTTCAATTGATTTGGCAAGATTTTTCAATTCAACTGCTCGATTTTATACAGTAAAAGTGTTCCGTCTTAATCCTTTTTGTATACAATGAGTTATCTCATTCCACAAACCCTTAAAGGAGAATAATATGAAATCGACCAGTAAAGCAGAAGCTCTATTGCGCGACGTAGCTGATCATCTCAGAAAACGTTACGCTGGTAGTGCAAGCATTGACACTGTTCGTGAAGCCCGTGATTCCAATGGCTGGCCCATGCTGTTTCTTTCCGATGCCGGAAATGAAGCTGCTGGACAACCTGTGATCGCCCTTCGCATTAAAGCAGTTGACGCAGTTTCTAAAGATGTGTTCGGCAACGACCTGATCGCATTTGCCCCTCACAGTCTAGAGATCGCCTATGAATTGGATGGTACTGAACCAGAAGCAAGTCAAGCGGATCTTCTAAAAGCCCAATTTGAAGCCATTAAAACCGGTGTAAAAATTCAACAAAAGGCAATCGCAGATGGTACCGCAGTAACCGCAGCTAATATGGACGCTGCTGCAGTAGCAGTTGAGATCGAAGATCTTTATTGGCCAACCAAAGGCGTTTAATCGCTTAATACGGAGGCTAATATATGTATACAGAACAAGATCTTTCAAAAATGTTAGCGGAAGTGGAAAAAGAATTTGCTGGTGCTCTTGCTAAAGCTGAAGAAGAAAAATCTTCTCTAGCTAAGTCAGAAACTGCAAATGCCGATGCCGCTACCGAAGAGACTGCCAAAGTTGAAGAGAAATCTGCAACGGCGGAAATCGCTCTCGCTAAAAACGAAGACGAAGACGAAGATAAAGACGATTGCGATTACGACGACGAGGATCATGAAGAAATAGAGAAAATCTATAAGTCCATGTCCAAATCTGAACGTAAAGCACACTTGAATGCGCTCGGGAAATGTGGAGAAATGTCAATGAAAAAGTCCGAAAAAGACACTTTAGTTGAAATTGAAACCCCTATTGCTGACGCTGGTAAAGAAATCGAACTTCTTAAGTCCGAATTTTCGACTAAACTTGCCGCTTCTGAAGCAAAAAGCGAAGAGTTAAAAAAGAATCTAGATGCCGTGTCAGAATTTTTGACCAGATTGGTTAAGAAAACTGCACCCCAAGGTAAGGGTATCACTAATCTCGACAGTATCGCCAAAAGCGATGTTGGCGCTGATGAAGAGAAGCCTTTGTCGAAGAGTGAAATTAGCACTCGTCTAGCTAAAAAAGCCGCTGAACCTACTTTGGCCAAGTCGGATAGAGAGGCTATCAATGCTTTCTACCTACAAGGCGCAAATATTAACACTGTAAACCACTTACTCAAGTAATTGGTAAAAAGACTTAAATAAGGAGAATAAAATGATCGAACAACTTCAGTCACTTATGAAAGCTCTTGAGGCCGGTAGTTACAACGCCGCCCCAGGTCAGCTTGCGCAAGGTGCTGCTTTAATGGTGGAAGACCTTTCCCCAGTAATGCAAAACGTAACGTTTGACGACAGCCATATCAAACTTCAAAAAATGCTAACTAGCAAAGATGTAAAAGCTACAATGCATCAATTCAACCGTCAACTTGACTATGGAATCTTCGGTGGTTCTGCTCAATTTGAAGGCGGCATTGGTGAAGAAGATACCTCGAACTACGTTCGTGCTATCGTTCCCATGGCCTATTACAGCACGACTCGTCGTGTTTCTGTTGCTGCTAACCTCATCGGTGCTTTCGACGGCGTAAAAGCTGAAGACCGTGCTGCTGCTGACGCTGCAATGAAACTTGCTGGCGATATCGAATTCGACTGCTTCCGTGGTCAATCCGATTTCTCAAACGCTGGTGTGTTTGACGGTAACCCTCTCGCTGTAGCGAAAGTGCCCAATATGATTGGACTTGACCAACAAGTTCGTCAGTCGGACGCTCAACAAAATACGCAAGATCTTATGTTTGCTGAGTACGGCTCAGACCAAACTGTAGTACTCTCTGCTGGTGGCGCTCTAACCCAGTCCATCATCGAAGATTCCGCAGTTCGTAGCTCTATGAACATGGGTAATGCTGATAAGCTCGTTCTCGATCCTATCAGTCTCTCTGCATATAACAAGATCGCCCACGCTAAAGAACGTATCATGCTCGCTGGCTCTGCTCAAGAAGCTTCCGGCGCTCACTTACGTACTCAGTGGACCTCTTCGGCTATCGTATCACTTGAAGCTTCGCGCTTCTTGAGTGGTAAGACTCGTCCTGCTCGCGCTCGCGCATCAGCTCTCGCTGGTCCCGCTATCGCTGCTGCTGACGCTGGTGCCGCTGGTTCGCTCTTGGCCGCTGCTGCATACGTATACTATGCTACTGCTGTTAATGAACGTGGCGAAAGTACTCCTGGTGCATCTAGTTCTGTAACCCCTGCTCTTGCTGGTAACAAGGTCAATGTGACCATTACTGCAGTAGCTGGAGCTAAGTACTACAACTTGTATCGATCTGCCGCTGGTGGAAATGCAGCTTCTGCAAAATTCATTGGCAAGATTGCACAAGGTTCTGGCAACCCTGTATTCGCGGATCTTGGTAACCGTTCCCCTGGTTCTGTTACTGGTTTCTTGATTCAAGGTAACACCATGGGTCTTGCTCAGTTGGCTCCATATAGCAAATTGAAATTGGCTGTTAGTGACCTCTCACTTCCTGAGGCACACTTCAGATTCCTTTCTCTTGCTGTATACCAACCTCGCAAAAACGTTCTGATCGAGAACATTGATGGTCAACTTAGCTAATCAATAGCAATATTAGTTAGTTACGCAAAAAAAGAAAAGCCACTTGTTTAATTACAGGTGGCTTTTTCTTTTTTTATTTATGCTAATCTATCTTCTTGCGATTATCTGTTTTTGCTTTTTCATATTGCTTTCTGTATCTATTCATAGTACAATACGTATATGAAGGATAAAATATCAGAACTGTATAAAAAAGGTGTGAAAACATCAGATATAGCCATGGTTCTAAGGAAAACGCCTCAAAGAATTAATCAAGTGCTGATAGAGCTTGGCTTAAAGCAAAAAACGTTTGACTATTCGCCAAAAATAACTGCTATCATTGCTGAAAGCATTCTTGCTTTTAATAGAGATGGTCTGACCGTAACTGAAATATCAAAAAGGGTTGATCTAACAACCACTGGAATCAGAAATTTTCTTAAAAAACGTAGTATTTCAACAAACGCATCCAAAGAAGACAGGTCTAGGCCTTGTGTTGTTTGTAAATTAGTGTTCACTCCGAAACACTCAGATGGGGTGAAAAAAAACAAATACAAGACTTGCTCTGTCGAATGTCGCTCTAAGCACGCTAGTGAATACAGAACGAAATATACAAAAGATGATATCGATAAGGTTTTAGAGCTAAAAAAGGCCAATACTGCCAATGATGAGATTTGCCTGGCAACAGGGGTAAATATAAATAAGATCAAAGAGGTGATCAAAGAAAATGCCTTGTTTTTGGACCCAAAAGTGGCTCAAAAGAATGCTTATGAAGCTAAGCTAAAAAAGAATACTCGTTCTATGGAAGAGATGCGAGCTTATTACGGAAAAATAGCCGTATCAGAAGAAAGTCTTGAAAAAACAAAAACAATTCTTTTGGAAAGGGGTTTTGAATATATAGATGGTTTTGAGGGCAAAAGCAATCCTTTTAAAATCAAATGTCTAGTCTGCAATAATATCAGAACTACACATAGGATAAACAATGTGGTCAAAAACGCCTGTATGTTCTGTTCTGGATGTAAAAAAACTTCCAAAGCCGAAATAGAAATTGGGGCATGGGTAAACTCTTTAAAGATAAAGGCTGAAAAATTCAAGTTTGAATACCGAAAAGATGGTGGCGAAATAGATGTTTTTGTTCCCCTTGTAAAGGTGGGAATAGAATACTGTGGTCTTTATTGGCATAACGAAAATAGCCCAACCTCAAGAGGGGTGGATTATCATTTCAACAAAATGAAAAAGGCTAACAAAGAAGGTATTCGCCTAATAACCATTTTCGAAGACGAATGGCTCAATAAAAAAGATCAAATTAAAGGATTTTTACGATCTGTTCTTAATAAAAATGAAATAAGGCTTTTTGCCAGAAAAACAGATTTGAGAGAGGTGCCTAAAAAAGAGGCCTCTCTTTTCTTAGAGGAAAATCATATCCAGGGTTCTTCTCAAATCGAATCGGCTTTTGGCCTTTATTACAACGAAGAGCTTGTTGGTATTGTAACTGGCAACAAACATCACAGACAGGGAATGAAAAATCAATTCATACTGAATCGATTGGCCTTTAAAACAAACGTAAGTGTGGCTGGTGGTTCGTCTCGGCTTCTTAAGGCGCTAATTGGTTATGCTAAAAAGAATGGCTATTTAAAACTAGTCTCGTGGTCAGACAATAGGTGGTCCGAAGGTAATGTTTACGAAAAACTAGGGTTTGTATTGGAAGAAACCCTTGGCCCAGACTATTCTTACGTAGTTGGCCAAAAAAGAATCTCCAAGCAATCTTGTACCAAGGAAAACTTGCTCAAAAAAGGAGCCATTGGTAACACAGAAAAAGAAATGGCCCTCAGTTTAGGATATAGCAGAATATGGGATTGTGGCAAAAAACGCTGGACCTTCGCCTTGTAGCCATGATATAATCCTGTTATGAGAATAGACGCAATTTCAGACACACACCGCAAGCATGAACATTTTTCACTAAAAGGTGGAGATGTTTTGGTTTGTAGCGGTGACATATGTTCTCGCGGATCGCTAGATGAAGCTATAGATTTTCTTACTTGGTTCGAAGTTCAGCCATATAGGTACAAAATACTTGTTCCTGGCAATCATGACTGGGTGTTCGAGAGGAATCCTTCTTTAATGGATGCTGAGTGTGATATTCGCAATATAATTTTACTAAATGACTCAGGAATTGTCTTAGAAGGCGTAAGATTTTGGGGTTCCCCAGTCCAACCTAGATTTTGTGATTGGGCCTTTAACCGAGATCGTGGAGCGGATATTAAAAAACACTGGGATCTCATACCTGTAGATACCGATGTTTTGATCACTCATGGGCCTCCTGCTGGTATTTTGGACTATGTTGCTCACGGCGGGTCTGTAGGCTGTCACGATCTTTTGAATAAGATCATGAGAACTGATGTAAAACTTCATATTTTCGGCCACATACATATGGGTCGTGGTACCATGAAAGTTGGAAACAAGTTGTTTGTAAACGCAGCAAGTTTAAATGAACAATATCAGCCAGTTGAAGGCGTTCCTCACAAGATAAAGCTGCTAAAAAGTGGCGAATTTAAGGTTCTATCCCAAAGAGCAAAGCAATCTTTATAGAGTACATGTCACTGGCATTTTGCTAGTGTCTATTCTTTTAAGGAGAATTGTCATGGCCCTAAGTAAACGAACCAAAGATATTATGATCGTAGCAATGGCTGATAAAAAAGCCGCTAACGAACTTGCCGATGCAGTAGCTGCTGGCAGTAACCCCCAGGCTACTTCTGTCGCTGCTCTCGGAGCTCTTGCTGACGTAGGCTTTGTAGACGTAGCAGATGTCGGTCCAGCGGACTTAGCATTAGCTGCTGATGTTGACGCTAGGATTAGCAGTGTTCAGGGTAAAATCGATGCCGTTATCGCTGCTCTAAAAGCAGCTGGATTGATGGCTTAATTTAACTCATCTATCTAAAGATTGGGAACCACTACCTCTTTTACGAGAGGCGCGAGAATTCTTGATTTTCAAAACGTATTATCGCTAGAGCCAGGGCAAGAAGCTTAAACAGCTGACTTCCCTGGCTAGTTTTTTGTCAATTTTTCCGCCAGATCACGAAGCTGTTCTTGAACACCTTCAACGCTACGTTCAGCGTCGATGAGCTCGACTTTCACTCCAGTTTGCTCAATATATTTCATAAAACTTTGATATACGAGCTCTTGAAAACCAGGGCCTTTTGCTTCAATGGCATCAACAAACCCATTGCGTTTGCCACGACGTGCAAGAGCAGTTTCGGGAGCCAATGACAAGAAAACCACCGCGTCAGGAAGCTTAGTGTGTTTAACAACAACATTCATGTAGAATTCTTGAGTAAACTCAGGATTTACGTTATGGTCAGTGTATGCCAAATGAGATAGCCATCCACGATCACTTACGATAAAATCATACTTATCTGCCACAGTGGCATAGAAACGCTGGTTTTCATTGCGCATTGCAGCAAATACATACTCCATCGATCTGCCGTCCATGCCAGCAGCTGGGTCCAAAATAAGCTTGCGTAGAGCTACGCATACTGGAATATGAGGACTGCCCACTTCTCTAGTGTCCAGAACTCTATAGCCACGTTCTTTTAGCTGATCGATAAAATAGGCCCAAGCAGTAGTTTTGCCAGAACCGTCAATTCCTTCAAATTCAATAACTCTTGCGTTCATTTTTTTGTTCTCCTAAGTACTTGAAAATATGATATAATTATATTAATAAACTGGTTGTTCCAATCTTAAGAATATAGCTTACCCTATCTGGAGTCAAAATGTCTAGACTTTCTGTTAAAATCATCAAAAATTATTACAACAACAATATGTTTGCATATGCGAATGAATGGATCATTCGTGCTAATGAGCCAAATCTCCTTTATTTTCAGCTAGTTGACTTAGACAATGATAGCCTGCGCTATATGCCCTCTGTCCCAACTCTGGTATATATGAAGCTTCTTTCGATTGATAGCGCCGATGTCATCATGGCACCTGCAAGCCTGGCTGACCCGCTAGACACCTCTATTTGGAAAATTAGCTTAGGTGCCAGCCAGATTCCCAAAAGCGGCAACGTGGCCTTCCAGATCTCTGAAAATGGCGTTATTCGCACGTTCAGCATCCTAAACGGGATCAGCGTAGAGTATCCTGGAAATGATGGGTCGTGCTAAATGTTTTTCCCTCAAAGTAAATCTCCACAAACCGCAATATACCCAGTTCACTGCAAAGAGGCTTCTGGATTATTGCGCCGTTGCGAACCCTTTTTGACTCCAACCCAATTGAAGAATCGGTTTTTGCTGGGCATTCCCTTAAAATTCGCCAACGACGATGTCTTAACGGACGAGATCCTAAAAGACCGTATTCATTTGGCAATGAACGAAGTAGAGCTTCTTTTGAATATTACCATTACCAGAGAAGCCTTTCAAGACAAGCTTCCTTTTGACTATCAGCTCTACAAAGCGTATATTAATCTAGTGTCAGAAAAAGGACCAATTATTAGTATTGAAAGTCTTGCTATCACAAGCGCTGACTTCAATAATATTTTCACAATTCCACCTGATTGGATCGAAACTTCAAATTTTTCAAAACGTCTTGTTAACGTGATCCCTCTATTGGCTGCCTATGGCGTAAACACCGTTCAGGGTGCAGTCGGAAATGCCGGTATAGCTTTTTTGGCCGTGATGGGTGGTTTGAGCTGGGTTCCTGCTTATTGGCAAATCAATTATACCGCAGGTCTTTCTAACAAAGAAGGTCAGGTGCCAGTACCAGTAAACGAGCTTATTGGGGTAGTAGCTGCTCTAAACACCCTTAGTCTTATCGCGCCTTCAAATATCTATAATAGCCAATCGCTATCTCAAGATGGCATCTCACAGTCTTCGTCTGGTCTTGGACCTCGTTTGTACGAACTGAGAATTTCTGAACTTGAGAGAAAAAAAGAAGAGCTAACCAGAAAGCTCAAGGCTATCTTTTTCAGCAGGATAATATTCGGGAACATATAATGGGTTTAAGTAAATTTTTGCTACAATCTATGTCAGAGCACAAGGATAAGGTCAAAGGGCCTCATTTCCTGTTTTCTGCAGAGAACCCTCGTTTTCCGCAAAAAACTACGCTAAGCCACGAAGACGTTGTAAAACATCTAAAAGGTGCGGGTTTTGATGCGCACGAAGTGAATGGTCATTATGGATCTCCCGAGCGCAGCATTGCTGTTTATGGCGTGAGTAAGGTTCAGGGAGAAGAGCTTCACGACATGGCTTCCCGTTTAGGTCAAGATAGCTCTATTTATTCCAATGGTAAACAGCACGAAATGCGCTTTCATCATGGAGAAAATGCTGGCAAAGCCCATTATGGAGAAGGCACTAAGTGGCATTTGCAAAAGCCAGCAGACTATTTTACCACCCTTCCTGGCGGACATCACCATTTTACCCATGATTTCAAATTTGACACCTTACACCCAGCGGGCCAGTTACACAATGTTCACGAGATGCTTGGTAAGCAAGTTTCTGCAGAGCACAAAACCGCTCAAGAAGCTGTTGCTTCGCCTTTAAACCAAAAACTTGAGAGTGATCATGACACCAATATGAAAGGTATCAAGGATGGTCTTAAGGACGACATAAAGAAAAACGAACAAGAGCGTATAAAACTTGTTCATTTTTCCTCTCAAGGCGATCTAAAACATATTGACCCTAATTTCAAACAAACTGGGGTAGACGCTGGAAAAAAGGGCAGAGATACTTTTCATCCTCACTCATTCTATTACGTAGAGGGCACTGAACCTGAACAGATCGTTGTGAGTCAAAGCCGTCACAAATATAAGACCAGCATAAACCCTGCTGAAAAACCTGTATACGATCTCGGTCATGATCCAAAAGGTGTGGTCGATGAAGCAATTAAGGAAAACCAGGGCGTTTTAAACATGGACATGGTTCATGAAAAATTAAAAGATGCTGGGTTTCACGGATTTAGAAACTCAAAACACCCTAGTCTATCTAATGTGGTCGGAATGTATCATCCTTTGGCAGTGGAGCATCATGAACAAATCAGATAAAACAGAAAATTTGGGTCAGGGCGTACACGAAGGGTATCAGCAACGCGCTAAACAGGGCGGCGATGTTCTGTTCCATGTAAAGCTTAAGGGTAGAACTTATCTTACGAACGACATACCTCTTCACATGTCCTTGAAGGTGTTTTCCAACAAGGATGAAATGGACCTAGCTGAAATTAAAGCCAAGGTTAAAGAGTTTGACATCAAGGCTCCAGATCCTAAAAATCTTAAATTTAAAACAACTATTTTTACCTCAGAAAATGATGGTAAAGAATATTTCATGCTTTTGTGTGAAGGTTGTCCTGATAATTATGAAAAATTCTACCATTCTTTTGGCAACAAAGGAACTCGTTATAAAAATTTCATGTCCCATGTGACCATTGACAAGCTATTGTACGATGCGATCAATGAAGACGGCGTAAAAGCTGAAGAGATCGAATTTAGCCCTCTCACTGTTGAGCATGGTGCTGACAATACTGTGCATATTTTTGAAGACAGTCTAGAAAAGTCTGAAGAGCTTCTTGAAAAAGGCAGTATGAAGCATTTAGCTTCTGCTTTGATTATGAGCACGGCCCTTGCTGGCGGATCTCACACTGCTCATGCTCCTAAAACACCATCTGCAATCCATCAAGAACCTGAATACACACCAGCAAGAATGCTTGCTAGTATTTCTGATGTAGAAAGCTCTGGCGGAAAAGATACTAAACACGAAGCTCTTCCTGAGGGCGGGATACATCGTGGTGAAAAAGCTTATGGAAAATACGGACTAACACCTGTTGTTATACGCGAAACAATACATATGCACAAAGACCTTGCGACAAAACATAAAAAAGCCTTAAACCTGCGTGGACAAGACATGTCTAACTATATGCAAGACAACCCTGAATTAGAAGACACGATTGCTCAGAAGCATTTACAAAGACTTGAACATCATTTTGGTCCAAAACCAGACGTTCTGGGCTATGCGTGGTTACAGGGAATTACTGGGACAAACAAGGCTCTGAAAACAAAAGAAGATATTAAAAGTCATTGGCATGTCAAAAAAATTAGAGATGCCTATCTAAGGGGTAAGTAATGGATATTAAAGCTGATGAAATATTGAGCGTAGAAGAAGCTGGAATGCTGGACAAACATCCTGTAAAAATGCTTCGCACAAAAGGTGGGTTTTGGATTGCCGTAGGTAGGCCAAAAGGAAAGCACAAGGATGAGGCGATTGGGGCAGGCAGTCACCCTGCTATCGTAAGGTACAACCTCGAAAAACAGTATCCAGCCTTTGAACCTGCCCTTATGAAGAGCGAAATGTTCAATGACTCTGCTATCGTAGATAAACATTCCCATTTTCTTTCTGATGAATTGCGTAAATCTGGTTACGATGTTTACTCCGTTCAAGACGGCAAAGAAATAGAATTTCACGTAACCAAGCTCAATGCCTATGTTGCTACCGTAAAAGGCCAGCTACAGTCAGATGCGTTGGTTTTTAAAGTATTAGAAATGCCTAAAGAATTTACCAGAGCTATTGCTGGAGCGGCAACCGAAAAAGCCCTATCTTGTAATACGCCCAAAATCCGCATCGAGAAATAATATGAGCGTAAAGATCTTTTATTCTAAAAAAATCGCTACTTACGATCCAGATAAGCCCTTGCAGCATCAGTTGAAAGGTTGCAAAAAGGTCGTAATAGAATACGAACCTAAAGATTCTTCCATCGATAGGTTTATTGATGAAATTGAACAACTTTGTGATAAAAACAATAGCACTGTCTTAAACATAAATTTGGTTCATAACGACTTTATAGCTGGTGCTAAGTTAAAAAAACGCGTAAAAAAATTAGAAACAAATACCTCTGTAAACACGCTTATAAAAATGATGGCGTCTGGGTATTCAGAAACAGATAAGAAACTGGAGCAAATTGCTTCTATCTGTACAGAGGGTGACTGCAATGGCAAAGAGAAAGCCTAACGGAATTCAGGCAGATACTATCAATCGATATAGCCCGTTTACTCAACTCTCTTTTGATTTGAAGAGACAGGATGTTTTCGTTACCAGTTTTGCTATTGATTTCTTGCATTACAAGGCTATGCCTAGCCCTATAGGCAAAAAAGATAGAGGCGACTATCGCCGCCAAGATGGCGTAGATACGATCACGTCTAATGGTATGATTTATAAATGCTCTGGTGTTTTCTCAGCCACAATGGTGGATAATGAGCGTAAACAGAGAAAAGGCGACATCGGCACTTTAGACCCTTCGACTGGTAGAATCATCATGCCTCGTTTTTACAACAAAGACGGTACCAAAGGCAACTTGGCAGATGGCAAACGTATCTATTTGGCACCAGGAGATCGGCTTTACATAGCAGATCCAGTTGCTGACGTGAAAGTAGAAAATTACCAGGAAATGGACTATGAGCCTGGAATCGACAATGAAGCAAAATTTGCCATTGTGGAACTAGCGCTTCCTATTGTGGATAGCCGAAACATCGAATATACAGAAAATGTAGATTTTTCAATCACTTGCGATGGAAACGTCCGATGGCTTGATAGTGGAAAAAATCCTGGTATTGATCCAACTACTGGAAAGGGTAGGATTTATTCAATTCGCTACCGATACAAGGCTTATTGGTATGTAACCATGATACCAAAAGAAGTTCGGGTGACCAATGTTACTACGGATGGCATTAGATCTCCCGAAAGAATGGCTTATCATGCGGTTATCACTCGGGAATATATGTATCATAATCAGAACAAGGGTGATGCTGTAAACCAGCTTGAGTCTAAAGATCCCAAAAGGGCTCAAAGCGAACCAGTTCGGTCGATTACTCCAAATAAGTTTGTTGTACCCGTAGACATGAGCGCTATTGGCGAAGAAAATAGCGACGAAGACTAATCTTTAATGTGAACTAAGTATAAGGAATCAAATCATTTATGGCAGCTAAAAATATCAGAAATGTACAAGGCAAAAAAGTAGAAGATGTTCCTGTAATCGCGAACAATATCTACAACAATGCTGCGGGTGCTCAAAAAAATGCTGAAGTGGGCAGATTTCTTGTCCCATTAAACATTGATGGATCAACTTATACCACAGATGCCACCACCGCCCGCAGACTTCCTTCTAAGGGTCGCAACGTCGCTGTGTACAACAACAGTGGGGTTGTTCACTCTATAACTGCTGGCGATAGAGATGTTGCTGCCATGGTGGCGCTCGCGATAGGCGTTGTGGACAATGCCACCAGACGTGTAGGTATTGCTTGTCCTCCAAACGCATGGACTTATGTTGCTCTGTACGAACAACAAGATGTAATTTCCGACAATGCAGCTCTTCTTGTATATCTAATCGAAGACGACACTTTTATCAAACAAGAAGCTTCCAGATAAGGGGATTCAATGTCTTTCGGCAACTCCTTTCTTAAAAAAGCGTTAGGCGAAGATTTTTTTGAATCTTTGCAAAAAGTTGAGCTTTATAAGCAAGGCACTCGCACGACCGTAGATCCAGAGGAAATTGCCACGGCCCTTCAGATTGTACCAAGAACCTTGATGGCGTTTTTGGTGAACACTCTTTCTCCTTTAAAGGTAGGAGACAACAAAAGAATTCAGCTCCCTCTTCAAGAATCTGGCGTATTCCTCAATGCCACCAAGCTGGAGCGCGACGTTTATATTGGCAATATTGAGCAAGCCGGTAAGATTGTGACTGAGTATAAATTCAGATCCATTCCAGGGATTGGACTTATTATCATGTCAGCTTACGAGCTCTATGATATTAATAAGTTGATAGAGCCTCCAAAAGTGGAGGAAGACGTTGCCTCCAAAGTGCAACATATGATCAATGAACGTCTTGCTATACATGATATAGTTGGTCAGGTGGTCGATAAGACTATGGCTGAACGTGAAGCGCTAAACAAGCTCATGCTCATGAAACTGACCAATGAGCTCAATGCTACTAGGGAAGAATTAGAACGTGAAAGAGTAAGGCTTGCTGGCTGTGCCGTTGCTGCTCATGGTGGTGTAAAGCCTGGAGAACTCCAACCTGGTGACTACGGACACTCTGCATCTTTGGACGATGTTCTACATCTTCGTGAAAAAAACGAGAAGTTTAAAAAAGACATTGCTAACGTGGCCAGAGTTTTTTCGGAAGATCCTGCTTCTAAAAGCGATGAGTATTTACGCGGCTTGGCCAACGGAATTGCTGTTGTTGATGCTACCATAAATGATAAGGAACCAGAATTCGTGGATGCACCCAAAAAAGGCTCTCAAAAACTAAAAAACTTTGTAGAGCGCCGAAAACAGCCTCAAGAATTTTCTATTCAAATGGCCAAAGGTGAGCAAGTTGATTGCCCTGATTGTGGCAAAAACATCTTTGATGGCACTGTATTTTCTGGCTGTATTTGCTTTGGCGATGATCGCGAGCGCAAGGTTTTTGTTAGGAAAAGTGATACCGGAATCAATGTGCGTTTCTCTAAAGGCTTTGATCCTGAAAATATCGAAATGCTTCTAGATATTCTTAGGAGAAAACATGGATAATATATTTTTAGCAATGGACGCAGATAACGCAGGAAGAATGGTCGGAAGAGCCGTTCTTGCTAACGATGTTGCTGCTCTTACCGAAGTAAGCTCCAGAATCGATCTGGGACAAGAAATCATCGCCAGGTGGGTTCAAGAACAGGGCGGAAAAAAGATTTCTGCTGGAGGAGATGAGTTCACAGCCCAGATGCCGCCTGGTTCTATTGAAACGATTGAAGAACTTCGGAAGGACTATCAATTTGCTACGAATCTAACAATGACCGTTGGCGTAGGCAAAGATTTGTCCCAAGCTGGCAAGTCTCTTATGGCCGGAAAACTACGTGGTAAAAATATCGTAGTGATATTCGATGAAACCGTTGATTCTGAATTGCAGTCCGCACATCTACATGCTGGAGACGGAACTGGATCGGAAGAAGAAAACAAGCTAGACGAAGCGTATCTTAGCGATGGTCAACAAAACGAGCAGGGAGAGGACGCCGCCAATGATGGTCAGGGCGAATTCTCTGATGGTAAAAATCATGATAGCGAAGCCAATCGTGAGGCAAAGGGCGATGATGTTGGGCCTGGTTCTACTGAAGAAAGCCCAGGAGAGGGCGTTGAGCCTACCGCTACAGATCAACAAGCTGAACAAAATGATCAACAAGCACAATTTAACACAGATGGTGAAGAGCCTGGTCCAACCGACCCAAAAGCTCAATCCAATCCCAAAACCGAAGGTGCGGAAAAGCTAGAGGAAAAATCTATGAACGATAAATCTAACGGAAACAGTGTAAAACCAAAAAACAAGGAGATCGTAAATGAAGGCTCTAAAGAAAAAGATCCAAAAGCAGGTCAAGAAAATGTTGACAAGCTTAAAGAAAAAATTGATGAAGCCAGCCCCGAAAGCCAAAGCCAAGAAAAAGATGTAATGGAAAATATTGACGATGCAGATCTTGCAACTGGCCATGCCGATGGAAAAGGGGTGGATGACAAAGACTCCGACCAAACTCCTGGTGACATGGGCCTAGGCGATGAAGCAGAAGCTGGGGCTGAAGAAGGTGTTGATCCTCAAGATCCTAGTGCTTCTGAAGAAGAAGGCGAAGAAGATCTTAATCCAGATCAGCTTCCTGGCGAAGACAAAGAAGACCCTGACTACAAAGAAGTTCTTGGTGACGCGATTGCCTCTGAACAAGAAAACATTCAAAAAGAAAAAGTCGTACAGATGGTAGCTGAAGCCCTAGAAGTCTTCAAAAGTCAGCGCCATATTTTGGAACGAGCTAAAGAACAAGCCCCTGAGCTCTATAACGGCTCGATCAAAATGCTTCGCGCAATGATTGAAATGTCAAAATTGCTTGGTTTTGGCGATGGGCTAGAAGATCCTGAACACGATGCTCAGCAAAATGGCGCTGACTCCCTGTTTGGCAATGACGAAGACATGCCTGCCGATGACGAAGATATGCTTGCCGATGACGAAGATATGCTTGCCGATGACAAACCTTTCTTGGATGGTTCTGATTCTGAAGAAGGTGCGGAAGATAAAGAGAAGCCTGCTAGCAAACCTGAATTTCCTCCTAAGAAAGATGGTAAATCTGCTAAACCCGACGTTTCACCAGACGCTAAAGGAAAACCTAGTTTCCCCCCTAAAAAACCAGAAGGAAAACCTGCTGGAAAAAAGCCAGCGGGGCAATAGGTAGCCCCATTGGAAAACTACCGACCAAGCAAACCACCTCTCACGTAGCGCGTGAAACGTTGCCACCTGGAGCGATTAACGCTAAAGGGCAGCAAAAGGTTATCGACCCTGTTACTGGTAAAACCAGATTTATAGACAGGAAAGCCGGTGTAGTAATGAGTTCCACCGGAGTCCCTGTAAAATCGGGAGGCGTGAATGGCTCTCAAAATTAACTTAGATCTTGATAAGATAGCGGATCATTTCAAGGAGCTAGCCTACGAAGTAAAACAAGATTTAGAAAAAGGCGTTGGCAGCTTAGCTGCAATGACCCATGCTAGAGTTGCTGAGATAGCCAGTAGCGAATTGAATTCTTCTAGAAAAGAGTTTCAAGAATCTCTTGGTTTTGAAGAGATATCTCCTGGCGTTTGGGTTGTAAGCGTAGATGAAAAAGGTCTATGGGTAGAAGAAGGTATTAAGCCTAATACGGATATGAAGGAAGGCCTTCTACGAGAAGGCGCAAAAACATCGAAGGATGGCTATAAGTACAAGTCGATTCCTTTTGATCACGGCAAAGCTCCTTCGCAGATGACACCCTATGCTAAAACGCTAGTAAGTCAGATCCGATATGTTTTAAAAAAAGAAGGTATTTCTTTTAAGAAGATTGAGAATGGTCCTAATGGGAATCCTAGGCTTGGTAAATTACACAAGCTAGACATTGATTCTATGCCACCAACCTCTCGGGCAAACACTGGAGCTCTACAGGGCCTAACGATCTATCAAAGCAAAAATGCGGCTGGCAATGTTAGACGAGACATAATGACTTTTAGAACGGTTAGTGACGGTCCTAAGGGTCAAGGTAAATGGATTCACCCTGGAATGCAGGCTAAGAAGTTTTTAGACAGAGCAGCAGAATGGGCTTTAAAAGAATGGGAAGAAAAAATTCTTCCAGAGATATTAAAGAAATATTAATATGGGTATTTTTCAAGCAGATGTAGTTATCAAGACAATCGTGGAGCTCGCGTTCGATGACGTGCGCAAAAACGATTGGTTGGTTGATGATATTTTGTCTGATTGCGTAGTAAACCCTTATTTAAAAGACAAGTATGGTCAATCCCAGATAGACGCGTGCAAGGAATGGTTAAAAAACAACCAGGTAGACGTTGCTCTTGGTTATCTAGAAAATAACAAGCTTCCTCTAATAACGATCATTCTTGGGGCAAGCCAGGAGAAAGAAGGCATGAAATCCATGGCCGATCTTTCTACTGAAAGCAAGATTCTCTTGCCAAATGAGATTGGCAAACCGATCCCTTTTGTAATAAAACCATTTGTACCCGCTGGGTATGATCAGAATACTGGTATCGTTTCTTTGCCTCAGTCCGTTATAGATAAGGATTCTATTGCAGAAGGTATGATCCTGGTAAATCCAGAAAATGGCACGGGGTATATCATACAAGAAATTGTTCCAGAAGGTGTGCGTATCGAAGCTGGTATGGAAATTGATGCTACCCAGCTTGCAGTTGTACCCCAGTATCAATACTATGTCGCCAGAATAGAACATTCTTTTTTTCAAGAATCACATACGATCAAGTGTACTGCGCACGGAAATGCTCAAGTATGTCTCTGGATGTGGGGTATAGTAAAATACGCCCTAATGCGCTACCGTGAAGGTCTTTTGGAAGCCAATGGCTTTTCTGAGAGTGTTCTTTCTAGCGGCGATTTGGCCCCAGACCCCCTGTTTCCTGGAGAGGGTGGCGAATTAGCATGGAGCCGAGCCATAGGCCTGACTGGACAAGTCGAGAATACATGGATCAAATCTCCACATCGTGTGATTGAAAAGATATCCTTAAAAGAGCTTACTCCAGGCGAAGCTCCTGGTTTTAGAGGCGGAATCAAGATTTTGAGCAATTTAGATTCTCCAGATTTTTTAGATAACAACTCCGAATGCTGGACAACTGTTGACGAAAATGAGGAATAACTCAGGTTGTAAAAATAAACCCTAATAAATTCATGGGATTATCTCGTTAAACAAGATCCCACGTAATCTTAGAGTATATAAGAGTATTACAAGAGGCAATGATGAAACACTACACCGCAAAACAAGTAGCTCTAGAAGTCTTGAAAAAAGCAGACGAATGTCTTAAGAAGTCTGAAATGCTCAAGAAAGAGCATGTTGAAAAAGACGCCACTCCTCCAAACGGTGTTAGAGCCCAAATAGCTCCTGAAAAGAATCCTAAAGAAAAGAAGGAAGAAAAAGGAACTGATCCTACTGGGATGGCGGACTATGATGACAAGCGTTTAAAAAAATCCGAAGGTTTTTCTGGTTTAGCTAAGTTTTTAGAAGATAAAAAATCAAAACGTATGTCTAAAGGCGAAACCGGACATGAAAAAGGAATAAATACTTCTACTGATCCTTCGCAAAAAAGCAAGGTAATGATGGGAACCAGTAAAGCTGGATCTAGCTTACCAGGCGCTTCAAACAGCCCTGCTAAAAAAATAGCAGACGAAAATGAGGCTAAAGGCAAACACAAACAGGTGCTTGGCGAAATGAAGCAAATGCCTAAACCAAAGTTGCCGGTGTAGTTATGGCAAAAAACCGCGATTACAAAGAAGATCCCCAAAATATGAGTATGCAAGAGGCTAGAGCGGCAAGGTTGGCCATGGCCAAACCTAAAGCGCCCAAAGAGCTCTCAGAATCTCAAAAACGTGAAGCTTTCCGTCTTCATTGGGCAAAAGAAAAGGCAAGTTACGGAAAAACAAGAGATCTAGAAGAAATTCTCTGGCTGCATCTTAAGGCTACAAAGATGGATTCCCCAGAAAAATTTGACGATGGTTTAAAACATTTTGGACTTAAAAAAGAAGAGTAAGAGGAGACACCCATGGCTCAAAGATTAGTAACTAGTTTCGTAAATACAAATGTACCTGGCGCTTACCCCAATCAAAGCGTTATTAGCAAGCCAGTAGGCTTTGCTTCTTCTGGTAACATCGTTATCATTGGAGAAGCTGATGGTGGTGACAACTTCGCTAACGTGGATCTGAAGAAGAATTTCTTTGGTCCTAGTCAAGCGGCAAAAGTTGCCCAACAGTACATCCGTGGATCTCTTGTAGACGCCATGAATGCACTTGCTGGACCTTCTGCTGATCCAGAAATTGTTGGATCTGCAAATCGTATTTATATCTTAAAAACCAACTCTGGAAGCCAGGCTTCTGCCTTGGTTGATACCGATTATGGCACACTGAAGGATAAAAACTGGGGCTTGGATGGTAATAAATACAATTTCAAAGTAACCCAAGTGGCAGCAGAGGCCGCTCCAGAAATTTCTGGTATTACAATCGTTACTTTTGGAGCCACCTTGAACGGTGCTTCTTTCAGTCTCCGCCAAAATGGTGGTGCTGCTGTTGTAATTGCTCTTAGCGGAATCGCTGGTGACCATGCGGACCAGGCCACTTTGATCATTGAACTTAACAGTTTGCTTCCTATTGGTGTCACTGCCTCTGCTGGCGCTGCTATTAATAGTATCAAGCTTGCTATGGCCGTAGATGCTGCTGCTAACCGTAAGGGTTGGGCTAAATCTCTTGAGCTTATCGATTCCACCCCAGGCGATCTCGCTGCTCTTGGACACGATGAAAACTTAATCGTTTCCGCTCAAGAAGCTGAAATTGAACTTTCCATTGCTCGCGCCGATACGAATCTAAGCGAAGTATGGGATATCGATGCTGAAGTTGCCTTTCAAATTGGATATCTTGGCACAACCGCTACTATGACCATAAATCAATCGGCTAAGACCCTAACCACTACCGTAACAGGTGGTGCTGGTAGTAACTTGAGCTTAAGTCTGGCGAACTTTGCAACCCTTGGAAATTTGTCTGCTTTCATTGCTACTCAACCTGGATACTCTGCTGCTATTCCGGCTGCATCATTGCAATTGGCACCTTCTTCCTTGGACGCTGTTACTGCAATCGGTATCGGCGCAAGTGTTGCTGGTGACATGCCTGGACGTGTAAAACGCGGTCTCTATGATTTCAAAGTATCTGTTGGTCAATCTCGCGCTCTTGCTTTTACTGCAATTGCCCAAGCTGGCCTGCCTGATGCTTCTGCTACCGCCTACTTAGCAGGTGGTCTAAAGGGCGCAACTACGGCTGCTCAAGTTGCCGCTGCTATCGCAAAGCTTTCTGGTCTATCTGTGAACATTATTGTTCCCCTGTTTTCCCGCGACGCTAGTGCCGATATCGCTGACGCTTTAACTGACAGTGCTTCAACCTATACAATTGATGCTATTCACGCTCTTGTGAAAACTCATTGCTTGACCTATTCAACCCCTAAACTTAAGAAACATCGCTCTGCAGTGCTTTCTTTCTGGGGCACCTTTGCTCAGGCCCAACAAAAAGCTCAACAGTTGGCCCAATACCGTTGTGCCATGACCATGCAACGTGCTACTCAAGTTAGCTCTACTACAAACCAAAGTGAAGTTTTCTTGCCCTGGATGAATGCGGTAATCGCAGCTGGAATGCAAGCTGGTGGTTTTTATAAAGCTATTGTCAATAAGCTTGCTAACGTGATTAGCTTTGAAGATCCTGCTGGATTTGATTCTGGTGACCCAGACGATAACAGCACTGCACTCGACGCTGGCCTGATGTTCTTGACTCAAGAAGACAATGATGGCCCTCGTTGGGTTTCTGACCAAACCACCTATGGTTTTGATACGAACTTTGTATACAACAGCTTCCAAGCGGTATACTTGTCCGATTCTCTAACCTTAGACCTTGCCTCTAGCTTTCAAAAAGCTTTTACTGGCAAAAACGTAGCAGATATCGATGCAGGTGCCGCTCGCGGATTCTTGCACCAGAAGATGGCTGAATACAAGCGTCTAAAAATGATTGCTTCCAGTGTTGATGCTCCCTTGGGCTTCAAAAACGAAAATGTTGTAGTTGCCCCCCCAGAACTCGATATCGCTGTTGAAGTAAAACTCGCTACTGCGATTTACTTTATACCAATTGATGTGAGTTTCTCGCAAGTAATTCAGACATCGGCTTAATAGATTAAAGAAGGAGAACACTTATGAGTAAGGTAGTAGTAGGCGGACGTGCCAAAGTTTATATAGATAACCAGCTAGTTGGTATCTTTGAATCCTGTACGATATCCAATACCACAGGAACAGAGCCTATCCACTTGCTTGGGCGATACAGTCCAGACGAAATCGCGATCATTTCCCAAGAAGCAGTGAACATAAACTGTGCGGGTTTTCGCGTAGTTGGCTCTGGCAAACATACATTGCCCAAGGCACCAAAAGTTCAAGATCTTTTGAATTTTGAACCTTTTACGATAGTGATCACTGACCGTCAAACCGGTGTGACCCTGGAAACCGTTCTTGGTGTAGTACCTACCAGCAACAATAGCAACTATAATGCCAAGGCTACCAGCCGCGTAAATATTAGTTATGTTGGAATTCTGAACAGTGATGAGTCCGGCGCTCAAGATGAAGCTGGTGCTGTTAGTCTTCCTTAACAAAAACAAATAGTCAAACAGAAACAGGGCCGAAAGGCCCTTTTTTTATTTTAAAAATGAGGTTATCTTGACCTCCTGCCCACGCCTAAAATCATAGATTTTATTAGCAAGCAATCTTAAAAGTAACACTATGGCCACACAAACTAAAGATACCACGTCAGCAGCGTCCCAAGTCGCTTTAGACGCTATTACGGCGGCAGCAAATGCTAAATTCATAGCAGAGGCTGATGCTATAATACTTGACAGGGAAGCTCTAGGTCAAAAATTTGTAAAGCTTACCCTAACGCCTGATGCTAATATAGCCGATATTATAGAATATTATCGTGGATTTGGATATGCTATTGCTCCCCCAAAAGCAACTGGGTGGCAAGCAGGTCAGCCAGCTCAGCTTTTTGGGTGGCTATGGGAAGCCTATTGGAATCAAAACATCGCATTGATCGATTATGATTCAAGAACCGTGATTATTTCCTGGAAATAGGGGTAAGCGCCTAATCTTTGTATTGTACGCATGGGCGTACAATCGTATTGCGTAAGCATACATTGGCAAAGGTGACGCATGGCTATTGAACAAAAATGGCTCTCTGTACCGCCTCGACTTTTTACAGTCGATGGCAGTAGCTTAGGGATAATTACATTGGCTAACGCTAAGGGCTTTAAGGTAAAGCAATTAGTTGTCATTTCTGCCGTATCTCTCCCAGATTTAAGACTACAGGTTAAAAGAGTCATCTCTGACAATCAGCTGATTGTAGGTCCAATACCTACTAGGGCTGGCGAATCTCTTTTGACCAAAAGGTCTGATCTGTCTGCCTACACTGTATCTTTAGGCGCATTTGTATACGCAGAAGAGCAAGAAAAAGCCAAACTAAAACCTGATGATATTTGGCAGGCCGTATACGACCAAGAACCCACTGTTGCTGTCAGAACAGTTGGTGTTGACCAATTTGGTCGATATTATGAGACTGACAACCCTCTTCCAGTTAGATTGTCGGATGGCTCCATCAATATTGGTACCGTCAATGCTGAACTAGAGGTTCAGCTAAGCCACTTAGACAATTCACCAAATCCAGGCGATGTTCATGATTCTATTAGGATTGGTGGCGCTAGCGGGAATGAACTAGAGGTTCTAGACGACAAGTCTATCAATGTTCACGTTCTTGACACTCCTGTTGCCAATTCTGGCCTGTCTTGGTCCTACAATGAGGTTTCAGCTATCCCATCGGGCGTAGAAACGACTATCATCACTGTTTTGGGCGCTCCTGTCCAAAAGAGAATTCAGAAGATAGAGGTGTCAGGAGAGAACGTAGCCGAGATACGTGTAAAAATTGATGGTAGCACCATGTCCAAAAAAAGGCTATGGCACACTAGATTTGACACAACGTTTGATTTTGAACAATTTGCCAATGGCGTCAAGCTGTTAGCGGGCCAAACACTTACTGTCACCGTGTTACATGGGCGATCTTCTGCAGGAGATTTTGAGACAACTGTTTGGTATTTATAAGCTTTTTCAACTATAACAAGACACATCACAATCTTTAGAGCAAGGAACAGGCATGAACAAAAATCTAGAAATCAAAAAAAGACAAGTAGAAATTTTACGAGTACAAGCAGCTAAAGCTGAGCAAGAACTCAAAATAGAAGAAGCTCATGACCAAATCGAACGTCTTAAAAATGCCATGAAGGTTCAAGACGAGAGAGTTTTACAACTTGAAAAAGAACTTGAAGAGCTTAACAAAAGTTCTCAATAACGGGAGATAAGAGATGCCAACAGATTATAAAAGTGGTTTGCCAGTACGTACAGAATCGGATGGCGCTGATGAACGCTTACACGTAAAAATAGTAGACGGTACTAATCCTGCGGTCAACCAAATGACCGTAGATAGTGATCAAAACGCCCACGCAGAAATGCATGGTAATGATCCTTTGGGAGTAGATAGGGTAGTTAGAACTTCCGAATTAGGGGCTTTAACTCCTGATGGCGTATATGATGCGTCTGATAATACTAAGCCTGGAAACTCTGGTCTTATTGCAAGTGTCAGGGACGCTTCTCCCAGCGATACCACCCAAACACAGCGAGTTACTGCTGTAACAAATAGCACCAAGCGATTGCTTGACGTTTCCATGCATGATGAAAATGGGGATGCTTTTAGCGCATCTAATCCATTGCCCGTAACCAGTGTAGATTCTGAAGGTGACGAGGTAAATGATTATGTTACAGCAACAGTAGCAAAAGATGCCACTTCAGATCACGACTATACTGTTACTGTGGCTAAAACCCTTAAGCTAAGCCAAATTTGGGCTAGCGCTTCTGGAAAAATGAAAATTGAGGTAAAGGTTGAAACTGCTGTAGCTAGCGGAACCTTTCTGACTAAATTTGTTGGTTTCAACTCTACTGCCAATACAAATGTAAACATAGATATTAAGGAAAATATAGCAGTTGCTGCCGGAGTAAGGGTTAGGATTACAAAAACCAACCTAGACAACCAGCCACAGGATTTGTACAGCACAATTTCTGGACATGAGATTTAATAATTAACTTAAATTAAGGTAGGGGGATCGGGAATAACATCTCCATTCCCCTTAATTTTATGCCAGATCTGACAGGGAAAGAAGCATCGCAATCAATCAAAATCACTGGCGCGGATAGCGCTGGTGCGGAAACTAATTATGTTGGCGCTGCTGAAAATGGAAATTTAAAAACTACAGACGGCTTATCTGGAGGCGGGATACAGGGCTCTTTAATACTTACAACGGCTAATACCGCCTATGAAGCCAAGGTTGGGGGGTCTCCTCTTGCAAATAGAAAAAGTTTAGTCATTACGGCCATAGATGCAAATATGTTTTGGGGATATACTAACGGAGTAACAACTAGCAACGGACAGCCTCTTCAAAAGGGCAGAAGTATAATTTTCTCCATCGACCCAACAACAGCGAACACCTTCAAGATATGGGTGGTGTGCGGAAGTTCTGGAAAACAAATTAATGTTGCGGAGTCTCCGTAATGCCTAAAAGTTCACAGATAGGCATAACGGACGTTGCCAGCTCTATTCCGTTCGACAATTCTACTAATGGCTTTGCAGCTACAGACGTACAAACCGCTATTGAAGAAGTTAGAACTTCTTTTAATGGGAAGGGTTATCAGCTAACTTTCGTTGCAAACGGAACCGCAACAAATACCTGGTTGAGTCAAGAAGACGCGAACGTACCGTCTAGTGCAAGTCCTGCAATGGTAGCCTATAAATCAAGATTAGTAGGAATAACATTTGTCAACAACAATGTCAATGTGAATACGATAATAAGAATAGCTATATCTAATAAGGCCACCACGAATAATACAATAAATAGGGCTTACAAATGGACCTTGGATAATGTCAGGACGGCATCGAAAACAGATGACCAATTAGGATTCACGTTGGAGGCTGGAGATAAGGTTGGAGTTTATATGGAAGACACTGGCGGTAACCCTTCGGACGTGGTTATTGTAATGCATTTTATTGTTACAGATGCGACTTCTCAATCTATAACAGGAAACCATAGTGGTAATTTTTCTAGTGGTGGTTTTCCTGCTCTTACAGAAATCTTTACTTAGGGAACCATTATGATCAAGTATATAAAGAATGCTACACAAAATACAATAACCTATCTAGGACAAGATATTTTTACCGGATCTTATTATGAGATACCTGCTGCTAAAGAATTAGCACTATCTAACAACTCAGCTTTATTGACAGATATCGCTAATGGCATCGCAGTAATATCAAAAACAGATGATAGCAGTGGAAACATAACGGATATTTCTACTGCTATAAATTATCTTAAAAACATAGATTCTTCTCAAAGAGACTCGGATGGAGCAGTTCTTTCTAGGGCAAAAATAACCACAACAGGATGGCATTACCAGATTCAAGGTGTTGAATTTGAAACCAGCAAATTAGACTCATTGCACTCTAAAAAAGCTGATAATTCTGATTATGGTTTTACTGTTATGAAGTTCCATGAATTGATAAGTGGTGTGGAAACAGAAATCACTGGTAACAATTTAAACCAACAATATCTTGATGCAAATTGTATTAAAACCCTTATGGATTGGGAAACAAATTATGATATCGAAATACTTGGCGGTATGCTAAAACAAGCAACAGCAACTACCGAGGACATAAGATTGTGGGTAATAGGCGTTCCAGATGTTCCAGAAGCATATGGGGGATCAAAATCTTTTGTTACAAACGTTAATTTAAAATATCTAGATGGTACCGGAGTAAAAGTTGACGGTAAAACTGCAAAATATTTAACATATAGTGCTCAAAATCATACGAGCAAGATTAGACTTATTTTTAGGCACCCAGTGGGATGCAATCATAAGCTTTTGATGATTTTTGAACTTTTCAAGGCGTAGCCATGCAAAAACTCATTGTGGGTTTTAGCAAACCAAAATCAAGATACGCTATTGGTAGTTACCTTATAAGGGCCGCAGAGCGATCTTCCTATTCACACGTTTTCTTGCGATGGTATTCCAACAGTCTAGAACGTGACATGGTGTACCAAGCTAGTCATGGAATGGTGCATTTTGTTTCTGGAGAAAGATTTGATAGAGATGCGGAAACCGTCACGTCTTACGAGGTTGACCTAGCGGAAGAAGAGCTGAGAGAGGTTGTAAAAAAATGCGTAGATCTAGCTGGTACAAAATACGGAACACTGGCCCTGATAGGTATGGCCTTTGAGAGAGTCACTGGAATCAAGAGTCCTTTCAGAGATAGGGATAGAACTTTTGTGTGCAGTGAGCTCGTCGGTGAAGTTCTCAGGCAAACCGGTATAGCAGATGTGGCAATAGACTTAGAACTTGCAGGGCCTAAAAAACTAGAATCTGCAATTGCTTCTATTTCAAGGTTTCGCTATCGTAGCTGACCAGCACCCCATACGGCGGCACCTGTAACTACAACGCCTAGGCCAAACATAACCCAACTATTTTTAGCCTGAAGAGAATCGATTTTATTCAAACGGTCCTCCAACCTGTAAGTAGTGTTCATCCAGAGCTCTAAACGTTCATTTGATTTAGACAGGGCTAGGTCTTTGAGCTCAATAGATCTGTTTAGTAGCGCTACCTGTTGGGTAGCGATCTCAAGATCCTGCTTCATCTCGCCTACCTTTATGTGACATTCTTTTGAATAGGCTCTGCGTCCATCCGGCAATGTTTCAATATCGGTCTTGAAATTACATTCAGCAAAAGCGGTGGTGGAAATCATACACATTGCCAAAATCATAGTTAATAGTTTTTTCACGATTTATTCCAATCTTCGCCAACCGTAGGCTTATTTTTACTTAAAGCTGCGGCTTGTTTGCGGAGCTCTTCTGCAGCAGCACTGGCAGCGGCTTGCTCCTGTGCCAATTCCTTGTCTTTCTGTTCAGTTTCGATTGCGATCTTGCGACTATCATTTACAAGCAAATCGATCAATACTGACCTAAACTTGTAAGCAACTATAGCCAATCCCAATGGAACGACCAATAGCCAAAATGCTAGTCGATTGTTTCGCCACAAAGATTTTAGTTTTTCATCCATTTTATCCCCAAACTTTCTTCATCTAATTTTCACGCAAGGAAACCCCCTTTAGGGAGGGGTTATTTACTTTAAGTCCAATTCTTTCTCATCGTTAGATTCATCTGTATCAGCAAGGGCTGTTGGTTCTGTTGGGGTTTCTTTGCCCATTACAGCACTTACTGTCCTAACTATGTGTTCTACGCCGTTTGCAGCGAAAAACGAGATGGTAGTGCCTTTAAGCAGGTCTACGAACTGATTTCCATCCAAATAGCCTTTTACTCGAAAAACAATTCCCACGGCAAAAAGAGCCAGCATTAGCAAGAACTTACGGAATCCGAAAATTAGATTAAAGATTTCAGCTACTTTCTGTTTCACAATGATCCCTCTATTGGCTTATATCACATAATGCTGTAATCTTATAATACAAATGGAGATATTCTTGTGATTAACGAAACAAACAGTTTGGTGACTCTGGCTGGCCTGGTCATTACCCTTGGTACAGCCCTTTTAACGATCATGAAGGTCAACAGGACTGTAAAAAAGGATAAAGAAGAGCAAGAGGCCAAGATTCTGCAGCAAGCCAAGGAAGAGGATGAGCTTATTCGTACACAGTTTGAGGCCAAAATCTATTCTCAAGAGCAAAAACTTGAGAATCTTAGAGAGTCATTTGTTAAGGATATCGAGCACTTGCGCGAAAATCATAGTGGTCAAATCTCTAATTTAGGTGAAAAAATTGAACAATTGCGAGATGAGCTTCGTACTCAACATGGTCAAATGGTCGTACTGCTCAGCAAATTAATAGACAATCGTTAAAGACACTTACAAGAATCGTGCATTAGCTTTTGGAAGTTTTTGTTTTCTAGGGCTGTTTTCTTATTCCAGTACTTTTTACCCTTCAAAAAGATCAGTTTACACTGCTTATCGCAGAATTGCATTTTAGTGCCTTTCATCTTGCTTATGAAATGCCCCCCATGGCCTTCTACGACCGTGAACAAAGGGCCTATACAGCGTTTACAGCGGTCGCAGATGTCTTTACCTAGCTTATGCGCCATATCAGTGTCCAGCCCGTCTGTGGCGATTATAGAGATCCACAGAGCTAGACGGCCACCTAAGAAGCATTTCGTCTAAGACACTCATCCTTTTCTCAGCACAAAACCAGCTTCTTCAGCTTCTTTTTTAGCAAGAACTGTGCCGCCGCGTTCGCCTTCAAGGGCTGTACGTTTATAGTCGATATGCTTGAAATACACAAAGCCGCCCTTTGGCACCTCGATCTTATACACAACACTAGTTTCAGGATCTTGGAACATTGCTCCAACACCTAAGGCTTGCATTGCAGCCTCAAGATGTTCACGCACAGTGTTAGTTTCTTTCTGCTTTGCTTCCAAATCTTTGGCTAGAGTCAAAAATGTCTGTTGTTCATTGGTCATTAGCTTACCCTCTGTTTTTTTCTGCTGTTATATGAAAATAAAAACTTCCTAAACACCCCAAAATGTAAGGTGTCGTGATCAGTATTCTCAGGCTTGCACATCTCAGCAACTGCCTGATCAAGCTGAGTAGCGTCGAATTTGAATTCCTGTAAACAAATCTTTATCACATTTTTGAAGCTACCATGGAATACCGCTTTAACGCCTACCACCAAGGTCCATTCACCATTATCGCTATTGATCAATTCGTACATAAATTCTCCATAAAATAAGTATCTCCTATTTTTTATTACTAGTCAAGCACTATGAGCCAAAAAGAAGCGTAATGATTTCAATAACTTACATAATAAATTAAAAAAATTTGTATTTTCTTTGTATTTTCTTTGTATTTTTCTTGTTTTGTATGATATTCACTACGCAGTAGTACTAAGTTTAGGTAAGTTCCATACAGCTTCGCTGCATAGCTAAATTATAGCTAATTAAATAACCAAAAGCCATACTTCGTTCAAAAAACAATGTTGATTAAAACAGTATGAATTGATCTTACTTTTGGTGCAAAACTTTTATATATAAAATCATCAAAGACCTGATAAGTATACTGGGTAGACAAAAAGGTAAATATGGCAAAAAAAGTAAAAAAAGCAGAACGAGCAGATATCAAGATTGAAGGCAATATTTCTGTCTGGACTTTTCGCATGGAAGGCTTGATTCACGGTACTTATGCCGGACAATTCAGGTTCCGTTGTGTTTTGGCTCCTACTCAAAGAATATCGGCCAATGCTAAATATCGAGCCATGCTTGGTGCTAATCCAACATTGGCGGGCGAACATGAATCCGCCTTGGCCTATGCTTTAACACAGCTCGAAGTTCGCGTAATTGAAGCACCCCCGTTCTGGACTGCGACTGTACCAAAGTCAGGAGAAGCTGGCGATTTAGAAGATGACAATATTATCATGGCAGCTTTAGATGCCGCAATTGCTTCAGAAGTAATGTACCGCGACAGTCTGGCAAATCGCAAAGAAGAGGCTATCAAAAAATCACGTAAAGCTGCTGACAAACTTTTAGAAGAAGAAGAAGTAGAGAAAAAAGCCGAAGAGGATGAAGATGAAGATCAGGATGAAGAGACTGTTGATAAATCCTGAAAAGTTTCTGCACATCATGTGTAGAGATACGGCTTGGCGTGTTCACGTAGGTGTACCAAAAACCGCTCGTTTGCGTACCTGTATGCAAGATCCACATACAGGAAACATTGTTTTGTTTATCGAGGACGATTCCTTTCCAGAAATTGACGCCCATTCTGAAGTAGCCCCAATTCTTGAAACTGAATTTCGTAAAATCGTATGATAGATTTTAATGAGTTCTTAGGAACATTGCAGGCAGAAGCCTTGTCGGATAAATTTCAGCCCACCCAAACATCGGTCTGGGAGAGCATTTGTCGCCAATATTCTAAGAAGTTTTTTACTCCACTACATGTCGTTCTGAAGATGGACCCAGAGTTTGTCGTGCGTCAGAACTATGCTGATCAAATGGATGAAGCTAATTTCGACGACCATCTTGAGAATTTTATTGACCTGCTCAAACATCTAGAAGATCCTGAATACGATGCTGATACTGAGAAGGATTTGAAAAATTTTATTGCTCAAGCCGAGGCCGAAGAAGAAGATCGCAAATCCAAAGGTTTGCCTCTTAGCTCAATCTTTCGCAAGGGCCATAAGATCAGCAAGGTTAAAAAGAAGGCTGAAAAAGTTGTTCAGCAGGAAGTTGATCAACCCAAGTCTGGCAGTATTGACCTTTCGCACCTTGGCGATGACGAAAATGAACGCTAACAGCCCTTGGATTACTGATTGCGTAGCGCTTTATCCCAATTTCTTTTTGGCTCCATAATAAAATACTGGATGCGATCCGTCAAGATATTCTTCTTGAGCATCAGGTCTGTGAATCTCTAGGTGGCCCCTGACAAGGTTAAAGATGTCACCCCATTGACAGTCATGATCGTCCACGAGTTCATCCAGCACCGTTTCCAGGCTTAACAAGGTATCGCCAAGTCTCTTTTTCTTTTTGCTCATCTAGTTTTCCTTCCAAGCTCCTACTTTAGGGATCTGTTGATAGATTCGTATTGAACTGTTCAAAATGGTTAAGCAATTCGTTTACGGCCAATGCCTGATCAAGAAGAAGTCTTTTGAAATCAAAATTTTTAATTTCATTGACAAGCTTTAAGCGCATTCTTTCTTCTATCATCTCTTTTGTGAGAGGTTCAATTCGACCAAGAGACCCATAACCATGCTTGTCAAAAGTGGTTTCGTATCCGTTGATATTGGCTACTACAATTTTGCCAGTGGGGGTGATCTTTTCTACAATACCAATCGTCCAATCACCTCTGTTGGAGATGGCAACTTTGTTGCCTTTGTTTAAACTCTTAAGGAATTCTCCGTGATTTTTCATGCCGCCTCCGGCAATTCACTTTTGGTTTCAGGCTTAATATACTCGCCGACTGATCCACCGCCACTCTCTTTAAAGTAATAAAGTGTTTGACCCAATTCATTGGCCATCTTTTGAGCTTTAGCACGCGTTTCGGCACGATCAAAAGATCCTTCGGTAAACTCTTCCTCAAGATAAAGAACATCCTTGAACACTTTCCCAGACATATAGACATCCTCATAGATCATTGACTTAGAAATAATCACACGGCTAGAGTAGGTGTTGCGCAAATCTACTTCTGTATCTTTGAACATATCGTTAGCATTGGAATGCCAGGGGCCTTTAAGATCAATCGTTGAGCCATCATCAAGCTGAAAGCTCAACAGGGAACCGCCAAAACCTTTGCTGTTAGGATCACCAGATACGTATATGTTGTCAGCAGCAAATTTACCGACCTTCTCCAGCCATATATTACCAGATCTACCAATATGCTTGCGATAGACGTTTGCCACAGCTTCACCCTGTCCAGATTTCATTTGTATCCTAATTCTATAGTCCATATTCGCTCCTTAAATTTTTTTATCGGCCAAAATAGTATCAGTCAGGATTGCCCCAGTCAGGTCAGCCCCAGTCAGGTTTGCCCTAATCAGGTTTGCCCCAAACAGGTTTGCCTTGGTCAGGTCAACCCAAGTCAGGTTTGCCTCGAACAGGTCAGCCTGAGACAGGTCAGCCTGAAACAGGTTTACCCAATACAGGTTTGCCCTAGTCAGGTTTGCCTTAGACAGGTCAACCCCAGACAGGTTTACCCAATACAGGATTGCCCCAAACAGGTTTGCCCCAGACAGGTTTGCTCCAGACAGGTTTGCTCCAGACAGGTTTGCTCCGCGTAGGTTTGCCACAATCAGGTTTGCCCTGAACAGGTCAGCCCCAATCAGGTCAGCCCTAGTCAGGTTTGCCCCAGACAGGCTTGCCCCAGACAGGTCAGCCCCAGACAGGTCAGCCCCAATCAGGTCAGCCTTTTCCCCACCTTCTTCACCTTTTAAAAACATAACATGTAGTTTAAGGATATTATCTAAAATTTGCTTATCCATATTCATCTCTTAAATTTTCTTATCGGCTAAAATAGTACTAGTCAGGTCAACCCTAGTCAGGTCAACCCCAGACAGGTCAGCCCCAGAAAGGTTTGCCCCAGACAGGAAAGCCCCAGAAAGGTTTGCTAAAGTCAGGTCAGCCCCAGACAGGTTTGCCCCGCGAAGGTCAGCCCCAGTCAGGTTTGCCCCGGTCAGGTTTGCCCCGTAAAGGTCAGCCCAAGCCAGGTTTGCCTGAGACAGGTTTGCCAAAGCCAGGAAGGCCCCAGACAGGACAGTCCTGAACAGGTCAGCCTTAGTCAGGTTTGCCTCAGACAGGTCAGCCCCAGACAGGTAGGCCCCAGACAGGTTTGCCCCAGACAGGTCAACCCCAGACAGGAAAGTCCTAATCAGGTTTGCCCCGCGAAGGTTTGCCCTGTAAAGGCTTGCCCCGTAAAGGTTTGCCCTAGACAGGTTTGCTAAAGACAGGTTTGCTAAAGACAGGTTTGCCAAAGACAGGTTTGCCCCAGACAGGTTTGCCCTTTCCCCACCTTCTTCACCTTTTAAAAACATAGCATGTAGCTTAAGGATGTTATCTAAAATTTGCTTTTCCATATTCATCTCTTAAATTTTTTTATCGGCCAAAAATAGTATCAGTCAGGTTTGCCCCAGTCAGGTCAACCCCAGACAGGTCAGCCTTAGACAGGTTTGCCCAAGCCAGGTTTGCCCCAGCCAGGTAAGCCCCAGAAAGGTTTGCTAAAGTCAGGTCAGCCCCAGTCAGGTCAACCCCAGACAGGTTTGCCCTTTCCCCACTTTCTCCACCTTTTAAAAATATAGCGTGTAGTTTAAGGATGTTATCTAAAATTTGCTTTTCCATAGTCACCTATTAAAATTTTACCAAGGCATGTTAAGAGCAATAGCTTATGCAATCAACACTTCTCGGGCTTTTTCGTAAACAGTATGAGAGAAGAAGGTATGCCCATCAACTTGCACATTGTAAATGCCATTCTCGCGTACTACGGCTAGTTCGGTACCATTAGGAAGAATCATCTTGAACATTACGGTTTTCATTAGTTACTCACTTTCGCTTTTAGGTTTTTGACATCTGAATTTGCCTTGGCTTGTCTTTCCATACATATCTCTTTATAAAGCCCTTCAAATTGCCCTATCTTGTCTTTACAGTCAGCCATGCTGGCCTGTCTGCGTTCAAAGGCACCTTTGCGGCGTATATTTTTATTCAATCGTGCTCTGCTCATCTATTCCTTTTTGTACTTTGAATAACTGTTTAAGGTCAATTTGCTTATGCGGTCAACCAAACCATAGGCATCTTTCAAGGCTAGTTTTTTCGCTCTTTCAAAGCGCATAGGACCAAGCACCGTAGTGGCCTTGTCGAATACGTGAGCGCAGTAGTTTTCATTGCCAGCATAATTAGTCAAACACTGGATAAGCTTGCCATCAATCAAGAAAAAACGCTTTCGAGAATCTGCTGCTGCAAAAGCTTTTTTAAAGGATACGGCCTCTCCATTTAGCAACATTGCTTTCTTAGCCATTTCTCGCCCTTTGTTCGTTTGCTTCATCAGCAATTTTAATTAACTGATCTAGGGCAATGGTGATGGCATCACTCTTGCTCCCACCAAAAGACGTTTGTACAATAACCACATCTTTTGCCGTAAAATCTACAGTTATGGTTGTTAAAGCGCCTTTGTGTCTAAAATTAAAAATTGAGTTTTCCATTAATATTCCTCGTCAGCTTCTTCTTCCATTTCGTAGTCAAGGCTTTCAGGTTCGTCATCCAGGGCTTCAAGCTCTTCTTTAGCAGCTTCTAGAACATCACGATCCATCATTTCCTTATCATCGGAATCAGTTTTAACTTCCAGCCTCAAAACCACTTTTACTTTTATCTTTTTTAACATACTATTCCCCTTTTTTAAAATCCAGGTAGGCCATTACAATGCCACCAATTACTGTCCACCATATTATCAGAAAAAACACTCCTATCATAGCCAGGCACAGAAAAAGCTTAAAAAGGTATCGGCGTGCTTTGTTCGGCTTCATAACGCGCTCTTTCATTCCAAATCTTATAATTCACAATCTCAGAAATATGGCCTTTTGAAATACCATACATTTGAGAAATCCTACTATAAGGTATACCATCTTTGCTTAATGCTCTGATATCTTCCGCAATCGCAAAGGTCAATACTGCGTTACGAATAGGGCTATGGCCTAGTTCATTAATGGCGTGCAAAGTGTTTTCTTTACATTCGATCTGCTCAAGATTGTCCCTGTGATTGTTGGCTTTATTGCCATCCTTATGATTTACAACCATTTTGCAATCCAACTCTCCCACAAACTTCTGAAAAACCATGCGGTGAACTCGTAGCTTTTTGCGTGTGCTACGACCTTTCTTTTGGATGCGCAGATTGAGAACCCTATAGCCATCACCATTTGCTATGTCACAATTACGAACCTCCCCATTGGGCAACAGACTGATGCCGTTTGTATTGGCTCTCGTAAAAACTTCACCGCTTTCAGTCACGGTAAAACGCTCATCTGCCAGTACCGCCCGAATCAAAGCATCGTTTTTAGCAGTCAGTCTATGAGTCTTGCTTTTGTAATTTATCATTTCCGACCCTTTTCTACAACCAAATGTTTTACATCCCACATAGACGTATTGTCAATATACATTCGCTTCATGATTCGTCCAAGTCTGTTTCTAACATTTCGTCAACCTGACTAGCCCGTGACAAGTACGATTCAGAACTCTTTCTATGGATGCTTTCCATATCTTCGGATGCATCCTGCATTGCCTGTACCGTCAATCTTAGGAAAGCATCGCATCCATAACTGTGCATCATTTTCTGCAAGATGCCCCTATCCGTTGTGATATTTTTCTGAAGGCTTTGTAGCCGCTCACTAATAGAAAGCGCATCCCTCGCCGCCTTTTCCGCCCATGCCTCCCGCGCCGCCTCTTTCCTTATTGGCTCGGGGTAGCCGCCATGTTTAGGTTTTTTCATATTGTTTTCTCTCATATATGGAGTATTGCAGGATTAGTGCCACTCTCAACTACTTAATTTCATTAAGAGGGCCTGTTTTTAAATCGAGTATCTTTTGATCAATCGCCTATTTCTTGGCCTTTGCTATACGAACATAGGGAAGTTTTCATCAAAGCTATCTTCTGTTATTTGCATTCCAAACTCATTGTAAATTGCATCCTCAGAGGCTATGGTAGCCATGGATCGTAGCTCTTTACCTATAGGACTAAGCATAATGCGCTTAGTAGCAGATTCAATTGAAGTGGAATGCTCAACCATACTATCAAGCACTGCTTGCCGCTTGCCGTCAAGCTTTAGATTGCCATCAATCAAATTCAGCACTGCATTCTTTAAGTTACGCTTTACAGCTTGTATCTGTTGATCGCTAGTTAAATCATTCCACTTTTTCATAAAATTCACTCCTAAGTATTGTATTTGATTAGTGATAAAACAAGGCACCAGGCGCAATATTTCCATCCATGTTTAGGATTAGAGCAAAAGGCCCATGACCACTTTGAGCATAGGCTATGCTGAATTTTTTTACGCCTCTTCGCATACTCTTCGACCCACTTTTGGTTACAATGCCATGGTTGCCATCATTGTTGATCAGTTTAGTACCATCAACACTAAGGATAGAACCATCATCACTTGCCATGCTAAAGCCTGTATGGCCATCACGCTCAATAACAATAAAGCCAGTGCAAGTGATTTTATAGTTTTTGTTAAGGAACAGCGATTGAATAGACGTGGGCAAAATGTTATTGGGTTGTCCTCCTGCTACGCTAGGTTGATTAAATCCACTTTTGTTAAGAAAGGCATACTTAGTACCAGTCAATACCAATACACCCTGCCCAGCATTGTATCCAGGGCTAGAACTAGACAGCCATTGTCCGCTAGCAACTTCCCTTACAGAACAGCTAAGTCCAGAAGATAGCGCATTTTTCCCTTGGCTTAATCGGTATTTATTTTCCACATCCACAAGGTTTTGTACATTTTCACAAGGTTCGGTTACTGTTACCGTGTCTTTTACCACTACGGTTTTAGTTCTTTTGCCACATCCTGTAAACGCGATACTGGCCCAAATTGCAATTGCTACATAGATTAGTTTCATATATTTCCCTTTAATTAATTGTTAAGAATTACTTTTAATACTTGTTCTTTTTCTCATACATTGCCCACAAAACATCTTGCAGTTTCTTAAATTCCTCCTCTGCCCTATTGTAATTTTCTATCAATTCCTGACTGACTTCGATGCAGCATTCCGCGATATCTTCTTCATTAAAATAGTAGCAATCTTTTAACTCTTGCTCTGTCTCAAGATGGATTCGCCATGTATCATTTTTATTCAATCGTACTTTTACGCTTGTCGCCTCATTAGTCTTAGAAGTGTTCATTTTTCCCCTTCAAAGCCCTATCCAACGCTTTTACCAAAGCAGCATCACGAGCAGCCTTAGCGGCATCTCTCGCAGCGCCCCACGCCTTTGCCGCTGCTATTACGTCGCGTGCTTGAATGTTTTTATCTCCAGCTTTTTCATTGCACATTTCCTTCCACTTAGCTTTATCTATCACCGCCGCCCTTTCCCATTCTCTCACCTCTTTATGCGCCACCCACGCAGCGCCCCACGCCATACCCGCTGCCACTACGGTTACTACTGCTATTCCCATACATATACCGTCAAGTTCTGATTTTTTCATCGCACGTCCTTCGTTTCGATTCCAGTTATAATCATTTCGCGTAACTTGATCTCTTGTGCGTCCCACGCAGAATCCCACGCAGCACCACGAATATCACTCGCAACAATCCTCGCGGCAGCCCTCGCAGCATCATTCGCAGCAGCACGAATATCACTCGCAACCCACACAACAGCCCACACGGCAGCCCTCGCAGCAGCAAACTCAGCATCCCACACCGCAGAACTCACCTTCATCGCAGTATTCCACAAAGCAGCCCTCGCAGAATCCCTCGCAGCATCCAATTCGGCATTAGTTGCGTTTCCATTTGCGTAGGCTTCTGCTACGTCAAGCGCCTTTATACTTCGTTCGTCATGCATTAGATGCTGCACTTGTCTCGCGCACCCTACTGCATAAAGGCGCATAAACTTCTCAGAGAAAAACTCCTGGTGCATTAAGAGCCAGAGCCGGTCAGGAAAAGGACATTCTTTTACATTTAAAATATCCAGCGCGTTACCGGTCCAGTTTTCCGGCAAATATTTGACCGGATCGTGACAAGGCTTTAGTGCGCGCAAGTCTTCTAGTGTGAATTGTTTCATAGCTTCTTTCTCCTAAAAATCATTATTGTGCTAGGCCGCCTTTTTTTCAGGCATAATTTCAGCGATAGAAAAGTATTGCTGAAATTGTCCGCTTTCTTCATGAATAAACATGAAAGTTTTTTCAGGCATCTTCTCTTGATATTCCCGCAAAATTGCTTCTGGTGTACCTTCCCGCGTAGGCTTGCCTTCAAAGTACCCCCCTCTACCGTCTACCATGCCGCCAATGAAAGTTTCAAGGCGTTCAATCTTGCCCTCGTTTTCCAAATCGGTAGCGGCAGCGCGTTCAATTGCCTGTTTAGGATTGTTAGCGTAGGTATCGGCAAAGTTTAATTTGCAGTGTTCGTCAAAGCATCCACAATTAGTGCCCAACATTCCGAGGTCTTCAACATGCCTGAAATTGTAGACATAGCCATCATCATTGCTATCCAACATTCCGCATTCATCGCATCTTGTGGTATCGTCCTCAAAACCATAGTCCTCTACATTTGCAACTTCCTCGAATTGCTCATGGTGATACCCAAGCAAGCGCATAACACTGTAATAATTCCAGCCTTCCTTAACTAGAACATTTTTGTCCTCTTGAGCGTGTTCGCCTACTTGCGAAATGCCATATTCTCCATTGTTAATAATTTCTTGCGCTTGATCTTTAGTGATGCGCTTGACGATCTTATTGGTAGGCTTAAGCGTGCCCTTATCCTGAAGGGTTACAAAGCCGATATAAACCGTAGAAAACTCTTGCTTATCGCCGCAAAACATTTTAGGTTTCACGATCTTTTCCACCATATCCATAGCATGGGTTACCTGTGTATGTTTGGAATATTCCTTAACCTCAAAGGTTAACGCTTTTTCGCCAACGCGTAGGCCAAGCTTTTCCGCCAACGCTTTTAGCTCGGGTAGACCTGCGCTATCATCAACCAATTCGGGCAGAACTTCAAACTTGGTAGAACAAGAAGAGAACTTTGCACCGTCAGATTCATAAGGACTATGGAATTTAATCAATCGTTTCATTTATCACCTCTTATTAAGTATAATGCACTGGTTATGCCAAAAGTTAAAAGCCTAATTTCATTAAGTTAACCAATTTCATCAAGGCTTCAATCCTGTAGAACTTTTGGTCAATCGTACAATGCTTATTCGATCTTAGCCTTATCGGCCAAAATAGTACCAGACAGGCTTGCCCCAGACAGGTCAGCCTTAGACAGGCTTGCCCCAGACAGGTCAGCCCAAGACAGGTTTGCTTTGGTCAGGTCAGCCCTGGTCAGGTCAGACCCGTAAAGGCTTGCCCTAGAAAGGTCAGCCCTAGTCAGGTCAGCCCCGTAAAGGCTTGCCCTAGAAAGGTCAACCCCAGACAGGTCAGCCTCAGACAGGTCAGCCTCAGACAGGTCAGCCCCAGTCAGGTTTGCCTTAGACAGGTTTGCCCCGAACAGGCTTGCCCCAGTCAGGAAAGCCCCGAACAGGCTTGCCCCGAACAGGTTTGCCCCAGTCAGGTTTGCCCTAGTCAGGTCAGCCTCAGACAGGTTTGCCCCACGAAGGTCAGCCTCAGACAGGTTTGCCTCAGTCAGGTTTGCCCTTTCCCCAGCCTTTTCATCTTTTAAAAATATAGCATGCAGCTTAAGGATGTTATCTAAAATTTGCTTTTCCATATTCACCTAATTTTGTTTTTGTTTGTTCAATTGTTTTTCTATTTTATCTGTCAGAGTATCGCATTTATGCCCCATGCGTTCATCAAAATCAACTTCTTCTTCTATTTCTCTATCACCAACATAGGGCAAGGCTTTTAATAGCAAACTCACCTCTTTAACTGTCAAATTCAATTTTATAGTTTTAACGGTCTTCATACATTCACCTCAAATTTGCTTTTTAAAAATATCTGCACAGGTTTTAATGAAATTACCATACATTTCAACTTGTTTTTCTGTATAACCTTCTTCTCTGCCTATTTCTTTAAAGTTTTCAAGCCAAAAAGAAATAGTATTTTTGTGACAGCCTATAGCAATTTCATTTAATCCGAAAAAATAAGCAGTGTGTTTTTCAAACTGAAAACTTAAAATTTCCTTATCGGCCAAAATAGTACCAGACAAGTCAGCCCCAGACAGGTCAGCCCCAGACAGGATAGCCCCAGACAGGTCAGCCCCAGACAGGATAGCCCCAGACAGGATAGCCCCAGACAGGTCAGCCCCAGTCAGGTTTGTCCAAGACAGGTCAGCCCTAGTCAGGTTTGCCCT